>Ga0207641_10004043_pt1 | contig 12791 bp, 11 predicted proteins | sample KBSSwiS62_FD_184306 | JGI IMG/M metagenome (GOLD analysis project Ga0207641, IMG submission 184306) | Switchgrass rhizosphere microbial communities from Kellogg Biological Station, Michigan, USA - KBS Switchgrass S6-2 (SPAdes) (version 2) | ecosystem: Host-associated > Plants > Roots >... | reverse complement strand
CTTTTTCTATTCCGCGAGCGCGTCGAGATAGCGCAGATAGTCGGTCGAAGCGGGCGTCCTGCCGAGCTGCCGGAGCAGCGTCGCCACCTGGCCGCGGTGGTAGGTGCCGTGGTTGGCCACGTGCACGAGCGTTTCGCCGAGCGGGTACTTGAACGTCTCGCCCTTGAAGTTGACGTAGCTCAGTGGTTGCGCCATCCGCTCCGGAACGAGCGCCTCCACGAAATCCATCTGCTTCTGCTGGACCTCCCGCCACATCCGCGCGATCGCATCGAGGGTCGACGCGTCCTGGCCCGTTGGCAGCGCGCGCGGCGAGCGGCCCTGCCAGCGCTCGAGCCAGACCCAGTCCGCGCCGTAGAGATGAACGAGCGTCCCGTGCACGGACCCGAAGCTGCCGCCCACGGGTTGCGCGAACTGCTTCGCGTCGAGCTCGGCGACGGAGGCGAGGGTCAGCTCGCTGGCCCAGCGGCTGTAGGCGAAGAGCCTGGAGATGTCGGCGAGGGTTCTCGTCATGGCGGGGAATCCTACGACACGGGCGATCCTGCACCCGAGAGACGCCGCGGCGCAAGGCGGTCATCAGGCGCTTGACGGCGATGGACGGCGACGACGGGGGCCGCGCCGGACACCTGTTCGGGGTCGGCGTCGCGGCGTGGCGTGCCCTCGAAGCCGGGCGTCCGCCGGGATGCCGCCCGCGGCGCACGTAACGAAACCACCTGGTCGGGAACTAGTGGTTGAAGAGAGGTCAACGAACAGGGAGGTGTGCATGCGCGGGTCGCGCCCGCGAGCGGCTCGAAGCGGTGTCCTGGTCCTCGAATTTCCGTGCATACGAAAGGAAGCACCATGAAAAGGATCTCCCGGCTCTTGCTTCTGATGGGAGCGCTCACGGCCTTCAGCGGCGCCGCGGGCGCGAACGTGGTCGCCGACTGGAACCAGATCCTGTTTGAGGCAGCCCTGGCGGGCGGAACCAATCCGCTCGTCATTACCCGGGTCTCGGCCACCGTCCAGGCGTCGGTATTCGATGCCGTCAACGGCATCGCGCGACGGTACTCCCCGATCCACGTCGCTCCCGCGGCGCCGAAGGGAGCGTCCCGCCGCGCGGCGGCCGTGCAGGCGGCATATGCGACGCTCTCGTTCTTCTATCCCGAACAGCAGGCCATGCTCGACGAGAAGCGCTCGGCCTCGCTCGCCGCCATCCACACCTCGCAACGGGCCAAGGAGAGGGGCGTCGCCTGGGGCCAGACGGTGGCTGACGCCATGCTCGCGTGGCGCAGCACGGACGGCTTCACTCCGTTCCCGCCGCCCTTCCTGGGTGGAACGGACCCCGGGCAGTGGCGCCCGACGATGCCGGGATTCTTCCCGGGCGCCCTCCCGCAGTGGGCGGCGATGGTTCCGTGGTCCCTCGAATCGCCCAGCCAGTTTCGCCCGGCCGGCCCGCCGGCTCTCGGGAGCGCGCGGTACGCGTCGGATTTCGGAGAGACGCAGCTGATGGGTAGTGAGACGAGCGTCGCCCGCACCTCCGACCAGACGCTCTTCAGCCAGTTCTGGGCGTCGAGTACCGCGAGCTATTACTGGAACCAGGTCGCGATCGCGCTGGATCACGACCATCAGTCCGTGCTCAAGAAGGCGCGACTGTTGGCCCTGCTCAATGTCTCGATGGCGGACGCCGCGATCGCCTGTTGGGACGCCAAGTACGCCTATGCCTTCTGGCGCCCGGTGACGGCGATCGGCCTCCAGGATCCGACCTGGACTCCGCTTCTGTTCACGCCGAACCACCCGGAGTATCCATCCGGCCATTCGTCGTTCAGCGGCGCGGCGGTGGGTGTGCTCCGCGATCGTTTCGGCGAGCACACGGGCTTCAGCGTGACTTCCGACGGGATGCCGGGCGTCATCCGGTCTTTCGCGAACTTCTCGTCGGCCGTCGAAGAGATCAAGAACGCGCGGATCTACGCCGGCATCCACTTCCGTTCCGCGTGCGACGACGGTGACGAAACCGGGAACGCTGTGGCCCAGTACGTCTTGAACCACACGGCGCTGCCGGTCTCAGCGATGGACGGGGGAGACGCCGACGACGAGCTCGAGGACTGAGCGGGGGGGTTGGACCGCGGGGGCGGAGCCGGTTCCGCCCCCTTTTCCGGCCGGGTCAGACCCGCGGCAGAATCCCCTCGGGGCGTCGGCCTGATGGGTCTCGATTGCGTGGGCGGGCCGGTCCCGCCCGCGCTTTTCTCGAGCCGTCAGGCCGGCGGCAGGATCTCTTCGGGCCGGCGTCCGCGGTCGGATGGATCCCGCCGCGCGTGCTTGCGCGGATCGAAGGTGACCGCCTTGTAGCAGATCGGGCACTTGAGCGTGCCGCCGTCGGGGATCGGGGCGAACCGCGGCGAGCGGCAGTCGGAGCAGAACCAGCGGGCGAAGCGTCGCTCCTCGCCTTCGTACTTCGCCATCGGCGCCATGGTAACGCCCTTCGGGGCGATTAGACGAGCTCGCCGCGAAGCACGGTGACGGCCCGGCCGCCCAGGAAGACCCGGCTGTCGGCCACGCGCATGCCCACCACGCCGCCGCGCCGGGATGCCTGGAATCCGACGAGCGCGGGTTTGCCGAGCCGGGCGGCCCAGAACGGCCCGAGGCAACAGTGCGCGGAGCCGGTGACCGGGTCCTCGTCGATCCCCAGGGACGGGGCGAAGAAGCGCGAGACGAAATCGAACTCGGACGCGCGGGAAGGCGCCGTCACGATGACCCCCCGCGCCTCCCCGCAGGCCTCGGCCAGCGCGGGGAGCCGGGGGTGGATGCGCCGCAGGCGATCTTCCGAGTCGAGCTCGACCAGGAAGTCGAGGCGATTGCGCCCGACCGAGACCGCCTCGACGCCGAGGGCCTCGATCAGCCCCGGCGGCGTCGGCGCCGGGGCAGCCGGCTCGGCCGGAAAGTCGAGCTCGATCGCGTCGTCGCGGCGCGCCGCCGCCAGCGCGCCGCTCTTCGTGCGAAAGACCAGCGGCGTCCCGGCGCGCGCGAGGCCTTCCTCCCAGAGCGTGTGGGCGGAGGCGAGGGTGGCGTGGCCGCAGAGGTCCACCTCGACCCGCGGCGTGAACCAGCGCAGCCGCCAGCCGTCGCCTTCGTCCCAGAGAAAGGCTGTTGCGGAGAGGTTCATCTCCGCGGCGACAGATTGCAGCCAGGCGTCCGGGTGCTCCTCCGACAGAATGCAGACGGCCGCCGGATTTCCCGCGAACGGCCGCTCGGTGAACGCGTCGACGCAGAAGATCGGGACGCCCATCGATCGCCCGAGCCGTTTACGCCGACAGCTTCTTCGCGGCCTTGATCGCCGCGGCGACGCCGGACTGCTTGCGGACCGCTTTGATCCGTACCCGCGCCTCCTTGGAGAGGGTGCGAACGGCGGACATGTAGCGGCCCTGCGCCCGGCGCGCCGTGGCCTGGGCGGCCGAGAGCGCCTTGCGGGCTTTCGGCGCCGCGCGGCGCGCGGCTTTGCGGCTGGCCTTCGCGACGCGGCGCGCGACCGGGGCCGCGGCCGTCTCGAGAGCATCGAGCCGGCGGCGCAGATCCCGGATCAGCTTCTCGCGGTTCTTGAGCGCCTTCGTGACGTCGGCCGCGGCGATGCGGCCGTCCTCGATCAGCAGGTGCAGAGCGGCCGCGGCGTGCTCGGCCGAGAGCTTCAATGCCTTCTTCGTCTTACGTCTCACGTGTGTCTCCTTCGCGTCGCATTGTATGCAATGCCCGCGCCGGAGGAGGCTGACCCCGGGGCCAGTCGATGCGCTGAACTCGCGAACTGTTCTCACCTTGTCACAAACCCTGCACTGTGGGTGCGCGGTGAGTGCGTCTCGGACTGGCCTTCGTTTGGTCCTCTCGGACAATTGTGCGCCGCGAGCGCGAGGGCTAGTTTGCTTCGTAAGACTCCCGAATCCCGGACTGACTTCCCAGCCCGCTGTATCTCGGTAGCCGCAACGAAAGGAGGCCCTAATGGGCTTCAGAGTTTCGTTTCGGATCGCAGCGACCGGCCTCGTGGTGCTCTGCTCCGCCGCCCTCACTCCGATCGGCGACAGCGCCGCACCGCCGGATTTCGGCCAACCTCTCGCGGGTTTGCCCGCCGACCTCGTGGACCGTTTCAACGATGGAAAGACGGAGTTCGAGGGAGTCGAGACGGTGGAGGAAGGCGTCGGACCGATCATGAACGACGTGTCCTGCGCGAGCTGCCACCTCGCCGGAGCGATCGGCGGCGGCAGTACGACACTCGAGACGCGTTTCGGCAGGATGGGAAACGACGGATTGTTCGACCCGATGTCGTCCGCCGGCGGCTCGCTCATCCAGAAGCAGGGCATCGGCGCGACCGGCGTGTGCGAGTACCTCTCCGAGATCGTTCCGCCCGACGCGACGATCACGGCCGACCGCCGGACGACGCCGCTCTTCGGGCTCGGCCTCGTGGACGCGGTCCCGGATTCGACGTTCTACGCCATCGCGTACGAGGAGAAGTTTCATCCGGACGGGATTGCGGGGCTCGTCAGCGTCGTGACGAGGAATGCGACCGGGAAGCAGGCGGTCGGCAAGTTCGGCTGGAAGTGTCAGAACCCGAGCCTCTTTCAATTTTCGGGGGACGCCTACATCAACGAGATGGGCATCACGAACCCCGAGTTTCCCGACGAGAGCTGCCCGCAGGGAGACTGCAATCTCCTGAGCTGCAATCCGATGCCGGGCGTCAACGACGACGGCACGGGAGTGCAGGAATTCACCGACTTCATGACGTTTCTCGCTCCGCCGCCGCGCGGCCCGATCACGGCGCAGGCGGCTTTTGGCGAGCTCGTCTTTCTCGGGATCGGCTGCAACGGGTGCCACCGCTCGGAGATCCGGACGGGCTCGAACCCCGTGACGGCCCTCAACAAGGTGAAGTTCCATCCGTACTCGGACTTCTTGCTCCACGACATGGGCAGCCTCGGCGACGGCATCACGCAGAACCTCGCGACCGGACAGTTCATGCGCACGGCTCCGCTCTGGGGGCTCCGCAAGATCACGACCTACCTGCACGACGGGCGCGCCACGACGCTCGACGCGGCGATCCTCGCGCATGCCGGCCAGGCAAAGAAGGCGCGCGACCGGTACGCGGCCCTGCCTGGCTACAAGAAGGCCTGGCTCGTTTCGTTCCTGAACTCGCTGTAACACCGATGCGGCGCACTCTCCCCCCGTCCGGGGGAGAGTGCCGACCGCGGGGGCGCAACGTAGAATCGCCGCGTGTGCGCTTCCAGCCGCCAGAAGACGAGCCCCCGCCGCCGCGCGGCCCGCGCCGCCGGCCTGACCCTGCTGGCCGCCGCGGGCGCGGCGACCGTGGCCGCCGCAAAGTCCACGAGCTGGTTCGCGACGCTCGGGGGCACCCTCTCCGGCGACCGCCTCGAGCGCGCGCGCCGGTCCGGTCATTGGGCATCCGGCCGCTTCCACAACTCCGAGCCCACCACCACGCTGCGCGCGCACGACGTGCCGACGACTCTGCGGATGCAGTTCGGCGGCGACGAGGTCCGGTATCCGCAGAGTCCGATCCCGGTCGTGCCGCGCTCGCGCTCCGATTACGATTCTCCGCCGGACTCCGGCTTGCGCATCACGTGGATGGGCCACGCCGGCGCGCTGGTCGAGATCGACGGACAACGCATCCTGACCGACCCGATCTGGAGCGAGCGGGTTTCGCCCTCGACGCTGCTGGGTCCGAAGCGGTTCTTCCAGCCGCCGATCGCGCTTGCGGACCTGCCCCCGCTCGACGCCGTCCTGATCTCGCACGACCACTACGACCACCTCGATATGGAGACCGTGAAGGCGCTCGCGCGCCGCGGCAGCCTCCTTCTCGTGCCACTCGGGGTCGGCGCCCACCTGGAGAAGTGGGGCATCCCGCTGTCGCAGATCCGGGAGCTCGACTGGGAGGAGCAGACGACCGTCGGTGCTCTGACGATCACGGCGACGCCCGCGCGGCACTTCTCGGGCCGCGGCCTCGCGGACCGCAACGCGACGCTCTGGTGCTCGTGGGTCGTCGCGGGACCGGGCCACCGCATCTTCTACAGCGGCGACTCCGGATACTTCCCGGGCTTTCGCGCGATCGGGGCGGCCCACGGACCCTTCGACGCGACGCTCATGAGCCTCGGCTCCTATGGCCCGACGTGGCCCGACATCCACATGACCCCGGAGGAAGTCGTGCAGGCGCATGCCGACCTCGGCGGCGGGCTCCTCGTGCCGGTGCACTGGGCCACGTTCAACCTCGCCTTCCACGACTGGAACGAGCCGGCCGCCCGCGCCGTGGCCGCGGCCGGCCGCGAGGGCGTGCGCATCGCGATCCCGCGGCCAGGTCAGCTGCTCGAGCCGTCGGCGCCTCCGTCCGCCGAAGACTGGTGGCGCCGCCCGTGAGGCCCGTCCGGGGCGTTTGAAGCCGCCGGGCCCGCCGCGGCGTATGTAGGTCCGGAGGCGAGGCGACCATGATCCAGATTCGACGGGCCGGCGAGCGCGGGCACTTCGACCACGGCTGGCTGAACACGTACCACACGTTTTCGTTCGGCGATTACCACGACGGGCGCCACATGGGGTTCCGGTCCCTGCGCGTGATCAACGAGGACCGGGTCCAGCCGGGGCAGGGCTTCGGCACGCACGGCCATCGCGACATGGAGATCATTTCCTACGTGCTGGAAGGCGAGCTCGCGCACAAGGACAGCATGGGTACCGGCTCGGTCATCCTTCCGGGCGACGTGCAGTACATGAGCGCCGGCTCGGGCGTGCGCCACAGCGAGTTCAACGCTTCGAAGACGGACGTCACGCACTTCTACCAGATCTGGATCATGCCGAACGCCGAGGGCGCGCCGCCGCGGTACGACCAGAAGCGCTTCGACGACGCCGCGCGGACGCGCAGGCTGCGCCTGATCGCGTCGAGCGACGGCGCCGACGGCTCGATCGCCGTCCGGCAGGACGTGAAGGTCTACGCGTCGATCCTGGAGCCCGGCGGCTCGCTGTCACTGACGCTTCCCGCCGGGCGGCACCTCTGGGTGCAGGCGCTGCGCGGGTCGTTCGACGTCAACGGGAAGACGCTGTCTGCGGGCGACGGGCTGGCCGCCTCGGGGGATACGGAGTTCCGGTTCTCGGCGGGCGATCGGCCGTCCGAGCTGCTCGCCTTCGATCTGGACTAAGGAGTCTCGGTCGAGGGCGCGAGCTGCTGCTGGTCGAGGCTGTTCGTGTCGAGCTCCATGGACGTGACCGGGTGAATCTCCCAGGCCGTCGCGCGCGTGATGCCGTTCTTCGCGAGCGACGCCGAGTTGAGCGAGCGCCCGGCGGCCGCCGTGTCGAACAGCAGCCAGCCGACGATCTTGACGTAGTGCCGGGTGTACGCGGCCTGGATCGCGTTGGTGGACCAGTCGACGCCGTTGCCGGCCATGATGCGGCGCCCCTCCGGCGTGATGACGGCGACGATGCGGTGGCCGCCGTCGAAGACGTTGGCGCTGGGTGAAAGGTCGAGGATCGTGTCGTGATCGGCGGGGTTCGAGGAATGGCAGTTCGAGCTCGCGGGGCCGCCGTCCCGGACGTCCATGACGAAGGCGGTGATCTCGACGGCCGTGTCCGAGGTCCAGCGCAGGGTGTCGTCGCCGGGCTCGAGCAGGGCCGCCATGTCTGCCGTGTCGTCCACGTCGTCGTCGGTCGCCGCGTCGGTGCGCGCCTTCAACACGTTGAGCGCCTGCTCCTTCGGCTTCGCGGCGTCGCCCTGGGGCGGGCAGCCGGCGGCCGCGGCAGGTTTCTGCGCGTACGCCGCGGCCGCGAACAGCGCGGCGGCGAGGACGAGGCCCGGGCGCAGGAGTCGCTTCATCGTCGGGATGGAGAAGCGTAGCAGAAGGGTCCGCGCTCCCGCTGTGTCAAGCTCGCCGCCCATGGAGCCCGCCGCCGCCATTCCCATGGAATCGCCCGCGCGCTGGCGCGCCCTCGCCCTCGTCGCGGCGGCCGAGCTGCTCGGCATGTCGCTCTGGTTCTCGGCCTCCGCCGTGGCCCCCGCGCTCAAGGCGGAGTGGGACCTGACGGACACGGCCGCCGCGTGGCTGACGCTTGCGGTGCAGCTCGGATTCGTCGCCGGCACGCTCGTGAGCGCGTTCGGGAACCTGCCGGACGTCTTCGCGACGCGGCGTCTCTTCGCCGTGTCCGCGTGGCTCGGCGCGGCTGCAAACGCCGGGCTGGCGCTCGCCGCGCGCGGACCGATCGCGGCGGTGATCCTGCGGTTCCTGACCGGGTTTTTCCTCGCGGGCGTCTATCCGCCCGGGATGAAGATCCTGGCCACGTGGTTCCGGCGCGGGCGCGGCGCGGCCCTCGGCGCCCTCGTCGGCGGCATCGCTCTCGGCAAGGCGTTCCCGTACCTCGTCAACGCGGTCGGGCACTCGTCCTGGCGCGTCAACGTGCTCGTCGTCTCGGGGTTCGCGGTCGCCGGCGGCGCGATCGTGCTGCTCTTCGTGGGCGACGGACCCTACGCGACTCCGGCCGCGCGCTTCGACGCCTCGCAGATCGCGAAGGTCTTCGGCAACCGCGGCGTGCGCCTCGCGGACTTCGGTTACTTCGGGCACATGTGGGAGCTGTACGCGATGTGGACGTGGGTGCCGGTGTTCCTGCGCGCGAGCTTTGCTGCCCACGGAGCGCGGCCGTCGCTGGCCGAGGGGGGAGCGTTTCTCGTCATCGGCAGCGGGGCGATCGGCTGCGTCGCGGCGGGATTGCTCGCGGACCGGGTCGGCAGGACCGCGGTGACCTCCTGGGCGATGGGGATTTCCGGCGCGTGCTGCCTCCTCGTGGGGCTGCTCTTCGACGCGCCCCCCGGCGTGCTGCTCGTCGTCGCCGCGGTCTGGGGCGCGGCCGTCGTCGCCGACTCGGCGCAGTTCTCGGCGTGCGTGACCGAGCTCGGCGATCCGCGTTACATGGGGACGGCGCTCACGATCCAGACCTGCGTTGGCTTTCTGCTCACGATGGTCTCGATCGAGCTCGTTCCGCTCGCCGTCAAGGCGGTCGGCTGGCGCTGGGCCTTCGCCGTGCTCGCCCCGGGCCCGGCCCTCGGCGTCGTGGCCATGCTGCGCCTTCGCGGCCTGCCCGAGGCCGTGAAGATCGCGCACGGGAAACGGTAGGCCGCGGGTCTAGAAAAACGTGTTGACCAGAAACGCTGCCATCTGCGCCCGGTTGACGACGTTGTTCGGGCAGTAGAGCAGCGGGCTCGCGCTGCAGCCTCCGGCAATGCCCCGGGTGTACAGGTCGTCGATGAAGGCGGCGGCAAAGGCGTCGACGGGGACGTCGTCGAAAATGGCGGTGGCCGCCGGCGGGACGTACGCCGAGCCCTGGCTGGTCTTCAGGAGAAAGACGGCCATCTGCGCGCGCGTGATGGAAGCGTCGGGACAGTAGTCGGTTCCGCCGCAACCGGCGGTGACGCCTTCGTTCGCGAGCTGTTCGATCCAGTTGGCATAGGCGCTCGGGCAGAGGACGTCCGTGAAGAGGCCTGCGCAGTCGGGCGGAACGTAGGCGGAGCCGTGCTCGGACTTCAGGAGAAAGACGGCCATCTGCGCGCGCGTGACGAGCGCGGACGGGCAGTAGTCGGCGCCGCCGCAGCCGGCGGTGATGCCGGCGGTGGCGATCGTGAGGATGTCGGCGTGGAAGATGCTGGAGGTCGGCACGTCGGCAAACTCGACGGAAAGGGTCCCCGCCGAGGACGCGATCGTGCCGCAGGAATCGGTGACGAGGACGTCGTAGGCCGCGGCGTCGGTGAATGCGGCCGGATCGATCGTCAGAGTCGCCGTGGTCGCGCCGGAAACGCTCCCACCGTCGGACACCGGGGTACCGTTCCTGCGCCATTGATAGGTGAGGGCGCCGTAGCCGGATGCGAAAGCCTGGATTGCCGCGGGGGAGCCGACGAGGGCCGTGGCGTCCGGCACCGTGGCGCCGAGCGCCCCGTTCAAGAGCGTCGTGAGGCCTCCCACCGAATAGCTGTTCGCGAACACCGCGTCGGGCCGCCCGCTGCCGGCAAAGTCGCCGAGCGCCAGCGTGAACGGCGTTCCGACGGCGTAGTCCTTCGGCGACTGGAACGCGCCGGTGCCGAGGCCGAGCAGGACGGAAGAGTTGGCCGAGAGATTGGCCGTCACGAGGTCGAGGTTGCCGTCGCCGTTGACATCGGCCACCGCGATGTCGTTGACCGGCGCTCCCACCCCCAAGATGCTCGGGTTGCCGAAGGAGCCGCTGCCGTCTCCGGGGAAGAGTGAAATCGTGTTCGTCGACGTGCCTCCGACGACCAGATCGAGGTGACCTGTGTGGCGCAGGTCCGCGGCCGCCATCCCCCTCGCCCCGTTGGCCACGGCGTACTGGGACGGCGGCGCGAACGCGCCCCCGCCCGCGCTGAGGAAGACATCGAGTTGATCCGACGGGTATTGATTCAGCATCGCCAGGTCTGCCCGGCCGTCGCCGTTCAAGTCCGCCGCGAAAAGCTCGATCCCGTTCTCGGTCACCGGCGTTTCCATCGCGGGTCCCAGAGTCCCGTCTCCCGCCCCGATCAGCACGTCGAGGAAAGATTTGTAGGTGTAGTCCTGGTACACGACCGCGACGTCGAGGTTGCCCCCACCGTCAAAATCGCCGATCGCGAAGGCGGCGTAGTTTGTGTAGTTCTGGGTTACAGGGAACAACGTGATCGGCCCGAAGGTGCCATCGCCGTTGCCGAGGAGGATGCCGACCGAGGGGCCGTAGTAGACGAGAACGGCCATGTCGAGGTGTCCGTCGCCGTTGAAGTCTCCGGCGGCCGCCGCGGAGATCGAGTTATCGGTCTGAGTCTGGGGTCCCGCCGCGAATCTCCCGCCGCCGGTCGCGAAGTACGTCTGGATCGAATAGGGGCCGCCGAGGACGACGTCGGGAATCCCGTCCTCGTTGAAGTCTCCGGCCGTCATCGTCACCGGCGCGAACTCGGTCAGTGTCACCAAGACGGCATTGAACGTCCCGTCGCCGTTGCCCCGGATCGTCAGGACCGAGTTGTTCGAGGCGTCGCTGAGGGCAAGGTCCGCGTGGCCATCGTTGCCGAAGTCCGCGGCGGCTCCCGCGATGGGGGCGGCCGTGCCCAGATAGAGGGCCCGGGTCACGAAGACGCCATCGCCGAGATTCTGGAGAATCTCCACGCTGCCCGTTCCGCCGAAGTTCCCCGAACCCTCGAGCGCGGCGATGTCCGGCGCTCCGTCGCCGTTGAAGTCGGCGACGACGAGGCTCTGGGGCGCGACCCCTGAGCCGTAGTTGAGGGCGGCCTGAAACGTGCCGTCCCCGTTGCCGATCAACACCGCGACCGAGGCCGTGACGTTCGACGTCACCAGAACGTCCAGGTGACCGTCTCCGCTCATGTCGGAGAGCGCGATGGCCCCGAGGCCCGAGCCCGCCACGACCGACGTCGGCGAAGCGAAGTTCCCGTCGCCGAGGCCGAGGTACACGAAGATGTCGCTGCCGAGCGACGAGCTGACCAGATCCGGCTTGCCGTCCTCGTTGACGTCGCCGATCGCGATGGCGGGCGACGTCTGTTTGGGCGTCGTGACGATCGCGGCCGAAAAGCTGCCATCGCCGTTGCCGAGGAACACGTTGAACTGGCCGGTGTAGTTGTCGATGCCGACGACGTCGAGCTTGCCGTCGCCGTTGAAGTCGGCCGCCGCAAGCCCCAAGAGCGAGGGGCCGACGAAAGAGACGCCGTCCTGGAACGAACCGTCGCCATTTCCCTTGAAGAACCACATGCCGCCGTAGCCGCTCTCGACGAGGTCGGGCACGGGATCGTTCGTGAAGTTGCCGATGACCGCCGACAGGGTCTGGGTGTTGGTGGCTTTGTTGATCTGGGATCCAAAGGTTCCGTCGGGCTTGCCGAGGCGGACGGAGATGGCGTAGCTGTAGTAGTTGCTCGTGGTGGCCAGGTCGGGCAGGCCGTCGCCGTTGAGGTCGACCGTGGAAATCGTCACCGCCGCACCCGCCACGGCATAGCTCTGCCCGCTCAGGAAGTCGGGCCGGCACGAGACGTTCGTGTCACCCCGGACGACGCCCGTCAGCAGAGCGGAGAGGGAGAGTGCGAAACGCAGGCTGCCTTTCATTCGACCTCCGATGTCACGGCGTGAAGGTTCTGACGAGGAAGGTGGCCATGGGGGCGCGCAGGACGGGGTTGTCGGGGCAGTATCGCAGGGGGTTGCTGGCGCATCCGCCGGTGATGCCGCGGTTGTAGAGGTCTTCGATGAAATCGGCGGCGAAGGCGCCGACGGGGACGTCGGCGAAGATGCCGGCCGGCGCGGGCGGGACGTAGACCTGACCGAGCAGGGTCTTCAGGAGGAAGACGGCCATCTGGGCGCGCGTGACGGTGGAGGCGGGACAGTAGACGGCGGTGCCGCAGCCGGAGGTGACGCCTTCGGCGGCGAGCTGCTCGACCCAGTCGGTGTAGGGCCCGGGGCAGGCAACGTCGGTGAAGACCCCGGAACAGGCCGGCGGCGCATAGGCCGAGCCGTGTTCGGACTTGAGGAGGAAGACGGCCATCTGGTCGCGCCGCACGGAGCTGTCAGGACAGTAGTCGGCGCCGCCGCAACCTGCGGTGATGCCGGCCGTGGCGATGGTGAGGATGTCGGCGTGGAAGATGTTGGAGAGGGGCACGTCGGCGAACTCGACGGCCAGCATGCCGGCCGTGGAGGCGAGGGTGCCGCAGGAATCGGTGACGAGGACGTCGTAGGAGGCGGCGTCGGCGAATGCCGCCGGGTCGATCGTGAGTGTCGGTGTGTGGACGCCGGACACGGTGCCGCCGTCGGACAGCGGCACGCCGT
>Ga0207641_10004040_pt1 | contig 12794 bp, 11 predicted proteins | sample KBSSwiS62_FD_184306 | JGI IMG/M metagenome (GOLD analysis project Ga0207641, IMG submission 184306) | Switchgrass rhizosphere microbial communities from Kellogg Biological Station, Michigan, USA - KBS Switchgrass S6-2 (SPAdes) (version 2) | ecosystem: Host-associated > Plants > Roots >... | reverse complement strand
AAACGCGCGTCCTCGATGTCGACAATCGCATTCCGCATCACCTGCGGCACCTGTGACAACGGCACCACCTCGCGGTACTGATCGCCGATGAGCGTCGCGAGGACATTCCCCTGCGCGTCCAGGATCTGGGACGGCTGGACCAGCGGGCCGACGGTCAGGTTCTGCGGCAGCGCGAGAAATTCGTCGGCCCCAGCCTTGGCGGTAATCCCGACCAGGCCGGCAAACGGCGCCGCCAGCAGCGCGACGACGAGCCCCGCGGCGACACTCACAAACAGCGCGGCGGAAAGCCGCCGGGCAGTTAGTCCCTGGGTTGCGCGGTTTCCCGGGCGTGTTCGGCTTTCCTGGCGCGCGCGGCCGCCGTGCCGGAAACCGGCGCCCGCCGCCATCCGGGGGGTGCGTGCCCACATGGTTCGGAACCTCCGTCCGCCCCCAGCCCGATCCCCGACGGATGCACACCACTTGCCCATCGACGCCCGCGCGCCGCGTCGCTCCCCCCATGCGCGGACCACTGGTGGGGCACACCACCACCGGGTGGCGGGCTGAGGTTACCTCGCGTACCCGCCCGACCGCTGTTGCGTACCCGTCCACGCGAGTACGCCGCCCAGCCCGACACCCCCACTCTTGGGCAATCACACCGTTTCAACAACGTTCGCGGGGGAGCCAAGGGCTTGCCGGGCCCTGATCGAGCTGCGACCAGCTGATCGCCCACGCCGCGCGTTTCGGCAGGTCGGCTGCGGATCGGGCTATCGAGCCGGCGCTTCGACAGGCCGGAACGTGTCGCCGCCACAAGTGAGAAACGGACCAGTAAAAAATGAGCGGTCTTGTCACCCGAACGACACGCGGTTGTCACGGACGCTCCTACAGTCTGGTTCGACATCAATGGCCCGGACTAGTCATACCGATAACCACCCGAGTGGGGTCTGTGCCGTGGCCACCGCACTCCGTACGGTTTCGCACGACGCCAACGACGCCACGTCACCCGCACGGGTCCCTTGACCACGGTCTCTCTCGAAAGGCAGGTGGCATGACCAGAAGCCCAACCCCGGCCGTCTCGACGGCCCGTCGCTCCGGTACGGCCCATCTCGTCGGCGGCATCGCCGACGGCGACTGGACCGCGATGGCCGCGTGCCGCGACGTCGACCCGGATGAGCTGTTCGTGCAGGGCGCCGCGCAGAACCGGGTGAAGACCCGCTGCTTCGGCTGCCTGGTGCGGACCCAGTGCCTGGCCGACGCCCTGGACAACCATGTGGAGTTCGGCGTGTGGGGTGGCATGACCGAGCGGGAACGCCGCGCGCTGCTGCGGCGCCGGCCCGACGTCCGGTCCTGGCGGAAGCTGCTCGCGGACGCCCAGGCCGACCACCGCTCCACGTCCGCCGGCTGACGACACAAACCGGCGGACCAGCACCTCGACCGACCCACTTCCCGACGGACCCCGGCGCAGCGTCGCGCACGGGATCCCGGGAAGACGCGCCGGTGCTCGTCGCGCGCGACGACCGCGGCCCGGGCGAGGCGCCAGAGCTCACCAGGTCAGGGCGTCAAACACGGACGGTCAGGCCCGGCCAGCTCACAACTACCTTGGGTAGTATCGCTGTCGCCTTACAGGGATCACGCGGCGGCGCAATGATGCTTTTTAGTCATCCCGGGCGCAGGTTACTCAACCCGCCCGAGTGAGACGCTCGTCACCCGCCAGGGCGTCGCCGATCTCGCGCAGCCCGGCCAGGTCGTGTACGTCCTCCGCCAGCGCCTCCACCTCGACCACCGGCGTGTCCGGATGGGCCGAGGTGAACCGCTCGCACAGCCTCGACTCCCGCTCCGCCAGCCGCAGCCGGTCCGCGTGCACCCGCAGCACCGCGGCGGCCAGCGGGTGCTCGCCGTGATCGGTGAGGTTCTCCGCGGCCGCCAGGCTTCGTTCCGCGGTGAGGACTCGGCCGTCGCTGTGGTGCATCCGGTTGACCACCAGCCCCGCCAGCGGCATGCCGTCCGTGTCGAGGCGGTCGACGAAGTAGCTCGCCTCGCGCAGCGCCGCGACCTCGGGCGCCGCGACCACGACGAACGACGTCCCCGGCGCGCCGAGCAGGCGGTAGGTCTTCTCGGCCCGCTGCCGGAACCCGCCGAACATCGTCTCCAGGGCGGCGACGAACTGGCTGACGTCGGTCAGCAGCTGGGCGCCGATGACCTTCGTGAGCACCTTCGTGAACACGCCGAGGCCGACGCCGAGCACCTTCGCGTACGCCCGGCCGCCCGCCTTCGCCGGCGCCAGCAGCACCCGCAGCAGCCGGCCGTCGAGAAACGCCCCGAGCCGGCTCGGCGCGTCCAGGAAGTCCAGTGCCGAGCGGGTCGGCGGTGTGTCGACAACGATCAGGTCCCATTCCTCGGCCGCGTCCAGCTGCCCCAGCTTCTCCATCGCCATGTACTCCTGCGTCCCGGCGAAGGACGACGACAGCGACTGGTAGAAGGGGTTCGCGAGCAGCTGGGCCGCCCGGTCGGGGGTGGAGTGCGCCAGGACGATCTCGTCGAACGTCCGCTTCATGTCGAGCATCATCGCGTCGAGCCGGCCCCCGGCGGAGAGGTCGACGCCGATCACCTCGCGCGGGGTGTTGTCCAACTCGGTGAGGCCCATCGACTGCGCCAGCCGGCGCGCCGGGTCGATCGTCAGCACCACGACCGCCCGGCCCTGCTCGGCGGCCCGCAGCGCGAGCGCGGCCGCGGTCGTCGTCTTGCCCACGCCGCCGGACCCGCAGCAGACGATGATCCGCTCGGTGGCGAGCATCTCGTCGACGTCGAGGCGTGGCACGCCGGCCGGCTGCGGGCGCACCCGGGCTCGGATCCTGGCCGGCGAGCCGGCCGTGCCCACCTGCACCCCGCGGGGACCCGTCGCCTTCGCGGCGGGCTTCTTCGTCGCGCGGGCCCGCCCCCCAGTGCCGCCCGCCGGCGCCGTCACGGGACCATCCGCTGCGCGCGCAGCAGCTCCGCGAAGCGGTACATCATCCCCATGTCCATCCCGTCGGCCGTCAGCGGCAGCTCGTACACCGGCCGGTCCAGCGCCTCGACGGCGACCCGCTGCGCCGCCTCGAGCGCGACCCGCTCGGCGTGCTGCGCGGCCTCCCTGGCCAGTTCGGCGACCAGCGCGGCCGTCGGTTCGACGCCCGCCTCCTTGACCCCGGCGGCGAGCTCCTCCAGGTCCAGCGTGCCGGCGCGCGCGGCGCGCAGCTCGGCGGCGCCGAGCAGCGGCGGGCGGACCATGTTCACGATCACTCCGCCGACCGGCAGGTCGGCCGCGCGCAGCTCCTCGACCGCGTCGACCGTCTCCTGGACCGGCATCTCCTCCAGCAGCGTCACCAGGTGCACGGCCGTCTGGCCGGAGTGCAGCACCTTGAGCACACCGTCCGCCTGCGCGCGGATCGGCCCCATCTTCGCCAGCCCCGCCACCTCGTGCGCGACGTTGAGAAACCGGGTGATCCGGCCCGTCGGCGGCGCGTCCAGGACGACCGCGTCGTAGGCGAGGCCGCTCGGGCGGGTTCCGTCCGGACGGTTCACCGCCTCCTTGATCTTGCCGGTGAGCAGCACGTCGCGGACGCCCGGCGCGATGGTGGTGGCGAAGTCGATCGCGCCGATCTTGCCGAGGACCTTCCCGGCCCCCCGCAGGTTGTAGAACATCTCGAGGTACTCAAGCAGGGCCTCCTCGGCGTCGACGGCGAGCGCGTAGACCTCACCGCCGCCCGGAGCGCTGGCCACCTTCCGCTCGCGGTAGGCCAGCGGTGGCGTGTCGAACACCTGGGCAATCTGCTGGCGGCCCTCGACCTCCGTGAGCAGCACCCGCTGCCCGCCGGTGGCCAGCGCCAGCGCGAGCGCGCCCGCGACGGTCGTCTTCCCGGTACCGCCCTTGCCGGTGACCACATGCAGCCGCCGCCGCCATGGCCCGGGTCTGGCCGCGGCGGACGCCGGTCGCGCGGCGGGTGCCCTGCCAGTCCGGTCGCGATCCGAGGCCCTCACGGCTCGAACGTACCCGGCAAGGGCCCTGCCCTACGCCCCGACGCCGCGACTTCCCCGCCGCCACAGCCGCCCTTGCTGTCGATGTCACAGCCGCCCTTGCTGTCGATGTCACAGCCGCCCTTGCTGTCGATGTCACAGCCGCCCTTGCTGTCGAAGTCACAGCGGCGCGGGAAAGCGGGCGATCCGGCCGGCGGTCCATGGGGATTGCCCAGGCATGCCGATCGCTACAGTCCCCACATGCAGAAGTGGGAGTACGTGACGGTGCCGGTCCTGATCCACTCGACCAAGATGATCCTCGACAACTGGGGTGAGGACGGCTGGGAGCTGGTGCAGGTCGTGCAGGGGCCGAACCCCGAGAGCCTGGTCGCCTACTTCAAGCGCCCCAAGGGCTCGCCGACGGCCTGAGCCGGACCTGCCAGATCGGCTTCGCCAATCCGGCAGGAACCCCGGGAGGCGGCGAGCGGAGGTCCCGTGGGAGCGCCGGGGGTCCCTGCGGAATCGGCGAAGCCGATTTCGAAGGTCGTGAGCACGGGGCCGCAGCTCGCAGCCGACGGAGCTCAGCAGAGACGTCTGACGAGCGGTATCGCGACGATCGACACCGGGGAACCGGCACCGAGAGGACTGGAGACGGAGGCATCGTGAGGGAGAGGCGCGACGCGACGGCGGGGCGGCGATGAGCGGTCCGAGCGCGCGGCTGCGCGAGCTTGGCCTTCAGCTGCCGCCGGTGCCGGCGCCAGCGGGGGTCTACGTGCCGGCCGTCGTGGACGGCACGACGCTATGGACCTCCGGCCAGCTTCCGCTCGTCGACGGCCGCCTGCACGAGACGGGGCTCGTCGGTGCCGACGTGACCCCGGAGCGGGCGGCCGGGCTCGCCAGGATCTGCGCCCTGAACGCCCTGGCCGCGGCGGCCGAGGCGGCCGGCGGGCTGGACCGGATCCGTCGGATCGTCAAGGTCGTCGGGTTCGTGGCGAGCGCGCCCGGCTTCACCGCGCAGCCCGCGGTGATCAACGGGGCGTCCGACCTGCTCGGGCAGATCTTCGGCGACGCGGGCCGGCACGCGCGCTCCGCGGTCGGAGTCGCGGCTCTCCCGCTCGGCTCGCCCGTCGAGGTCGAGTTGACCGCGGTCACCTACAGCGACTGACCCGCGGACGCACCGCGATCCCAGGCACGTCGCAGGCGCGTTTTCTACCATCGGACGAATGATCGATCACCAGGCCGCGCTGTTCGAGCGGCTCCGAGCGCCGCTGCCGCTGACGTCGCCCAACGGGGTCCTGGCCGCGAACGCGGGGCCCGTGGCGCCGGCCCGGGACGCGGCGACGGTCGTCCTGCTGCGCGACGCGCAGGGCGGCGGCGTCGAGGCCTACCGGGTCGCCGCGGTCCCGGCGGCGGCGCGGGACCACGTGATCGCACCCATCCTGCCGAAGATCGCGATCGCCGACGGCGCGGTGCACTTCCTGCTGCCGCACGACGCGGAGTACGCGACGGCGGCGTCGAGCGCCGATTCGGCGCGCTCGAAGGCGATGCTCGCGGCCATCAGCACCACGCGGGGGAACCAGGCCGCCGTGACCGCCTCGACCACGGTCGAGCAGGCGTGACCGCCGGAGCTGCGCCGAACCACGGCCGGCGCCCGGCCGGCGCCGCCCGCCAGGCCGCGGCCCCGCGCCAGGTGAACCCGCTGGCCACGGTCGTGCTCGCCGGGAACCCGAGCCCGATGACGCTGGAAGGCACCAACAGCTGGGTGCTGCGCGCGCCCGGCGAGGAGAGCTGCGTCATCGTCGACCCGGGGCCGGACTTCCCGGAGCACCTGGCCGCGCTCGCCGCGACCGGCCCGGTCCGGGCGATCCTGCTGACGCACGGCCACGTGGATCACAGCGAGGGCGCAGCCGCCCTGCACGAGCTGACCGGCGCGCCGGTCCGGGCGCTCGACCCGACCCACCGGCTGGGCTCGGAAGGCCTGGTCGAGGGTGACGTGGTCCCGGGAGCCGGCATCGAGCTGCGCGTCCTGGCGACGCCGGGCCATTCGGCCGACTCGCTGTCGTTCCTGCTGTTCGGGGACGTCCCCGGCGCGAGCGGGACCGACCCCGCCGCCGTGCTGACCGGGGACACCATCCTCGGCCGGGGCACCACCGTGGTCGCCTTCCCGGACGGCCGGCTGGCGGACTACCTGGACAGCCTGCGCCGGCTGGCCGAGCTGCCCGCCGGCCTCGCCGTGCTGCCGGGCCACGGGCCCGAGCTGGCGGACGCCCGGGCCGCGGCCGGCTACTACCTCTCCCACCGGGCCGAGCGGCTCGAGCAGGTACGGGCCGCGCTGGCCGCCGCGGGGGTCGGCCCGCGGGAGGCCTCCCCGCGGGCCGTCGTCGAGCGGGTCTACGCCGACGTCGATCCGGTCCTGTGGCCGGCTGCCGAACTCTCCGTGCGCGCCCAGCTGGACTACCTGCGCGAACACCCCTGAGGCGGACCACCGGGCGTGACGCCGGATGTCCCCCTCGACCCCGTATCCGGGGCTTGCGAGACGACCCGGCATGCCCGAGTGTGAGAAGCGTCACGATGGGGAAACCTGGGTCCGTTGGCCGCCTGGACCTTCGAACCGCAGGTCAGCCGGTCGCGGCCGGTTCCCGCCCCGGATCGGCGGCAGCATGCCCGCCGGGAGGGCCGCGGTCCGAAGGTCCCGCGCCGGACAGGGTCAGACGAACGACAACGCGGGACCGCGATCGCCCAAGTGGGTCGAAACCCGCCCACTAGACTTGCCGACTGGAGGGGGGCTGCCCGTGCAGCGCATAGTCCACAAGGCCAGTCCACGATGGTGATCGTCCCAACCCACGGCGGGACGCTGCGGTGCCCACGGTGCGGGACCCCGGCCGTGCCGGCCGCGCGGTACTGCTTCCACTGCGGCCTGCGGTTCACCCAGCTCGCCTCGGGGCAAGAATCGGCCGAGCGCCGCGTCGTCACCGTCCTGTTCGGCGACCTGTCCGACTTCACGTCCTGGGCCGAGGACCGCGATCCCGAGCGGGTCGGCGAGGTCACGGACCTGGTGCTCGCCGCGCTGGCCAAGGAGGTCGACGAGGTCGGCGGCCGGGTCGACAACCTCGCCGGCGACGGCATCATGGCGGTCTTCGGCGCGCCGACGGCGCACGAGGACGACGCCGAGCGGGCTGTACGCGCCGCCGCCGCGATGCAGGAGACCGTGCGGCGCCTGGTCACCGACAGCGAGGACGACTCCAGCCCGCTGGGACTGCGCGTCGGAATCAACACCGGCGAGGTGCTCGCCGGTGTGCAGGCCTCGATGACCTACACCGTCGTCGGCGACACGGTGAACACCGCCGCCCGGCTGTCCGGGGCGGCCGCCGTCGGAGCGGTCTACGCCGGCCGCGAGACGATGCACGCCACCCGGTCGGTCGCGACCTGGCGCGAGCTGCCCGACCTGACGCTCAAGGGCAAGCGCGAACCCGTTCCGGCCTACGAGCTGGTCAGCCTCCGCCCGTCCAACGTGGCCCGGCCGGGCCTTGGCGACGACGCGACGTTCGTAGGCCGCGACGACGAGCTGGCCACGCTGCGCGGGTGGTTCACCGAGACGGTCGCCGCCGGCGCGCCGACGCTCGTCCTCATCACCGGCGAGGCCGGCATCGGCAAGACGCGGGTCGCCGGGGAGCTCGCTACCAGGGCGCACGACGAGACCGGCGCCCAGGTCCTGTGGGGCCGCACGGTGCGCCACGGCGACGGCCGCAGCCTCGCGCCGTTGGCCGACGTGATCCGCGGCGCGTGCGGCGTCGTCGACGGCGACAGCCTCGACCGCGTCGCCGACCGGGTGCGCCGCACCGTCGGCCGGCTCTCGCACCCGCTCACCGGCGCCCGGCTGCCCACCGGCCTCGCCGACCGGCTGCTCGGCATGCTCGGCGTCCCGACCGACCGACGGGCGACGTCGGCCGCGGAGGCGCCCCCCGGCGACCCGGCCGGGCGCGAGAACAGGGGCGAGACGAGCACCGGCGAGCGGTCCTACGACCTCGCGATCGACACGGTCGCGCTGCTGCTGTCCGCGCTCGCCGTCGAGCGCCCGCTCATCGTGGTGATCGACGATCTGGAATGGGCGACGAGCCCACTGACCGGAGCACTGCGCCGGCTCGCCGAACGGATCGTCGGCCCGATCATGATGATGCTGCTGGACCGGGAGGGCCCGCAGCTGACCGACCTGCCGGGCGCGCGCCGGATGGCGCTCGCGCCGTTGCCGGAGGCGGCCGCGGCCCGACTGCTCACCGACTTCCTCGGTGGCGCCGCGCTCGGCTCGCAGACCAGGGCCGCCCTGCTCAACCGGGTGCACGGCAACCCGTTCTTCCTCGCCGAGCTGCTCAACCTGCTGATCGACCGCGACCAGCTGCGCCGGCAGACGGCGAGCGAGCCGGCCGGCGCGGACGGCCCGCGGTGGGTGCTGGAGGGCCAGCTGTCCGAGACCGCGATGCCGGCCGGCGTCCAGTCGGTGCTCGCGGCCCGGATCGACGACCTGGAGGCGACGGACAAGGCGGTCCTGCGCGCGGCGGCGGTGCTCGGCAGCCGGTTCCCCGCCGCCGCGCTGCCGTCCGTCGAGGAACGGCCGGCCTTCGAGGTGGCGGCGGCGCTGGAGCGGCTGACCGAGCGGCAGCTGGTCCGCGCGCCGCGGGCCGGCGAGCAGCTGTGGCGGTTCGTCCACCCGATGGCCCGCGACGTCGCCTACGCCGGGCTGCCGAAGGTCGAGCGGGCCCGCCGGCACGCCACGGCGGCCCGGTGGGGCGTCACCGCGATGACCGGCTCGTCGCGCGAGGTGTCGAACTTCGTCGCGACGCACGCCTTACGGGCGTTCGAGCTGGCCTCGTCGATGACGTTGTCACCGACGGATCCGGCCTGGTCGGCGCGGGAGCCCGGGTTTCGGGCGCTGCTGCGGCTGGCCCGGGCCGCGCTCGCCCGCGACGACCACCGCACCGCCGCCGACCAGCTGGCCGACGCCCGCCGGCTGGGCCGCGGTGTGATCGACATCGATGACGAGAACGACGCCCGAGTGCTGCACGCCGAGGCGCTGGTGTCGCTGCGCCGGCTGGAGGAGGCCGAGCGGACGCTGCGTCCGGCGCTGCGGGTGGCCATGCCGGCCCGGCGGGCGGCCGCCTACGCGGTGCTCGGTGAGCTGCGCCAGAAGCAGGGCCGCACCGAGCTCGCGACCCGGGCACTGCGGACCGCGCTGGACGCGGCCCGGGCCAGCGGTGACAACCGGGCCGCGGCCGCGGCGCTGCGCCGGCTCGGCACGCTGGAGTACGGCGCCGGCCGGATCCGGGTCGCCGAGGAGCTCTACCGCGAGGCCCTCGAGCTGGCCCGCCGGGTCGACGACCCGCGCGGCGTCGGCTGGGCGCTGCAGCATCTGGCCTGGTCCGCGACCACCAGGGGCGACTACCCGCAGGCCGAGCGGCACCTGCGGCAGGCGACCGAGGTGTTCGAGCGGCTCGAGGACGCGGGCGGCATCGGCTGGTGCAGCGGCACCGAGGCGCTGGTGCTGCTGCTGAGCGGCCAGCTGGCCAGGGCGCGGGCGCTGGCCCGCGGGCTGGTCGACGCGGCCGAGTCGATGGGCGAGCGCTGGGGCATGGCTGTCTGCCTGACGATCGGCGCGGTCGCGGCCGCCGAGCTCGGTGACATCAGCGCGGCCCGCACCGACGCGGCCCGCGCCGCCGCGCTGTTCGAGGGCGCCGGGGACGGCTGGGGCCGCATCCTGACGAAGGTGGCGCTGGGCCTCGCCGCCAGGGGGGCGGGCGAGCCGGACGCCGGCGCCGAGTACCTGCGCGCGGCCTGCGCGGACGCGGCAGCGGCCGGCCAGGTGCTGATCGCCGCGCTCGCGTCGCTGCTGCTCGGGCTCACGCTGCTCGACGCCGGCTGGGTCGACGAGGCCGAGGAGGTGGAACAGGCGGCGATGGCCGAGCTGGTCAGCCTCGACCTGCGCCCGCACGCCCAGCTCGGGGCGAAGGTCCTCGGCGCGCAGATCGCGAGGGCCAGGGGGCGGGTCGACGAGGCGATCGCGCTGCTGCGGGAGGCCCTGGCGGCAAGCGAGCCGGCGACGTTGCTGTTTCCGCGCCGGCAGGCCTACGCGCACCTCGCGGGGACGCTGCTGGACGCCGGGCAGCCGGAGGAGGCACTCGCGGTGGCGCGGCGGGCGGTCGCCGTGGACGCCGAGGACGTTCGCGCCCAGGTGCTCGCCTGGCGGGCCCTGGGTACCTGCCTCGCCGCCAGTGGCGACGTGGAAGGTGGTCGGGACGCCTACCTGCGCGCGCTGCGCGCGGCGACGGCGACCGAGGCGGTCAGCGAGGCCGCGCAGACCCGCAGGCTGCTCGCGGCGCTGCCCGCGCCCGGTCTGGGGCGGGCGGGCGGACCGGAGCGATCCGGGGCGCGCGACACCCACGCACCGAGCCCAGACGCGCGTCCCACGAACAACGGGCTCGCGGAAAACCCGGCCGTCGACCTCGTCGCTGGCTACGACGGGGTCGACGGCTACGACGGGCGGGGCGTCGCCGATCCCGCCCTCGCCGACGGCGCGACCGTCACCAGCGCCCCGCTGTCGTCGTGACGGTCCGGCTGGCCGCCCCGGGCCCGCTCAGCGGGCCCGGCGAGCCAGCCGGTCACGGTCCAGCAGGACGACGGCCCGCGAGTCCAGCCGAAGCCAGCCGCGGGTAGCGAAGTCCGCCAGCGCCTTGTTGACCGTCTCGCGGGAGGCGCCGACCAGCTGGGCCAGCTCCTCCTGGGTCAGGCCATGCTCGACACGGATGCCGGCCGCCTCGTTGCCTGGCTGCGCCGGCTCGCCGAAACGCCCGGCGAGATCGAGCAGCGCCTTGGCGACTCGGCCGGGCACGTCGGTGAACACCATGTCGGCCATGGCGTCGTTGGTGCGGCGCAGCCGGGCGGCTAGCACCCGCAGCAGCATCGAGCCGGCGTCCGGCCGGGCACGCAGCCAGGGCCGCAGCGCCGAGTGCTCCAGCGAGACCAGTGAGGCGTCCGTCACGGCGGTCGCGGTCGCGGTCCGAGGGCCGGGGTCGAAGAGCGACAATTCTCCGAACAGGTCCCCGGGCCCCATTACATACAAAAGGTTCTCGCGCCCGTCGGCAGACTGGCGTCCTATCTTCACCTTGCCGGACAGGACCACGAAGACACGGTCGCCAGGCTCACCTTCACGGAAGAGCACGTCACCTCTGGTGACGTCCCTCCGCTCCAGGTGGCTGGAGAGCGCCTGGCGGTCCAGGTCGGACAACCCGACGAACAGCGGAACCCGGGCAAGCAGATCGTCCACGGAGTGAGCATGCCAGCCCAGCGCCCGTGGAGCACGGCCAGGGCGGCGATAGCTGACGCGCGCCTACACAGAATGACCAGATCAGCCCGACAATCTCACCCAGAGTAGCCGTCCGATCGGGATGACGGCGCTGGTCGGCCACCCTGGGGCCACATCCCGTAGCCGGGCCGCGGGTCCCGAGAAATCCACCTATATGTCGCATCTGTCCGCCGCGAGACCGGTCTGCGGAGTCACGCGGCGCACGGAGATCCCACCTTGTGTGACACGCCGGACCCCGCTTTCACGGCCCCGGGTGCGTCGTCCACCATGGACCCGTCATGTTTCTCTTCGCCGCCATCGCGTTCCCTGTGGTGCTGCTCGGGCTGTTGCTGGCGATGGAGCGGGTCGAGCGCCCGCTGAACGCCGCCGACACCCGCAAGGGCCTGGAGGGGTTCCTCGACAACGCCCAGCCCGACGAGGTCAACACGTTCGTCAACCAGGGCCTCGCCGCCGCGCTCGAGCGCTACCGGCGCCGGATCCGCCGCACGCCGCCCGGCAAGCACCGGGCGGCGTAGCGCCTGGCGCGCGGCGATGTCCGGTAGCCACCGCGCCGTCCCGGTAGCCATCCCGGCGCCCCACGCGTCGGGGACTGTCGGCGCGGAGGAATAGGCTCACCGCATGCCCGTTGTCGTCGACCCCTCCGCGGAAACCCCGCTGGCGCGGACGAGACGGGCCCGGCGGATCGTCCGGATCCTCGGCGAGCGGCATCCGGACGCCCGGATCGCGCTGCACTTCACCACGCCGCTGGAGCTCCTCGTCGCCACGGTGCTGTCCGCGCAGTGCACCGACAAGAAGGTCAACGAGGTCACGCCGACCGTCTTCGCGAAGTACCCGAACGCGGCCGCCTACGCCGCCGCCGACCGCGAGGAACTGGAGACCGTGCTGCGGCCAACGGGCTTCTTCCGCGCCAAGGCGAACTCGCTGATCGGCCTCGGGGCGGCCCTGGTCGACCGGTTCGGCGGAGCGGTGCCGAACACCCTGGATGAACTGGTGACCCTGCCGGGGGTCGGGCGCAAGACCGCGAACGTCGTGCTCGGGCATGCCTTCGACATCCCGGGCATCACGGTCGACACGCACGTCGGGCGGCTTTCCCGACGGTTCGGCCTGACCACCCACGAGGACCCGGTGAAGATCGAGTCGGACCTCGCCGCGCTGATCGAGCGCAGGGACTGGACGATCGCGTCAGACCGAATGATCTTTCACGGCCGGCGGGTCTGCCACGCCAGGCGGCCGGCCTGCGGCGCCTGTGCCATCGCGAAGCTCTGCCCCTCCTACGGCGCGGGCCCGACCGGCGAGGTCGAGGCCGCGCACCTGGTCCGCGGCGACGTCGAAGCGGTCCGGTGACGGCTACTGGCGACGCGCCCGGGCAGCGCGAGGAACCAGGCCCGCCCGGGTGGCTGACGGCGCTGGCGCGCACGGTCACTCGGGACGGACTGGGCCTGCACCATGAGGACTGGCCGCCGCCCGCCGA
>Ga0207641_10004039_pt1 | contig 12796 bp, 7 predicted proteins | sample KBSSwiS62_FD_184306 | JGI IMG/M metagenome (GOLD analysis project Ga0207641, IMG submission 184306) | Switchgrass rhizosphere microbial communities from Kellogg Biological Station, Michigan, USA - KBS Switchgrass S6-2 (SPAdes) (version 2) | ecosystem: Host-associated > Plants > Roots >... | reverse complement strand
CTCGCCAAGTATGAAATCCCACATACGGAAGACGAGGGCACCGAATCGCTGACTGCGAAGCTCGCCCAATTCTACGCGAACCGTACCCTGACAAAATCGCCCATCACGCCCGCCGACCAGGCCGAAGCGATCTTCCTCCTCCTCACCAACCGCCTCAGCAAGACCACCGGTCAGGTCATCACCGTCGACGGCGGTCTCCACGAAGCCTTCCTTCGCTAAATCCCAAACCAACCCAACTCCCACTCTTATGTCCTCCTCCTACCCCACGGCTGTCGAAGCCTATGCCCAACTCGGCGTCGATGTCGAAGCGGCCCTCACCAAACTCGCCACCATCCCGGTCTCTCTTCAATGCTGGCAGGGCGACGACGTGGGCGGTTTCGAAAAACCTGCAGCCAAGCTTGAGGGCGGTGGCATTCAGGTGACCGGCTCCTATCCCGGCAAGGCCCGTTCCATTGATGAGCTTCGCCAGGATCTCGGTCAGGCGCTCTCGCTCCTGCCCGGCAAGCACCGCGTCAATCTTCACGCCTGCTACGCCGATCTCCAGGGCAAGTCCGTGGAACGCAATCAGCTGGCACCTTTTCATTTCCGCAGTTGGATGGACTGGGCGGCGGAAAACGGCCTCGGCCTCGATTTCAATCCCACCTACTTCTCCCATCCCCTGTCCGACGATGGCTTCACCCTCTCTCATCCTAAGGAGTCCACACGTAAATTCTGGATCGAGCATGGCATCGCCTGCCGCCGCATCGCCGCCGAGATGGGCCGCCGCCTTGGCAAGACCTGCATCACCAACTTCTGGATTCCCGACGGCTACAAAGACCTTCCCGTCGACCGCAAGGCCCCACGCGAACGCCTCGAACATTCCCTCGACGAAATCTTCGCCGAAAAAATCGATCCCAACTTCAATCGCGATGCTGTGGAAAGCAAACTCTTCGGCATCGGCTCGGAAGCCTACGTCGTCGGCTCACACGAGTTCTATTACGGCTATGCGGTGAAACATAACAAGATCCTCTGCCTCGACGCCGGCCACTTTCACCCGACCGAGCAACTCGCGGACAAGATTTCCTCCACGCTCCAATTCATCCCGGAAATCCTGCTCCACGTCAGCCGCGGCGTCCGCTGGGACAGCGACCACGTTGTGATTCTCGACGACTCGACCCAGGCCCTCATGCACGAGCTCGTCCGTGGTGAATTCCTCTGCCGCACCCATATCGGCATGGACTTCTTCGACGCCAGCATCAACCGGATTGCCTGCTGGGTCATCGGCGCCCGTACCGTGCTCAAGGCGCTGCTCATCGCGCTGCTCGAGCCGAAGAAGCTGCTACTCCAGGCCGAAGCCGACGGTGACTACACCTCCCGCCTCGCCCTGCTCGAGGAAAGCAAGATGCTTCCCCATGGCATTATCTGGGACGAATATTGCCAGCGCCACAACGTGCCCGTGGGCCGCGAATGGCTCCGCAGCGTCAAGCAGTACGAGGCGAAAGTCCTGGCGTCGCGCTAGGACTCACTCGCCTGCAACGTACACTTGAGCTTGCTGACATTCTTGACGATCAGCGCGGGCCGCTTGTCCTCAACGGTCGTGGTGACGGTCATGTCGGTCATCTCCAGTCCATCAATATCCCGGCAGTAAAAGCCGTACGCGGGCAGGAAGCGCCAGACTTCGGTGGCCGGAAACTCTGTCGCCTGTTCGGGTAGCTCTGGCATGATCATGGCCGGATCGATCGGCCCCGCGAATTCCACGCTGACCCGGCGCAGCGCAATGTTCTTTAGCGGATGCCCCTTCAATCCCAGGATCATGTTGTTGCCGAAGGCCCGTTTGACCGTGACGTCCTCGAGCACGATATCGCGCAACATTCCTGGCGTCGGTTTTTCCTGGCCTCGTCCGGCATTGCCCAGTCGAATCTGGATCGGCGCAACCGAATCGCTCACCGTGACATTCGAAATCCGCAACCGCGCAATCGTTCCTCCATCCAGGATGCTCAGGCCAATCCCCGTCAACGTCCGGTACTCGCCCGCCATGTCGATCTGTGAATCGGTAAAGGTAATGTCCTCGAAGTTCTCCTGCGTCTCGGTGCCGATGGTGAAACCATGCGTCGTCGACCGCAGGCGGCAGCGTCGCACCGTGATCCGGCGCGATGGGCGTTTCAGCCCTTTCGTATTCGTGTTCTTCAGGCACATCGCATCGTCGCCCGTGAAGATGTCGCAGTCCTCCACCAAAACGTCGCTGCAGGCATCGAGATCGACTCCGTCCGTGTTCGCGCCGCCCAACGCCCCGAGCAACTGCACGCCCCTCATCACCACATGCTCGCAGGCGAGAAGATGAATCGTCCACGCCGGCGAATTCTCCACATGCTTCACCTCAATCCGGACATTCTTGCAATCGACAAACAGAATCAGCGCACGCGGACGGTTCCCGAGGAGCTTCGCTTCAAACCCGGGAATCCATGTTCCCATCGGCTTCCGTGCTTTCACCCAATCGGGCGGATTTTCACTTTTTCCAAAATAGGTATGGCCACTGCCATCAATCTTGCCCTCGCCTGTCAGCGCGATGTTGTCAGTCTTTTCCGCGTAAACCAGTGCGGTGGCAATCCCGCCGTTGACCCGTGCTCCCGGCCCCATCTCCCACGGCTTGTAATCGGCGACATCACTGCTGCCCAGCAGCACCGCATCCTTCTCCAGGTGAAGCGTCACTCCACTGCGTAAAATGATCGTGCCCGACCGGTACTGCCCCGGCTGCAAAACAACTCTCCCGCCACCCTGAGCAGAACAGGCATCAATGGCATATTGGATCGCAGCGGCCTGGTTCTGGCTCGAATCCGGTTTTAAAATAAATTCCTGCTTCCCCTTGGCGACAGGGGCGGGTTGCTCTACAGCGGCGGTCTTCATCCTGCATTACTGCATCAGATGTCCGCAGCCCGCAACGCGATAATCTCGCCCATTCACTGTACAGTCAACCTGCCGACGCCCCCTTAATCCAAAGTCGGATCATTTACAAAAACGAGGTCGGCCGCTTGCTTGGGCTGGTCGCGCTCGAAGTGGATTTCCTGCGCCGGAAAGTAAATCGTCTCGTAGGCCCTGGTCGTCTCTTCGGCGGCCAACCCTTCCTGCCCGCGCGCAATGGCCCGCTTCAGAGCCGTCCCGAAACTGCACTCAATCCAGACTGACAGGTCGTAGTGGGGCCGAAACTCCTGCTTCAGCAAATAGATTCCCTCCAACACGATGACATCGATGTCCTGATAGTCGCAAAGCTGTTTCCGGTACTCCGTCGCCGTCTCCTCGGCATAGTCCATCTCGATCCGCACTGATCGGCGATCTCGAAGAGGTACGATCAACTGCTCAAACATGGCGTTGAACCGAAGCGCATTCAGATAAAAATGCTCCGCCGGATTTGCCTCGTTGAAACGCTTCTGCGGCAGATTCAACCATCCATCGACATTGATGCCTGCCGTCCGCAGTCCCGCTGCTTGCAACCGCGCCACGATCTGCGCTGTGATGTATCCCTTGCCACTGCCGTCGATTCCGGAAATCGCAATCAGCGCACTCCGCTCCTTCGGGACCGAATTCCGGGTTTCCTTGATCTTTTCAATGACAACCGCCAGGTCAGTCTTCATGGCCTGCGCATCGTGGCAGATTTCCCGGAGCCCGGCAACTGGCGGCCTTCCAATTGCCCTTAGGATTCAATAACTAGGGCTTTTCCCGCGAATCGGCTCCGCAAGGCAACCAACAGACCAAACCCAACGATCATCAAAGCCCACGTTCCCGGCTCGGGCACGGCAGCCACCACGCTAAAGCCGACATCATTGCCGCCCGTCAGCGAATTCCCCGACTGGCTCGCAGTGTAGCTCAGGTCGAACTCCAGTCCCAGTCCCGCAAAAGTGGCGACACCCCCGGTGATCGCGTTCGTGTAGGTGTTCGCTCCCTCGGTCAAGGTCAACTGGGTAAACTCGCCACTCGAAGTACCACTGCCGAGGTTGAAGACAAAGTAGAGATCGGTGATGTTGTTCTGCGCGTTCGACTGCAACGCCGCCAGGCTGGTGGCGCTCAGGTTCAACTGCAACGTTGTCGTGCCGGCATCGATCTGCAGCGTACCCGGCGTCCCCGCGGTCAGCTGAAACTGGTCGTAATCGGTTCCCGCTCCCGGCGGATGCGAACTGCTGCCGGTCGTCTCGATGGAGAACTGCGCCGTCGAGCCATTCTGGTATTCAATGCTGCCCGCGGTTGTGATTTGTGGATCTCCAGGATAGGTCGAACCTCCGCTGGCCACCGTGATCTTGCCATTCACCCTGCCACTGCCGCTGATGGTTCCACCTTCCCCCACGGCCACGTTGCCGTCAACCCTGCCCCCGGAACCCAGCGTGAGGCTCGAATGATTGAGGGCAACATCGCCGGTGATAATGGAAGACGTGCCGATACCACCCTCATTGAGATACATCTTCCCGTTGAAGGAGCCGTTAAGATTGAGCGTGCCCGCCCCTGACTTGGTCAGGACATCCGCGAGAATGCTGGTATTGACGTTCAGGACATTGCCTTTGGCCGTATAGACAACCAATTCATTGCCTTCCGTCGACGAATAGGCCGCCTGGATGGCGTCGCCGCCGCTGATCGTGGCAGTGCCATTTACTGAGCCCAGGATTCCCTGGAGAGAAAGCGTCGTCCCGCCGGCCAGGACAAAGGTGTCCGCCGATGCGAGCTCAAGCGTCGTAAACGATCCGCTCTGCTGGGCGGAAACCGCCCCCGTCGTCTGGACAAATTGATAGCCGGAGGAGGTGGAGATGCTGTTCGTGGCCCCAGTCGTATGCGCCCCCGAATCACTGGCGTAGTTGATGGCACGGACGCCAGCCCCACCGCTACCCACTGGGTCGTACCATGCATAGCTCTTCCCGTTAACAAAGAAACCGGCATCCAGAAACCCCGCCGCATGCTCGACGGACGCATTCAATCCACCGCTATCGACGATCGAGTGCGTCCCCGTTCCAATGACAATGGCCGTTTGCCCGCTGATACTGAGATTGGTGATGGAAAAATTGCCCGTGGCGCCCGCTGCCCGCGAGTTTAGTTGGTCGATCACCAGGAAGGATTGCGCGGCAGCCGTTCCGGCCCCCAGAACAGTACCTACCTCGCTGGCCCCACTCTCGAAACCAACCTGGCCAAAAACCTGGCCGTCGATCCCTGAGCTGCTGGCAGGATTATTCAAGTGGAATGTCCCCCCCTGCATGTGCAGGGCCGAGTAATCGGTGATATATCCGGAGCTCTCCAACTCCAACGTGCCCGCACGAACGGTCGTCCCTCCCGTGTAATCATTGCCGTTGGTCAGCGTGAACGTGCCGGTTCCCTCCTTGATGAGCGCTCCACCCGTTCCACCATTGATGCCGCCATCCTGGATATCGCCCGCCACGGTCGAGTTTGTCCCGAGTGTCCCGACGATGAGGACCTTGGAGCCAAGATAGACGCTTCCTATCCCGGAAAGCTCTCCAATGGACGTGCCACTGCCGGTCAGGCTGATGTCCACAAAGGAATCGTCGTGACTATTGTTTACCCGGGCATTCTCCGCCGAGGCGTTGTCCTCCAAGTACATGGATCCTTTATTGGTGATGACTGAAGCCCCGGCGGAAGCATGGTCCAGGAATGCAAGGGTCCCGTGATTCTGGATCGTGGACTGACCGGCCGAGGAATGTTCACTAAAGTAGATGCTGCCCTGGCTGTCGATCTGCGCCAATCCTGCGCTGGTGTTATCGTTAAATGCCAGCATCCCCGTCCCTTGTTCATTCAGGATGGCCGTTCCTGCCGTTGCGCTGTCAACGAAGGTGATCGCATCGTTCCCCGAACTCGTGATCGTGGCGCCACCTGCGGTCGAGTTACCATGAAAGGTGATGCTGTACGCCCCGTTCTGGGTAATGGCCGAAGAACCAGCGGTCGAGAAATCATAGAAGTCGATCGTGCCACTGTTGGTGATCGTGGCACTTCCCACAGAGGAAGAGTCATGCAAGGCCAGGCTGCCTTCGTTCGTGATCGTGGACGCCGAACCTGTCGAGAAATTGTTGAAAGTCAGCGTCGAAGAAGCCCCATGATTGTTGATCTCAGCCGTCCCGGCGCTGGCACTGCCGTTGAACGTTATGTTCGTATAATTATCCAGGGTGGAAGTGCCAGACGTCGAAAAATTGTAGAAAGCGAGGCCCGAACCTGCCCCGTTCACCGTGATATGTGCGCTGTGAGCCGAGGATGCATCATAAAAATTAACCTGCCCCGCATTGGAAATATTCGCCCCATCCGCGCTCGAGTGGTTGTGAAAATTGATCTGCTGTCCCCCCTCGTTGTTGATGCTCCGGTTATAGGCGTTGGAAAAATCGTAAAAGTTGAGCGTCCCCGCATTGTCCACAATGGTAGCGCCAGGGCCCGGCCCCATCGTGGCACTATTGAGGAACTGAATCGTGCCATGGTTGTTAATGGCAGCTTGGTCGCCCGAGGAACTGCCCTCGAAGGAAACCAAGCCATAATTATTAATGCCACCTGTACCCGCCGTGGTGGAACTGGTGAAAACCAGCTTGGCGTAATTGTCGATCCCCACAAACCCCAGGCTGGCTGAATTGTTAAGTTGCAGGCTTCCGGTTCCGTACAGGCCCACCATTCCCGCTGTGATGGGCGTCAGCGAATACGGGTTTCCGATAAAACCCGCGCCCGATAACGCCAACGTTTCCGATGTGCCAAAGTAATTGGTCGTAATCGTGGGCTCGGGACCGGAGCCGCCGACCCCGATGGCAGCAATGTTGTAAATGTTATCGAGTGTGATGTTCGGGGTGTTCGAATAGCCGATAATCACACGGTCGATAATCTGGGAGGGAGGAAAGCTGACGGTCGTGGTTCCCGTGGCGGTAAACACGGCTTCCGCATTCTGCCAGTTATTGATGTTTGCCCAAAGCCCGTCATTCGTTGACGGCGGTTGCCAAAGAAAATCGTCGGCTGAGACCATTTGCGCACTCAGTAAAAAGACGAGAGACACCACCCAAAAAATGGAGTGTCGCTTGGCCCTGAATTGCCTAGGAGCCGCTTTGGTGGATAGGCATGAGCTCATGCGTTAAATCCCCGGAAAACTAGCCGTTAATCTACGCGAAAGTCAAACTTCATTAAATTATTCAAATGGACATGTTCGTTTTCTCTTTCGTTGCCAAATTTCGCAGTGATCGCAGCGATCTGCTTCAACTCTTCGTGGCCATCTACCACGGAGGAGTCATCCAGGTCGTCGGCGGTGCGGAGGAAACCGCCGACATCCCTACGCGCAACCACCGCTCCCGTCTCTCGACTCCGACCAGCCGTCGGTCGGTGACCAAATCTGGATCGGTTGGCTGTTCAATCTCCTCTTTTCCAAGTGATCCAGCTTTTTAGAACCCGAGCCGAGTTGCCCCTCCCCTTGCGCAAATTTGTTTTGCGCTTAGGTTGTATCGTCAATCGAAAGTGTGGTGGCATGTTCGACGTTCTTGATCGTCAACACTCAGTAGCCCGCCCCGGCTATAATAGATGGTTAGTACCTCCTGCTGCCCTCGCCATCCACCTCTGCATCGGTCAGGTCTATGGTTTCAGCGTCTTCAAGCTGCCGATGACCAAGCTTCTCGGCATCACCCATTCCGTTCCGGGCGACTGGACCCAATCCCAACTCGCCGTGATTTTTTCCGTTGCGATTTTCTTCCTCGGCCTGTCCGCCGCGCTCTTCGGTAAATGGGTTGAACGGGAAGGCCCCCGCAAGGCGATGTTTGCCGCAGCCAGTTGCTTCGGCGGCGGCTTCCTCGTCGCCTCGCTCGGGGTGGAATTGCACCAACTCTGGCTCGTCTATTTCGGTTACGGCGTGCTCGGCGGTATCGGTCTCGGCATCGGTTACATCTCGCCGGTGTCGACGCTGGTGAAATGGTTCCCGGACCGCCCGGGCATGGCCACCGGGATGGCCATCATGGGCTTCGGCGGCGGCGCCATGATCGGCAGCCCGCTGGCCGTGATGCTCATGAAATTTTATTCGACCCCCACCTCCGTCGGTGTAGTCGAGACGATGCTCACCATGGGCACGATCTACTTTCTCTTCATGATGTTTGGGGTATTCACGGTGCGCGTGCCCACGGAAGGCTGGAAACCTGTCGGTTATGTTCCACCCACCGAGGCACGCGCACTGGTCACCACCGCGAACGTCACCGCCGACAACGCCTGGAAGACCCGCTCCTTCTGGCTCCTCTGGGTGATCCTTTGCTTCAACGTGACCGCCGGTATCGGCATCCTCGAACAAGCCTCGCCGATGATCCAGGAAATGCTTCTCGTCCCCGCCGCCACGAAGGGAATTGATCCGGCCAATACGGTTGCCATGGCCCAGGCCACAGCTCCCCTTGCGGCGGTGGCGGGCGGTTTCGTCGGGCTCCTCAGCCTCTTCAACATGCTCGGCCGCTTCTTCTGGTCCTCCATCTCCGACTACATCGGTCGCAAGAACGTCTATTTCATCTATCTCCTGCTCGGCCCTCTTCTCTATTTCATGATTCCCCTCACTGGTCGCATGGGCAACACCGCCCTCTTTGTCGGCGTCTGCGTCCTCATCCTGACCATGTACGGCGGCGGCTTCGCCACAATCCCCGCCTACCTGCGCGACCTCTTCGGCACCATGCAGGTCGGCGCCATCCATGGCCGCTTGATCACCTCATGGTCGGTGGCCGGCGTGCTCGGCCCATTCCTCGTCAATGGCATTCGCGACTACCAGATCGCCCATGGTGCCATTGGCGTCGAACGCTATGCCCCCACGATGTACCTGATGTGCGGCCTGCTCCTCATTGCAGCCCTCTGCAACTACCTCGTCGGCCCGGTCGATTCCAAATACCACGTCAGGGACACCGGCTACGCCCCGAACTTTGAACCCCAATTGAAGGAGAAATAATCATGACCATGATGCCCCGCTCTTCCCGCGAGCCGATGCCAACTCCGCCGGAGCGGTCCGTAGGGCGTCTGGTCTTCGCTTGGCTCTTTGTCAGCCTCCCCCTCGCCTGGGGCGTGGTCCAAACGCTCATCAAATCGATGGCGCTGTTTCACTAAGGCCGTTTGCGCCTGCTAGAAACCAATCTTGCAGCCCCCCTGCACCGACTGGCCGAAGTAGTTCGATTGGCCGGCCTGCACAGCGTAATCGACGAAGAGGGTCACCGTGTGGTTGATCTCCGCGTCGAGGCCCACGTCCGCCAACGCTGAATCCCGGCTCGGGTTCGGCGTGTTGACCGTGAACGAACCCGCGCCCAGTCCGTTGAACTGGCTGGTCACTCCACGGCTTTGGTTAAGGAATTCGTGCTGCCAGCTCGCGCTCATGTGTGGTGTGAAGATTGTCCCAGCACTCTTCAACGCATAGCTCAGACGTCCACCAAAGAGACTCCGCAACGAATCGCTTTGGTTCTCATTCACCGTCAGGTTCGCTCCCGGCAAGCCAGTCTCGGTATAACCGTCCACATCCAGATGGACGTATTGCACACCCGCCGTCGGGCCGAATGTCCAGTGCCCACGATGGAAATCATATCCCCCATCGATATCCCCAACGATCTGGCTGCCACCCGGCGAACTGTGCGCTGAGCCCAGGAAACCCGGGATGGCCACCGCACGGTTCTGGCTGTAGCCGGTAAAACCGTAGCTACCCAGCGCATTCGCGTACCAGCCCTTGTTGCTGTAACTGGTGTAAATCCCCGGGGAATAGGTATTCACCCGCGCATTGCTGCCGATCGTGTCGAGCGTCGCGTTCGTCCGCCCGTACGCGAATGCCGCCCCGACCAGCCAATGCTTCGTGATCTTGTAATCGGCCCCGATTGTCACGGCCCCCGTCGTCGAGCTGGCGTACGACAGACCCGCCGACGGATTGGAAAAGTCCTGCGCCAGGATCACGTTACCTGAAATAAACGTATTCCATGGATTGCTTTGCTCGGACCCGTCCACCGCATCCTTCATGTCCATCCCTCCCAGGACCAAGTCACTCGAATCGCTCAACAACCCAAGGCTCGGCGAAGGGCTCCACGCCAGCAACCGGCTCCGCACCGATTGCAGGCTGGTGTCGATGTTCGGGTCGTTCACTGCCAGCCCCGAGTAATCAAGTCCGCCCACGCTCGAGACAAACGTCCCGTCCGCTCCCCGATGGTTCGCCAGATAATTCCCAAATTGCTGAGTCGAGAAGCCCGCGTTGTTGAACGCCGTGCTGCTGGCGAAATTCGCAAAGCCCAGCGGAAGCAACTGATTAAAAGCCGAGATCAGAGTTTGCGGATTGCCGCTGGCGCTGTTGAGTGCGGCGATCAGGTTGGCAAAGCCGGGATTGGTTATGTTCTGGGCGTGGGTGTCGAGGTAAGTCGCAATGGACGTCTGATTCGGCGTCAACGTCAGGCCCGGCAAACCTACGAAAGGCTTTTGATAGATCACGGTGACGTTATTGGTGTAATCAATCGAGCCTCCGATGGAAGGCATGTTGGTTGTGACGCTGGAGAATTGGCCGTCGATCGGGTTGTTGGTCGCGATCAGGACAAATTTTTGGCCTTGGCCAGGAGCAAAACTGCCCGCGAGGTTGAGCGCCAGCGTACCATTCAGGTGCGCCGTGCCGCTACCCGTCAGGTGCACGGAATCAAAAACTGTCCTGCTGACCAGATTGAGTTGCAGCATGCCGTTGGCCCCCTGGGTATAATCGCCGCCGATGTTGATAAGATGGTTGCCCGAGGTGCTCAGTAACGTCCCATTATTGACGACACTGCCTGTACCGAGCGCCGTGGCATTGCCGACGACTAAAGTCCCTGCGCTGATCGTGGTGCCACCACTGAAGGTATTGGCTGCATTCAAGATGAGCACCCCCGTGCCGGCCTTGGTCAAGGCTTGAGGCCCGCCTGTTTCACTGATGACGCCGCTTTGCTGCGCGCTGTCGGAATTGTCGACTTCCAGCGTGGTCGCCCCGGCCATGACGATCGGGTTCGAAATCGTGATGCCGTTGAGATAAGTCACGGTCGGGTCGACGGTGGTGAGCACACCGGTACCGAGGGCGTTATTATTGCCCACAACGATGGTGCCATTCTTGAGGAATGTGCCGCCGCCATAGGAGTTGGCGTTAGCCAGGACAACCGTCCCCGCGCCTTGCTTCGTCACGGTCCCGCTGCCCGAAATCGTGCCCATAAAAGTTCCCGTCCCCGTCTGGTCAAAGACCAGCGAAGCGTTGTCGAGAATGTTCCCCTGCAGGCTCGTGGCGTTGCCCTTCAGCACCCCCCCGCTGATCGTCGTGCCGCCGGTATAACTGTTGCTCCCGGTCAGCGTGACTGTATTGGCCCCCGTCTTCGTCACCGAACCGGTCCCCGTAATATTGCCGGAGACCGTGTAATCGCTGATTGGTCCGTCATCCAGCACCACCAGGTTGTTGTTGTTGATGGCACTGGAGAACGTTTCCCCATTCGCGAGATTGAGCGTGAGCAAGGCGCCCGCATTGACCGTCACGCTGCCGGAACCAAGGGATGCTCCGGCCGTAAAGCCGTCACCCACGGTCACGCCACCGCCGCTGATCGTCGTCCCGCCGTCGTAGGCGTTCGCGCCAGTGATAAAAAGCGTCCCCGCCCCGAGCTTGGTCAGGCTGCCGCCGGTGCTGGTCAGGCTGGAGGCGAACGTAACATTGTTTCCGTTGATATCGATCTTGTAAAGCTGGCTCGCCGCGTTGCTGAATTGATTCGAAAAATCGTGCGTGATGCCCGCGCCATATTGCAACGTCCCACCAGTGAAGGTGATCATCCCGGTGCCGAGCGCGGTGCCGCTGGCCGCTTGCAGGATGCCGCCCGCCAGTTTCGTTCCCCCGCTGTAATTATTGGCTCCGGTGAGCGTCTGCGTACCTGTTCCTGCCATGATGAGGGTAAGGGCACTGTAGCTTGGATTATTGGAAGGCAGATTCGTAATGGTACCAGCGAAGGTATAGCTTCCCGTCCCGGCTAAAGTAAGCGTGGCGGGCCTGCCTCCATTTCCATTATCTACGCTCGTGACCACGGCGCTGGCGGAGGTGCTTTGCAGACCGGCGATGGTCCCTGAGACGGCCGGTCCGGAAAAACGATCGAACTGCAACTCTCCTGACCCATTGATTGTCACGACAGTTGAAGCCGACGTTTGGTTGGCGGTGTGGTAATCAACGAACCCGCCATCCTCGATCGTCAAATCTCCCGCGATAGTGAGTCCCGAACCGAAAAGAGTCAGATTACCGCTGACATCGGTAAGCCCCGTGTAGGTATTGGTTCCCCTAAAATTGGCATTGCCTCCCGTTACATTCACTCCGCCACTACCGGAAATGCTTCCCAATATATTGAGTCCTCCATAGCCAAGGGTCAGCGTATGGCTGCCAAGTTGAACCTGCGTAAGTTCCAGATAAGCGCCATTATTATTGTTGACCGAGGCATCCGCGGCGAGAGAAACCGTTCCCGTAACCTCCTCGGTTTGCGGGTTGCCCTCGCCGTAAATCGCGCCCTGGCCTGTGGTTCCGGTGCCGCTGATGGTGATGTTATTGGCCAGTGTCACCGTATTGTAGAGAGCGAGCGTCGCACCAGAATTGACGGAGATGCCTCCCGTTCCAAGGGCGTTGTCGGTATCGGCCTGAAGAATGCCGCTGGAGATCGTCGTCCCGCCGGAATAGGAACTGGAGCCGGAAAGCGTCAGAGTCGCCGCGCCCTGCTTGGCCAGTGTGCCGGTGCCGCTGATGTCGTGGGCAAAGCTGCTGTCCGCTGCCTGGTTGAAAACCAACGCCCCACCGTTGGCGATGTCCCCCCCCAACCCGGCAGTGTCCCCGGTAAAGACC
>Ga0207641_10004038_pt1 | contig 12800 bp, 14 predicted proteins | sample KBSSwiS62_FD_184306 | JGI IMG/M metagenome (GOLD analysis project Ga0207641, IMG submission 184306) | Switchgrass rhizosphere microbial communities from Kellogg Biological Station, Michigan, USA - KBS Switchgrass S6-2 (SPAdes) (version 2) | ecosystem: Host-associated > Plants > Roots >... | reverse complement strand
GGTTCGAGTCTTAGCAACGACGTCAATCCGGTTCTCCGCCCACAGCGCGAACGCTGGCAAGCCGTCGCCAGAAAGGACGTTTCGGTTCGGTCTCGCAACGCCACAGGCGCGGCGCGACCTCTCTTAAATGAGCATGAACGTAAGTTCGAATCGAAGCGGCGAAACTGACCGCCGGAAATCAAGGTCTGATAATGCGCCTGACACGACGCTCGAGGGGCGAAAGTCGCGTGGCGGACACGCGGCTGTTGGGGGCGGGAAGGGAACGACTAGGGGCGCTCGTGCCGCCAGGAGGAACAGTTCCGGGAAGTAAGGTCAAAGCCTGCTGACGTAATCGGATGTCCAATTGCAATTCTCGCTTTGACCCGAAGCTGTCGCAGGCACTTACAGCTGAGGCGCACTGGCAATGACTTTGCTTCGGCCTGATGCGTGAGAGATTTTGCCTTCGCTGGAGCGACGCCGCCCCTCGTGCCGACGCACAACCGCTCCACGCTCGTCATCGCGGCGGTCATTCACGCGCTGCTTTTCGCCGTGTTGCTTCAGGTCAAAACGAAACCCGTGCGCGTGAGTTCGGCGGGGTCGCCGCAGGGCGGGATCGCTGCCTACGTCGCCGGTCCGATCGGTGCCGCTCCGGCGGCCGCGACCAAACGGCCCGCAGCGAAGACTACCCTCAAAACGGAAGCCGCGAAGAACGCGCCGAAGGAAGAACATTCGGATGCGGGGACGGCTGTCGGATCCGCGGGCGCCGTCGGTGCGGGGCAGGCCGCCAGCGGACCGGTCCGTCTCGGATCGGGCGGCGGTATCACGCTCGTCCGGAAAGTGCCGCCGGTGTATCCGGCCGTGATGCAATCGGCCCGCGTCAGCGGACAGGTCCAACTCGACGCGATCATCCACGCCGACGGCACGATCGGCGAGGTCACCGTTCTGCGATCGACCAACGGAGTGTTTGCGCGGTCCGCGATCGACGCCGTCAAGCAATGGAAGTACACGCCGATCGGCTTCGAGGCGATCGTCACCGTCACCGTGAACTTCACGCTGACATAAGCGCGTTCACGTGTCACAACCGCGTCGTACAGTGTAGTTTGCGAGGCCCCATCGACCCTTGACCGCCAAGCAAGCAATTTGCTCAGCCAGAACTGGGAGCAGAACGATGACACGGATGACCAGTCTCGCGTTGATCGGCGTGTTCATGGCGGGGACGGTCCTGGCCGCCGATTCACCGGGCAAGGACAAAGGCAAGAGGCACGGGCGCGAGACGGCTGATCCCGCCACTCGTGTCAACGCTCACGTTGTGTTTGGCCCGGACGACGTCGTCATCGTCCGTGAGTATTACGCTCCGCGCTACCGAAACCTGCCGCCTGGTCTGCAGAAGAAGATCGCGCGCGGCGGTCAGCTTCCGCCCGGCTGGCAGAAGAAGCTCGAGCCGTTTCCCGTCGCGATCGAGCGCCGGCTGGCGCCGTTGCCAACCGGGTATCGACGAGGCGTTATCGATAGTCACGCCGTCATTTACAATCCGCGAACGAACGTGATCGTCGATATCGCGGTACTGTACTAGCAGAGCGTTCCGACTCGGGAACGACGTAATTCGAGAGGCGGACTGGTTCTACGACTGAAGCCCCGGAAGAAATGGTGTCGGAGATCTCGTTCGATCGCATTCAGGACGTCGGGCTCGTCGTCGACCGCCAGAATCACCGGTTTCGCCATAAGCCGATTATCTTTGCGCAGCCGTGACGTCACCCGCGACCGGCAGCGTAATCCGGAACTCCGTTCGGCCAGGACGCGACCCGAATTCGATGTCGCCATCGTTGCGGCGCACTAAGCGGCGCGCGATGTCCAGGCCGAGACCGGTGCCTTGCCCGACCGGTTTGGTCGTGACAAATGGATCGAAGATCTGCTCGCCAAGGTTCGGCGGAATGCCGGGCCCGTTGTCGACGATGCGGACGATCACGAAACCCGGGCGCGGCGCCGCGGTGATCGCGACCTCGCCCGCCTCGCCGACGGCGTCGATCGCGTTGTCGATGAGATTGGTCCAGATTTGGTTCAGGTCGCTGCCGATGGCGCGGACCCGAGGCAGCTCCGGCTCCAGGTTGACGCTGACGCGCACCGATTTCCTGCGCGCTTTGTGCTGGAGCAGCGCCACGGTGTCGTTCAGGCTGATCGAGAGATCGACCGGCTCCGGCGCCGACGTCCGGTCCATGTACGTAAAGCGCTTGATGGCCGCGACCAGATCGTGAATCCGGGTGACCGATCGCTCCACCTCACCGGCCAGCGAACGGGTCGAGCAGTCGGCCGCCAGCCACTGCAGCGTCGTATTCAGCATGTCGCCGTCGAGCGTCGCCGCCAGGGCGTTGAAATCCTCGAACGTCAGCGCCGTGTCCACGAGCGCCGAAGCGGCATCCGGCGCCGCGCCGTGCGCTTCGAGCCACGACTCGATGGCTTCTTCGCGGTCTGCGCGTTCAATCGGCGAGAGCCCGGCGGTGGCCGTGGACACACAGGCGTTGCGCGACCGATGGACAATGTCGTGTTGCGCCTCGGTCAACCGCGCAGTGCCGAGCGCTCGCGACGCATCCTCGAGATTCGCAAGTCCCTCGGCCAATAGGCGGGCGCTACGCGACGCCGCCGATGCAGGATTGTTCAGCTCGTGCGCGAGCCCAGCCGACAACTTGCCGAGCGATATCATCTTCTCGTCCTGCAAATCGTTCGACGTGAACCTCCGCACGCGATCGATCATCATGTGCACGAGCGCCGTCGTGACCGTCGGGCATTCGCGGATCATCTCCGGGAAGTTGTCTCGAGAGACCAGCAAGAGATCGCCCGGCTCGACGACGACGGGATCGCCACCTGGAGGCTTGGCTTTCGTCATCCGTGAATATGGCAACAGGCCCGTGACGTCGCCGGCGCTCCACTCCATGACTTTGCGAGGCCCGAGGCCACGATCCACATAGATCGCGATGTGGCCGGACAACACCATCGCCAGCCTGTCCCACAACCAGTCGGTTTGCGTCAGCAATTCACCGCGTGTGGTGTGGTACAGCTCGCCGTGGGCAGCCAGCCAGACCAGTTCCTCGCGCGGCGCTACGCCGACAGTGCCGTGTTGCGCCAGACGCGCGACGAGATCGGAATCGTCCATGTTCAGTGAACGCGATGGTACTTTGCCCTTTGGATCCTGGCCGTCGCGAACCTCCGATTGAGAGGGTGCTTGATCACACCCGCGGGGCTCGAACAGGCCGTTGCACCAGAACCTACTAAGCCACGTAACTTATTGAAAACAAACGATCCAAGGGATTCGGAGAGGGTGAGCGCTCGCTTCCTGCGCTCACAACGATAGGGTTGTAGTCCGGCGCTCGTCGATTCCGGCTATCCGATCGATCTGCGAATCGCGGCTTTACTGGAACTGCGTCTCGGTCGACGGCTGCCCCAATGTCCACCGGAACGTGACCAGCAGCGACCCGAGCCGGATCTCCGCACCGTCGGCGAGCGGCACCGGCGCGCTCACGCGCACGTCGCCGAGAAACGTTCCGTTCTTGCTCGCAAGATCCTCGAGCAGGGCCTTGCCATCCGTGACGACGATCCGGGCGTGACGCCGTGAGACGCTTGTCGAATCGAACCACGACGCCGCGTCGCCCTCGCGGCCCAGCACGTTCTCTCCTTCTGCGAGCGGATACAAACGCCCGCTCTGGACGAGCACGCAGGGCGCCGCCCCGACGCGCTGAGCTTCCGCGGCCGGATCACTGCTGACCGTTCCGCAGAACGCGTAGCCGAACCCGTGAACGGTGCGGATGAAGCGCGGATGACGCACATCGTCTTCGAGCGCGGCGCGGATGTCGGCGATCACATTCGAGAGATTCGCCTCGACGACGAATGTGCCGGGCCAGAGCAATTCCTGGAGCGCCGCTTTCGTCAGTACTATGGGCCGGCGTTCGATCAGCTCGAGGAGGAGGGCGAACGCCTTGGGCGAGACGTGGATCTCGTCCGCGCCCCGGCGCAGTTGCCGGGTAAGCGGGTCGAGCGTGAATTCGCCGAAATGCAGTTCCACGCTGCTCCGGGCACCGCGTCGCTCCCGGACAGTGGGACAGCGATGAGGCGGCGGTGGCTCGCATGATGAACCATCGCCGACTCGGGCTCAAGGGGGCGCCGCCGAACGACCCCTCAGAAGGCCTTCGCTCAGGGGTTCGGCGGCGGATAGCCACACACAACGTCAGGATCGATCAGCTTGCCGCCGATCTTGAATGTCGCCTTGTATTGCTGGTTGTTAGCCTTCGCCGTCAGGACGCCCGACTTCCAGACCCATAACGGTTTTTGGCCGCTGGCACGCGGCATTTCCTTGGCCTCGTAAGGCAGCGGCTCCTGGAACGGGTTGTCGGGCGTGTCATGAATTTTCCAGCCGGCTTTCTCCACCTTTGTGATAGCGAATTTCTCTTCACACCGATATTCGATCGTGTCGGACCCGGTCCAGACTCTCAGTACCGTGTGCCTGTTACCCTCGTCGTGAGCGAGCAGCCGCCGCGGCACTCGCCTGCCAGAGCTATCGATTGTGATCAATGATGCCGGCTCTTGTCCCATGACGACGATGTCAGTGGGTTCCAACACGTCGAACATTCTCGGCTTCGTTGACGTCACGTTCTGTAGTGACCCTGACACAGCGTTCGACGACGGCGGCGCATCCATTTCCTTCAAAACGTCCTCACCCCATTTCAAGTCGCTATCCGTCAGACCGGGACCATCGCCTCGAAGCGCGGCCCTCGAATTAGCGGGAAGGCCCACGACCACGATTCTGACGATGTGCGGGACGGGGTCGTGTTTTCGATCGCCTGGGAGTCTCCTGTTATCAGTTTCCGTGTCCGTTGTCGGTGCTGTCGGTGTCATGTCGACCTCCTGCTGAAACGTTTACGTGACGAGTCCGGCCTACCGGCCGTCGAGAAGAGCCTCGAACCGTGGGTCGTCTCGGAGATTGTCAAACTCGATCCAGGCACGAAGTTCTGCCTTCGGAAGTCCTTTCTTGGCCGCTCTCTCCAGGCAGTCGAGCGCCGCCGCCCGGTCGCCAAGATGGTTGTGGACGATGGCGCCGAACAGCAAGTTGTGCGGATTGCTTGACAAATCACCTGCCGCAAGTAATTGCGTGTTCGCCTCAATCTGATGGCCCAGCTTGGCGTGAAACTCCGCGAGTAACAGGTGCGCACTGACGTCGTTGGGGTTGACTTGAAGCGCCTGTTCAAGCCCTTCGATCGCGATGTCGAAGAGCGCGCGTGCTTCCGCCTTCCGACCTCGCCAATAGTAGACGCGCCCCAGGCTGCCGGGGCCACGGTATTGGTTGGAGAGCCGGCGAGCCTGTTCGAACACCGTAGTCGCATCGTCGAACCGGCGCATCCGGTAGTAAGTCATGCCGAGCGCCTGATAGGCATCAAACGTCGGGGCCAGTGCCAGCGACCGGCGATATGCGGATTCGGCGTCCGTGTAGTGCCCCATATATAGATACGTCGTACCGAGGGCCGCCCATGCGCTCGCGTTGTCGGGTGTCAGCCCGACGGCTTGCCGGAGCTGGTCGGCGGCCTCTTGGTATCGACCCTGTTCGCGATAGAAGTTCGCGAGCCACGAGCGACTGGCCCAGTAGTGCGGCCTGCGCTCCACCGCACGCCGGTAAGTCTGTTCTGCCGCGTTGAAGTCGCCCAAGTGTTCTTGGGCAAATCCAAGCCCCAGTAGCCCCTCGTCGCTGAACTCGTCGGACTCGAGCGCCTTCTTGTAGGCCGCCGCCGCATCGGCGTATTGACCCGCGCCGTTCGACACCATCCCCAAGCACACATGTGCGGCCGAGAGGTGCTGGTCGATCTCGAGCGCCTGGCGGCAGGCCTCGCGCGCCTTCGATGTCCATTGCGGATCGTTGTTCACCGTGTACTTCTGCCAATACGCCCGACCGAGCCCGGCGAAGCCCAGCGCATATCGGCCATCGATTGCCAGAGCCCGCGTGAAGCGGTCGATAGCGCGGTCGACATTGGCCGGCTCGCGCGAGTCGGTGAGATAGCCGTGCCCTTGCAGGTACTGCTCGCGCGCGACCGCGTTTCTCGTGTCGTGATCGATCAACGTGCGGCGTTCGGCGTCGGTGAGCTTCAACGCGAGCGCGCCCGCTGCCCATTCAATCAGGTGATCCTGGATTGCGAACGGATCGCTCGACGCTGCCGACACTGTGTAGCCCTGCAACTGTCGCAGCACGGTCGCATCGATGAGATCGTAATTGACACGGACCTTGTCGTCCTCCCGCAGCAGCGTGCCCTGCAGAACCAGCGTCGCGCCAAATTGACGCCGCGCGTCCACTGCCGTGGTGATGCCGCGCAGGTGTGCGTCACGCGCCATCGTCGTTTGCAGCGCGTTCGAGAGCGTCAAGGGGGCCAGCTTCCCGGCAATCGCTTCGTTCAACCCGTCGCAAAAGGCCTGATCGCTGTCCGAGCCTCCAATCACCGTGCACGGCAGCAGCACTAGGCTTCTCGACTCGGCGCGCCCGACGAGATACGGCGCCGCCAGCACGGCGGCCACGATCACGAACGCGATCACTGCGGCGGCAAGCCAGCGACGACGCCGTTGCCACCAGCGGAGCCCAGGCGTCGGCTTGATCCCGGGTCCGCTCTCGGTGATCCACTTCAGCGCGCGCGCAAGATCGTGTGCGCTCTGCCATCGGTCGTCGGGGTTCTTGGCAAGGCAGACATCGACGGCGAACTGGAAATTGCGCGGCGTCTGCGGCTGCCGATCGACCATCGGCACCGGCTCCTGCGTCAGGATCGCCGAAATCATGCCCGCATCGCTGTGATGCCTGAACGCGCGCTGGCCCGTGGCCATCTCATATAGGACCACACCCAGCGCGAAGATGTCGGTGCGGGAATCAGCGTCACGGCCTTCGAGCTGCTCCGGCGCCATGTAGCGTAGCGTGCCGAGAATCGTGTGCGCAGCCGTGATGTCGCTCGACTGGGTCGATTCATCGCTGCGACCCGCCACAACCGCCTTGTTCGTCGTCGCCGACAGCTTCGCGAGCCCGAAGTCGAGGAGCTTCACACCCGACGCCGTGAGCATAATGTTGCTCGGTTTGATATCCCGGTGCACGATGCCGTGCCGGTGAGCAAATGCGGCTGCGTCGGCGAGCGCGGCCGCGTGCCGCAGAGTGTCGGCCATCGGCAGCGGACCCTTCAATAGCCGATTGGCCAGCGTTTCGCCCTCGAGATACTCCATGACGAAGAACTCCACGTCTTCCTGGAGCCCCACGTCATACAGCGCGCAGATGTGCGGATGGTTCAGCGTCGCGATCGCGCGCATCTCGCGCTGGAAGCGTTGGCGGCGCTGCGCGGCGTCCGCTGACGGGCCGAGGACTTTTATCGCAACGATCCGATTGAGCCGTGAATCGTAGGCGCGATACACCACGCCCATACCGCCGCTGCCGAGCGGCGCGACGATTTCGTAAGGGCCGAGTCTGGCACCGGATGAGAGGGGCACGCGTTGCCACCGCGTGAGGGACGCCAGCATGTTACTCCCGACGCCGCCGCCGCCACAATCGAGGTCGATCGGCCCGGTTTTATCGCGGGCGCGGGCGGATTCCGCCGCGAGGGCGGAGAGGACCGGCAGCCAGCGGAGCAGCCGCCCTTGCGAATCCGTCCATGGCGTGTGCATGTACTTTCCCATCTCCGGACCCGGCGGCCACCTGTCCCAGACAAGACCCGTCCGAGGTGTGGCGTCGAAGATCCAACGCTAACGCGAGAGAGGTTGGGAGAGTCCCAGCGTTATTACAGCGTTTTCGCAGGTTCGGAGGTCGGAGAGCAGGCAGCTTGGCTTCAAGTACTACGGTTAGCCTACTGCTTCAGAAACTTCAACAGGTCAGCCATCTGATTCACGGTGATCGGCTTATCCAGGCCGGCGGGCATCGCGGGCAGCTTCGTGGTGCGCATGTCCTTAATGTCCTCGCGACGGATGACGTCCTCGATGCCCGCCCTCGTGCCGAATCGTGATCGCAGTCGGCGTCTGCGAACCCAGGATCCCTTCGAAGCTTCCGCCCGATTTCGTTTCCGCGACGTACGACTCGTAATTCTGCCGTCTCCACCGACGCCCGTATCGTGATCACACCGGGTGGGGCACCCACGGCCGGCACGTACGTCGGCGACGAGACCGCGACGCCGCCGTTGACCGTGCTCAGCTGAACTAGGTCGAAGGAACCGGCCGCCACTCGGCTGGCGTCTTTAGACTTTCAACACGAGCAGTGACGCAATTCAGTCTCTTGCTTTACCAGCCGGTGTCTAGGGCTGACGCATCGGCTGAGCGAACGCGGTTGTAGACGGGTCGTTGTCGGGGTCAGCATTGCCAACCGGCCGACTGTAGATGTAGGCAGCATACTCGCGCTCGCGGACGGAAAGCTGCATTCCGCACGAACCTGATCGTTGTGGGTACATGATGTCGCTGCGTTGATCGGTATGCCAAAGACCTAGGGCGTGGCCAAGTTCATGCCGGACGACGGCCGGGTCGATGGCGAGGCCTGCACAGCGACATCCGGGCGTGCGCGTATCCATCTCGATCGCGATCCCTTCTCGACCGACGTCCGTCACAAAACCGCAGTAATCGACTGTTGATGACTCTCCCCAGCGGATCGTAATCCAGCCTGCCGCCCCTTCGCGGCTGTCTGTCCCTCGCGCGAACGAGGCGACGTGGAGCTGTCCGCCCGTCCATGGGCCAATCGTCTCGGCGATGGTGTTTTCGGCGATATCGAGCGCTTGGGGATCGAGCGCGCGGCCGACATCGTCGATCGTCCGGATATACACCGACGGATCACGCGTCCAATGTCGCAGGACTTTCAGATTGGCAGGAGCTTCGAAGCCGTTTCTGGCGAGCTTCCGGTAGTACGCGAGGTCGAATCCCGCCGCCGTGCTGAACACACTGACTGCGACGCCGCTGTGGGTGTTCAAGAGAAACTGGGTGTTGCGCGACACGATCGACGGTCCGCTGATACTCACGGGAAAAGCGCCTGGGCTCCCGGCGCCCGAGAAGACGAACGTGAACACTCCAGATGCATTCGTCGTGACCGTGGACGTCGAACTGATCACGGAGAGACCCGACAGGGGTTGGCCGCCATTCGTGGCGGAAATGGTCCCGGTGATAGTCGTCGTCGCTGGTGCCGGTGGAGCGACAACGGGAATCGGCGTCGGACTCCCGCTCGGAACGGTGGGAGTAGAGCTGCCGCACCCGCTCGCTAGCACGCAGGCGAGGGTCCTAGGAATCAGACCGGCTCGGCGCATGACCCGCCGGTATTCTGACACCGAGCGACGGTTCCTCGTTCGGCGGGGTGAAAAAAAGTGTGAACGCCGTCGCAACCCGTTTCACTATTGGCGCGCCAGTGCTAGCGTGACGAGTACCACGAGCCCGGACGCCACTACGTCGATGACCGATGCCAGGGTCGCTACCTTTTCAGGCCATCCTGCATCGAAACGGGCGAGGGCGGAGGTGGAAGCGGCTGCACCCGTTCATGGGCCTTCTGACCTGCGCGAAGTGCGGCTGTTCGATCACCGCTGAGATGGAGAAGGGCAAGTACGTGTACTACCACTGCACCAACTTCCGAGGCGAGTGCGACAACACGTACATCCGCCAGGAGGCCCTTGCGGATCGACTCGCCGATGTGATCAAGCCGATCCAAATCTCGTCGGAGGTTGCGGACGACATCGCGAAGGCGATTCGGTCCAGCGGCCAGGACGCGGAGCGGAGTCGCACCGAAGCGCTCCGGCAGCTCGATCAACGCCGGCGCGCAATCACGTCAAAGCTCGATCGGGGCTACGAGGATCTGCTTGATGGCCGAATCTCAGACGACTTCTGGGCACGGAAATCGAAGGCGTGGGAGGCCGAGTTGGCGGTCGTGGACGGCGAGCGGGCGCGATTCGAGATGCCGCAACCCGATTCGATGGTTACGGCCGAAAGAATTCCAGAACTCGCAAAACAGGCCGAAAACTTCTACGAATCGCAGGATCCGGCCGAACAGCGAAGATTGCTGGAAACGGTGCTATCGAACTGCACTTTCGATAGCGGAAGTCTTTGTCCTACCTACAGTAAGCCATTCGACCTGCTCGTTCGCGGAAACGAAACTGGGGAATGGCGGAGAGGATGGGATTCGTCCACCTTCGCGGCGACCACCTTAGCGCTATGCGCTTCCGGCGGACAGTCGCCGCTACGGCGGATCTCTTTCGTGTCGGGGAGCCAACCTTCGCGTGGCTTGCCAGCCGTAGCTCACGCGCTCGTTGGCAACCCACCACCACGTGCTTGGTCGCCTCAACGCGCGCGATTCGCGACAATGCCGAGAAGGCGTTTCGCTGTAAGGGGATGAGCACGCATATCGTCGAAGCAAACAAGAAGGACACAACAGACGCTTCCGCGGTTCGCTTCTCGACGATGCACCGAGCAAAGGGTCTCGAGTTCGATCAGGTCCTGGTTCTGGCGCCGGACCGATTCCTGGGGCCACCGGCTGATACACTCGATGAACGCCGGTTGCTGCATGTGGCCATAACGCGCGCTAAGCGTGCTGCCGCGCTCATCATCTTCTGACGCCGTTCTTCGTTTAGTGCGCAGGCATCAGGCAAGGATGTCGCACACCTTCGCACAACCTGATTGTTGGATGCCGCGAATTGGCTGAAATCATTGCAAGACACCACGGTCGCGCCAGGGGTCGCCAGTAATGGTCCGACACGACCGCCACTTTTCAACGCTGTGCGCTGCAGCGCTGAGCTAGGATTCACCCGTGGGTGAGCTGAAGTCTCCAAGTGCCAGCGTGCTCTACAAATACGTCCCTCCTGAACGCATAGACATCCTCGAAAGCATGGAGCTACGTTTCAGTCCGCCGTCGGAGTTCAACGACCAGTTCGACACGCACTTCTTGTTGCCGAAGGACAAGAGGTCTTCGGGCATCGCAGCCAGGTTCAAGCTGCGTGCACGCCTCGGCGTACTCTGCCTGACTGAACGCCCGGATAATCACCTGATGTGGGTCAACTACGCACGAAACCATACCGGCTTTGTTCTGGGATTCGACGCGAATGCACCTTTCTTTACCAGAACGCGCAGGTTCTTCGAAAAGTCATTTACCAGGATCATCCCAAGTTTCTAGAAGAGGCGAGCGTCGACGGTTGTTTCTACAAGTCTGACGTTTGGAGACATGAGGAAGAGTGGCGATGTGTCCGTGAATTCGATCGCGCTGAGCGACGGCTGTTTGAGATCGATCCTTCTGTGATGACGCAAATCATCTTTGGATCTCAAATGGAGCTCTACAACATCGCCAGAATCATGCTTTGGACGACGGCGCGCGACATGAGCCATATCCAGTACATGCGTTCGACCGTTTCAAAGAAAACCTGGACGTTCGAGAACAGCCCAAAGACAGTCACGCTGTGCGAGAAGTGCGGTGGAGACGGCTTTCTAATGGAGGACGCCTAACACCCAAGGTTGGCTCCACGGTGTTGCCGCGGATTCAGGCGAATCTGGCCGGCGCAGACGGTCGGTGTGCAGCTCTTGTGCGAAGGCAACCCTTGCCGTTTGAGTCAAGTCAGGGTCCAGGGACGCTCGGCAGGTTCGCAAACTTGAGCGTCGCGATCGCGACAGGCACGTTGGCACGATGGAGCTGGTCGCCGCTCAACCCACCGCGAAGAGGGATGCAGTGAGGGACGCCAGGTGCTGCGGTCGCAGAAAAGCGCCAGACAACGGCGAGGCGAGGCGGACAGGACGTCCGCCTTTCCACCAGACGACTTGGGCCGCCGACACGACTCTCGAATCGAGAACGCGCAGCGGCGCACCCGTGAAAGGCTGAAAGTGCTAGCCTCCTCGGTGCGAGCGAGTCGGGCTATGGCCTACGTTTACTGGTGTCTGTGAGCCCTGAATAAATCGACCTCGCTCCAGAACCGTCAGGTAGCCTTAGTCGCGCCTCGAGCGGGCATTAGAGGGGGCGAACGTGGATGCTCGTAAAGCCAAGGTGATCGAACTACGCGTCCCCGGCTGGTTGAGCGTCGAAGAGATCGGGGAGGCGCTCCACATCTCGACCGACATGATCACGCGCGACTGGAGAACCCCGAGCGTCTGGTCGCTGCATGAGCCAGAGGGAGGCGCGCGTTGAGCGCCGCAGACCGGTGGCGGCGTGTTAAGGAGCTGTGTCAGGCAGCGCTGGAACGCGATGCCGCGGAGCGAGCGGCGTTCTTGTCGGCGGCCTGTAGTGGGGATACAGCCCTGCAGCAGGAAGTGGAATCGTTGCTCTCGAGCGAGAGCAGAGCCGAGGGCTTCCCGTCGGAGCCGGTGCTAACGGGTTCGACTACCCAACTCACAGATCCCGGCAGCGGCCCGGCGATCGATCCGAGCGCGCTGGCTCGCAATGCCCCTGAGCGTTACCGAGTAGGCCGCGAAGTGGCGCGGGGCGGGATGGGCTCGATCCATGTGGCCGAGGACCTTCGCCTATCGCGCACCGTGGCGGTCAAGCAGCTCTTGGTGCGCGATGCCAATGCCAAGGCGCGCTTCCAGCGTGAAGCGCTGATTACGGCCAATCTTCAGCATCCGGCGGTGGTTCCGGTGTTCGACTTCGGTGAGCTTCCCTCGCGTGGGCCTTACTATGCGATGAAGCTCGTCGAGGGTGTGTCCCTTGATCGCGCCATCGGAAAGGCCGGGACGCTGGAAGCGCGACTGTCACACTTGCCTAACGTGGTGACTGTGGTCGAAGCGATCGCGTACGCCCACAGCCGCGGTATCGTGCACCGCGACCTCAAACCCAGCAACGTGCTGGTGGGCCCGTTTGGCGAAACGGTTGTTATCGACTG
>Ga0207641_10004032_pt1 | contig 12813 bp, 8 predicted proteins | sample KBSSwiS62_FD_184306 | JGI IMG/M metagenome (GOLD analysis project Ga0207641, IMG submission 184306) | Switchgrass rhizosphere microbial communities from Kellogg Biological Station, Michigan, USA - KBS Switchgrass S6-2 (SPAdes) (version 2) | ecosystem: Host-associated > Plants > Roots >... | reverse complement strand
CTCGAACACTGGTCGCTGACCGATGGTGCGGTGTCGCTGGCCAATCCGCTCAGCGCGGACCTTGCCGTCATGCGCACATCGCTGTTGCCAGGACTGGTGCAGGCGATCCGCCACAATCTGCATCGCCAACAGGAACGCGTGCGCCTGTTCGAAACTGGTCTCGTATTCGCCAACAGCGCCAAGGAATTGCGCCAGGAGCCACGTCTCGCTGCGGCCGCATGTGGTCGTGCGGCCGCCGAATCCTGGGCCGCGGACAAACGCGAGCTGGACTTTTTTGACATCAAGGCGGATCTGCAGAGCGTCCTGGCGCTTGCCGGCGATGAAGCGAAGGTCGCATTTCGCCCAGCCCCGCTGCCGTGGCTGCATCCGGGCCGCAGCGCGGAAATCGTGCTGAACGGCAAAGCCGCCGGATTCGTCGGGGCGCTGCACCCGCGTCTGCTCAAATCGCTGGATTTAGGGCACGATGTGTACGTATTCGAAGCGGATCTGCGCACGATCAGTGCTGCCAGCGTGCCGCGGGCCAAGCCACTGTCACAATTTCCCTCTTCGCGACGCGACATCGCGGTGGTGGTTTCCCAGCAGGTGACCTATGCCGCCATCGAAGCCAGCATCCGGGCGGCTCTGGGTGCGCAGTTGGCGCAGGTACTCGTTTTTGACGAATACTGTGGCGAAAATCTCGGTTTAGGTGTAAAAAGTCTCGCTATAGGCTTGATTTTGCAGGACGATTACCGCACGCTTACGGTTCAAGATGCAGACGAGTGCGTAACACGTGCAGTCGCCGCTTTGGAGCGGGACTATCAGGCGCGGTTGAGGGGGTAGCAAGATGGCGTTGACCAAAGCGGAGATGGCCGAGCGGTTATTCACCGACGTCGGCCTTAACAAGCGCGAGGCCAAGGAATTCGTCGACGCCTTCTTCGACGCGATCCGCGACGCACTCGAGAAAGGGGAGCAGGTGAAGTTGTCGGGGTTCGGCAATTTCGACCTGCGCAAGAAAAACCAGCGACCCGGACGCAACCCCAAGACCGGCGAGGAGATTCCGATCTCCGCGCGCCGCGTCGTGACGTTCCGTCCGGGGCAAAAGCTGAAAGTCCGAGTTGAATCCTATGCTGGATCAGGGCAGCAATAGCGATTTGCCGGTCATCCCGGCGAAGCGCTATTTCACAATCGGGGAAGTGAGCGAGCTGTGTGGCGTCAAGCCGCATGTGCTGCGCTACTGGGAGCAGGAATTCCCGAACCTCAAGCCGGTCAAGCGCCGCGGCAACCGGCGTTATTACCAGCGCCACGACGTGCTGATGATCCGGCAGATCCGTTCGCTGCTCTACGATCAGGGCTTCACGATCACCGGCGCACGCCAGCGCCTGGACGGCTCGCAAGCCAAGATGGAGGTGAGCATCTCCAATCAGATCGTGCGCCAGGTGCGCATGGAACTCGAAGAAGTCCTGCAGATCCTCAAGCGCTGATCCGGCGCCGGTCTGCTACAATTCCCAACTCTTGTATACACCGCAATGTCGGGGCGTAGCGCAGCCTGGTAGCGCATCTGCCTGGGGGGCAGGGGGTCGTGGGTTCAAATCCCGCCGCCCCGACCATTTTGTGGTGTACAAATCAATCGTTTGCGAGCGTTTGGCCATCTGCCTCTTTTGCGAGGAGAGGGAAACCTCCCTATTCGTTGGCAATTGGATCAATGCGTTGCCGCTTGGGGCGCAATAGAAACGTTGCGACAGACGCAATCGACCCGAAGCTGCCGCTGGCGATCGGCTGCTCTCTGACGGACATTGCCCTATACGCGTTCGTTGACTGGCGGGTCTGTTAGGAGAAATATGCTGCCGACGCATCCGCGTCATCATTGTGGGAGGAGAACAGTATGTTCGCGCCACGTTTGATGAGATGTTTGATCGCTGTTTCGATAGCGAGCGCCGTTACTACACTGACATTCGCAGCGGACGCTGCGAAGCCAGAAAAAAAAGCCAAAGCGAGCGCAAAAGCTCCCAGCGATGCCGAGTTGATCGCAAGTGCAATGAAAGCGGCGCCGGCAAAAGTGGCCAAGGACGCGGCAATCGTAGCGATGGAGGCCGGCGGCAGCATGCGTACGTTGCGCAAAGGGACTAACGGTTTTACCTGCATGCCCGATAATCCGGCGACTCCGGGACCTGATCCGATGTGCATGGATGCGAATGCGCTGAATTGGGCGAACGCCTGGATGGGCCACAAAGATCCGCCGTCCGGAAAAGTGGGATTCATGTACATGCTCGCGGGAGGCACGGACGCGAGCAATACTGATCCGTATGCCACCCAACCGACCGCAACCAATCACTGGGTCAAGACCGGCCCCCACGTGATGGTAGTAGGCGCCGACGCTAGTTTCTACGACTCGTATCCGAAGTCGCCGGATCCGGACACGACACAACCGTATGTCATGTGGGCAGGCACGCCGTACCAGCATTTGATGGCGCCGGTCAGATAACTCCGCATAGCATGACTATCTGTTGAACCTCTGCGCATTGCAGAGGTTCAACTCGCGACAAGCGTAATGCGACCCCAACCGGACGGTCACAATCGGCAGCTTTCAGGTTGCCAAACATATCCGACTCACAAAACGGGCACTCGGCCAATGTTGTTCTTGGGTTCCAGCCAGAATGACTCCCGCGCAAATCGGTTGAAAATCTCGAGTGGCAGGATAGGCGTGCGCTCGATTGCGGTCAGCTTCGGGCGCACGGTATGCAGTCCTGGCATGCCGACCCTTTCATCGAACTCATTTGCGCTGTATTCGATGTTGTCGAAGTCGTGTTCGAACCAAGTTTCGCCGATGAACTCGTAGACCGCACGCATTGTCGCCGCCGGATCGCGCACGAGGCTCTCGTAGGTCAGCAGCAGCAATTGCCCGGGCGCGTACTGGCCGTAAAATGCGTCCTTGACCGCCTGAAATGCAAAGCCGACCATGCCGCGCGGATCGGTCAGCGCCTCGACGCGCGAGTAGACCGTGGTGTTGGTGTCGAACCGGAACACCTTGCTGACGCCGACCGGATGATTGCGTACCAGCCGTTCCATGCTGTCCAGCACCCACGATAGCTGGCGTACGCAGGCGATGACTTTCGCTTCCGGGAACAGCGCTTCGAGCAGCCTCATTCTGCTGCACCACAGGCGGCTGGTGTCGAAGACGACCTCCGCACCGGCGCGGCCCGCGTAGAGATTCTCGGCCAGACCGCGCAGCAACGCGCGCCGCTGATCCTCCGAGACGGCGAACGAAAAATCGTTCTTGCTGCTCGTCTCCGCGAGCACCACGCCCATGATGTCGGCGAGCGGACTGGTCATGCCCGCACGGAAACGCGGGTTCTGATTCAGGATGGCGGCGAGCAGCGTGGTGCCTGAGCGCGGCAGCCCGGAAATGAAATGGAATTTACGGACCGGCGTCACGGCGGATGGTGCGGCTGGCATGCGGGCAATCTCCCTTCGATCGAAACGTGGGCTGCCGTCGAGCGCTCCGGCGGTCGCCATCAATGGTCAATGGTACGCAGCTTCGCTACGGCGGGGGAGCCGTCGAGACGCGGATGCGCATTTCGTAATTGACCTTGACCATCGTGGCGTCCCCCTTGCCACTCACCGAGCGCAGCAATTCTTCGGTCGCTCGCCTGCCCATCTCGCGCACGGGTTGGTGGATCGTGGTCAGTGGCGGCCACACCTGGGCCGCGATCGTGGTGTCGTCGAATCCACAGATGGACAGCTCGTCCGGCACCCGCACGCCTGCTTCCGCGGCGGCCCAGATCGTGCCCACGGCCATATCGTCGTCGGCCGCAAATATGGCGGTCGGCCGCCGTTTGAGCGCAAGCAGCTGGCGTGCCGCGGCCACACCCGATTCGAACGAGAACCGACCCTGGACCATGTACGCGGGAGTCTCCTTGAGTCCTGCGCGCTTGAGGCCGTCACGATAACCGGCCAGACGCCAGACGCCGGCACCGTGGTTGGGATCGCCCAGAATATGGGCAATGCGGCTATGACCGAGCGCCACCAGGTGCTCTACCATCGTCGCTGCGGCTTCGCGCTCGTCCAGCATCACACCGATGCAGCCCTTGGGATGTCGCGGCGCGATCGAGGCAAACGGAATAGCGTGGCGGCGCAGACTGGCCAGCAGTTGCGCATGATCGGTGAGCGGTGGCGTCAGGATAAGTCCGTCAGGCCGATGCCGCGAGACGATATCGTCGACGCGTTCCACGAAATCCGCTGCCGCCGAAACCAGCGGCTGCACCATCATGCTGTAATGCTGCGCCTCGCACGCTTCGAGCACACCAGCCTGGACTTCCATGATGTAGCTGGGCGAGAGATTGTCGTACAGCAGGCCGATCATGAAGGAGCGATTGGTCGCCAGGCTGCGCGCCGAGGCGAGCGGACGGTACTTGAGCGCGGCCATCGCGACCAACACGCGCTCGCGCATCGACTCGCGCACGTTCGGCTCGTTGTTGAGGACGCGGGAGACCGTCTTGGTCGACGTTCCCGCTGCACGGGCGACGTCATCGATGGTTGCACGCATCATGGACGCCCGTTCAGTGGTTTGCTTCTGGCGCCGATTCGGCAGGATTTCCGGCGGCCGGAACAGCCTGCATCGGGACATTCCAGCCGCTCACTTCCACCATTGGAGTCGCGGTTCCTTGCGCGGCGTAGCGCGCAGTCAAGGTCAGCGACTCGCCGGGCCACAGCGTGACGTCATTGTCGCTCCACAGGACCGGCAGCACGAGTTCGCCCTGCGCGGACTGCCGGATTGAGAGATGCTGGAATAGCGCGACCGTCTTGGCCGACGCGGGTATCGAGAGGGTGACCGTGGTGATATCGTCGTTGCCGACGCGCCGCGTTGATGCCCTTGTCTCGCTCGCCGCGGCGGGCAGGGATTGCAATGCCGTCAGATCGGAATAGTGCGTGACTGGCGTCAGGTACCAATTCGAATGGGCCCAGTCGAGCTGGTCCGGCTGCGTAGAAAGCCAATAGACATTGCGGCTGATGAGCTCGCCGTCGCTCGATGCGAGGCTCAACTCGACAAAGTAGGTGCTGGACAATCCGGCGAGCTGCGGCAGCTTGGTCAACTGCAGTGTGCGATTCCCCGCAAGCTCGATACCCTGCACGTGTTTCTCATAGCGTACGCTGCCGTCGATGTCGCGCACGCGGATGCTCGCCTTCAGCCCCTGACGGCCGCTGAGTGTGTGGTTTACCGCGACGATCGCGCGCGTGTCGTACGAATACTGGATATGCACCGGTTCATTGGCTTTCTTGGCGCCGAAATACGCACCGGCCGGGTTGAGGTAATAGTCGTACAGATGCCAGTGCAGCGACGGCCACGCATTGTTGAGCATCCAGTAGACGACGCCGGTCGACGGCTTGGCCGCATCCATGTGCGCGTTGAATGCTTCGAACTGCGCGCGGACATTGTCGTAGTTCTCGAGCTGTGCCTTGGCGGCATAGTCTGCAAGATCCCTGGGTGCTCCATAACGCTTGGCCAGCGCGTTGTCGAACGGTTCGAGCGTCGCGAACGGCGACCAGGAATCGGCCGCGTGGTATTGCCTGAGTTTCGGATACTTCCACAGCGCATCCTGTTCCTGCGGCGACAGCATGCGTTTCAAATCTTCCAGACGCGGGATCGTTGCGCCGGCGCTCACCTCCGAGTCGAAGCCGAACGCACCCCCAAGTTTGTCCGCGTACCAGTACGCCGGCGGCACCCAATCATAAGGACCGTCCATCTTCATGCCGGACGGATAGGGCTCCGCTGCGGCACCAGAGCCAGCCGTCTTCGGCACGACCGGGGTCTCGTTTATGGTCACCGGCGCGTCAGTGGCTTCGCGCTTGGATGCGGAGGCGATGATCGGTGTCTGCCAGTCGGCGGCACGCAGGATGTCGACGTACTTCTTCGCGATCGAGGGCGGCGGTGCATTGTCGCTGCCGATCAGGAATCCGATCACCGACGGATGGTTGCGCAACAGCCGCGCTTCACTGGCCATCGACGCTTCGGCCACCTTCAGATCAGCATCGTTCCAGGGTTCGCCTCCGGTTTCTGCCCACGACTCCCATTTGTCGCAACACTCCCAACCGGGAAGGAGCATGATCCCCGAGTTGTCCGCCAGATCGTAGAAGCGCTGGTCTTCCAGCTTGCCTTCGCTGCGAATCGTGTTGAGTCCGAGGTTGAGGACATAACTGAACTCGGTCTCCATGCGTTTGGGATCATCGCGCAGGAACATGTCCGGCGCCCAGCCCGCGCCGCGGATCAACACCGCCTTGCCATTGATGAAAAATTGCCGATAACCCTGCTTGGTCAGGCGCGAACTCACGTCGCGAATACCGAACGACGCGCTGGCACGATCCGACGTCGAGCCATCGACCGCGGCGGCGAGTTGCAGACGATACAGCGGATGTTCGCCCATACCGACTGGCCACCAGACCTTCGGGTGATTCAAGACCAGACGGGAATCGGTGCTGGGCGAAAACGCAATTGTGCGGGTCTGCCCGGAATCGAGGTGAACGCTCTGTTGCAGCGAAATTCCCGCCGCCTCTCCGGTCACCGAGACGTCGTGCGGCACGGTATCGAAGTTCCTCAATTCAACCTTGACAGTCAATGCAGCACGCTCGAGATCCGGCAGCGACAGCACCGAGGTGACTTCGGGAAAGCGCAGTTGCACGGGCCCCGTCTGCACGATGTCCACGCCACGCCATGGACCCATATTGTTGTCGGGAGGCATCGGGTTCCAGTCGACCCAGCCGATCGAAAACGCACGTTGCGGGTCCGCCGGGTATACGCGCAGCGCGAGCGTATTCGCGCCCTCGCGCACCCAGGGAGTGACATCGAACTCGTGAACGGGATACGCACCGGCGACCGTCGCCCGATCAGCCACCAAGTGTCCGTTAACCCACGCGTCGGCACTGGCGAGCAATCCGTTGGTGCGCAGCAGTGTGTGCGTGTCGTGCGAACCTTTCGCCAAGGTGAACCGCGTGCGATACCACCACGGAACCACAAACTGGTTGCCGCTGCCATCGGGAATCTCGACAGCGCGCAGGTTGTCGCTGTAGAACGCGTCCGGATACTTGCCATTCTCCAGCAGGCCGGCCATGACCGTGGCGCGGCCACTCACTGGAAACCAATCACGAGTCGAAAAGTTCTCGGCCGAGACCTCCGCGCCGCCCTGCTGCGCCTTGGCGATCGACTGAATTTCCCACTGGTCAATCGCAGTCGTGCACCCGCCACTACAGTGGACTTGCGTCGGTGCGAAAGTGCTCGCGGCGCGCGCCGGCGCCACCGCAACGACGACCGTCAATGCGACTGCGGCCCGGAAGGCGTAATGGAAACGAGTATGCATGGCGTCAGCTCTTCCCAAGATACGCTTCGCGCACTTCCACCGGGGCGAACGGCCAGGCCTGGTTGAGCTTCGCCCAGATCACAAAAACCACGAGCCCAGCCAGAATCCACGCCCCGGACAAGATCAAAGACACGGGGGACGCCGACACGTAGACGTATAGCCATCCGAACAGCGCGACGACACACGGCACTGGATACAGCCATTGCCGATACGGACGCTCGAGACCGGGCTGGCGTCGGCGCAACACCACCAATGCGGCAATCTGCGCGAGGGATTGCACGATGATGCTCGCGGTCAGCAGCATGTTGATGACTTCTTGCAGATCGAAGAACGTCCCGATGGCTGTCACTACACCCATTGTCAGCAATGCCACGTGCGGGAACCCGTGTTTGGTGTGCAGGCGTCCGAATACGGACAGGAATACTTTTTCATGCGCCGCTTGATAGGGAACACGCGATCCGCCCAAGAGGCCGGCGAACACCGAGGCGAACGCCGTCACGACGATGAGCACGGTCATGACGCTCGCCGCTGCGTGCCCCCAACTGTGCTCGACCACGAGCGAGGCGACGGATTTGGATTCGACGATGTCATGCCACGGGACCACGCCGAGGACGCTGATATTGAGGACCAGATAGATGCACATCATCGCGATCACCGAGATGATGATCGAGCCAGGCATCGTCCGGCCCGGATCGCGCAGCTCATCACCCATATACGCGGTCGTGAAATAGCCGAGGTAATCGTAGATGCCAATGATCAGCCCCGCGCCGAGACCGACGAAGAAATGGCTGCCGAACGCGTCGGCCGGATACGTGAACGCAAGATCCGCGTGGAAATTCGTGAGCCCCGCGGCCGACACGCCGACGACGGAAACCAGCATGATGATCCATAGCGCGATCGTGATCGAGCGGATCGATTCGATGCGCCGGTACAGCAGGAAAACGACGAGGCCGGTCGCGATCAGGCTGATCAGATGCACGGCCAGCCAGCTCAAGTGCGGGAAAAAGAACTGCAGATATTCGACCATGCCGATGATGCCGGTCGACATGGTCAGCGGCGTCGCGAGCAGCACCGTCCAGATGAACAGGAACGGCATGAGTTTTCCGGTGCGATACTGAAAAGCTTCGCGCAGATAGACGTATGTGCCTCCGGAACCCGGCATTGCCGCGCCGAGTTCGGCCCACACCATCCCATCGGCCACGGCGAGCAGAGCACCGACGATCCAGCCGACGACTGCCTGCGGCCCGCCCATCGCGGCCACCATGAGCGGAATCGTAATGAACGGCCCGATGCCGCACATCTGCGTCATGTTGATCGCCGTTGCCGAAAACAGCCCGATCGACCGATGGAACCCGGCGCGCTGGTCAGGCCGGGTCGTCTCGGAAACTTGCATGTCCGCCTCGCGGCCGATCACCACTGCCCGCGTATCCCGATCATGTACGTGCGCTCAAAGAAATTCGAATGCGCGGGCTGGTCCGGCCACACCAAATAAAAACGTTGGTATTCGTTGGAGAGATTGGTGCCCTGCAGGAACAGCTCGGCGTATTTGTTGAGTTTGTACGAGATCGACGCGTCGACATACTTCTGCGGCGCTTCGTACAGTTCCATCCCCGTGATGCTGCCCTCGTCTTCGGCCACCGCTCGCCGCGAACGGTAGTTGTACGCAACGCGTGCCTGGATCCGGTCGTTCTGGAACCACAGGATCAGGTTTCCGGACTTGGTCGAATTATCCTGGAATGGAATTTTCTTCCCGGCCAGATCGGTCTTCCCCGAGTCGCTCGGCGCCCAGGTGGCATTGAACTCCATGCCGGTGTTGGACAGCAATCCGGGCAGGAACGTGAACCCCTGGCGATAATCGAATTCGGCGCCGTGGATGCTGTTGCCGGTGCCCTGTATCGGCTCGGTGATGACGATGCAATGATCGCGGACCACACCGTCCTCGTCCGGCAAAGTGCAATCGGACACACTGCCGTTCTTGATGAAGCTCTGCACATTGATGCGGAACAACGCGAGGCTGATCATGCTCGTGGGGTTCATGTAATACTCGAGCGACGCGCCGTAATTCGTCGAACGCCACGGGTCGAGGTTCGGGTTGCCGGACGATTGGCCCGCCGCGACGCGGAACAACGGCCCCTGTGGCGTTTCCACGAGAGAATAGTTCAGCGTCAGCCCACCACCCCAGGTGCTGAGGTTGAGCGGCATCATGTTCTTCGAGTAGGCGAGGCGAAGCTTGAGGCTGTCGGTCATGTCCAGCGCGAAATTGGCCGCTGGCAGCGTGTCCCGAAAACTGCGGCGTGTGACTTGGGTGCCGACGTCTGCGGCCTCCGTGCCGTAGGCGCCCGGGTCACCGGTCAGATGTTTCGTGACGTTCAGGTCCGTATCGATCACTCGCACACCGATGTTGCCGCTGTACGGCATGCTGCCGATGTTGCCCTCGAGATTCGCCTGCAAGTAACCTGAAGTTTCCTTCATCCATACCGCCCAAGTCGTTCCCGGATCTTCCTGCCGCATGGTGCCGGGATAGAGCGACTTCCAGTACGCCTCCGGATTGTCCATGGCATGGGGATCGATCGCCCAGAAGGTGATTCCCGACCCCAGCAGATTGGCGTACTCCTTCCAGTTGTTCGCCAGCGGCGGCGGGGTCTGCGGCAACTGTTGCGCCGACAGCGGCCCGCCACGGAAATAACCCAAGTCATTGCCCGCGGTACACGAGCCGCTGTTCAAAACCACGTCGGCGCCGACGTAGCGCACGAGGCATCCGTTCGGGTCGCTCGCACCCATGCCGGCGTACACCGGCGCGACCAGTGTGAACCCGAAATTGTCGGCACTGCGGATGCTGTTGCGCAGACCGAAATCGAGCTTGAAGTTGTTCTCGAAGTTGTAGTGGCCATCGAAGCGCACCGCACTCAGACCCACTTTGCGGTCGTAGTCGTCGGAGGACTCCAAGGTCTTCAACGTCCAGCCGTTGGGATCGGCGAAATGATTCGCGAACGTCGTGGGCAAGCTGATCCCCAGGCTGCGGTTGCTGAAATCCGCGGTCATCGGAATCGTATTCTGTGGAAGGCCATTGGCGTTGAACACGCGATTGCCGCCCAACTGGTCGGGATAGATGAACACCCCCGGCGGCACCGCGTCGTCCGGGACACCGTCCTTCAGCACATTGGGCCACAGGGTGCCGTCGGAATCGGAAATATTGATGTCCGTTTCGACGCTCTGCTGGTGCGCCGTGTCGCGCACGCCGCGCAGGCTGGCCGTAAAAGGACCGCCATTGTCGAAATCCACCTGCACGTTGAAGTTGCGCGCAATGGAGTCCTTCGCCGTGACCTGCGAGAAAGATTCCACGTCGCCGGGCCACTTTTGGTAGACCTGTGTCGTATACAAATGCATGTTGTCCCAGCCGTCTTCGGGCGTGCCGTATGAGCCCGCAACAGGACTTCCCGTATCGCGCGAGCGCAGCGGCACGTAAGTCGCGCCTTGCCAATTGGTGGAATTGAATTGAATGCCGACATTGCGATCGTGCTGGGACTGACTCGCGTAGAAGAAATCGCTGGTCAGCGTGAAACCGCTGCCGAAGTCCGCCTGGAAGGACGTGTTGCCGGACTTGCGCCGCCGCTGGGTGGTGATGTCGTACAAGCTGATGTCCTGGCTGCCCATGAACACGCCATTGGACTTGCCGTCACCGTTGACGTCGACGCTGCCATCGGCATTCTGATGGATCTGCGATGGGATCGGCGCATCGTTCCACGGCGTCAGGAATCCGTTGTAGCCGCCCGCACTGGCAGCATTTTCGCCATTGAGCACGACGCCATACTGATCCAATCCCTCCGTGGCATTGTGCCGGGTCGTGTCGGAGAAATCGGCCGACACCAGCAGGCCCCAGCGGCCATCGTTGTAGGACACCAGACCGCTGGCGGCACGCCCCCATTTGCCCGTGGTGTCGCCGCGCTCGCCGTTCGCGGAGTAGCTATAGGTGAAGCCGCTCGGCAGATCCCACGGCCGATAGGTGTGCAGGTCGAGCGCGCCGCTGATGCCGCCTTCGGTGGTACTCGCGGTTTTCGACTTGAGCACATCCACGCCGCGGAACAGCGTGGCCGGCAGCATCGTGAAGTCCGGTTGCTGTGAATCGATCTGATCCGGCGTGATGAATACTTCGCCGTTGAGCATGGTGCCGACTTCAGGCAGGCCGCGCACGTCCACCGAGGTGCCCGTGCCGGCGTCGCGGTTGATCTGCACGCCGGTGATACGTTGCAGCGCGTCGGTGAGCGTCACGTCCGGCAACTGACCGATGCTCTCCGCCGTGATGCTGTCCTGGATGTCCTGAGCCGTGCGCTTCAATTCGATCGCACGCATCTGCGAGGCGCGCACGCCGACGACTTCGACCACCGACAAGGTATTCGGCTCGTCGGTCTTGCCGGTTTCGCCTTTCTTGGGTTTCTTCCTGTCGTCCTGTTGTTGCTGCGACGAATCCGCGGCTTGTGCGCCGGGCGCCGCGGCAGTTTGTGCATCCGGGCGGTCCGCCTGGATACCCGCCGGTGGGGCCGCAACGGCGGAGGTTGCTGCCATCGCTGCGAACAGCGATATGGATATGGCAAATGACAGTGGGTGTTTGCGATATGCGGTCGGCATGGTCTTTACCCTCTCATTGTCTGTCGGGCTGCAATTTTGTCGGGACCGCTGACAGCGCGCGTGTCCCGACAACTCCTATTCAGTGATGCATTGGCGCGGCGTAGCACCCCCAGCGGTGGCCGCGCGCCGCAAGTACCAGTTGGCAGCGCCAAGCACGCCGTGGCGTCCGTGCTCCATGACGCGCACGGGCACGCACGACAGGAACGCGCGCACGCTGCGGCCGTGCAGGAATCGCTCGACAAAAGCGCTTCGCCCGAGCAGCGTGAAGATCGTATGCAGGAAACCGCCGACGAGGTAGACGCCGCCCGTGGTCATGAAGGCCATGGCCAGACCGCCCGCAAAGCTGCCCAACGTGCCGCAGAAGATCTCCACGGCTTCGGCGGCTTGCGCGTCCGCGCCTGTCAGCGCGGCCGCGGTCACGGCTTCCGGCGTTGCGAGTCGCGGCGAGATTCCGTGCAGCCCGCAAAGCGTTGTGTACAAGGTGAGCAGGCCCGGACCCGATGTGATGCGTTCGTAGGCCACGTAGCCGCCCTTCGGAGCAAGGCAGGCGAGGATCTCGCGCTCGCGCAGTGTGTGCGGTGCGAAATCCATCTGGCCAGCTTCCGTAGTCAGTACTCTGCCCCCGGGGCCACGCAAGCGCACGGCCGCACCCAATCCTGTGCCCGGACCGATCGCCAGTATCGGACCAGGCTCGCGAACGTCCGGGCCGCACAACAGACGCCCGGAGTGGGCCAGGCGGCCATCGAGCGCGTAGCCAAACGCTTCGAAATCATTGAGCGCCGCAACGTCATCGAAGGCGAGCGCATGGCGCAGCTGCGACAGGTGAATCGGCCACGCCATGTTGTCGTGCAGAACCTCG
>Ga0207641_10004028_pt1 | contig 12820 bp, 11 predicted proteins | sample KBSSwiS62_FD_184306 | JGI IMG/M metagenome (GOLD analysis project Ga0207641, IMG submission 184306) | Switchgrass rhizosphere microbial communities from Kellogg Biological Station, Michigan, USA - KBS Switchgrass S6-2 (SPAdes) (version 2) | ecosystem: Host-associated > Plants > Roots >... | reverse complement strand
TCCGTCGTCGGCCCGCTCTGCACTCCGCTGGATCTGCTCGCGGATCGAATGCCGATGGCGGACGCCCAACCGGGCGATCTTGTCGTAGTATTTCAGTCTGGCGCCTATGGTGCGACCGCGAGTCCCCAGAGATTCCTCAGTCATCCATATGTCGCGGAAACCCTTGTTTGAAGTGCAAGTGCTCATTTAGAACGCAACCTTGTACTTTCATGCCTAAAATTATGCCCATTGCCACACATTGCGCTGTACCTGCCGAATTCCGTTTTTGCCCGCCCATTCGCATGGCGAGTGCAAGTTCATGGCGCTTGATTGTTGTGGCTTGCGTTGCCCTTGCACTCTCCACCGCAGTGCAAGCGGGGAAGCCGGACAATGTTACTGAAGCTGAAATGGCGGTCTTGCCGCCGTACTGCCCCGACACTCAGACATTCAAGTATGGAAACGCGACTTCTAATCCGTCTCCCAACGCGCCGAAGTGGGTGGGCCTCATGGGCAACGGATTCTGGGCCATGCATCATTATTGTTGGGCCCTGATTAACCTGTCACGGGCCCAGAAACCCTCGATTCCGGCAAATATTCGCGATGCAATGCGCGGGTACGCGATCGACGACATGAAGTACGTGCTCCTGAATACCGAACCGGATTTCGTCCTGTCGCCGGAAATTTATACGAAGATCGGTGATGTCGAGCTGGCGTTGAATCGACCCGTCGAAGCGAGAAACGCATATGCCAACGCACGTTCTCTTAAACCCGACTATTGGCCCGCGTATCTTAACTGGGCCGAATACCTGCGGCGATCCGGGGACAAGGCGAAGGCCCGGGAACTTGTCGAGGAAGGGTTGTCGTATGCTCCCAATGCGAAGTCGCTAAGCCGCCTGCTCATTGAACTCGGAGGTAACCCTTCGACAGTGCGTACGCGCCCGGTTCCCGAACCGCCTTCGACAACTCCTGGCAAATAGTTTCCGAAATTTCCAACTCGGTGTCCATTGTGCCCACCGGGACGATATCCGTATCGACGGGGTGCTCGCGCGCGACGAGGTTGATGTATTCCAGCGCACCCCGCCTGCCCATCACCGACGATTCGACTTGCCTACGCCGGCGTGCGCCTTACGAACCTCGCCGGAATGCGATTTAGTGCATCCATCGCCTGGAACAGTGCAATATGAAACCAGCAGTCGTGTCGGGAAGGATTCATGAACTCTGTCCGTCGATCGCTTGCTTATACAATTGGCGAGAGTTACCTGGCCAATGTACTCCAGGTGATCAGCATATTCTTCCTGGCACGATGGCTGACCCCGGCAGAGACCGGCGTCTGGGCGATAGCTTCGGTATTCGCCGCAATCGCGAGCAACTTCCGCGACTTCGGCGTCGCTGAATACCTCATCCAGGAAAAGGACCTGACCAACGAGAAGCTGCGCGCCGCACTGGCGGTGAATATTGTCGCTTCATGGTCAATGGCCGTATGCCTCCTATTGGCAAGCAGCGCAATCGGTGAGTTTTACCGCGAACCCGGAGTTTCGAGTGTCATGCGGATACAGGCTTGCAATTTTCTTCTCATTCCTTTTGGCGCGGTGACGTACGCGTACTTTCGTCGAAATCTGGACTATCGGCCTTTTTTTTGGGCTTCGGTCCTAAGCAACATTGCGACATTCACAATTTCGCTATCGCTCGCCTGGAACGGTTTCGGATATATGAGCCTGGCGTGGTCCTCCCTTGCGGGAGTTCTGGTCACGGTAGTTGTCGCAATTGTAGCCAGACCGACCGAGCTTCCGCGGTGGCCAAGCTTCAAAGGCTGGCGGGACGTATTGCATTCCGGCAAACATCTCACGGGAATTTACGTTTTTGGGCAAATCGGAAAAAGCGCACCAGAACTCATAATCGGCAGGACGCTCGGCGTAGCGCCGGTGGGCTTCTTCTCTCGCGCTAACGGTCTGGGCGAATTGTTCAATCGAACGGTACTTCGCGCGGCGTTGCCCGTATGCCTGCCCTATTTTGCGCAAGAGGTTCGCAAGGGGCAAGATATCCGGGACGGATACCTGAAAGCCGTCTCCTATCTAACGGCAATAGGTTGGCCAGCTTTCCTTTTCCTGTCGGCAATGGCGTATCCGACGGTTCGCATTCTTTACGGCTCACAATGGATAGCCTCAGTGCCGTTAGCGCAGATACTGTGTATCGTCGCGGCCGTAGAAGTCACGTATTACCTCGCGAAGGAAGTGCTAATTGCTCAAGGTGATGCGCATCATGCGAATTACCTGCAGGTCGTATCCCAGGTTGCCAGAATCGCCGGACTTCTTGCCGCCATCCCATTCGGGCTCATCGGAGCGTGCTGGGGACTGCTCGCCGCCGCCGTCGTCGGGGCCGTTTTCTCCCATAAGATTTTGTATGAGCGAATTGGCTTGAATCTGTCCCAGCTTTTTCGTACCTGTAAGCCGAGTTTCATGATCACGTTGATCAGTACCGCGCCTTCGTTCCTGTGGGTTGCATTTGGGCGGGTTGATGAATACAACTTCGTTTTAGTAATGGCCGCAGCCAGTCTCAGTTTTGGGCTAGCCTGGTTTTGCTCGCTCAAATATTTTCGACATCCACTTTGGCAGGAAATACGAAATTTGTGCCTTAGGGCACGCGGGAAGCACAGCGTATAGTGCCTCGAACCGTTCGTCTTCCAGCGACGGACTATCAACCAACACTGCGACTAACTTCTTGAAGGGCAAAATGATGGACTGGGACCCGACCAATCATTACAAGGACATTGCCGTTGCTGAGCGATATGACCGGGAACGCTTTAGCGGCATCGCGGGCAAAGTTTTTAATGCGCTGGAACGACGAGTGATCAGTCAGGCATTCCGTCCAATTTCCCGGTCGTTGACCGTAATGGATTTGCCCTGTGGGACCGGGAGACTGGCGGAGACGCTTCTGGTCGACGGATTCCAAGTCGTTGGTATTGACATCTCGCCATCGATGCTGGAAGTGGCGAAGCGGAAGTTCCAGCGCTTCGGGAGTCAATTCCAAACGCGAGTAGCCGACGTGCGTGAATTGGCACGCGTCGAGCAGGGTACCTATGACGTGGCGTTGTGCGCCAGAGTTCTGATGCATTTCCCTCTGGACGAACAAATCGAGTTTTTGAAGAGTGTAGCCGCACTTACGAAGGGTACAGTGGTGTTTTCGCAATCATTGAGTACGCCTTACCAACGGACACGTCGCCGCATCAAAAGGTTGCTTCGGAATGCGGGGCCGGCAGCCTATCCCATAACGGAAGTGCAGTTGAAGCAATTGCTGCAGGGCGCTGGCCTACGTGAAGTCAGGAGACTGAGGCTCTCTAGGCTGCTGTCAGAAGCAATTTGCGTGGTGACAGAGCATGTCTAGGTTGCGGCGGAAGTGCGGGGGCATCGTGGCTAGCCTTGCATTGTCGATCTGGTGTTGAGACCGTGAGTGGCAATGCGGAAGTTGAATCGATCAAGGCAAGCTGACCTGGGACGCCAAAGTGCCCCCGAGGGGGTTGTCGAGTGTCTAGCTAAGCTCAAGGGCGATCGGTGCATTTACGAAGGAGTTGCGGAACTCCGCAACAACTCCCGCATACACAGAGCGCGGTGGGGACTTCGGCCAATTGCGGTCAAGGAATGTTTGGAGACGGGCTCGCTGCGCCCCGATCCAGCAGTGGCAGAACGTGAATTCGCTGCTCTAACGGCGATTGCGCAATCGGCTTCTCAACCTGGTGCGTCGACCTTGGCACCGCCGCCTTTGATGCTGTGTCGCGAGTATGCGGTCTACGCGATGGCATGGGTTTCAGGGCGTCCTGCGACTGAAGTCATTCTGGCACGCGGTACCACCACATCGCAATCGCGTGCGATAGGCACGGGTGCCGGAAATTGGCTGCGTCGTATCCACGCATTGAAGCCACTGAGCATGCGAGCCGGTGACTTCGCATCCAAAGTGGGACATGTCGAGCAACTGGCTGCGTCGGATCGCGGCGCGGACAAACTCCTTCGCCGTTGCGCGGACAGCCTCGTCGCTCATGCGTCGCACGCCAGCGCGCGATGCATGCCGGCAAGCTGGATCCACGGCGACATGAAAAGCGACAATCTGCTCATCGACGGCGATCAGATCATTGGACTCGATGCACAACTTCGACATGAGAATGCCGTCGTGTACGACCTAGCACCATTCCTGAACCACCTGCGACTCCTTCAGTGGACTCCGCGTGGACTGTGGCGCGGACCACGACTGGATCTTGTGGCCGATGCCTTTTTGAATGCTTACTCTCAGGAGTGTGCCGGATGGCAGCTTCCCATTGCGTGGCTGCGGTCCTACTTGTTGATCCAACTGATTGATCCATCCAGGCGGACGACGTCATTGTCGAGCCTTGGAATGCGCTGGGCTGTCCGCGTTGAGCTGGCACGCGCAATTGATGAACTTGAGCGTGCTGGGAAGGGTCGTCCAAGCGCTGTGTAATCCTTGGGTAATCCCGCCGCTCCGACCTGGTGTGCCGCCAATTGATTCCTACCGCAACAGGGCTATTGCAGAACCTTGTCAGCCGAAAAATACGCGAACGATACGCTCGCCGGTTCTATGGTTACCGACCTGAAGTCCGAGCCACGAACCGACGAGCCAGGTGCGAACCTCGCGAGCAACGTGAAATCCGGCACGTTCGATTCCCTTGATGGAGGCCAGATTCCCTGGGTCACAATTGATTACCGCTCGCCGGTGACCTCGTTGCGAAAGAACGCCGAGTCCGTAGCGAAGCGCCATTGGATAGAGGTGCTGGCCGCGTGCGTCGGCCCGCGTCGCACAATGGCCGAATAGGGGTATGTCTATACTTTCGTTCAGCAGGGACTTCGTTCGCGTATCGAAAAGTACGAAGCTGTGGTGAAGGACGTCGCCCGAATCATCCACGACTGCTACCAGCAGATCCATTCCGCGAAGACCGACGAGATATTCGGCGCCTTCGCCCCGTGAAAGCTGCTCAGCGAGCCGCGGACTCAAATCCCGATCCAGATTCTCGCGGGAGATGCAGACGATTGTTCCCGCTCCCTCCCATCGCGGATGATCGTCATGTTGCCCGGTGCTCGCCTCGAAAATCGTGTCGCGCCGATGACCAAGGGCGCGGGATCCGATAAAGCGCAAGAATCCTAGAAATCCACGAGCACGCCAGACGGTGACAAGACGATCCAGAAGTCTCACGGATCAATCGTCCGTCGCTTTGCCGGTGGCATGCCGACGGACGAGGCGCTTGATCGCCGCCTTCAGATGCAGTCGTTCCAGCAAGCCGACTGCCGCCGCCGACAACGCATTCATCGCATGGAAGGCGCCCAGGAAAACGGCGTTGCGCGCGCTTCGAGGGACAAGAATGTAGTTGGCTTCCTCACGCGAATCGTTACTGAATCGCTTCTTGTGAACCCCGGATCCGGACGAAAAATCGAACGACCGCGCTTGTCCTTCGCCATCCATCAAGTCCCGCAGCACCTCCATATGGAGCACGGTGCCGACGGACCATTTCTCCCAATCCGGATCGAAGCCCACGTCGACATAATAATAGGTGCCGAAGTACAGGTAGCCGATCATGAACGCCGTGGCCGCACCATCGCATTCCAGCAGATAGCAACGGGTCCAGCCATGGCGTGCCATCGCGACAAGCGTCTGCTCCAATTGGTCTGCCTTGCGCAGCCCCAGCCCAAGGAGATGCCACTGGTAGGTCTTCTTCGAAATGGCGACTGCGCGACCCACAAATTCGGAAATCTGATCCGTCCGGTCATAGCGCACGAGCCGCAGGTTTCCCGTCAGGTGCTTTTCAAGTTTGCGCTGGGTGTTCCGAAGATTTTGGCGAGTTTGCGTCTTGAGCGAGCGCAGATATTCCTCGAAATTCGATGGAAACCGAATCAGCCTGCGCTCGTAACGGGGAGTTGGTTCGATGACCCTGAACATTCGACGAGTGGAGTTAGCAGCAATTGCTAGCTCCACTTCACTACCTTTGACAACACCTTCGAGGTAGATTACCTGGCGTCGAGTGAGGAGCGGTCTGACTTGCGCGAACAACTTCGCGACAAGGTCGGCGCGCACCTCGCCGGAATCCGTACTTCGCGTGACCGGACCGCCGCTGATATGGAGGCGCTCGAACGAGCGCGAAAAGAGCGTCACTTCGCCGATTCGAAAGCGCATGAGCCATGGTTGAACCACAAACGGCGCATGCCCGCTCGGGCGGGCGCCGGCACGGCATATATACACCCGCACGTCGTCAGGCCCTCGACCTTCGGCCTCGAGCAGCCACGCAAGATCGTGAAACAGGCTGTGCTCGACACTGCCCGATTCGATCTCGGCAATGCTCTCCGCCAGCACCTGTCGTTTCGTCGGGTCGCGCAGGTCTGCCCGCTGCCAATCGATCTGGTCGATTGAATCAACCATGGTCATGCGCACGTCTGGGTCCGCCGGCCCTGTTTTCGACGATCCGTAGGATTCGCGCAAGTGCGGATGCGTGCCAATGCGGATTGGCCGTCCCCGGCTTCGCCATCCAGGAATTCGCGCTATCAGCAAAGGTCACGACTTCGAATTCGCGTGGATGCCGGGCAAGGAATCCGCAGAGTTCCCGCATGCGAGTCCTCGCGATTTCATTGCGGCTAAGATTCGAGTAGTCGCTGCCATGACTATGCACGAATTCCGCGGGATGAGTGAGGACGACAACGGGTTCCACACCGACATCGGCGGCATCGTGGAGCCACTGCCGCGCCTCCAATCCCCCGGTGCCGATTACCGTGAACGTCTTCCACCTTCGGATGCCCGGCAGCCGGACATCCGTGTACGATGAAACCGGAATCTCCAGTGTGCGCCCGATCCAGTGCCGTCCTCCGGACAGGCATAGTTGCGGATCGACGGGCCGGTACGTGCCGAGCCCTATATTGGAGGCAATCGGAATGCCGCATTTTTCGAGCAGGGGATAGATCCGCGCATCGACCTGAAGATTGCCCGCACGAAACGCGCGCGGCGGTGGAAGTCCCCATCGCGCGAATGCGGCCAGCCCGATTTCGAGAGCGCGGGCGATTTCGGTGGTATCCAGTTCAGCAAAGGAATCGCAGGGCGGATGGCCGGCACTTCGTTGCTGCCAGTTCTCATCCAGGAACGCGGTCCAGCAAGGATGCGCATGCAACTGCACATCGTGACCACGGGCGTGGATGCGCCGGGCGATGGCGCCCATCGGCTCATCGCCAAAAAAGCATGTGTTGAGCGCCTCAACAAAGAAAACGCCTTTGAGACGGTGCGTCTCCAGCGATTCGAGGATGAATTCGAGTCCGGCCCTCTCGCCGCCGATCCTGCATTCGACACTCTGCTCGCCCACAGGACTCCTGCCCTGGGGATCCGCAAAGGCGCCGCCGATGGTGAATTCGACGTCAACCGTGATAGCAACCTGAATACTCATAACAGTGTTCTTGCAGCAGCCCACCCATGTGTCCTCAGCCACATCTCAAGCTGAGACAGAACCCAGATTTCACCGCCCCAATACGCTGCATGACCGGATTGGTGCTCGGAGATCATACGTTGGATAAATTCGGGCCGAACAATCCCGCGCGATCCGAACGCGCGGGCGGCGTCGTAGAGCATTTCTCGGAGGGGCGCGTGTGTCTGAATCCAAATGCCGATTGGAAGTCCAAAGCCGTGCTTGTGCTTGGCAATGACCTCTGCAGGCAGGAAGTCCTTCAGCGCCTCCTTGAAAAAATAGCGTAAGCGGGTGCCTTTGAGTTTGAGATGCGTTGGCAGACTGGCGGAGAACGCCACGAGATCGTCATTAAGCATGGGGTACGCAACGTCGACGCCTGCCAGATCGCACATCTTGTTGACTTTGTACAGGTCGTTGTCGGCCAGTGTGAATTGAAGATCCACCGCAAGGAGGCGATTGAGCGACGCGCTGGCATCGGCAGTGTGATAGACGTTGCGAAACAGTTCCAGCGGCCTTTCGGGGTCGATTCGCGCCAGGAACTCCGCGGTAAACACTGCTTCGCCCGGATTGCGGCGAAGCATGTTGTATGCAAGAAGCCTTTCCGGCAGCGGTATCGACGCGTTGGTGACATATCCTCGTCCCTTGCGCAGGAGCGTCACCTGGCGCACACCCGGAGCATGGAACAGGATTGGCTCGATCAAACCACGTCGCACGATACCTGGGATGCGCGAGTACCAGGAAAACATCGCTTGCACCGCGTACCGATCGTTGCCGCCGAAGAGTTCGTCACCGCCATCACCTCCGAGCAACAGATCGACGCCAGCAGAACGGGCGAGCTTTGCGCAGTAATAGGTCGGCACAGCAGAAGCGTTGCCAAATGGTTGATCACAGAATGCCGCCAGTCGCGGGGCAAGCGCAAGCACATCGTCTGGAGTCACATAATATTCATGGTGGTCGGTCTTGAAGTGCCGTGACGCAATCCGCGCGTATTCGACTTCGTCGTATCCGTCTGCCTGAAATCCGATTGAGAATGTGGAGGGCGGCTTTCCGCCGACCTTCGCCAGCAGGCCCGTCACGGTCGAGCTGTCCGTGCCTCCACTCAGAAAGGCACCAGCGCTGCGCCCGTCAAGTAGATCCGAGACGCTGCGTTCGAGCAGCGAGCGAAATTCGACCTTCAAGGCACCAAGGTCATACGAGCTCGGCTCTTCGTAATGAATTTGCCAGTATTTTCCGCTTTCTATTTTTCCGTTTTCCAGCTGAATGTAACCCCCCGGGGGGATCCGAAACTGGTCGCGGAAAATTGTCGACGGTCCCGGAACCATGTGCAGGAAAATATAGTTGAATACACTCTGGAGGTTGATATCCGGACTGTTGTCCAAACAGGCATTGACAAGTTCCGTTGATGTCCCGAAGAGCAAACCCTGACCGGTGGGACGATAGACGAGGGAAGTGATTCCCATTCGATCGATGGCAAGGACGAATTTGCGTCCTCCATCAAGGGATATGGCCAATGCGAATGCGCCGCGGAGCGATTGGAGAACTTTGATACCCGATGCGCGATATCCGGCCAGCAATCGTTGTGCGGTAGCGCTTCCCGCGGAAGGCGCATCCAGACTGCGCCATAGCGGACGACCCGCCAGGATCACCGTTGCGTCGCCCTCCTGATACAACTCGACCTGATCGCCGAATGCAACAGAACCCCAAAATGGGCCGCCGGGGCGCACCGCGTTGTCGTACTGCGAGGCGATGGAGTCTTGCTCCATGCGAGCCAGCGTCGCCACCGCCTTCGTCGGTGGTGACGCAAGTCCAGCCCAACCACAGATCGCAATCATGTTTTTATCGCCGTCCCCCGCAAATTCGTTCCCTAATACGAACCAGGTGCTGCTTGCCCGGACGCACGTTTGCCCGGATGCTCCGCGGGCGGATTGGCTGGCACTTAAGACCCTAATATTCCGGGTGGCGTCGAAAGCCGCTTGGTAGGACGGTTAGGCATGGTCAGCGACCCGGGCAACGCAATCAGCCGCATGAAGCGATGCGGCCACGTCATTTTGCGGTCGGTCGGCGCAACGTAACGAGAATCCAGCCTCGCAGGAAGCGGAGGGCCTCAAAGCGCGTGACGAGCTTGTCATATCCGGTGCCGAGCAGAAACAGCGCCGCATTGAACATCAGGTAGTTCGGGTATTGGCCAAGATACCGAAATTCGTCGACCTCGAGTCCGGCGTCGGCCGCCAGCCGCAACACGGCGCGATGTGTGTTGGTGCGGTAGCAAACGGGGAATGTATCAGCTTCCTCTCGACCTTCGGTCCACCTGACGATGGAAGGGTGAAAGCGGTTGGGAACGAGGCGTGCGATGAGCGTCGCATAGTCCCACATGTTGGCGGTCAGGAAAATTACGCGGCCGCCCGGCTTCAGGATGCGCGCGAATTCATTGTAGACCGCCGCCGGATCCTCGAGATGCTCGAATACACTTCTTGACATGATGACGTCGACGCTCGAGTCTGCGACCGGGATATTCACCAGGTCCGCCCTGAACGTTTCAATTCCACTCGGCACGTCCGTAAACTCAACCAGTTCTACGCCGATGAGGCGCGATGCGCGCCCCATAAATTTTCTTAGGACGGGAACGGTCCGTCCGCACCCTGCATCCAGCAAAACCGAATCGGGATGCAGCGCGCGGACAACCTGCTCCTCGAAAAGCTGGTAGGGGTGCGGTGAGTTTCCGTAAAACCTCTTGAGAAGGCGCTCAGCGGACTCAGACAATTCTGGCCCCTGCCGGTGACGGGACAGGATCGGGACGACCCGTGGCAATTTGCTGTTTTTGCGTCACGGCGATCTCCACCAGCACGACGATTGCGGCGAGATAGTACGGGAGATCATAGTGCAGCAATCCGAGGAATGCGCCGCCGACCGCGAATGCCAGGAGGCTGACCTGGACCATCCGCATCAGACGAGGCACCCATTCAAGGCCGGGACGATCCGTGCATTGACGCGTGAGCTTGTTGCTCCGGCGCCATGTCGCGAGGCCGAGCGCGAGGAACAATCCAAGGCCGACGAAGCCGTGCTCTCCCAGCACCTGGAAATAGATGCTGTGCGGGCCATAGAATTCGGTGCCAGGAACTTCGGAGTAGATCTCAAACAGAGTTGGATTGGCCAGATCGAAGCCGGCGCCGACAATGGGTCTGGCTTGTACCATGTTCCAAATTGTCTGCCAGGTGCGCAACCTGCTTTGTGCAGAGGCGTCTTCCTCATAGGTCTCGATCGTACCCATGCGGGCCGTCCAGTTGTCCGGCATCAAGGCAGCCGCACCCGCCAGCGCGAACACAAATATCATTGTTGTCAGTATCGGCCGGTGGCTTTTGATTCCGAGGAAGAGCGCCGCAACGCCTATTGCCAGAAAAGCTCCCCTGGAATGGGTGCCCAGGATGGAAAACGCGCACGCTGCGATTGCGAACCACATCGCGTATCGCAGCCATTTTTTCGAAGTCGACTCAGCGAGGTAGTACATAAGCGGTATCAGCATCGCGAGAGCTAAACCCAATTCATTGTTACCCTCAATGAAGGATCCGGGAGGGCCCCAGACCTTGTTCTCGCCGCCACTTGTGAGGGTCCATATCCCACCCTTGACACCGAAGAAGCCGACCGAGATGACGATAGCCCAGATCAACTGATCGATCTGCCTCCTTCCCCGGATAAGCATCATGGCGACGAACAACATGAACTGCGTCTTGATGACCTGGCTCCACGACGCATAGACGACGTCCGGCGGCTGCAGTGCAAAGAGTGAAGTAATGGACATCCAAACCATGAAGGCGACCATGAGGCCGGTAATCGTGTTCAGCGGCAGGCGGTTGCGGTCCTTGGTAAACAACAGGCCAATAAGGGTGGCGATCGCAATGATCAACGCAAACGGGAACTGATACGCGATTCCGAACGTAAGACGATGGGGATTCATCATGCTGATCCAGACCCACATCAGCACGCCGATATGCGGACGCCAAAAAATGATGAGCGGCAACGAAGCCAGTACCACCGTGAATACGAGGATATCGCGCAAGGTCGCCGCTCGCTCGAGAATGGTTGCGTTTGGCTAACGCCAGCCGCCAGGACCCGGAAGGAGCGATGAGTGTTGTCCGACCGGCGATCGAACGCCTCTTTCGGAATTCACGTCGTGCGGTCGTTGAAGGCGATGGAGTGCTGGATCGAAACGTAGGGCACTACTTGTACACGACGGTGAGTTTGGGTCGCAATGTTGTGTCGGTTGCATACTCACTCGAGTTGAACGTTTTGGGGCTGTATCCGGCCGATGTTTGTACCATGCGCCAGCCGAAGTTGGCGCCGGAGCTGTTCGCCCACTGCTGCACGCGCGGAGTAACGTCGAACACCACCCAGCCCGGATTGAATCCTGCTGCCACCTGCGCATCGATCGTGGCGTCGAAATCGGTACCCGAACCGGCGGCGCCGGCCACGCTCCAGGCTATGCCGGTCTGGCTCAGCAACCAGGTGGCCTGGGATTCCACCCACGGTTTCAGCAGTGCATTCAGTCGCAACGTATCGTCGTAATTCTGCTTGTACAACTCGAGCTTCGCCGACTGGATGGTTGCGCCATTGGGCACCGGGCCGCCTTCGGACTGGAAGATCGCGAAGCGCAACAGTGGCCGATAATTGGGGGCATCCAGATAGAGCGGGTTCATGGCACCACGGACCGTCGTGCGCAGATAATTGTCGAGGAAGGTATCCGCGACGCCGGCATATCCAGACAGTCCGCGCTGCATTACCACGGTGGTTGTTCCCGAAACCGATGTGACGGTCACGGGTGTGATCGGAGCCGACGTGGTCATCGCCCCCAGGTTGTCTGTCGCGCGCGCGGTCAGCACGTAGCTGCCGACCGCTGCCGGGACCCAGGTCAGGCTGTACGGAGCGGTGGTCGCCTGGCCCACCTTGCCGCCATTCGCGAAGTATTCCACCAACGTGACCGTGCCATCGACATCACCCGCATTCGCGGTCAGCGCGAAGCTCGCGCCCAGCGTGATGCTGGCACCGCCCAGCGGTGTCGCGATTGCGACCGTCGGCGGCGCATTTGCCGGCGGCGCGCCATAAACGACCGTGAGTTTGGGTCGCAATGTTGTGTCGGTTGCATACTCACTCGAGTTGAACGTTTTGGGGCTGTATCCGGCCGATGTTTGTACCATGCGCCAGCCGAAGTTGGCGCCGGAGCCGTTTGCCCACAACTGCACGCGCGGAGTCACGTCGAACACCACCCAGCCCGGGTTGATTCCTGCTGCCACCTGCGCATCGATCGTGGCGTCGAAATCGGTACCCGAACCGGCGGCGCCGGCCACGCTCCAGGCTATGCCGGTCTGGCTCAGCAACCAGGTGGCCTGGGATTCCACCCACGGTTTC
>Ga0207641_10004025_pt1 | contig 12830 bp, 13 predicted proteins | sample KBSSwiS62_FD_184306 | JGI IMG/M metagenome (GOLD analysis project Ga0207641, IMG submission 184306) | Switchgrass rhizosphere microbial communities from Kellogg Biological Station, Michigan, USA - KBS Switchgrass S6-2 (SPAdes) (version 2) | ecosystem: Host-associated > Plants > Roots >... | reverse complement strand
TGATCATCGGATCGGTGATTCTGCTGATGGTGGCGTTCAGCTTCCAGGTCGTGCTGGTCGGCGTCGAGCAGTTCATCCATCGCGTGATTCCGTTCGCCGACGACACCGCGGCTTTGATCGCCGCCGGCCGCACCGCGCCGGGGGTCGCCTTGTTCGGCGCGATGTACATGCTCTATTACTGGCTGACGCCGCGCGCCTATCGCAGCCGCGACTATCCGAAATGGCCGGGAGCGCTGCTGACGACCTTGTGGTGGCTGGGCGTGACGGCGGCGATGCCGATCATCCTCTCGCATCTCGGCTCCTACGATCTGACCTATGGCAGCCTCGCCGGCGTGATGATCGCCTTGATCTTCTTCTTCTTCGTCGGCCTCGGCGTCGTGATCGGCGCCGAACTCAACGCCGCGCTGGCGGAAATACCCATTGTCGGTCTAAAGGACGCCGACCCCCAATCGGACGAGGGGCAGACCGCGCAACAAGGCCAGGCCTCGTAACAAGGAGCGACGAACACGTGACGGGCTTGATGCAAGGCAAGCGCGGGTTGATCATGGGCCTGGCGAACGATCGCTCGCTGGCCTGGGGCATCGCGAAAAAGCTGAGTGAACATGGCGCGGAGCTTGCCTTCAGCTATCAGGGCGAGTCGCTCGAGCGCCGCGTGCGCCCGCTCGCCGAGCAACTGGGCGCCGACTTCCTGATCGATTGCGACGTATCGGACATGGCGGCGCTCGACACCGCTTATGATAGGCTGGCGGCGCGCTGGCCCACGATCGACTTCGTCGTCCATGCGATCGGCTTTTCGGACAAGAACGAGCTGCGCGGCAAATATGTCGACACCAGCCTCGACAATTTCCTGATGACGATGAACATCTCCGCCTACTCGATGGTCGCGGTGGCGAAGCGCGCGCGGGCGATGATGCCGGAGGGCGGCAGCCTGCTGACGCTCAGCTATTACGGCGCCGAGAAGGTGATCCCGCATTACAACGTGATGGGCGTGGCCAAGGCGGCGCTGGAGACCAGCGTCAAATATCTGGCGATGGACCTGGGACCCGAAAAGATCCGCGTCAACGCGATCTCGGCCGGCCCGATCAAGACGCTGGCGGCCAGCGGCATCGGCGACTTCCGCTACATCCTGAAGTGGAACGAACTGAACTCGCCGCTCCGCCGCAACGTGACGATCGACGATGTCGGCGGCGCCGGCCTCTATCTGCTGAGCGATCTCGCCAGCGGCGTGACCGGCGAGATCCATCATGTCGACGCGGGATACAACGTCGTCGGCATGAAGGTGGAGGACGCACCGGACATCGCCTTGGCGTAGGCAAAATACCTCCCTCTCCCCTCCGGGGAGAGGGTCGGGGAGAGGGGCATACGGGGCGCCTCACAATCGTGCTGCAACAGCACGACTCCCCCTCTCCCAACCCTCTCCCCGGAGGGGAGAGGGCTTTAGTCCGCATGAGCTTCAACACGTTCGGCCGCGTCTTCCGCTTCACGACCTGGGGCGAATCGCATGGACCCGCGCTCGGCGCGGTCGTCGATGGCTGCCCGCCCGGGCTCGCGCTGACCGAGGCCGACCTCCAGCCGTTCCTCGACAAACGCCGCCCCGGCACCTCGCGCTTCACGACGCAGCGGCAGGAGCCGGACCAGGTCCGCATCCTCTCCGGCATTTTCGAGGGCCGCACCACCGGCACGCCGATCGCGCTGCACATCGACAATGTCGACCAGCGCTCGAAGGATTATTCGGAGGTCGCCAAGGCCTATCGCCCCGGCCATGCCGACTATGCCTATGACGCCAAATACGGCTTTCGCGACTATCGCGGCGGCGGGCGCAGTTCGGCGCGCGAGACTGCGGCGCGGGTCGCGGCGGGTGGCGTCGCGCGGCTGGTGATCCCCGAGGTCCGCATCCGCGCCTGGGTGGCCGAGATCGGTGGCGACGCGATCGACCCGGCGGCGTTCGACGATGCGCAGATCGACGCCAACCCATTCTTCTGCCCCGACGCGGCGGCCGCCGCGCGCTGGGAGGTGCTGGTCGATCGCGCGCGCAAGGCGGGATCGTCGCTGGGCGCGGTGATCGAATGCGAGGCGACCGGCGTGCCCGCCGGCTGGGGCGCGCCGCTCTATGCCAAGCTCGACGCCGAACTGGCGGCGGCATGCATGAGCATCAACGCGGTCAAGGGCATCGAGATCGGCGACGGGTTCGGCGCCGCCCGGCTGACCGGCGAAACCAATGCCGATCCGATGCGGCCCGGCGCCGACGGCCCCTTGTTCCTCGCCAATCATGCCGGCGGCATCGCCGGCGGCATCTCGACCGGCCAGCCGGTCCGCATCCGCGTGGCGTTCAAGCCGACCAGCTCGATCCTGACCCCGGTCGAAACCGTCACCCGCGCCGGCGAGGCCAGCGAGATCATGACCAAGGGCCGCCACGACCCCTGCGTCGGCATCCGCGGCGCGCCGGTGGTGGAGGCGATGATGGCGCTGGTGCTGGCCGACCAGAAGCTGCTGCACCGCGCCCAGTGCGGGTAGGCTTTGCGGGTAGGCTTTGCGGGTAGGCTTTGCGGCTGAGGCGGAAATTGCCCCCTGCCCACTAGTCTGCGACAAGACATGAATCGTTCGAGAGGAGTCGCCTGAATGCCGCCACGCCTGATCCCACTCGCCATGCTGTCGCTGACGCTGGGCGTGGCGGGATGCGCGACGCCGATCGCGCCGGTCGACGTCACCCGCTTCCACCTCGGCGCGCCGATCGCGCGCGGCACGGTGGCGGTCGAGCCGCAGCCGGGCACCGATTCGGGCAGCCTCGAATATCGCGCCTATCTCGCCGCGGTCTCGCGCGAGCTGTCGCGGATCGGCTATGCCGATCGCGCCGAGGCGCCGGACTTCCTCGCCGTCGTCGGCTATAGCCGCGCCGTGCGGCCGGCGAGCGAGGTGCGGCGGTCACCGGTCACGGTCGGTGTGGGCGGCGGCACCGGCGGGGTCGGCCTGGGGATCGGTTTCGGGATCGGTGGCGGCGGCCGGTCGCAGGACGTGATCGCGACCCAGCTCAGCGTCCAGATCAAGCGGCGGTCGACCGGCGAAGTGGTGTGGGAGGGCCGGTCGCAGACCGAGGCGCGCGAGAAGGCGCCGGCGGCGCAGCCGGGGCTTGCCGCAGCACGACTTGCCGAAGCGTTGTTCAGGGACTTTCCGGGAGAGTCGGGCCGCACTATCACCGTCCAATGACCCTCAGCATCACCAGCGCCTTCGATGGCGGCAACATCCGCGTCACCGCCCAGACCGACGACGGTGCCGATCTGGAAATCGTCCACGATCACCGGTCCGATTTCTATCAATGGTTCCATTTCCGCGTCGCCGGTGCGGCCGGACGGCCGATCACGCTGCGAATCGTCAATGCCGGCGGTTCGGCCTATCCGGGCGGCTGGCCAAACTATCGCGCGCGGGTGAGCGAGGACCGGACGGCGTGGCGGACGGCCGATACGACTTACGAAGGCGGCGTCCTCACCATCAGCGTCACGCCGGCGCGCGACGCGCTGTGGGTCGCCTATTTCGCGCCCTATTCAATGGAGCGGCACCATGATCTGGTCGCGCGGATCGGTGGCATGCCCGGCGTCACCCAGCACGAACTGGGCCGCACGCTCGACGGCCAGCCGCTCGACATGCTCGCCATGGGCACCGGCGCCAAGCAGGTGTGGCTCTATGCGCGCCAGCATCCCGGCGAGACGATGGCCGAATGGTGGATGGAAGGCGCGCTCGAGTTGCTCACCGACCCGAACGACGCCGTCGCGACGGCGCTGCGCGCGAAGGCGACCTTGCACCTCGTCCCCAACATGAACCCCGACGGCAGCCGCCGCGGCCATCTGCGCACCAACGCCGCCGGCGTGAACCTCAACCGTGAATGGCACGATCCCAGCGAGGACCGCAGCCCGGAAGTGCTTCACGTCCTGAAGGCGATGGACGCGACCGGCGTCGACTTCGCGATGGACGTCCATGGCGACGAGGCGATCCCCGCCAATTTCATCGCCGGCTTCGAAGGCATCCCCTCGTGGAAAGACGCGCAGGGCGCCTTGTTCTATCGCTATCGCGACGCGCTGGCCGCGCATTCGCCCGATTTCCAGACCGAGAAGGGCTATGCCACGGCGTCGCCGGGCCGGGCCAATCTGTCGATGTCGACCAACCAGCTCGCCGAGCGCTTCGGGGCGGTGTCGATGACCTTGGAGATGCCGTTCAAGGATCATGACGCCAATCCCGACCCGGTGTTCGCCTGGTCGCCCGCACGCTGCAAGGCGCTGGCGCGCGATTGCCTGATCGTGCTGGCGGGGATGATCGACGATTTGTAGAACTACCCGAACAATTCCGCCAGGAAGTCGGTCATCGCCTTCCAGCTGCGGCGATCGGCATCGGGCTTATAGACGACGCCGCGTTCGGGCATGTTCGCGCTCCTGTCGGTGAAGCCATGGCCGGTGCGGCCATAGGCGTGGATCTGCCAGTCGGCGCCGCCTGCGGTCAGTTCGGCGCCGAGCGCGACGGTGGCATCCGGCGGGGCGATCGGGTCGTCCCAGCCGTGGCAGACCAGCAGCTTCGGCACGATCGGCACGACATTGGCATAATCCGGGCGGTCGTAGACGCCGTGGAAGCTGACCACGCCCAGCAGGTCGGCACCCGACCGGGCGAGATCGATCGCGCATTTGCCGCCGAAGCAGAAGCCGATCGCCGCGGCCTTCGCGTCATCGACCTGCGGCTGCGCCTTCAGCACCGACAGCGCCCCATGCAGCCGGTCGCGCAGCAGCCCGCGATCGGCATTGAGCTCGGCCATGTAGATCGTCGGGTCGGGCGATTCGCGCGTGGTTCGCCGGCCCTGGCCATAGACGTCGGTCGCCAGCGCGACATGGCCGAGCGCCGCCAGCCGCTCGGCAACGAGATTGTCCGACTCCTTCTGGCCCAGCACATTGGGCAAAACGAGGATGCCGGGCCGCGGCCCCGCGGCCGCATCGTCCCACGCCAGCACGCTTTCGAACAGGCCGCCCGGTCCTTCGTGAACGATGGTCTCGCGCTGGATCGCCATACACTCAATCTCCTTCGACGCCGATCGGATGGATGCAATTCGATCCGACCTTGGTCTATGACGCCGGCAACCTCAACCACCGGAGTGCTCCATGCCCACGCTCGTCCTCATCCGCCACGGCCAGTCCGCCTGGAATCTGGAGAATCGCTTCACCGGCTGGTGGGATGTGGACGTGACCGAGAAGGGCGCCGGCGAGGCGCGCGCTGCCGGGCGGCTGATGCGCGACAAGGGGCTGGATTTCGACCAGTGCTTCACCAGCCTGCAGACGCGGGCGATCATGACCCTGAACCTGGCGCTGGAGGAGATGCGCCGGCTGTGGCTGCCGGTGGAGAAGGACTGGCGGCTCAACGAACGCCATTATGGCGGGCTGACCGGCCTCGACAAGGCTGAGACCGCGGCGAAACATGGCGATGCGCAGGTCAAGATCTGGCGCCGCAGCTTCGACGTGCCGCCGCCGCCGCTGGAGGCCGGAAGTCCCTGGGACCTGTCGGCCGATCGCCGCTATGCCGGCATCGCGGTGCCCGCGACCGAGAGCCTGAAGGATACGATCGCGCGCGTGCTGCCCTATTGGGACGCACGGATCGCCCCGGCGCTGAAGAGCGGCCAGCGCGTGCTGATCTCGGCACACGGCAATTCGCTGCGTGCGCTGGTCAAGCATCTGTCGGGCATTTCGGACGACGAGATCACCGGGCTGGAGATCCCGACCGGCCAGCCGATCGTCTATCAACTCGACGAAGGGCTGAACGAAATCGAACGCTACTACCTGTCGGAGCGGTAGGTATCGGCGGCACGCCGAGGCAATTCGGCGTGCGTCCGCGCGGCACCCGGGGATTCGCCGCGCTTCTCCTCCTCGATTTCGGTGAGGCGGGCACGCAGTCCGGCGTTCATCACTTGCAACCGGGCGATCTCCTCTTGCAAGCGCCGCAACTCACGATCCTCGATGCTCATACACGGATACCCTCACCATTTCGATCTCTTTATGAAATGCTTCGCAGTTGCGAAAGGGCATTGGGCAGGCATTTTCTCTCCGAAATGGAGTGTAATTTCGTCGCCACAAAGACGGTTCCCCACCCTCCTTGCTTGGGCTAGACGCTTCCGCTTCGCCTAAGCCGGAGAGGGGTGAGCTTTGCCGACCAGAGGGCCGATCGATGGGCCGCAGCCAACCGCACCGAAAGTGGGCGTGATCATGGGCAGCCGGAGCGACTGGGAGACGATGCGCCACACCGCCGAGACGCTCGACGCGCTCGGCGTGCCGCACGAGTGCCGCGTCGTGTCGGCGCACCGCACGCCCGACCGGCTCTATGATTATGCGAAGGGCGCGAAGGACCGCGGACTCAAGGTGGTGATCGCAGGCGCCGGCGGCGCCGCGCATCTACCCGGCATGGCGGCGGCGATGACCAGCCTGCCGGTGCTTGGGGTTCCGGTCGAATCGAAGGCGCTGAGCGGCATGGACAGCCTGTTGTCGATCGTCCAGATGCCCGCCGGCATCCCGGTCGGCACGCTCGCGATCGGCCGCGCCGGCGCCGTCAACGCAGCCCTGCTGGCGGCGGCGATCCTGGCGACCGCCGACGAGGCGCTGGCCGGGCGGCTGGCGGAGTGGCGCGCGAAACAGACCGCCGAGGTTGGCGAAAGCCCCGAATGAGGACGATTCCTCCGGGCGCGACGATCGGAATCCTGGGCGGCGGCCAGCTCGGCCGGATGCTGGCGTCGGCCGCGGCGCAGCTCGGCTATCGCTGTCACATCTACGCCCCCGAGGCGAGCGGCCCCGCCGCCGACGTCGCGCCGCTGTGGACGCGGGGCGGCTATGACGATGTCGCTGCGCTGGCGCGCTTCGCGGCTGCGGTCGACGTCGTCACCTATGAATTCGAGAATGTCGACGCCGGCCCGCTCGAGGCGATCGCCGCGCTTGTGCCGGTGGCGCCGTCGCTGAAGGCGCTGCGGATCGCGCAGGACCGGATCGCCGAGAAGAGCTTCGTCGAAGGCCTGGGCGGCCGACCGGCGCCGTGGCGGCCGGTGCGGTCGGCGGCGGAACTCGCAGCGGCCGCGGCGGCGATCGGCGGCCCGGCGATCCTCAAGACCGCGCGCTTCGGCTATGACGGCAAGGGCCAGTGCCGCTTTCGCACGCCCGACCAGGCGCTGGCCGCATGGGACGAGATCGGCCGCCAGGACGCGGTGATGGAGGCGATGGTCGCGTTCGACCAGGAATATTCGGTGGTGCTGGCGCGGGGCGCCGACGGCGCGGCGGTGATCTGGGACAGTCCGGACAATGTCCATGAGGACGGTATCCTCGCGCGATCGACCTTGCCGGCCGGCGGCCTGATCGCCGCGCAGCAGGCCGAGGCGCAGGCGCTGGCGCTGCGCACCGCGCAGGCGCTCGACCATGTCGGCGTGCTGACGCTGGAGTTCTTCGCGGGCGCCGACGGGCCGGTGTTCAACGAGATGGCGCCGCGCGTGCACAATAGCGGCCACTGGACGATCGAGGGCGCGGTGACGTCACAGTTCGAAAATCATATCCGCGCGGTCTGCGGCCTGCCGCTGGGATCGACCGCGCGCGTTGGCGCCCGGGTGGAGATGACCAATCTGATCGGCGACGCCGCCGCCGGCTGGGCGGAGATCCTCGCGGATCCCGACGCGCATCTGCACCTGTACGGCAAGCATGAATCGCGGCCGGGGCGGAAGATGGGGCATGTCACCAGGGTTCGGAGATCGGAGTTCGGAGATCGGAAGTAGGAGATCGTTGTTCCGATCTCCGACCTCCGATCTCCGTTTACGGCTTCCGCGTGCCCGTCATCGGGAATGTGCCGAACGCGCCGGCGGTCACGCTGGCGGTCAGCGCGTCGCCATCGACTGTGCCCTTGCAGTCGAGCGTGATCGGCATCGGGACCTTGAGGTCCATCTTCCAGGTCAGCGTGTTGCCGTCGACCTTGCCGTCGATCACGTCGAGCGATCCCATGTCGCCGACATTGCTGCCGGTGAAGACGTCACCATCGGAAACCACCGTGAACACGGTCTTCTGTTCGCCCAGCGGCGACTTGATCAAGCAATCATATGCGCCGTCGACAGCGGCCATGGCGTCCTCCTGGTTGTCGCGGCGATGGTCCGCCGCGTCGCGCCGGTTTAGCGCCGTCCCGCGCGAAGTCGAGTGACCCGCGCGGGACGGTGCGGCGCTATTTGCGCAGTTCGACGACCTCGATCGGCAGACCGATCCCCTCGAGCTGCGGCTTGACCTTGGCGGCATCGCCGACGACGACCCACAGGAAGCGATCGGGCTTGATCTCGGCGCGCGCGGCGGCGTCCATCGCGGCCGCGGTCATGCCGCGATATTTGCCGGTCAGCGTGTCGTAATAATTGTCGGGACGGCCGTAGGTATCGTTCGACTGCATCGCGCTGAGCACCGCCGGCGAAGTCTCGAAGCTGCCGGGCAGTTCGCGGACGAGGCCGTTGATCGTGCGGACATGCTCCTCGGGCGTCACGCCCTTGTCGCTGAGGAAGGCTTTGAGCTGCCCCTGCAGCGCCTTGATCGAGTCGCCGGTGCGATCGGCCTGGACCGGCGCCAGCACGATATACATCGGCTTGCCGACCAGGCGCAGCAGCCGGCCGCTGACGCCATAGGACCAGCCTTTGTCCTCGCGCAGATCCATGTTCATCCGCGACAGGAAGCTGCCGCCGAGCACGTCGTTGGCGGCATCGAACAGATCGAGATCGTCGGTGCCCTTCGCCGGCAGCAATTCGCCCGCGAGGATCATCGACTGCGGCGAATCGGGCCGGTTGACCAGCACGATCCGCGGGCTGACCGCGGCCGGCTCCGCGCTGATATCCTTGGTGCCGGCGGGTCCCGACGACTTCCACGCGCCGAAGCTGCGCTCGAGCGCCGCCTTGACCTCGGCGAGCGGCCTGTCGCTGACGACGAAGAATTTGGCCTTCTCGGGCCGCAGCCAGGCATTGTGGAAGGCGACGAGATCGGCGCGGCTGACGGTCTTGACCGCGGCGGGATCGCCGGTGCCACTATAGGGCACGCCATAGGGATGCGACGCGCCGTAGAGCAGAGGCGGCAGCGTGCGCAGCGCGATGCCCTGCGGCTGGGTCATCTCGGCATCGATCCGCGCCAGCTGCTGGCCGCGCAGCCGCTCGACCTCGCCGGGCGCGAAGGCCGGGTTGCGGACGATATCGGCGAACAGATCGAGCGAGCCGGCGAGATTGGCCGAGAGCGCCGAGATCGACGTGGTGGTGCGGTCCATCGACTGGCCCGAACCATAGGTCGCGCCCAGCCGTTCGAGCTGCTCGGCGATCTGCACCGAGTTGCGGGTCGTCGTGCCCTCGTCGAGCAAGGCCAGCATCAGCGACTGGGTGCCGAGCTTGGCCTTGGGATCGGCGGCGTTGCCGGCATCGAAGCTGAGCGCGACCCGCGTCATCGGCACCGCATCGCGATGCGCATAAGCGATCTCGATGCCGTTCGAGAGCCTGGCATGTTCGATCTTCGGGAAATCGAGGTCGGCGATCGGGCCGACATCGGGCAGTTTCGAACGGTCGACACCGCCGCCGACCGGAGCGGCCGGGGTCTTCGCCGGCACGGGGGCATCGGCGACCACGGAACCGGCCGGGATCTTGGAGGCGGGCGCGAGCGGCTTTTCGTCGACCGCGGGCACGCGATAGTAAGACGGCGCGAAGCTGGACGGCTTGGCCGCACCGGCCTCGTCATATTTGGCGCGCTCGCCCGGGCTGACCGTCAGCGCATAGACCGGCCGGCTCAGCCATTTCTGCAGCGCCGCCTTCACCGTCGCCGGGCTGGTGCTGCCATAGGCGGCGAGTTCCTTGCGGTAGTGATCGGGATCGTTCGAATAGAGCAGGCCCTGCGCCAGCGCGGTGGCCTTGCCGCCGAAGCCGCCGACCGATTCGAGTCCGGCGATGCGGCCCGAAACTTCCCTGGTCGCGACGCGCTGGACCTCGTCGGCGGTCGGCCCGGTCTTGATGAAGTCGGCGACGATCGCGTCGAGCTTTTTCTCCACCATCGCCGCGTCGACGCCGGGCTTCACATCGACCGTGATCTCGAACATGCTCATCTGCGCGAACTGCTGGACGCCCGCGCTGACCGCGACGGCGACCTTGTCCTGCCGCACGAGGCTGTTGTCGAGCCGCGAGCTGGCGAGGCCGCCGAGCACGGTGCCGCCGATGTCGAGCGCGACGATATCCGGATCGTTGAGACCGGGGACGATCCAGTCGCGATAGATCCGCGTGGTCGCGACGCGGTCCTTCATTTGCTCGTGCACCGGCGCGGCGAGCGTCGGCACGGCGATTGCCACCGGACCCTGCTGGGGCCCGCGCGCGATGTCGCCGAAATATTTCTCGACGAGCGGCTGCGCGGTCTTCGCGTCGATATCGCCGGCGAGCACCAGCACCGCATTGTTGGGGCCATAATGCTGGCGGAACCAGTTCTTCACATCCTCGAGGCTGGCGCCGTCGAGATCGGCCATCGAGCCGATGGTCGAATGGCGATAGGGATGGCCCTCGGGAAACAGCGCCGCGAGCTGGGCATATTCGACGAGACCGTAGGGCTGGTTGTCGCCCTGGCGCTTCTCGTTCTGGACGACGCCGCGCTGGTTATCGAGCACCTTCTGCGTCACCGCGCCGAGCAGATGGCCCATGCGATCGCTCTCGAGGAACAAGGCCCGTTCCAGCGCCGGCGTCGGCACGGTCTCGAAATAATTGGTGCGATCGAACCAGGTGGTGCCGTTGAAGTCGGTCGCGCCGACCTGCTGCAGCGGTTCGAAGAAGTCGCCCGGCGAATTTTCGGAGCCGTTGAACATCAGATGTTCGAACAGATGCGCGAAGCCGGTCTTGCCCCTGGGCTCATGCTTGGAGCCGACATTGTACCACACCGACACCGCGACGATCGGCGCCTTGCGATCGGTGTGGACCAGCACCTGCAGGCCGTTGGCGAGCGTGAAGCGCTCATAGGGAATCTCGACCGCCTTGACCAGTTCGGCGACCGGTGCGGGGGTCGGCGCGACGGGGGCCGGCGTGCGCGCGAAGACGGGTGTCAAAGCCGTGCTGCCCAGCGCGAAGACGGGGGCGAGCACCAGCGCGGCGAAGGTTCGGCGCATCAAGATATCCTCTGGAAAGCGGGAAAGCCGGGGAGAGCCCGGACCATAGCAGCGATCGTTACCGGTGCAACGGAGTTGCGGCGGCGCAGGGCGATGGCTGTGGCTGACATTGGGCAGCAGCCTAGCCGAAGCGATCGCGAGTCGCCGCAAGCCGGGTTCGACCAACGACCGCCGGCCATCGACGAACTTCAACGCCGCCACCGGCCATCGCCCGTGGCGGGCGGGATTCTTTCGCTTTCGTAACGATCCTTCGAACATTAAATTTTTGTCAGTTGTAAGCGGCCGAACCGGCAATTACGCACGGCATCGGAACCGCTTGTCGCCGCAACGGCGGATCGGTCCCGAAGGTCGTGATCGTCGAGTCCTTCTGGAGAGAATGCCGCCATCGCGATGTGGGCGCGGGGGCAGGTATCGGATGTTACAGGATCTGGAGCGCGCATGTTTTCCTTCTTCCTCAGCGATCCCAATCGCGACTGGCACGAGCAGCGCAAGGCCGCGCTGCTGATCGATACGCATGGCGAACAGGCGATCGGCTATGTCGACCGGCAACTCGCGGACCGCACGCACAGCGGCCGCAGCCGGCGCTACTGGCAGCGCATCCGGCGCGCGGTCGTCAAGTTGCAGGCCGAGGAGCCGGGCGCGTCGCCCTGACCACGAAGTCAACTGGACAAATTTGACCGGCAGGTCGCGGCACCGGCGGAATCGCCTTTTACGACCTTCGAAACCATGCGAATGCTGCGCGACCACAACGGGTTTGCGCGTTGCCGGTAATGCCGTTCGGGGGCCGATTTGGAAGGGATAACCGAGGCTGCCCGCGCCGAGACCTGGGTCGTCGATCTCGTCGGGCGCTGCAACGCCCTGATCGCCGATCCGGCCTATCCCGCGGCCGCCCGCGCGATCGCGACGAACTTCCTGGCGCTGGGCGATGCCGACAAGGCGCTCGGCAGCGTCTTCAAGGATGCCGGACGCTATATCACCGCGATGTCGGTGGCCTTGCTCCATGGCGCCGGCGGGCTGACCTTGCCGCGGCTCAAGGAAATCTGCGCCGCCTCCGGCTTCCTGAGCTCCGGCCGTGCACGGACCCTGGTCCAGTTCCTGCTGCATCTCGGCTATATCGAGGCCGTGCCGGTGCGCGGCAATCTGGTCAGCTATATGCCGACCCCCGCTTTCTTCGCGGCGTGGCGCAGCCATGTTCGCGCCGGCCTCGACGCCGCGGCCCGCGTGGAGCCGCGACTGACCGGGCTGATCGCGCGGCTCGACGACGCCCGCGTGCTGGAGGTGTTCCTGCAGATCCAGGGCCAGGGTCTCCACGCGCTCGCCCGCGTCACCGATCAGACGTCGATCATCCAGCAGCTGTTCCTGCACCGCTATGGCGGCATGCAGATCCTCTGGACGCTGCTCGCGGCCGGGGACGACGACATGTTTCCCTCCGATCGGCCGATCAAGATCATGCTCGGCCCGACGGCGCGGCGCTTCGACGTCTCGCACGTCCATATCAGGCGCCTGCTGACCGACGCGATCGCCGCGGACCTGCTGTCCAGCGACACGCGCGGCACGGTGATGTTTCGGCCGGGCACGCGCGACTTCCTCCAGTTCCAATATGCCGCCCAACTGATCGCGCTGATCGACAGCGGCATGGCGACGCTGGATGCGATCTAAGCAGCCGCTTAGTGTTCGTGCCGCGT
>Ga0207641_10004018_pt1 | contig 12836 bp, 10 predicted proteins | sample KBSSwiS62_FD_184306 | JGI IMG/M metagenome (GOLD analysis project Ga0207641, IMG submission 184306) | Switchgrass rhizosphere microbial communities from Kellogg Biological Station, Michigan, USA - KBS Switchgrass S6-2 (SPAdes) (version 2) | ecosystem: Host-associated > Plants > Roots >... | reverse complement strand
TGGGTTGATGGTAATGTGACCTGCCAGATGATAGACGTGATCGGCTCGTTCGAAAACGGCTTTAAGTCGATTGAGATCACGCACATCTACATTAGCGCGTTCAACATCAAGGCCGATGAGTGCTCGAGATTCCTTCGCGTTGCGTGCGGTCGCTACAATATGATGGTCGTGGCTCATCAGTTGACGAACCAAACTCGCGCCAATGTGCCCGGTGGCTCCAGTGATAACAATACGATGACCCATAGACCGAGTATGCGACAATTCTGTAGACGAGAGCAAGCTTTAGGTCTGTGAAATTCCTACAGAGAGTAGAGGTGTCGACTCTGGGTTAATCTTGCGATAATGATATGTGAGCCCTGTTAAGATTATCTGTAAGGCAATGCCGACAGCACTAGATGCGATCACCATGTAGTCATTTCCGAGAAGTCCGTATGCCTCCCAGGCTGCTAACGCGAATAATGCCAACCAATTGGCTTGCGACGACACGTTTTCAGAACTCTTGTTTTTCCATATTTCATAGATTTGCGGGACACGCATGTAGTTGCCTAAGATTGTGCCGATGAGTCCGCACGAATATTGAGCATAATATCTAATCTTTTCTTGATTCGTCGAATTGTTCTGGGCTAAAGCCGTCTGCAAACTGAGCAAGCATGCAAAGAGCAAGAAAATGTAACGAAAAGGGTACATAGTCGTCTCACAGAGTATTCGTGGCTTGCGTTATCTTTCGGTTTGGAATACGACTTGTTGCGTCAGTATCGAAATCAATGGAAATTGTTTATGAATTATGTTCGCGAACGCTGGTATCGCTATTTTGTATATTGGTGGATTGTGGCGTTCTTGTGGGCCACAGTTGTACAAGGCTTCTTTCCAGAGATGGTCGCATCAAACACGATTTGGGGATTTACTCCTGGCTGGCAGGCAGAGATCGCGATTTGGAACTTCAGCCTTGTGTGCGTGCTCATTGGATTCTTGCGCGCGCGAGTGCCCTTAGGGAAAACCGTAATCCCAGGGCTATGTGTTTTGTTCACGCTTCTGGGATTCAATCACCTCGATTCGGTATTAGACAATCCTGATGGTCACGGTGGCCTCATTGTAATCTTGAATTTCATCCCTGTGCTTGCGGTCGTGGTTCTCAAGTTCGCAACAAGAAAATCAAGGTCGATAAGCTTATAGTCGCACTTCTACTTTTCGTTCTGTCTGCGAAACTTCCGTGAATCGAACGGTAACGGTGTTCTGAGGTAGTTTATGACCAGCAACCTCAGGCCACTCAATCAATACAAACCCAGTTGGATTGTCGATTATGTCTCGCAGGCCCAAGTCATCGAGCTGATCGCTATGCGTGAGTCTGTAGAGGTCCATGTGATGGCATACCGGCTCAGTGCCATATTCGTGATGGAGTGCAAAGGTTGGGCTCTTGACGCGGGCCTTATCGCCATGCGGCAGCGCACGCACAAAAGCACGAACAAATGTCTTTTTGCCCGCGCCTAAGTCTCCGCTCAAGGCAATCACGCGAGGCGGAACCAAAGTAGTGGCTAACTTCGCCGCAAGTGCCTCAACTTCTTCTAAGGTCATATGCAAATTTCCTAAAAAATGACTTTTGGTATTTCATCGGCGATCTCTCGCGCAAGAAATCCTCTGGCGTGTTGCGTAAGGAGGCTTCTGCCACTTTGCAAATGGACGGCTGTGCCAAGAATTGCGCAATCAAACCCAGATCGAGTTTGCTTGAAGAGTGCGCCACAAAGACCGGCAAGCACGTCACCGCTCCCACCAACTGCAAGAGTTGACACACCGCCTTCGACTACAACAATGCCATGGCTCTTATGAGCTACGATAGGGCAGGTGCCCTTCAGCACCCAGGTTAAGTCTACACTCCACATTTCAGATAGCGCCAAAAGTTTTTCCGCAGAAGCGATTCTATCGGCCTGAACGTCTATAACACTTTGGTGCATCAAGCGAGCTGCTTCTCCTGGGTGAGGAGTTGCAACCATAATGCTTCTTGGTGCATCTGTGGAAAGTTTGTGCAAAAGAGGTAGAGCACCAGCATCGACAACGACTGGTCGATTGTTGCGATGAGCCCACATAAGTATCTCGCGAGCCTGTTCGAGTCTACTTTCACCGACACCAGGGCCCACAACAAATGCACTATACCGTTCTAATTCAGTCAGCTGTGATGTTATCTCCTGCGTCATAATCTCCGCAAAAGTTTTGAGCTTGGCTTTAGGCCCATCCAGAAGTGTGACGAGGCCGGCCCCGCCGCGTAGCGCTGCGTAGGCGCTGAGCTCTGATGCACCTTCTATTCCAGCGCTCCCGTAAAGAACAGCCACATGGCCGTAGTGACCTTTGTGCTGATTGGCTTTGGGAGGAAGGAGAAGCACCTTGGGAGGTTGGTTTTGGGCGAGTAAACCTTGCACTTTGGCCGGTGACTCAAGCGAGATGCCAATGTCGACACGCTTCACTTTCCCGCACGACAGCCAACCACCCCCGCTCAAATGCGTTCGCTTTCTAAATTGAATCGCAAGCGTGCTGTCTGCACGCACATGCGTCTCTGAAAGCATCTCCCCATCGCTCGGAAGGCCTGAGGGAATGTCGATAGCAAGGACATGCGTCTCGCTTCGGGCTCGTTTGTAATTGTTGATCGCATCGATGACTTCTGCAAAAAGGCCACCAGCCGCTTTTTTCAACCCGGTTCCAAAGATGGCGTCCACAACGACTAAAGGACTCAATTGATTGAGTATCTGCGACACGTGCGAGGCGGTTTGAATAGTCTGAAAGCAGGGGTCAAGACTTGGTAGCGACCACAGTTCATTTTCAGCAGCTGCGATAAACTGGTGAGCGGCGATATGTGCTTCGCCATGGAGTTGATCGGGTTCCAAAAAAGACAGGATTGCTGTGCGAATTCCGTTTTGCCAAAGGCGCCTTGCGACAACCCATCCATCGCCACCGTTGTTTCCAGGGCCGCACACAACCACGACAGGAATCTCGGACCACGGCTTTGGCCTGCCGAGCAAAATCTCTTCGACTTCTTGTGCAACTTTGAGGCCTGCACGTTCCATCAGTTCGCTTCCAGAAAGGTGAAACGTACGAATAGTATAGTGATCAGCCCGCTGCGCCTCTTCGGCACTCAATAAAGGCTCTAAGAAATCGAACTGCATAATCATTCCAAGCGTTGGGCCTATTTTTGCTCGTCGACGGTGAGTGCCCATAGCAAATCTTGCACGCCTTTGTTACCTGGATTTGCAGCAAACGCCTTGCGTGCATGTTTTCGCGCCGAAGTCAGGTCACCTTGTCTCCATCGAATTTGTGACATCGTCGAATGAGCGTCCGAGAAGTTCGGCGCATATTCAAGAGCTTTGTTAAGCACCCGCTCGGCATCCTTTAGGCGCTGGCTCTGGAAATACGACTGACCTAAGTTCGACAAGAACTGCGGATCATCTGGAGCAAGCTCGACGGCACGCTCAAACGAGCGCGCTGCAAGATCCATGTGATTGGATTTCAAAAGCGCAAGTCCGTAGGTGTTCGCGATTTCAGGATCGTTTGGCACTGCATTTATCGCGCGCTTCAAAAACTGTAGCGACTCTTTATAGCGACCGAGTTCGCTGAGTGCTCTCCCCAAAGCGTGCGAAATGTCGCCATCTGATGAATCCGAGCTGAAGGCTCTGCGAAACTCTTGTTCGGCCAAGCTCCATTCGCGAATCAATTCAAACGCAAGACCACGCAAATAGTGGCTTCGACCAGGAGGAAGTGCGAGCGACGCATCTGCGGCAGTTTCCATCAGGTCAAAGTATGGAGCAGGAATTGGGTTGAATGCAAATTTCCCGCAACCATGTGTGGGAAGGTCAATCATCTTATCATAGAAGAGTGCGTCCGAGCCGTCTGGCAAAAGTCTGAGCAACAATGCATGAGCGCGTCGTATCGCTTCTTCAACAGAAGGCCATGGTGCTTTTTCATGCGCGATAACGAGAATGTCTTCTGAAGCTGCAACCAAACGAACCCTCTTTGGCGCAGCATACGAAGTGAGGAGCGCAGATTTGACCAATTCTGGGTATAAGACGATAGAAGCAACTTGATCGCCAACGATGCCCATCGTGAAGAATTCATTGTCATCATGGCAGAACGAATGCGCTTTAAATTGCCTGCTTGGCATAAGACGCTTATCTTCGGTCCAAAATCGTGTAAAGCGCTCAGCGTCGGCTTCGCTTGCTGCATTGAGAGCGATGAGTCTGTCAGGTAGTTCCTTTTCGCACACAAGAACCAGCCCTTCTTTAGCTTCACATAAAGAGCCTGGCCAGACACGCATAAAGGAGTGTGAACGTGCTTGCACGACTACACGCGTGTCAAACGAAAGAACATCAATCATGTTAAGTGGCTTGAGCCATTCTGAAGGGGTCAGTTTGCTAAACTCAATCGCATCGGATATCCGTTCGTAGTTGAGCTCACCACTGCATTGTTCAGATTCCATGAAGATTCGGCGTTTCTCAACCTTAAAGCGCGCATCTCTAAAATGCGCTTTGAGGGCCTTCAGGAGAGCCTGAAACTGCTTAAATTTGGGCGTAAGAGTTTGAGCCCAGGTGTCGAGCACTTCGTTTAGATCGGTAGCCATCCAAATACACTTTTCGACAAGACGCATCAGTGGGAGATTCATCGCCAAATGACCATCGCTTATCGATGTTTGACCGAGATCATCTTGATTCGAAACAGCAAAATTATATGGCTTCAGCGCCTGGTTTATTTGCTGAAGTACCGTCTCGGTATCAATGAAGAAGATGAACTGACAGCCGTCATCAAAATGTGGACCAGTGCCTTTGTACCATTCGCGAAACGAAGGCGTAGTGGCGTATTGCTCATTCCCAATTTCAGCCCACGTCATAATTTGGAACAAACTTCGCGGCTTCTTTGGGGGAAGAATCGTGTGCTGAATCTCTTTTGCAATTTGCTTTGCTTCATCCAAAGAATAGCGAAATGAAGCAGGAATGGCGAGTATGTAGACCCATGAGTCGAGTGGAGAAAAACTTATCGATTGGTCTCGCGTGATCTGATTGAGCGTATCCAGAAAATTCTTTCGCAACCCATGAACTTTCGTCTCAGGTGACCTTTCACTTGATTCGATAGTTGGATTCTCAATCGGGATCCGATTTGTTCGATAATTTTGCATATTAATGATTTTATCATGGGTGAAAAAAATCAATAATTATCAGTCTGATCAAGATTTAACGCGAAGATTTCAAACGAGTTTTTGTGCGCACGCAGGCCATAGCCAAAAAAAACGCGTGCACAGGTGCACGCGCCGGAGAGACCAACTACAGTGTGATTACGGACTGGTTGGAGGAGTGTCATCCCATGGCTTGAAAGCGTTTTGTACGTTTTCGAGCGTATGCGCGATACTTGGGATGTGACGTATGAGCACAGACTTGAAGTTGTTGTTAGCTACCCAATCAAGTCCCTGTTGAGTGTAAACACCCGGGCGATAGTCATTAGTGTAGAATCTATCGGCTTGTAAACGTCGGCTTGCCATCAGGATAAACGTTTGAAACAAGGTTTCGCTAAATCCGTAGCATGTCGGACGGAATGACTCAGCCATCACGCCAACAAACAAGTCGACTTGCTCAATACCGCCTGGATACACGTCTTTGAGTGCTTTTCTCAGCGTAGCGTCATCAGTCAAAGCATCAATGGACGGAACAGGTGGCAAATTGGTAAGTCTACGGAACATATTGTAGCGAGGAAGACCGCGTTCTCTATCGCGCAAAAGGTCGATAGCAGCGAGGTCGATCTTGCCTGCCGGAGTGACCAATTCAGTCATCCATTTAGGATAGTTCCTCAGCACCAATTGTCCTGGGTGTTGAAGGCCGAATGAAACTGCGAGGCCATCAAACGGATTTGCGTTCATGATAGTTCGTGCGCCGGCATTTGTAGAGTCAACCGCGGCAATATTGTTAAGGAATGTACCATTAGCTGTGCGAAGAGCTAACTTGTCCGGTGTCAGTGGGTGCATGCGATAGATGGCTGCAAATTCCTCAGTCATTGAGAATGATACGCCTTTATCGTCTACATTGCCGCCAACGATACCGTAGATGACCGGGTTGATGACCGAGGCTGGCAATGCGCCAGCTGCAATCGCACCTTGCGCGTACAGGCCAAGTATGTATTTTTGGACTGGATCAGGGACAAATTTTTGCAAACCATACCAGTTTGCATTCATACCCACATCGAGTGTTTTGTTTGGAAGGATCCCAGGCGTCCATTCGAGCGTATGAATTTTTGCCATGAGTGCAGCATTAATCAATCGTGCTTTATCATAGAGCTCTTGGTCTGACATGCTTGGGTAGTTAGTAGCCAACATATCTGCAATCGAGTTGTGCTCCTGTGCAAACAGTGTGTGAAGCATTTCAAGCCCTAACCACCAGTTACGGCTGAATCCACTATCACCAAAACCTTGAGCGTTAATCGGCAAACGACCATTTTGATCCAGCGCCAGCTTTCCACCTTGATGCGAACGTAGACGGTCGGCTGTTGCAGCATCGCTACCATAGAGTTGTGAACCATCCCACCAATGCGTTACATAGTTGTTGAAGCTTTTTGGTAGCGATGCTTCAGACGGCAAACGACTGCTGTCTGCTGGCGTGCTGCCCACAACAATCTGGGTTTGACCTGACTCCAAACGGAAAGGATCTTTCGGGCCTAATGGAATGGATATTGGGCGGCTATTATCAGAAGGACCATGATCAAACCAATCGTGAATCATGAATTGTGTCCATGCGGTCGCCCAAAGATTTAAGAATGGAACTTCTTGGGCTTGAGATCGTCGCTTCAACACAGCGAGACTGACATCTCGTGGGTTCGGCGACATGAGCGTAGTTGTTTCAGCGTCAACGATTTTCACCGGTTGGCCATTCACAAGGGTGTAAAACGTACTGACGTTTCTTCCCAAACGAGTACCCACGGAACCAGCCAACGGGTCAGAAAGCTTGTTACAGCGACCATCAGCCGTTCTTGCTGTTGCAGTCTCTGGGCCGCATATCGAAGCTGCTGTACTTGCATCTAAATTGCCGGTGTAGGCACCCAGATACATATGTTTCAAATTTCTTGCATCCAAAATACCACGGATTGTAGCTAGTTCGAGAAGCCCGCGTTCTAAGGTCTCGTTATACCAATCGGTGTGGAATGTTGTGAACAGGGCTGAAAAGTTTCCTGAAGCAACTTGTGCAGCCAGCACTGGATACTGCGCAAGAAATCCGCTTGGCGGGCTTGTCGTAGGATTCAGAATGTCAGCAGCCGTATACGAGGGAGGTGTGTACCCCGCAGAGGAGATACAAACGTCACCAGCACCTAAGCTCTGCTGAGCGAAGGCCAACAAAAGAAAAGGCAATAATAATGTACCTGAATATTTCTTTAATATATTCATTTACTTACCCTCATTGACGCGAAATATGCGTCGTTTTCAGTATACATGTATTTACAAAAAGATACACTTATTTACGTTAGAAGTGTTGCTTTTTTTATTTAGTTTAAAAACGTTTGAGGGCCCAAAAACTTAGCTTCTATCAATCAAACCGCTGGGTTCCCAATAACCACATATCCGTTTTGCGCAAATCAGCTTTGTCGAGTTTGAGAGCGTTTGCGATGAGATCGGCCCTTTCCGCAGAGTCCATAAACATGAGTTGGTCAGCTGGTCTTGTGGCGGCTGAAGCCAATCGTTGAAATTGCTCGGCGCCCAATGACGCCTTGGCAGACATTGCGCGAGAGAACGCAATCAAACGCGCCGATTCAAGTTGAAAATTGGCAGAGAGCTGCTTATTCGATGCAATCTTTTCAAGTGCCGCGATATCTTTTGCGGATCCGCCCGATGATAGAACCTGTACACGAAGCGCAAGATAGTTCGCCACATCTTCGCTTAGAGCTCGCGCCGCTTCGGACTCGTCTGCAGGCGCACGCTTTGCTAGCTCCTCGCCGAAACTGATTCCTGCTGCCGTCGACTTTTCAGTCATGACCTTCGCATAGACTAAATAATCGAGTGCCTTCTTAGATATGGCGGAATCGACAGTGCTCGCAAAGATAGCCTTCGCTTCTTGTTGCCTTTGTCGCGCGGGAGACAAGAGCTCCATCTCTATCTTACGCCACAACTCAACCGCACGGGCTTGTTGTTTGCCTTGCCAGTAATTATTCGCAGCCTCATCAAGCAAGAGTTGCTTCTTTGCGATATGATTCGGCCCGTTTTGGTCGGCTTCTTTTTCAAAACGCTGTGCAATAGCGATTGGATCATCATCAGCATCTGGAGACTTCTGTGCTGAGTCTGAGCATTTTTGTTCTAGAACAGGTGGTGCACCAAACATGGCCAGAACACTTGGAACAGCGTCTTTAGGTAGTGCCAATGATTTCAGCTTCTGCATGAAGTCGTTGTTAAACTGCGTGCGTGCTTGCTCCGAGTCGAATGCGCGATCAATTGTTCCGTCATTGGCTAATTTCGCGATAAGGCTCCATCGCTTCTCATTGGTAGGCATTCTTGCTGAGAGCTCAGCCAAATAGGCTCCAGCCACCGAATAAGCCAGCGATGTGTTGTGCGAAAAGAACGACAGCGGCGATAGCGAAAAGAGCGTGTTGAAATCGGGCAGCGTTTCACTTTGCGCAAGTGCAGCGGCTTGCTGCTCAAGCGTTAGGTCGGCCTTGATGCTGAGCTCTGGGGTTAAGAGCACCGCAAGTCCTTCTGAGAGGCCTTGATTTGGCACGATGCCAAAGACGCCTGGAACACCCACGTAAGTCGTTGCCTTCTCGCCAATGAAAACGTGAGCAAGCTCATGCCCGAGAGTTGGGTGCGGAACAACCGAGCCGGAAATATGAACAGTGCGTTGCGCCGGAAAGGCGAAATTGACGTGCTGAGCACCAGTGAATTTGTGAAGCATGTCGCTATCAGCATAGAGCCAAATATGAACGTCGCTTGCACTAAAATCACCCATGCGCGTGCGAAGACGCGAACCCCAAAGGGCAGCTTCCGCGGTTATAGCGAGAGCGTCATTAAGTGTCGTCTTTTTCGGATCACTGTGAACTACGAACTGCCCACGTCGCGTTTCGCGAGACATCTCGAGACTTCGGTCGGCTACGCTTGGCTCAATGACTGAAGCAACACTAAAGTGAAGGATGGTAGCAATAGAAAGAAGCGCGGCTGATGCTCCGAGCACGGGAATAATCATCGGCCGTTCAGTCGCGTGCGTTTGCCTCTGAGCAGGAGTGAAGATGGCAAGACCAATGAGAATAAGCGCTATCGCAAACAATATCGTTGCGATGCGAAAATCAACCGCTTCATGCGACAGTCCGGCTCCTTTAAGCAGGTCACCGTCAACAAATACAAATGGGTGGCTCGCAAAGCGAAAAGTTGGATTCTGCCACCACGCCCAGATGCGATAAGCAAAATAGAGAGCAGCAACCGCGATGGCGGCCAAAAAAGCCATCACGCGGTTTCCAGATATCCTGCCGATCAACAAACCGCAGGCAACGTTAAAAGTTAAGATTGGAACTGCGTGGGTCAGGAAGGGAATTAACCCTCGGGCAGGGGCGCAACTCGCCACAAAAAAACCATTCACAAATAGAGCTGACGCCAGAACAAAAAGGGCGAGGGCGACCAACCCAAGTTCATGGGTAACATCCTTGAGAAAGCCCCGCTCATCCCGATATCCACCACGGATTGAGGCTCCAAGATACATCAAGGGGCCAAGTGTTGCTCCAGCAAGTAGGCCAGATTCGACGCCCAATGAACCGAGCAATGTATAATTGAATGAAAAGATAATCAGAATAATCGTTGCAACCGCGACGAGTACTCCAAACACAGTAATTGACGGTGGGTTCTTTGAATTCATTTCTTCTTTTTGTTCTTTTTGCGTGCGGCTTTCTCGCGTTTACGCTTGTCTTTCTTATCTTTGTTCGAGCGTTGAGTGGTTTGAATGGGCGACATGCCCATACCTGGAAAACCAGCAGGCATTCCAAACCCGCCTGCGGGCATTCCAAACCCGCCTTGCGGCATTCCTTGGGGCATCCCACCCATAGCCTTCGAGAGCTGGGCCATTTGGCCCATTTGCCGAAAGCCAGGGAGCCGACCAAGCAGCCCAGGGTTCGTGCCAATCATTGAAAACATTTGCTTCATCATGCCAAAGCGCTTTAGCAACGAGTCGACTTCTGCTTCCTTGCGGCCTGAGCCAAGAGCGATTCGCTTGCGACGCGTCTTTTGCTTTTCAACGAGGTCTGGGCGTCGCCTTTCCTCTTTGGTCATCGAGTGGACCATCGCCTCAATCTTGATGAGTTCTCTGTCATCGATTTTGGCACCCGGCGGCATCATGTCTCCCATCCCTGGGAGTTTTTGCATGACGTCTTGGAGTGGCCCCATTTTCTTGATGACGCTGAGTTGATCAACAAAGTCGGTCAATGTGAATTGACCTTTGAGCATGCGCTCTGCATCTTTCTCAGCCTTTTCGGCGTCAACGTGCTCTTCAAAATCTTTCACAAGCGAAACAACATCGCCCATGCCCAAAATGCGTGATGCCAGCCCTTGTGGCCTGAACTCTTCCAGGTTTTGAAGTTTTTCGCCCATACCCAAGAATTTAATGGGCTTGCCAGTTACTTCTTTGATTGAGAGGGCCGCGCCACCGCGTGCATCGCCATCTAATTTAGTGAGAATAAAGCCATCAATGCTTAAACGGCGATTGAACTCGGCTGCTGTCTTTACAGCATCCTGTCCAATCATAGCGTCAACGACTAAGAAAATGCTGTCTGGGTTAACATTGCTCTTGATGGCTTCGAGCTCTTGCATGAGCGGCTCGTCAATTGCGAGTCGGCCAGCAGTATCAAAAATAACAACATTGCACTGATGCTCTTTCGCTTTTTGTATGGCTCTTTTGCAAAGTTCTGGGGGCGCAACACCAGGTTCAGAATAGACTGGTACGCCAAGCTGCTGACCTAATACTTTTAGTTGTTCAACAGCGGCAGGCCTATAGATGTCTGCGGCTACAAGAAGTGGTCGCCATTTCTTTTTCTGCAAGAAGTGAGCAAGCTTTCCTGTAGTTGTTGTTTTACCAGAACCCTGAAGCCCAACCATCATGATGGTGCCGATTGGCTGCGACAACTTAATCGAGGTGTCGACAGGGCCCATCAGGTTTTCGAGTTCCTGAGCGCAGATGCCTATAAAATGATCGGCAACTGAAATTTTGAGCGGTTTGCTGCCGCCTGACCGAATGGCAACTTCCTTGCCAATCGCTTGTTCTTTGACGCGACTTAAAAACGTGCGAACGACACTGAACTCTACGTCAGCTTCAAGCAGAGAGGTGCGAACTTCAGCTAAGGCCGACTCAATATTCGCTTCGCTGAGCTCTGCTTTGCCTTGCAAAAGGTGCTTTGCGGCACGAAACCCTTTGGTGACTGTCTCAAGCATTGCCCGTCTCCGATTCGCTAAAAGATGCGGCACTCTGTAGCGAATCCTGAAGATTTAAGCAAATGCTGGCTCACAAATTTGCCATTTACTGGAAGGTCGGTGTAAGCTAGTAAAAAAGCTAAGGGTTGGGCAGCCGTGACCAAAAGCGAACTCATTGATGAAATTGCATCTCGTTATGCAAGCGTAAGGCACAAAGATATCGAAGCCATGGTTAACGCTATTTTCGATACAATGACACAGTGTCTCGCTCGTAATGATCGAATCGAAATACGTGGCCTTGGAATTTTCGTTGCGAAGAAACGCAAAGCGCGAACGGCTCGAAACCCGCGCACAAACGAATCTGTGAAGATTCCTGAAAAATTTGTCCCCTTTTTCACCGCCGGAAAAGAGCTTAGAGAACGCATAAACGGAGGCACTCGTGAGCACGGCGGCGGCGCTGATCATAGGCGATGAGATTCTAAGCGGAAAAATACGCGATCAGAACACGCATACTTTGGCGCAGTTGCTCTTTGAGCAAGGCGTGGATTTGATGCGTGTCGTTGTCATCCCAGATGACATCCCGACTATCGTGGATGAGCTCAGAAAACTCTCGTCGCAGTATACCTACGTGTTTACGTCTGGTGGAATAGGCCCAACACACGACGATAAGACCTACGAAGCCGTATCAAAAGCTTTTGAACGCCCGCTCAAGTTACACGAACAGGCGCTCTCGCGACTTGTCGAAAACATGCAAAACTACCCTGACCGCACGTTGACCGAAGCGCGGAAGCGCATGGCGCTTTTGCCAACGCCCTGCGAAATCATCTGGACGCCAGGACTTTGGGTTCCCTTGGTTGTGGTGGGCAATGTTTTCGTTTTGCCGGGAATTCCCGCTTACTTTACGTCTATGCTTGAAGCCGCACGATCGCATCTTGTCGGGACGCCAAAGCACCGCATTCAGATCTACACGCATATGAGCGAGGGCGACATCGCGGAAGGGCTAGATGCCACGCAAACAAAATACGCGGACGTAGCTATTGGAAGCTATCCGCGCGTCAATGATGGCAGCTACATGGTGATGGTGAGCATCGAAGGGCGCGATCGCGTTCAGGTGCAGCAAGCTGCCGAAGAGATCGAACGCGCGACGAAGGGTTACCGATAGTCTTGTCATGCCAGCGTAGGCTGGCATCCAGTCTTGACGCCAATTTTTGGATCCCAGCCTTCGCTGGGATGACAACGACGACGTTATTGAACGTTATTCCCCTTCGTCATGGCCAACATGCCAGCCATGATCAAAACAAGCGCGAGACCTAGTCCGACCGTCAATTCTTCACCAAGAAAAATAACGGATGACACAAGACCGACGACCGGCACGCCCAAAAATCCGATTGAAGATGTCACAACTGACATTGATTTCGTGACAACGATACTCGCCCAAAAACCA
>Ga0207641_10004016_pt1 | contig 12839 bp, 10 predicted proteins | sample KBSSwiS62_FD_184306 | JGI IMG/M metagenome (GOLD analysis project Ga0207641, IMG submission 184306) | Switchgrass rhizosphere microbial communities from Kellogg Biological Station, Michigan, USA - KBS Switchgrass S6-2 (SPAdes) (version 2) | ecosystem: Host-associated > Plants > Roots >... | reverse complement strand
GGAGGCGACGGCGAATTCGACGTAGCGGGGCATCTCACGCATACATCCCGTGCAGGAACCAGCGCGGCCGCGGCAGGGCGCGCGCCATGTCGCGATAGAGTCCCGCGCGAAACAGCCAGAAGCGCATTCCCGCCTTGTCCTCGACGCGGAAATAATCGCGCGCGGGCCCCCCTTCTTCGCTCCACCAGGCGCCTTCGATGCGCTCGGGCCCCTCGACCGCGATCACTTCGTGCAGCGCCCGACGCCAGCGGAAGCGCACCGGAGGGCCGTCGGGCACCAGGGCAAAGACATCCTCGATCGGTTCGGGCCGGGCGAGAAAGCGCAGCGGCCGCGGGCTCAAGTCAGCCTGGACGCGGAAGCGGCGGAACGCCTCCCAGCCGAGCTCGGCTCGCGCCATGGCCTGTGCCGGGAGAGCCGCGACCGCGAGCTCGGGGATATGGCTGTCATGGGCGACGAGACGGGACACCCGCCGGCGACCGAGCCGCGCGCTCAGGCGGTCGACGAGGCGATCGAGCTCGGCTTGATCTTCGTGACCGCCGAGACCGATCTGCTCGTCCGGACAGGGCTCGGCGATGGTCACGGAAAGCCGCGCCAGATCGAAGCCGAAGCCCGGATCGATCTCGTCGCCGAGCGCGGCGAGCCGCTCGACAAAGAGTGCGCGGATCGCCTGCGGATCGCGCACCGGGCGCGAGGTGCCGGCCGCGATGCGCTTGACCACGCCGTCGGTGCGGAAAAGGGCAAGTTCGAGGCGGCGCGCACCGTCCCCGCGCACCGCCAGCGCCGCCTTCAGCCGCGTCGCAAGCCGCTCGACGGTCGCGAGCACGTCCTCTTCGCGTGCGATCGGTTCGTGAAAGTTCTTTTCGGCAATATAGGGCGCGACCGGCAGGCGCGGAGTCAGCGGCTCGTATTCGCGCCCGAGCGCGCGGTCGAGCATGCGCAAGAGTTCGGCGCCGAAGCGGGCGGCGAGCGGCGCGCGCGGGAGGTCGAGGATGTCGCCGATACGTTTCAAGCCGACCCGTGCCAGCGCGGCGACCGTGTCGCTCGACAGCCGCAGCGCCGCGAGCGGCAGGGGGCCAAGAAGATCGCGCTCATCATCGGTTGGGGTAATTGCCGCCTCACTGAAACGCGCGGCGGCGGAGGCCGCTCCGATGCTGGCGGCAATGGCGGCGCGGGCCGTAAAGCCGAAACCGGTCATCCGCGCAAGGAGATCGTCGCGAAGTTTCTCTTCGCCGCCGAAGAGATGTGCGCAGCCGCCGATGTCGAGCAAAATGCCGTCGGGCGGATCGGCGGCGAGGAGAGGCGTGTAGCGTTGGCACCAGTCGGCCAGGGCCTCGAGGAGGCGAGCGTCGGCTGCCTGGTCCTCCGGCATTGCAGTGAGAGCGGGATGCATGGCGCGTGCCTGCGCCAGCGCGAGACCGGCGGTTAGGCCGAGCCGCTCCGCCGCGGCATCGACCGCGACGAGAAGATCGAGATTGCCGCACTTGCCGAACACCGCCAGGGGAGAGGGGGCTTCACGCCACTGCCGCACGATGCGGTCGGTCGAAAGCCGTTCCAGCCAAAGGCTCAGAATGCGTTGCGAGCTCGAAACGCTGCTCCACACTGTTCCACTCCACGATCCATGCCCCGAGATGACCACGGCGATTGCGCACGAGCCGCGCGGTCAAGCGCGGCGGACCGAGGCCGTGACTTCTTTCATCGCCTCCTCCCGCGCGCGGAAAGGAGGGCGCCGTGCCGATGATCCAGCGCGTCGCTGCGGCGGAGGGCTCATCGTGCGGCGTAGTGCGCAGGAGCAGACCGAGGGTGTCGCCGGCGGCAGCCGCGAGCGCGAGCCGCCGCGTCATCACCTGATCGATGCCGCGTGAGCGCATCTCGCCGATCACCACGCCGACGGCGCGGCAGCGCAATGCCTCCTCCATCGCCCACAGCACATCGCGATCGCGCGCGGCGGTGACCGTGATCAGCCGCTCGGGGGCGATGCCGGCGCCGTCGAGACCAGGCCCATAGGGCGCGCCATTCTCGGCGAGCGAAAAGTCCTCGGCGATCCAGAGCAGGTATCTTCCCGTGATGCGGGTCGAAACCGCGCTCGCGCCAGTGCGAGCCGCACTTTCGCAGGACGGGAGAGCCTGCCGCGCCGCGAGCGCCAGCGCGAAGCCGGTGGCAGCGGCGGTTTCCGTTTCATGCGCGGCGGCAATTTCGTGCAATGCGCCGCAGCCCAGGCCGCCGCTGAGAACGCCGTCGATGGCGGAGATGCCGAGCCCAAGCGCAGCGCCGCCGTCGGGCGTGAGGCCGGTGGCCGCTTCGGCCGCGCAGAGTTCACGGCGGAGCCGATCGAGGACCGCCGGCGCCCCGGCGGGAGAACAGAAGGCCGATCGTGCGGGTGTGCCCATGGCCATCCGAGGAGGAGGGAAAGTTCATGATTTGTTCTATTGATTCCCGAGACCTCTGGCGCCGTCAAGGCAAATGCATAAAGCATTGAGAATACGGGATTTTCTTCCGTCGCGGCGTCCGATCCTGCAGCCGTCGCACGGGCTATCATCTGGGACTGTTAATCGGCCGGGGGCCGGACCATGCGCAGGATCTTGCTGCCGGCGCTGGCATCTTCAGGCCTGTGCAATCACCCTGGGGTCGATGTCGCGCACGTTCCTCACCCCGCAGAGCGCCATGGTCACGTCGAGCTCCTTTCCTAAAATCTCGATCGCCCTGGCAACGCCGGCTTCGCCGCCGGCACCGAGGCCATAGATGTAGGAGCGCCCGATCATGCAGGAACGCGCCCCGCGCGCGAGCGCGCGCAGCACGTCCTGGCCAGAGCGAATGCCGCCGTCGAACATGACCTCGATCTGGTCGCCTACCGCCTCGACCACTTTCGGCAGGGCCGCGATCGAGGAGAGTGCGCCGTCGAGTTGACGTCCGCCGTGATTGGAGACCACCAGCGCGCTCGCGCCCGCCTTGGCGGCGATCCTGGCATCCTCGACATCAAGGATGCCTTTGAGAATGAGCTTGCCCGGCCAGACGCTGCGCACCCACTCGACATCCTTCCAATTCAGCGTGGGATCGAATTGGTTGGCGGTCCATTGCGCCAGCGAGTTCACGTTCCCCATGCCCTGCACATGGCCGGCGAGGTTGCCGAAGGTCTTGCGCCGGCCGCGCAGGATCGAAAGTGCCCAGGCCGGTTTCGTTGCAATATCGATGAGGTTGCCGAGCTTGATCTGCGGCGGCACGGTCATGCCGTTGCGGATGTCGCAATGGCTCTGGCCCAGCACCTGCAGGTCGAGCGTGAGCACGAGAGCGCTGCACTTCGCGGCGGCTGCGCGCTCGATCAGGGCGCGGATGAAGCCGCGGTCCTTCATCACGTAGAGCTGGAACCAGAACGGCTTGTCGACCGCCTGTGCCACATCCTCGATCGAGCAGATCGACATGGTCGAGAGCGTGAACGGAATCCCGGCCGCCTGTGCCGCCCGGCAAGCCAGAATCTCGCCGTCGCCGTGCATCATCCCGCAGAGCCCGATGGGCGCAAGCGCCAGCGGGAGCGAGACTCTCTCGCCGAGAATCGTGGTGGTGAGGTCGCGCTGCGAGACGTCGACGAGCACGCGCTGACGCAGCTTGATGTGCTCGAGATCTTCGCGGTTGGCGCGTAGCGTCTCCTGCGCGTAGGAGCCGGCCTCGGCATAATCGAAGAACGCGCGTGGCACCTTGCGGCGGGCCACGCGCCGCAAGTCCTCGATGCAGGTCATGATGCGCATGGTCTTGTTATACTGGCCGCATCCGAAAGGGGAAACCGGGGAACGCCACCCTGTCCCGGGCGTTGTCACGGGATGGCGGCGCACCGTCGCCGGCAGGGAGAATTTGCATGGGAATTCCGAACGAAACGGTCGCGGAACACGAGGTCGACGAGAAGACGAGGCGCGAGCGCGAGGAAGCTCGCAAACGCAAGCTCGAGAAGTCGCTCGAACAAGGCCTCGAGGACAGCTTTCCCGGCTCCGATCCGATCAATGTCACCCAGCCGCCCCCCAGCGTGGCGGACAAAAGGAAAACATAGCAATTCATGATCGCAAGCCGTGATCGCGAGCCATGGGCGTTAACCAACGGCACCGCGGATCCCGCTCCGCGGTGCCGTTCATCATGGCGCAAGAGTTGCTGATATTTTTGAGATTTCGGCCATCGAATTGCCTTATCATCCCGTCGAAACGTTGCCCTTCATCGGGTTTGGGGGAACATGGTCCGTAAATATTTTGGCACTGACGGCATTCGTGGCCGTGCCAACGGCGAGATCACGCCGGAACTGGCGCTCAAGGTCGGGCAGGCGGCCGGTCTGATCTTCCGCCGCGGCGACCATCGCCACCGCGTGCTCATCGGCAAGGACACCCGTCTCTCCGGCTACATGATCGAGACCGCGCTGGTCGCGGGCTTCACCTCGGTCGGGATGGACGTGTTGCTCACCGGCCCGATTCCCACCCCCGCGGTCGGGATGCTCACACGCTCCATGCGTGCCGATCTCGGCGTGATGATCTCGGCCTCGCATAATCCGTTCGACGACAACGGCATCAAGCTCTTCGGCCCGGACGGCTTCAAGCTGTCCGACGAGGTCGAGCATCAGATCGAAGCGCTGATCGATTCCGAGCTTCTCAAGCGGCTGGCGAAAGGGACCGACCTCGGCCGCGCCAAACGCATCGACGGCGTGCAGGATCGCTATATCGAATTCGCCAAGCGCACCTTGCCGCGCAACCTTTCGCTCGGCGGGCTGCGCGTGGTCGTGGACTGCGCCAACGGCGCCGGCTATCGCGTGACGCCGGAGGCGCTGCGGGAGCTCGACGCCGAGGTGATCACCATGGGGGTCGAGCCCGACGGCTTCAATATCAACCACGAATGCGGCTCGACCGAGCCCGCGGCGCTTTGCCAGAAGGTGAAGGAAATGCGCGCCGATATCGGCATCGCGCTGGATGGCGATGCCGACCGCGTGCTCATCGTCGACGAGCGCGGGCGCATCATCGACGGCGACCAGTTGCTGGCGGTGATCGCGGAAAGCTGGCAGGCCGACGGCCGCCTCGCGAAACCGAGCGTCGTCGCAACCGTGATGTCCAATCTCGGCCTCGAGCGCTATCTCGGCAATTTGGGAATTGCGCTCGTCCGCACACCGGTCGGCGATCGCTACGTGCTCGAGCAGATGCGCGCCCATGGCTACAACGTCGGGGGCGAGCCGTCGGGCCATATCATTCTCTCCGACTACACCACGACCGGCGACGGTCTGCTGGCCGCGCTGCAGGTGCTTGCCGTGGTGAAGAAACAGGATCAGCCGGTGTCCATGGTGTGCCACCGCTTCGACCCGTTGCCGCAGGTTCTCAAGAACGTGCGCTACAAGAGCGGCAAGCCGCTGGAGAACGCCAAGGTGCGCAGCGCCATCGAGGACGCGGAAGCCCGCCTTGACGGCCATGGCCGTCTGATCGTGCGGTCGTCCGGGACCGAGCCGGTGATCCGCGTGATGGGCGAGGGCGACGACAAGGTGCTGGTCGAGGAGGTGGTCGACGAAATCGTCGATGCCCTTACCAACGCCGCGTGAGTCGCTGCGGCGAAAAGGCGCTATCCGGTTGCCGCCCCTGGCGAAACGAGCACAATCGCGGCAGTGCAGCGCGCAGATTGGAATATCTACAAAATCGGCGTTTTGTTTTTGCCTGGACGAGTGGCCTCATGTATCGATAGTTGCATAACGAACTAAACGGGCTCGGACCGGCCGGGTTTCATGATCGTCTGTTCTTGCAATGTATTGACCGACCAGGACGTTCGCTCCGCGCTCACCGCCGAGCGGACGCCTCGAACCACCGGCCAGGTCTATGGCTGCTTGGGCTGCAGCGCCCAGTGCGGGCGTTGCGCACGGACCATCCGCCGCATCATGGACGAGGCCATCGCGGGCGCCTGCGGCACCGGTTGCCGGTGCTGCCCGAGCGGTCAGCACCGCGATTAGCGCCGTTTCCGGCACTCCACAGCATTAATTCTGATCTGGGCGGGCGGGGGCTGCCATCCCCCTTGTCGCGCCATGCGTTTTGCGCAAGAGATTAGAGTAATTCCAAATTACTCCCGGGATCACAGGGATTTCCCCTAAGGATGGGCACATGCAAGGCGATGCAAGGGTCGTTGAATATCTCAACCGCAGCCTCCGGCACGAACTGACGGCCATCAACCAGTACTGGCTGCACTATCGGCTCTTGGACAATTGGGGCTACCGCGACCTGGCGAAGAAATGGCGCAAGGAATCGATCGAGGAGATGGAGCACGCCGACAAGATCGTCGAGCGCATCATCTTCCTCGACGGCTTTCCCAATATGCAGGTCCTCGATCCGCTTCACATCGGACAGAATGTGAGGGAGGTGCTCGACTGCGATCTCGCGGCCGAGATGTCGGCGCGCGCGCTCTATCAGGAGGCCGCCACCCATTGCCACTCGGTCAAGGACTACGTCACCCGTGACCTGTTCGAGAAGCTGATGCACGACGAGGAGCAGCACATCGATTTTCTCGAGACCCAGCTGGATCTCGTCGCCAAGCTCGGCCTCGAGCTCTATGCGCAGCACCACATCGGCAAGATCGACGACGATCACAGCTGATCGATCCCGGCACCGGCGCGCTCCCCGGGTGTGGGCGCGCCGCCTCACCCCGGCATTTTCGTGCCGTGGCATCCCGTGCAAGCGCCGGTCGTGGCGCCGGACCGCTTGACGAGGCTTGGCTCCTTCCGTATGTCCGGCGGCGGGACACCCCTCCCCACCGAGGGGCGACTATCTGGAAGGATAGGCCATGACCAATGCCGTTCCTGGCGTGCGGCCAGCCGTTCCGCACTTCTCCTCCGGCCCCTGTGCCAAGCGCCCCGGCTGGAGCCTCTCAGCCCTCACCGACGCCGTTCTCGGACGCTCGCACCGATCGAAGATCGGCAAGGCGAAGCTCAAGCGCGCCATCGAGCTCACCCGCGAGGTGCTCGAAGTCCCTGCCGACTACCGGATCGGCATCGTCCCGGCGTCCGATACCGGCGCCGTCGAGATGGCCCTGTGGTCGATGCTCGGCGCGCGGCCGGTCACCATGCTCGCCTGGGAATCGTTCGGCGAAGGCTGGGTCAGCGATGTCAGCAAGGATCTCAAGCTCAAGGACGTGACCGTGCTCAAGGCCGGCTACGGTGAGCTTCCCGATCTCGCCAAGGTCGATCCGGCATCCGACGTGGTGTTCACCTGGAACGGCACGACCTCGGGTGTGCGGGTGCCGAACGCCGATTGGATTGCCGCCGATCGTTCCGGCCTGACCATCTGCGACGCCACCTCCGCCTGTTTCGCGCAGGCGCTCGACTGGCCCAAGCTCGATGTCGTCACCTTCTCCTGGCAAAAGGCGCTGGGCGGCGAGGGCGCGCACGGCATGCTGATCCTGTCGCCGCGGGCGGTCGAGCGGCTCGAAAGCTACACGCCGCCCTGGCCGCTGCCGAAGATCTTCCGGCTCACCAAGGGTAACAAGCTCAACCAGGGCATCTTCGAGGGCGAGACCATCAACACGCCCTCGATGCTGTGCGTCGAGGACTATCTCGACACGCTCGGCTGGGCCAAGTCGATCGGCGGTTTGAAGGCGCTGCGGGCGCGCGCCGATGCCAACGCCAAGGTGATCGCCGACTGGGTCGCCAGCACGCCGTGGATCGACTTTCTTGCCCGCGATCCGGCGGTCCGCTCCAACACCTCGGTCTGCCTCAAGATCGTCGACCCTGCGGTCGGCAAGCTTTCCGCCGAGGCGCAGGTGGCGTTCGTCAAAGGCATCGCCGCGGCGCTGGAGAAGGAGGGCGTCGCCTACGACATCGACGCTTATCGCGACGCGCCGTCCGGCTTGCGCATCTGGTGCGGCTCGACGGTCGAGCGCGCCGACGTCGAGGCGCTCACCCTCTGGCTCGACTGGGCCTTCGCCAAGAGCAAGGACGCGCTGCGCCAGGCGGCGTAGCCGTGTCGCTTACGATTCTCGATCCGTCATCCTGAGGTGCCCGCGCGATGCGAGTTCGGTCTCGGACGAATCGGGGTTAGCGCGGGCCTCGAAGGATGAGCGGCCTCGATAATGGGGCCGTCGCCCTTCGAGGCTCGCGCACCGAAACTCGCATTAATCCCAAATCGGTATCCGTGATGTGCGCGAGCACCTCAGGGTGACGGTTCAAGAGCACAGGTTTCCCGCCATGCCCCCCAAAGTCCTCATCTCCGACGCCCTCTCTCCCGCGGCCGTGCAGATCTTCAAGGATCGCGGCCTCGAGGTCGACTTCCAGCCGAAGCTCGGCGCCGACAAGGAAAAGCTCGCCGAGCTGGTCGGGAATTTTGACGGCCTTGCGATCCGCTCCGCGACCAAGGTCACACCGAAAATCTTGGAGAAGGCGAAAAACCTCAAGGTGATCGGGCGCGCGGGCATCGGCGTCGACAACGTCGACATTCCCGCGGCGACGGCCAAGGGCATCATCGTGATGAACACGCCGTTCGGCAATTCGATCACGACGGCCGAACACGCGATTACGCTCATGCTCGCGCTCGCGCGCCAGATCCCGCAGGCGGATGCCTCCACCCAGGCCGGCAAGTGGGAAAAGAACCGCTTCATGGGGGTCGAGATCACCAGCAAGACGCTGGGTGTCATCGGTTGCGGCAACATCGGCTCAATCGTGGCCAATCGCGCGATCGGACTGAAAATGAAGGTGGTCGCCTATGATCCGTTCCTGTCGCCCGAACGCGCACTGGAGCTGGGCGTGGAGAAAGTCGACCTTCCGGAGCTCATCAGGCGCGCCGATTTCGTGACCCTGCACACGCCGCTGACGGACAAGACCAGGAACATCATCGACGCCCCCGCACTCGCGGCCATGAAGAAGGGCGTGCGCATCATCAATTGCGCGCGCGGCGGGCTGGTCGAGGAGAACGCCCTGCGCGCCGCCCTCGATTCCGGCCACGTGGCCGGTGCCGCCTTCGACGTGTTCACGGAGGAGCCGGCGACCGCGAATCCACTGTTCGGTCACCCGAACGTGGTGTGCACCCCGCACCTCGGGGCCGCCACCACCGAGGCGCAGGAGAACGTCGCGCTGCAGGTCGCTGAGCAGATGTCGGACTACCTCCTGCGCGGTGCCATCTCCAATGCGGTCAACTTTCCCTCCATCACAGCGGAGGAGGCGCCGCAGCTGCGGCCCTTCATCGCGCTCGCGGAAAAGCTCGGCTCGTTCGCCGGTCAATTGACCGAAACCGGCATTACCAAGGTGCAGCTCTCTTACGAAGGCGGGGTCGCCGGCATGAACACCAAGGCGCTGACCTCCGCCGCCATCGCGGGGCTGTTGCGGCCCATGCTGCAGGAGGTGAACGTCGTCTCCGCGCCGATCGTGGCCAAGGATCGCGGCATCGTGGTCGAGGAGATGACGCGCGAGGCGGCGGGCGACTATGACAGCCTGATCACCGTCACGGTGGTGACCGAGCGTCAGACCCGTTCGGTGTCGGGGACGGTGTTCGCCGACGGGCGGCCGCGTATCGTCAATATCAAGGGTATCCGCATGGACGCCGAGTTCGGGCCCTCGATGATCTACATCACCAATCTGGACAAGCCCGGCTTCATCGGCCGCTTCTCATCCACGTTGGGCGATGCCGGGATCAACATCGCCACCTTCCATGTCGGGCGCGACGCTCCCGGCGGCAATGCCATCGCGCTGATCGAGATCGATGGGGAATTGCCGCCGGATGTGCTCACCGCGGTGCGCGCGCTGCCGCAGGTGCAGCAGGCGCGGCCGCTGAAGTTTTGAGTGGTGCCGGGGGCGCTGCGCGGAAATTGGTGTCAGCTGCTTTGCGCGCTCAATTGATGAACGGCACTGTGCACAGGGCCCGTTACTGTCCGGCTCGGTGCGCGTGCTTTGGAGGCCTCGGCGGCGGCGACCTCCAGGAGATAGGCAAGGTCATCCAGTTCGACCTTGCGACACATTCTGCAGAGCTCTCGGGTTAGGGTGGCGGCGTAGTTGGCGACCTGTATCCTGTTTTCCATTGCTCCCTCCAATTTCGCTGGCACGCTCAGGATAGGAGGCGCTTAACCTCGGCCCGTGTGAGGTACCTTACACAGTCCGCGATTTCTTCCGCCCCGCCGATGTTTGCGGTGGGTGCATGCGTCTGCAAAACCGCGGCGTAACGCGCGTTTCGCCCGCTATCGACGCGGACCCTGCGGCAACTTGTCTGCGCGGCGCACGCGTGGTGGCGGACCAGGTCGCCGTGCAGCCGGGAAACACGTTCGGGTCGTTCCGACCAATCCCGCGCGGTGCCGGCCGCGCGGCAGGCCGAGCCGGCATCGCCGCGATGTTGCCGCGAGATGGCCTTGGAGAGAGCGGAATCATCCGCTGTGGTTAGCGTGGCGCGACGGCAAGGGGTTGATAAGGCCCGCAAAATCAGGTGGCTGACCTACGGACGGGTGTTCCGTCCGGGCAAGGTTGGCTTGCCTGCGCGGGTACTATCCCTTATCCCATAGAGGGTCGCGATGCCGGACAAGCCCTTGTTGCAGCGAGGATATCCCGGGCGTCACCGACGCGGAGGAAAGGCGCCTCATGGCCAATGTGGTCGTGGTTGGTTCCCAGTGGGGGGACGAAGGGAAGGGGAAAATCGTCGACTGGCTGTCCGAGCAAGCCGACATCGTTGTTCGCTTCCAGGGTGGACATAATGCGGGCCATACGCTCGTCATCGACGGGACGACCTACAAACTCTCGCTGTTGCCATCGGGTGTGGTGCGGCCGGGGAAGCTGTCCGTGATCGGCAACGGGGTCGTGATCGATCCGCGCGCGCTCCTTGAGGAGATCGACCGGCTCAAGGGGCAGGGGGTCGAGATCTCGCCGCAGAATCTGCGCATCGCCGACAATGCAACCCTGATCCTGCCGTTGCACCAGGAGCTCGACAGCATCCGCGAATCCTCCAACACGCTCACACGTGTCGGCACGACCCGCCGCGGCATTGGTCCGGCCTACGAGGACAAGGTCGGCCGGCGGGCGATCCGGGTCAACGACCTCGCCGATCCCGTGGCGCTCGGGCGCAAGATCGAGGGACTTCTGATCCATCACAATGCGCTGCGGCGCGGGCTCGGACTTGAGGAGGTGGCGGTCGACACCGTCCACCAGCAGCTCCAGAGCGTCGCTCCGCGGGTGCTGCCCTACATGGATTCGGTGTGGTCGCTGCTCGATCAGAAGCGGCGCGAGGGCAAGCGCATCCTGTTCGAGGGTGCTCAAGGCGCGCTGCTCGACATCGACCACGGCACCTATCCGTTCGTGACCTCTTCCAACACGGTCGCCGGCCAGGCCGCGACCGGCTCCGGCCTGGGGCCGGGATCGATCGGCTACGTGCTCGGTATCTGCAAGGCCTACACGACGCGGGTGGGGGACGGGCCGTTCCCGACCGAGCAGACGAACGAGATCGGGCGCCTGCTGGGGGAGCGCGGACGCGAATTTGGCACCGTGACCGGCCGTCCGCGGCGCTGCGGCTGGTTCGACGCCGTGCTGGTACGACAAACCGTGCGCACCAGCGGCATCACCGGCCTCGCCCTGACGAAGCTCGACATTCTGGACGGGTTGGAGGAACTTAAGGTTTGTGTGGGATACCGTCTTGACGGTCGCGAGATCGATCATCTGCCGGCGAGCGAGCACGGCCAGGCCATGGTCGAGCCGATTTACGAGACGGTCGAGGGTTGGCAGGCCGCGACTGCACGGGCGCGCTCCTGGGCCGAACTGCCGGCGCAGGCGATCAAGTATGTACGCCGCGTCGAGGAATTGGTCGGGTGCCCCGTCGCTTTGCTGTCGACCAGCCCCGAGCGCGAGGACACGATCCTGATGCACAACCCGTTCGAGAACTGAACGAGAGCATGATCCCGAGCAGACGCAGACGTGTCGGGCGAGACGATGTGACCCTGCAAAGGGCGGCATTCCGCATACGCAACGAGTAAGCTCCGATGGCCGATTATTATCCGCTGATCTCACGCGCCGTCGCCGGTCTCGAAAAGAACAACGGCGAGAACCGCCGCGCGCTCTACGAACGGGCACGCGCGGCCCTGCTCGCGCAACTGCGCGGGGTCACGCCGCCGCTCAACGAGTCCGACATCACCCGCGAGCGCCTCGCGCTCGAGGAGTCGATCCGCAAGGTGGAGGCTGAATCGGCGCGTCAGTTCGTCGAGGCGTCGCGTCAGTCCCGGGCGGCCAGGATCCGTCCGGTCGAGCCGCGCTCAACCATCTTGCGTCAATCGGATGATGCCGCGTCGGGAGGGAGGGGGCCCGCCGAGCCGGGGACTCCGCCGCGGCGCTACGTCAGCCCGACATCGCAGCCGCCACATGACACTCCATCCGCGTTGTCGCCCGATCTCGGGCGCCGTCCTGGCGCGTCTTCGTCGCCGCCGGCCTTGCCGGATTCGCAGCAGTCGGATTCGATCTTCGACCGGCCGTTGCGGCCGGAGCCGCCGCGGCGCTTTGGCGGCGAGCCCCGCGCCTTTTCGGACGCGGGCACCAGGGATGCTTCCCCCGTTGGCAACGAAGCCGGCGCGGCCGCCGCCGTGCGCGCGGAGAAATCCGGACGCGACATGTTCGGCGGCGTTCCGGCGTCCGATATCGAGGGCGCAGAACGTCCGTATGACCGGCCGCAATTCGACGGCGACGAGCCCCGGATGTTCGATCCGCATGCGCCGCAGGAGCGCATGTTCGATCGGGACGAGCATCACGAGCCCGCGCCGCATGGCGATTTTTCCGAGCCGATGCTGGAGCCGGCATCGGGCCTCGACGAATCGCATTCCGCCGTCCCCCAGGAGCGGCGCGCACCGCCGCCGCCGGTCGAAGACGACCTGGAGTTCGAGGAGGAGGA
>Ga0207641_10004009_pt1 | contig 12848 bp, 7 predicted proteins | sample KBSSwiS62_FD_184306 | JGI IMG/M metagenome (GOLD analysis project Ga0207641, IMG submission 184306) | Switchgrass rhizosphere microbial communities from Kellogg Biological Station, Michigan, USA - KBS Switchgrass S6-2 (SPAdes) (version 2) | ecosystem: Host-associated > Plants > Roots >... | reverse complement strand
TACGTCATGGGCGAGTTCGGCGGCGACGGCTGGCGGGGCAACGCCGGCGTCCGCATCGTCGAGACCAAGCAGACCTCGAGCGGCTTCGTCCAACAGTCGGTGATGAAGCCGGGCTTCGTATCCGACGCCTTCGGCATCTTCCAGCCGGTGACCATCGATCGGTCGTATACGGACATCCTGCCCAGCATCAACGTGAGCTTCGACCTGACGGAGCAGATCGTCCTGCGGGTCGCCGCGGCCCGGACCATGGCCAGGCCCGACTACACCGACATCGCCCCGACCGTGAACCTCAACGTCGGCTCGCTGTCGGGCTCGAGCGGCAATCCGAACCTCGACCCCTACCGCGCCAATCAGTTCGACGTGTCGCTGGAGTGGTATCCGAACAAGGACACGATCGTCGCCGGCGCGCTGTTCTACAAGGACATCGAGTCCTTCATTACCGACAAGCCGATCCAGCAGGCGTTCTCGGTGGAGACCAACACGCCGAACCTGTCGCGGTGCACCAGCGCTGCGACACCGACGTCGCCCAACCTCTTCAACTGCGTCTTCGACATCAACCAGCGGTCGAACGGCGGCGGCGGCCATATCGAGGGCGTCGAGTTGACCGTGCAGGCGCCGATCTGGAACGGCTTCGGGGTGCAGACCAACTACACCTACTCGCACGCCAAGACGCAAAGCGGCGACCCGCTGCCAGGGAACTCCGAGAACACCTTCAACTTCACGGGGTACTATGAGAACGACCGCCTGCAGGCGCGCCTCGGCTACACCTACCGGTCGGACTTCTTCATCACCTTCGACCGCTCGACGCCGCTGAACCAGAAGGCCTTGAAGTCCCTCGACGGGCAGGTCAGCTTCGCCGTGACGGACAACTTCACGCTCACCTTCGACGCCATCAACATCACCAACGAGAAAATCGAACAGTTCTCGGGCGGCACATTCCGTCCGCGGGCGATCTACGACAACGGCCGCCAGTACTACGCGGGCCTGCGGTTCAAGTTCTAAGGCCCACGGGCGGCCTGATTTCCGAGTGGGGTACGGTTGGTTCAGGATCAAAGCATGGATCTGTCCGCCGCCGCCCCCACTCAACGGCCCTCCTCCCCTGGGAGATCGATCTGGGCGGGGCGTCTCGGCGCTCCGCCCGCCCTTTTTCCGGTCATCGCCCTTTGCGCCGGCGTTCTGCTGAGCTCCACCGCCGGCGCAGCGTCGTCGCTCCTGCCCGCGCCGGCGATAGAGCAGCCCGGCCAGGGCGTGTTCCAGCTCACCTCACGCACGGTGATCGCAGCGCCCGCGGATGACGCCTCCGCCTTGATGAGCGCGCGCTACCTGGCCGACCTGCTCGCGCGGACGCGCGGGCTGAAGCTCAAGGTGGTCCAGGGTGACGCGCCGGCCGGCGCGACCGCCGTGGTGCTTCGCCGCGGCCCGCCCGGCGGCGAAGCCTATGTCCTCGACGCGAAACCCGACGGGCTGGTGATCCAGGCGCAGGGCGACGCGGGGCTCTTCTACGGCGCAGTCAGCGCCTGGCAGCTCGCCACGGCGACGCCGGGCAAGGGCCCGGCGGATATCGCGGCGATCCATGTGGAGGATGCACCGCGCTTCGCTTGGCGCGGCCTGATGCTGGATTCCGCCCGCAATTTTCAAAGCCCGGCCTTCGTCGAAGCGTTCATCGACCGCATGGCCCGGGCGAAGCTCAACGTCCTGCAGTGGCACCTGGTCGACGATCAGGGCTGGCGGCTGGAAATCAAGAAGTACCCCCGGCTGACCGAGGTAGGCGCATGGCGGGTTCCGGCCGGTCCGGCCGCCGCCGCCGACCTCGATCCGAAGACCGGCCAGCCGCGCCGCATCGGGGGCTACTACACGCAAGACCAGGTCCGCGAGATCGTCGCCTACGCCGCCGCGCGGCACGTGACCATCGTCCCCGAGATCGAGATGCCGGGGCATGCGCAGGCCCCGATCGCCGCCTATCCGGAGCTTGGCTCCACCGCGACGCCGCCGCGGGGCCCCTCCTCCGATTGGGGCGTCCACCCCTATCTCTACAATGTCGACGAGAAGACCTTCGGCTTCCTGCAGGACGTCCTGACCGAGGTGATGGCGCTCTTCCCGGGCCCCTACATCCACATCGGCGGCGACGAGGCGGTGAAGGTCCAATGGAAGGCCGACCCCGCGGTCCAGGCGCGGATGCGGGCTCTCTATATTGGCGACGAGGACGCCTTGCAGGGTTGGTTCACGGCCCGGATGGAGCAGTTCCTGACCGCCCACGGCCGCAAGCTGGTGGGCTGGGACGAGATCCTGCTGGGCGGCGTTCCCCCGCGCGCCACGGTGATGTCCTGGCGCGGTCTCGACGGCGCAATCATCGCCGCCAAGCTTGGGCATGACACCGTGCTGGCGCCACAGCCTATCTACTATTTCGACAACCGCCAGGCCGCGAGCGCCGACCAGCCGCCAGGCCGTGGCCGGCTGGTGACCCTCAAGGACGTCTACGACTTCGATCCTATTCCGGCCGTCCTGTCGCCGGCGGAGCGCACCCATGTGCTTGGCGTCCAGGCCCAGCTCTGGAGCGAACACATCCGCACCGAGGAGCGTGTGTCGTTCATGGCCTTTCCGCGCGCCCTGGCGATCGCCGAGACTGGCTGGTCGCCCGCGTCGCGCAAGAACTGGACGGACTTCGCAGCGCGCCTGGGCGCCGAGACGGTCCGCGCCAAGGCCCTGGGCGAGGTGTCCGGGCCGGAACCGGACCTGCCCGCTCCGTCCCCGGCGCCGAATTCGCGGGCCAGCCAGGAGCTGACGCTCTGCTCGGCGAACATCGCGCTCAACCTGGAGGACGACGCGCCGATCCGCGGTCCCCGCGCCCGGTTCCTGGTTGATATCCTGAAGCCCTGCTGGATCTGGCAAGCGGCGGACCTCGCGGGCGTCACCGGGATCGAGGCTTCCGTCGGCCAACTCCCATTCAACTTCCAGATCGGCGATGAAGTGAAGAAGATCCACTACCGCCCGCCGACAACGCCCGCCGGCGAGCTGGAGGTTCGTGACGGCTGCGACGGGCCGCTGCTGGCGAGCCTGCCGCTGGCGCCGGCTCTGGCCTCGCAGGGCGTCACTCGCCTCAAGGGATCTCTGTCGGCGAGGACGGCCGGGCGTCACGACCTCTGCTTCACCTTCACCCAGAGCACGATCGATCCGTTCTGGGTCCTGGATCGGGTCAGTTTGGAGAGCCCCCGTGGCAACTGACCTGATGCTGCGCGCGCCGCTGGACGGCTGGGCCGCGCCTTTGGCGGAGGTCCCCGATCCGGTCTTCGCCGAGGCGATGCTTGGCGACGGGCTCGCCATCGACCCCACCGGTTCGGTGCTGCATGCGCCGTGCGCGGCGGTGGTCGTCACCATCCATGCGGCGCGCCACGCAGTGACCCTGCGTGCGGCGGGCGGGCTGGAGCTCCTGTTGCACATCGGCTTGGAGACCGTGGCCCTGAACGGCGAGGGCTTCGAGGCCCACGTCGTCGACGGCCAGAAGGTCGAGGCCGGCGACCGGCTGATCAGCTTCGACCTGGAGCTGCTGGCGGGCCGGGCCAAGAGCCTGATCTCGCCCGTGGTGATCACCAACCTGGGCGACTATGCGATCGCGGAACGGATGAGCGACCGGCTCGTCGCGGTCGGCGAGCCGCTGCTGAGGCTGGCGCACGTGGCTGCGGCCCCGATTGAAGAGGCCGCGTCTCCGGCCCTTGAGATCACGCGCCGCATCATCGTCCCGCTGCCGCACGGCCTGCACGCGCGGCCGGCGGCCCGCGTCGCCGACTGCGCGCGCGGCTTCCGCGCCGAGAGCGCAGTCACCCGCGCCGGACGCCGGGCCAGCACGCGCAGTCCCGTGGCGCTGATGTCGCTGGGCCTGCAGAAGGACGACGAAGCGACGCTGTCCGCCTCGGGCCCCGACGCGGAGGCGGCGCTGAGCGCGCTGGCAGCCCTTATCGAGGGCGGGATGGGCGAGAGCGCCGCGCCCGAGCCCGTGATGGCGCCGCCAAAGCCCGCGGCGGCCCCGACGAAGGCCGGCGTGCTGGCGGGCGTCACCGCGGCTCCGGGGCTGGCCATCGGCCGCGCGGTCCACCTCACCCAGCAGGAAATTGCCGTCGCGGAGGATGGCCAGGGCGCCGCGCAGGAGGAGACGGCGCTGGCGGCCGCGCTGGCGCAGGTCGGCGGCGAGATCGGCGAGATCCTGAAGCGCGAGGCCGATCCGGTGCGCCGCGACATCCACGCAGCCCACCTGGCCTTGCTGAAGGACCCGGAGTTGGCCGACGAGGCGCGGCGGCGGATCGGCGAAGGGCGCAGCGCCGGTTTCGCCTGGCGCGCGGCCATTGGCGGCTTCGCCGAGGCGCTCGGAGCGCTGGCCGACCGGCGGATGGCCGAGCGGGTCGCCGACCTGCGCGACCTGGAGCGGCGGGTGCTAACGGTACTGGCGGGCGGCGACGCCGACGGGCCGGAAATCCCGGCGGGCGCGATCCTGCTCGCCGACGAAATCCTGCCCTCGCAGCTGATGGCCATCGCGCCGAACCGGCTGGCGGGATTGTGCACGGCTGGGGGCGGACCAACCTCCCACGTGGCGATCCTGGCGGCGGCCATGGGCCTGCCCGCGGTGGTCGCGGTCGGCGCCGGCCTTGCGGCGGTCGGGGACGGCGCCACCCTCATCCTCGATGCCGACGCCGGAACGTTGCAGGCCGCGCCCGACGCCGCCGCCCTCGAAGCTGCTCAGCGCAAGCTCGCTGCCCGCGCCGACCGCCAGGCCGCCGCCCGCGCCGCCGCGGGCCAGCCTTCGCGACTGGCGGATGGCGCGCCGCTGCCAGTCCTCGCGAACCTGGGCTCGCTCGCTGAGGCACAGGCCGCAGTCGGCGCCGGCGCTGAGGGCTCCGGCCTTCTGCGCACCGAGTTCCTGTTCCTCGACCGCGAGACGCCGCCCGATGAGGACGAGCAGGCCGAGCGTTACCAGGCGATCGCGGACGCCCTGGAGGGCCGCCCGCTGGTCATTCGGCTGCTGGACATCGGCGGCGACAAGGCAGCGCCCTACCTGCCGATGGCGACTGAGGAAAACCCGGCGCTGGGCGTGCGCGGGGTGCGGCTGGCGCTTCGGCGTCCGACGCTGCTGCGCAGCCAACTGAGGGCCATCCTGCGGGTCTCCGGCCGCTGCAGTCTGATGATCCCGATGGTCTCGCGCCTCGACGAGGTGCGCGCCGTCCGCGCGGCGCTGGACGAGGCGCGGCGCGACCTCGGCGTCACGGGCCGCTTGGACCTCGGGGTCATGATCGAGACGCCCGCGGCGGCGGTTATCGCCGACCAGATCGCCGCTGAGGTCGACTTCCTGTCCATCGGCACCAACGACCTCACCCAATACGCTCTGGCCATGGACCGCGGGAATCCGGAGCTCGCCGCCGAGGTCGATGGTCTCGAACCGGCGGTCCTCAGGCTGATCTCCCAGACCTGCGAGGGCGGCCGACGCCATGCGTTGGGAACCAGCGTCTGCGGCGCCCTGGCCGGCGACCTCGCCGCCATCCCGATTCTCATTGGCCTTGGTGTCGGCAGGCTCTCCATGGCGACGGCGGCCATCCCCGAGGCCAAGGCGCTGATCCGCACGCTCTCGCCCAACGCCTGCCGTGCGCTCGCCACGCAGGCGCTGGAGCAGACCTCCGCGGCGGCCGTGCGGGCGCTCTGCGAACCCTTCCGCACGGGAGGCGGTTGACCATGCGATCTCCCCTCGAGGCTCTGCAGTCCCTGGGCCGCGCGCTCATGCTGCCCATCGCAGTCCTGCCGGTGGCGGGGCTACTGCTACGGCTGGGACAGCCCGACCTGCTCAACATCCCGATCCTGGCTGCGGCCGGCGATGCGATCTTCTCCAATCTCGGACTGCTGTTCGCGGCCGGCGTTGCGGTGGGCCTTGCGCGTGACAACAACGGCGCGGCGGGCCTGGCAGGCGTGGTCTGCTTCCTGATCGCCACCCAGGCCGCCCAGACCCTGATGCAGGTCCCGGCCGATGCCCTCAAGGGCATGGCCGGCGACGCCGTCGACCTGGCGAAGGCGGCGTTCAAGGCAAAGGCCATCGCCAAGTTGGGCGTGCCGATCGGCATCGTCAGCGGCCTGGTCGGCGGAAGCTTCTACAACCGCTTTTCCAATGTGAAACTGCCGGACTACCTGGCCTTCTTCGGCGGACGCCGGTTCGTGCCGATCGTCGCGGGCCTCGCGGGCCTCGCCATGGCCGCACTGGTCGGCGGATCCTACGCGGCGATCAGTGGCGGCATGGACGCGCTCAGCCGGGTCATCGTGGGCTCCGGCGACATCGGCCTCTTTGTCTACGGCCTGGCCAACCGCATCCTGATCGTCACCGGGCTGCACCACATCCTCAACAACATCGCCTGGTTCATCGTCGGCGACTTCCACGGCGCCACCGGCGACCTGAAGCGGTTCTTCGCCGGCGACCCGAGCGCGGGGCGGTTCATGGCCGGGTTCTTCCCGGTGATGATGTTCGGGCTGCCGGCCGCCTGCCTCGCCATGTACCACGCAGCGCCTCCGGAGCGCCGCCGCGCGGTGGGCGGGATGTTCGTCTCGATGGCCCTCACCTCGTTCCTGACTGGGGTGACCGAGCCCATCGAGTTCACCTTCATCTTCCTGGCGCCGCTGCTTTTTGCGATGCACGCGGTGCTGACGGGCGCCGCCTTCGTGGTCATGCGGCTGCTCGACGTGAAGCTGGGGTTCGGCTTCTCGGCGGGCCTCTTCGACTATGTGCTGAACTTCGGTAAGGCGACCCGGCCCTTGCTGCTGTTCCCGGTGGGGCTGGTCTATTTCGCGATCTATTACGGGGTCTTCCGCTGGGCCATCGCGCGGTTCGACCTGAAGACCCCCGGCCGCGAAGACGAGACGCCGAGCGTCGCGCCCGCCATCGCCGCCAGCGACCGCGGAGGCGCTTTCGCAAGCGCCCTGGGCGGTTCGGCGAACCTGCTCAGCGTCGATGCCTGCACCACGCGCCTGCGCCTGGTGCTTGTCGATCCGGCGAATGTCGACGAGGCGCAGCTGAGGGCCCTGGGTGCGCGGGGGATCGTGCGGCCCTCGCAGGCCACCATGCAGGTCGTGCTCGGCCCCATCGCCGATCAGGTGGCAGGCGAGATCCGCGTAGCCGCCGCGGTCCCGGGATCGGCCCCCCTCGCGGCGAGCGACGCGGCGAGCGCTGCTGCCGCCTCACCCCGGGACGCCGGCGCCATAGACGCAGGATCTTGGCTCGCCGCGCTGGGCGGACGCCAGAACATCGTCTCGGGCGGCCTCTGCGGATCGCGCCTCTACCTGACCCTCGGCGACGCCGGGCGGGTCGATAAGGCGGAACTGCAGCGGCTGGGCGTCCGCGCCTTCGCCAAGCCCACGCCCTCCAGCCTTCACCTCGTGATCGGGCCCGCCGCGGGCACCGTGGCTCTGGCCCTCGGACTTCCGGTCCTCATCCGAGCCTGACCCAAACGGGGTCACGAACTAGTAGAGCTCGTATTCCCGGCGCTCGATCAGCCAGGCCTGCTCGTCCGGCGCCGTCAGAGCGTCCAGATCGCCTGGCGTAGCGGCCGCATCGTCCACCCACTCGCGCAGCAGCGGGCCGCCGTTGATGACGTCGATGGGGAGCTTTCCGAGCTCGTATTCGTACGGAAAATCGCGCCACAGCGGATAGTCGCCGTAGAGACGGCGTATCGCCTTGAAGGCGAGCGCCTGGAGACGCCAGGGCCTGAACGCCTGATGGTCGTAGCCCGGACCTTCGGTGTGGATCTGCACGCCGTTGCAGAGCTGGTGGACGTGCTTGTGGAAGGTGGGCTCGAACCAGCAGTCGCGGAGCCGGCAGCCGCGCAGCCATTCCGGCGCGAGCGACTGCATCTCCTGCATGACCTTTCGCGCGTCGATGTCGGGGGCGCCGAAGAGCTCCAGCGGCCGGGTGGTGCCGCGGCCCTCCGACAGCGTCGCGCCTTCCAGCATAACCGTGCCGGGGTAGGCGCGGGCCATCCACAAGTTCGGCGCGTTGGGGCTGGGATTCACCCAGGTCCGCTCGCCGATGGGCCAGCCGAACCCGGGGCCTGCGTCCGGCGACCACCCCTGCATCTCGACAACTCGGTATTCGACATCGAGCTTGAGGGTCTTGATGAACCACAGGCCGAGTTCGCCCAGCGTCAGGCCATGGCGCATGGGCATCGCGCCGGCGCCGACGAAGCTCTCCCAACTTGGCCGCAGCGTCAGGCCCTCGACCGGGCGTCCGATCGGGTTCGGACGATCCAGCACCCACACGGCCTTGCCGTGAACCGCCGCGGCCTCCAGCACGTGCCGAAGCGTGGTGATGAAGGTGTAGATGCGGCAACCGAGATCCTGCAGGTCGACAAGTAGGACGTCGAAGGTGTCCATCATCGCGTCGGTCGGCTTGCGCACCTCGCCGTAGAGACTGAACACCGGGATGCCGTGGACCGGGTCGTTGAAGTCGGGCGACTCGACCATGTTGTCCTGCTTGTCGCCGCGCAGGCCGTGCTGCGGACCGAAGGCGGACGTGACGTTCAGGTCGGCGCAGCCCGCCAGCACGTCGAGGGAGTGCTCCAGGGTCTCGGTCACCGACGCGGGGTGGGCGAGGAGCGAGATGCGCCGGCCGGCCAGCTGCGCGCGCAGGGCCGGTTCGCTGACGAGTCGGTCGATGCCAAGTTTCATGGGCGCTCAGTTGCTGGAAGTTCGGCCGCGAAGCAATCGGGGTGGTGGAAGTCGGCGCGGCCCGGCGGGTGCGCCAGCGCCCAGTGGGAGACGGCGCCGTCGGCCGCTTCGATGACCGCCGAAAGGCCGAGGCGCCACGGCGCGTTCGTCGGAAAGACGGCCACTCGCTCCAGGTCCAACGTGGCGTGCAGCTCGACTCCCTGACCCGTGGATTTCATCTCGACGCCCGGCGCATCGAATCCTTCCAGGGGCGCCATCCCCTGCCGGTAGCCGGTGAACTGGTAGGCCGCCCACTGGCTCGAGGGCGCGAGGTTGAACTCGAGGTAAGCCTCGCGGTCCGGCGCGCCGACAAAGGCCTCGAAGCAGGTGTGTCGCCAAAGCTCGTCCACGCGCGTGGGCGGTGTCGGCGCCGGCAACCGGAGGTCACTGATCGATCCGGTCAGGACATAGCGCAATACCAGGAGGCCAGGGCTCGGACGCGCAGCCTCCACGGCGATCGCCGTCACGGCCGTGGAACGCGATTCGGGATGGAGTTTCAGCACCTGCCGCATGGCGGCATGTTAGGGGCGTCGGCGGCCGACGCCATAGAAGACCCGGGGCCGGCGCCTAGAGACGGCGCATAAGGGTCGCCCGCTCACGACGGCAGGCCTCGGTGAAAGCCAGCAGGGGGGCGACGATCTCGTTGCGGCGGTCCAGGGCCGGGACCGGATCGATGGCCGGCCTCTTGTAACACTCGATCAGGTGCGCCTCCACGGCATGCGCCGCGCCCAGGACCTCCTCGGTGCTGAACAGGTGGATGCGGCCGACGAGGGAGAACAGCTCGATCAGGGAGCCCGCATTGTCCAGGCTGTGGTCCAGTGAATCCGCATAGCGGTCGGCGGCGAGGCGGATGAATTCGGCATAGAGCCGCTCGCGCATGTCCTGTTCCCGGAGCAACCGGTCGCGACGCCCCTGGTTGCGCTGGGTCAGGTGGGCGGCCGCGATCGAGGCCATGCCGCCAATGACGGAACCGCCAAGGGCCGCCAGGGCGGTGACAATGTTGTTGTCCATGGCTCGCCCTCAAGGCTTCGCGAATGGCCGGACCGCTTGAACAGGTGGGAAACGAGCTGAAAGAGACGCTGCAATACACGCGCCCTAACCTGCCCCGTGGGGGCCTGAAAGCTCAATAGAGAGATTGGCTGGGGAACTAGGACTCGAACCTAGAATGACGGTACCAAAAACCGCAGTGTTACCATTACACCATTCCCCAGCAGGAATGGCCTTGAGGGGGCCCCCTCGCGGAGGCGGTGAGATAGCGCAGGACCTGCGGCGATGCAACGTCTCCACGACGCCTTGCTAGGCCAAAGACGCTACCCTATAAGGCGCCCTCCAAAGTCGGAGTGTGGCTCAGTCTGGTAGAGCACCGCGTTCGGGACGCGGGGGTCGCAGGTTCAAATCCTGCCACTCCGACCATCTTTCCCGCCTTGCAGAGCCTTCATGCGCGCCGCGATCTTTCCGCGGCTGAAATTGTGTGCGAGAGCCCGCAATATAGCCTTTGAATCCGAAGGTTTGCGGAAGGCGTCCCGGTTCCAAGATGAAGCAGTTCCTGATCACGGCGGCGGGCGTCTTCGCAGGGCTGCTGATCTTCCTGATCGGCGTGCCCTTCGTGCTGATCTCGATGGCGGCCAGCGCCGCGGGTCCGGCGCCCCTGCCCTCCAGGGCCGTGCTCGAACTCGACCTTCGCCAGCAGATCAGCGACCAGGGGCCGCAGAGCCCGCTGGCCGGCTTCACTCGTGGCGGGGCTTCGGCGATGTCGATCATCGACGGTCTGCGTCGCGCCGAGGATGACGATCGGATCAAGGGCCTGTTGGTGCGCCTGCCCGAGGACGGCATGGAGCCCGGCATGGCCGACGAGCTTCGCTTGGCCATCAAGCACTTCCGCAAATCCGGAAAGCCGGTGATCGCCCACAGCCAGGGGCTCTATCCTTCCGGCGTGGTCACCTCGACCTACATGCTGGGCGCCTCGGCCGACGAACTCTGGATGCAGCCCGGCGCGTCCTTCCAGGTCACTGGCCTCGCCAACGAGGACATCTTCTTCAAGCGCTTCTTCGACAAGTACGGCGTCAAGGCCGACTACGAGCAGCGCTACGAATTCAAGAACGCCGTCAACGGCTACCTCTACGACAACTACACGCCCGCCCACCGCGAGGCGGAACTCTCATGGCTGGGCTCGGTCTACGAGATGGGTCTTGGACAGGCCGCCGCCGACCGCAAGCTCGACGCCGCGGCTATGCGCCGCAACATCGAGGCCGGACCCTACCTCGCCGAAGAGGCGGCGAAGCTGAAGCTGATCGACAGGGTGGGCCAGGAGCACGAGGCGGAAGCCAACCTGCTCAAGCGTGCGGGCGACGGCTCCGAGATGGTCGACTTCGACGACTACGCCCGCGGCCGCCGACCGCGTGAGCGTGGAACCGGCCCTGCCATCGCCATCATCGAGGCGGAGGGCCCGATCGTCACCGGCCAGGACAGCGGCGGCAACCCGTTCACCGGCGGTTCGACGATCTATTCCGACACGGTGTCGGACGCCTTCTATGACGCGATCAAGAGCAAGGACGTGAAGGCCATCGTCTTCCGCCTGAATTCGCCCGGCGGCTCGGACACCGCCTCGGAACAGATCCTGGCGGCCGTCCGGGCAGCCAAGGACGCCAAGAAGCCGGTCGTAGTCTCGATGGGCACCTACGGCGCGTCCGGCGGCTACTGGGTGGCCTCGGAGGCTTCGGCGATCGTCGCCGAGCCCACCACCCTCACCGGCTCCATCGGCGTGTTCGGCGGCAAGTTCGCGGTCGGACCGGCGCTCGCCAAATTCGGCGTCGACGTGCGCCAGATCGGGGTCGGCAATCCCAGCGCCGGCGCCTACGGCATCAGCCAGGAATTCACGCCCGCGCAGCACGCGGTGATCTCGCGGTGGATGGACACGATCTACGAAAACTTCGTCCAGCGCGTCGCAACCGGCCGCAAGCTTTCGCCGGAACGGGTGCGCCAGATCGCCCGCGGCCACGTCTGGACCGGCGTCCAGGCCAAGCAGCTCGGCCTAGTCGACGAACTCGGCGGGTTCTACGAAGCGGTCGACAAGGCCAAGGCCCTGGCCGGCATCACCGGTGAGGCGCGCTTAAAGCGCATGACCCCAAGCTCATCGACCTTCGAGGCGCTGGAGAAGATATTGGGCGTCTCGGCCAGTTCCGTGCGCACGCTCGCCGCGGCCGCCTGGCTGTTCGGCGATCCTCGCGCCCAGGGGCTGATGGATGAGCTGGCCCAGGCCCGCCTGCGCAGCCAGGGCGCAATGGTCCTGGCCCCGACGCCTGTGCATTAGCTCCGACTAACGGCGCGCCCGGCGGCCGGGCAGCGGCGGGGTGAAGATCACCTGGCGTCGGCCGAAGTCGAGCGTGACGTCCCGGAAGTGGCGCAGCACGTCGATGCCGATCAGGATCGAGGGTCGGTCGGCCAGTTTCCAGAGATCGAAGATGTGCAGGTCGGCGAAGATGCCCATGACCTGGTTCACCCCCAGCCCGCCCAGCCGCAACGTCGGAAGCGGCGCGAACTCGCCCATCGCCGTCTGACCTGTGGCGCTGAGCAGAGGCACTGAGGCCAGACGGACCCCGAATTCCGGAAGCCGTCGGATCACGGCGTCGCGCAGGGCGATATTGCCAACCGTCACCTGCGACCCGGAGTCGATGAAGGCCGAGACCCGCACGTCGCCCACCTGGGCGTCGAGGATGACCAGCTGGCCGAAGCGGTATTGCGCCGCCACCCGAACGGGCTCCAGCTGATTGGGGATCCGCGAATTGTTCTGCCGCCCGATTTCGGTCCCCGCCGACGAGGGCGCGATCTCGAACCGGTTGAGGGTGAAGTCCAGGAAGACGCGGCGGCCCTTCAACACGTCGACGCCCAGGAGGCCCTCGGCGCCGAGCTTTCCGCGGGGCAAGGTCGGCAGAATCAGGGCTGACGTGTTGGTCTCGCCGACCCGGAAGGATCGCACCGCCGCCTGCGCCGCCGGTTCGGCGCCGGCGATCCCGTGGACCTCGACCATGCCCGCTGACGGCAGGTTGAGCTCTGCCGCCAGTTCGAGCGAGACCACGGAGCGATTGGCTCCGGTGTCGACCACGAAGGCGTAGGGTCCGCGG
>Ga0207641_10004008_pt1 | contig 12848 bp, 15 predicted proteins | sample KBSSwiS62_FD_184306 | JGI IMG/M metagenome (GOLD analysis project Ga0207641, IMG submission 184306) | Switchgrass rhizosphere microbial communities from Kellogg Biological Station, Michigan, USA - KBS Switchgrass S6-2 (SPAdes) (version 2) | ecosystem: Host-associated > Plants > Roots >... | reverse complement strand
AGCCGTCCTCCAGCGGATGGAGCCCGACGACCGAGCGGCGGTCGAGGAGGCGCTGAGCTACCCGGAAGAGTCCGCCGGGCGGCTGATGCAGCGCGACATCTGCGCGGTGCCCGAGCATTGGAATGTAGGCCAGGTGATCGATTATCTGCGCTCGACCCCCGACCTTCCGGACGATTTCTGGGAAGTGTTCGTGGTCAACCCGGCGCACCACCCGGTCGGCACGTGCAAGCTTTCGCTCATCCTCCGGACTCCGCGCAACCGGCCGGTGAGCGAAATCATGGTGCGCGACCAGACCCTTATCCCGGTCGACATGGACCAGGAGGACGTGGCGCTGCGCTTCCAGAAATATGCGCTCGTCTCGGCTGCGGTGGTGGACGGCGAGGGCCGGCTGGTCGGAATGATCACCGTCGACGACGTCGTCCACATCATCCAGGAAGAGGCGGGCGAGGACGTCCTGCTGCTTGCGGGCGTCGGTGACGAAGGCGACATCAACGAGCCGGTGCCGCTGACCGTCCGGCGGCGATTGTTCTGGCTGGTCATAAACCTCGGAACGGCGATGATCGCCGCCAGCGTGGTAAGCCTGTTCCAGAGCGAGATTGGCAAATATGCAGTGCTTGCTGTGCTCATGCCGATCGTTGCCGGAATGGGAGGCAATGCGGGCACCCAGACGCTCGCCGTCGCGGTCCGGGCGCTCGCCACCAACCAGCTCACCGAATCGAATACCCTGCGAGCGTTCGGCCGCGAGCTGACCATCGCGCTCGCCAATGGCGTGTCGCTGGGCGTTCTGATCGGCACCGGAGTCGCACTGATTTTCGGCAACCCGCTGCTCGGTGCGGTGATCGGCGCGGCGATGGTCATCACCAACCTTGCCGCCGGGCTGGGCGGAATCATGGTGCCAGTGACGCTCGACCGCTTCCGCGTCGACCCGGCGGTGTCCTCGGCGGTGTTCGTCACCACCATCACCGACGTCACCGGCTTCTTCAGCTTCCTCGGGCTCGCCGCTCTGGTCGGCCTCGGCGACTAGGTTCGCTTGCCGATTCCGAGGCGCTTCATTATCCGGGGCCGGACAGCAACATGGAGGCCAGCATGACCAGCACGTCGTCGATGATCGATTCAAAAGTCGCCGAGCGCGCCATGCTCAAGCATCCATTTTACCAGGCATGGACCGAAGGCCGGCTGTCGCTCGACACCCTGCGCTTCTACGCGCGCCAATATTTCCACCATGTCGAAGCGTTCCCCCAGGCGGTGAGCGCGGTCCACAGCGCTTGCCCGGACCGTGACGGCCGCAGGATGCTGGCCGAGAACCTCGCCGAGGAAGAGGGGATCGAAGCCGGCAAGCAGGACCACGCGACTTTGTGGCTGATGTTCGCCGGCGGGCTTGGCGAAGATGATAGCGGAGTCCGCGCCCAGGCGCTCAATCCCGAGACTCAGGGCCTGATCGACACTTTCCGCCGCCTGTCGCGCACGTCCTACGCCTCAGGGCTGGGCGCGCTTTACGCTTATGAAAGCCAGTTCCCGGGCGTCGCAAGCGCCAAGATCGAGGGTCTGATCGATCGCTACGGAATCGAGGATGAGGAGACGCTGCGCTTCTTCCAAGTCCATGAATATGCCGACGTCGAGCATAGCGCGGTCTGCCGCGAGCTGCTCGACCGGCTGCCGGACGGGGAGAAGGCCGAGGCGGTTGCCGCGGGCGAGGAGCTGGCCAGCGCACTGTGGAACTTCCTGTCGGGCGTCGAGGCCCGGACGACGCTCAACTAGCGGCAGCCGCTCACCGACGTCGAGCCCTTGACGCTGACCGTGCAGGAGGGCCTGCCGGTCAGAGTGATCGTCGCCGGCCCGGAGCCGTCGATCTTCGCGGCGTTGGTGACATTGGCCTTGACCGTCGCTGCGCCTTCCGCGCCGATCGTCGCATCCTTGACTGCAAGCGCGGTCGCATCGAGCGCCGAGATCCCGCGCACCACCGCGGTCATTTTGGCGACCTTGCCGGCAAGCGTCGCGCTCGCCGTCCCGGCAATCCCGACATTGAGCTGGTCGACGTCGGCGCGCTCGATCGTGGCCGATCCGGAGCCCTGGACTGAGAGCTGGAACGACAGGCCCTTCACGCGGTTGATCTTGAGGCCGCCGGCGCCATTGAGCCAGGCGGCGCCGAGCTCGTGGGTTCCGATCTCGACCTGGACCGGCCCGGTGCTGGTGCCGGGATAGCCGCCCCACGTCGAACGGCTCGCCCGAACGACGAGCGTATGGCCTTCTGCCTTCACCTCGACCGCATCGAGCGCGGCCGGGCTGCCCGAAGCTCGGGCGAAGGGCGCCACTCCGGTCGTCAGAGTGACTGCGTAGGGGCCGTCGACGCGGATCTTGTCGAAGCTGTCGATCCCGAAATTGCGCGTCGCCGCGCCAGCGGGCGCGGCGGTGGCGAGTGCAGCGATGGCGAGAAGGATGCGCATGCGCGCACCCTGCCGCACTATGGTTAACGGCGCTTTAAGAGCATTTGACGTCGCCCGAGCCGGCCTTGCTCACCGAGCATTTGGCGCCGCCGCTGACGTCGACATCGCCGGAGCCCATGATGCTGACCGACGCCGTGTTGCTGGCGTTGACGGCAATGTTGCCCGACCCGGCGATCGAGACGTCGGCGGTCTGCGCCTGGATCCCCTTGGTGTCGATGTCGCCCGACCCCGCGATGTCCAGTTCGGCGCTTTGCGCGCGGCCGGCAAGAGCGCGTGCGGCTCCCGATCCGGCGACCGACAGCTTCAGCGTTTGGACGTCGAGCTTGGCGACGTCGAGGCCGCCCGAGCCGGCGACTGAACCGTCGAACACGTCGCCCTTGACCTCGTTGACCTTCATATCGCCCGAACCGGCGATAGCCGCGGCGCGAAGCTTCGGAACGGTGACCGTGACGTCCACGGTGCCGTGGAAATGCCAGCCGGAGTGGAACAACCCGTCCTTCCGATCCTGGCGAATCACCAGTTTCCCGTCCTTGACCTCGACCACCATGTGCTCGAGCATCTTTTGCGGTCCGCGCGCGCTGACGGAGGGATTGGCGCCGGTGTTGACCCGGACGTTGAACGGCCCGCCGACCTCGACCTGGTCGAAATTGCCGACCTGGAAATTTTTCGCGACGGTCGGACCACCGTTCTCGCTGCGGTTGTGGCCGCAGGCTGAAGTGGCTGCAGCGGCTGCGATTAGTGCCGCCGCGATGGACTTGCGCATACTATCCTCCCTGTCCTAGGTGTATTAGTCACCTATGACAGAGCTACATTTGCAGCGCAAGCATAAAAAGAAGGGCGCCCCCGATGGGAGGCGCCCTTCTCCTGTCGACCGTTGGCGGAAAACCGCCCGACGGACTGCCCCCGGCAGCCCTGAGCGGCTTAGGCCGGCTCCGCAGCCTTGTGATGAATGAGAGCGGCCTTGTTCAGGATCTCGAGGATCTTGGCCAGCGCCGACTTCTCGTCGGTCTGCTCCATCGCTCCGAGCTCGCGCGCCAGGCGCGACGAGGCGGCTTCGAAAATCTGCCGCTCCGAATAGCTTTGCTCGGGCGCATCGTCGGGCCGGAACAGGTCGCGGACCACCTCCGCGATCGAAGTCAGGTCGCCCGAATTGATCTTCGCCTCATATTCCTGCGCGCGGCGCGACCACATGGTGCGCTTGATCCGCGGCTTGCCCTTCAGAGTCTCGAGCGCGTCCTTCATCGTCTTGTCCGACGACAGCTTGCGCATGCCCACCGAGTCGGCCTTGTTGACCGGAACCCGAAGGGTCATCTTTTCCTTCTCGAAGCGAAGCACGTAGAGGTCCAGCCGCGTGCCCGCAATTTCGGTGCTTTGCAGCTCGACGACCCGGCCTACGCCATGCTTGGGGTACACAACATAATCACCGACGTCGAAGCTCAGCGCCTTACTAGCCATTGCTAACCTTTCCATTTGCAGCAGACGAGCCGACACATCAGTATCGTCCCCCAAAACGACCCCCCGGTCGTGGCTGTCCGCCTATTTTGAAGCGTTCCTGTAAGTTTTAGGCCGCAGCGGAATGGCAGCGGCCTGTATGACAATTTTATATCACAACTTGATTCAAATCTCCAGCCCCAGCTGGAGCGGGAAATCTCGGCCGCTCTCACTTAGGTTATGGAGGCCCAGGCCAAGCAGCCGGATGCCCTTGGGAAGCGGGTGCAGGGCCGCGAGCAGGGCCTGACCGGCCGCCGTGAACGACTCCTTGTCCGGAACCGCTGAGGCAAAGCTCCGCGAGCGCGTGATCAAGGTGAAATCGCCATATTTGACCTTGAGGGTCACGGTCCGGCCGGTCACCTCGGCGCGCTCGACCCGGTCCCAGGCATAGCCCGAAATCCGCTCGAGCTCGGCTGCGAGACGCTCGGGATCGCGCAGATCCTCGTCGAAGGTGCGCTCGGCGCTGACCGACTTGTAGGGCCGGTCGGGCCTGACCTCGCGCTCGTCGATTCCGCGGCAGATTCGCCAATACCATTCGGCCGAGCTGCCGAAGCGGGTCTGGAGTGCGGGCAGGCTCCATTCCCTGAGGTCGGCGCCGGTGACGATCCCCAGCTGCTCCATCTTGCGGGCGGTGACGGGCCCGACGCCGTGGAAGCGGGCGACCGGAAGCGCGGCGACGAATTCCGGCCCCTTCTCCGGCGTGATGACGCACAGGCCGTCGGGCTTGCGGTGGTCCGAAGCGAGCTTGGCGATAAACTTGCAGTAGCTGACCCCGGCCGAGGCGGTGAGCCCGGTCTCGGTCCGGACTCGCCGGCGGATGTCCTCGGCGATCGCCCGCGCGCTACCCAGGCCGAGGCGATCCTCGGTGACGTCGAGATAGGCCTCGTCGAGGCTGAGCGGCTCGACCAGGTCGGTGTAAGCCGCAAAAATCTCGCGGACCTGGTGCGAAACCGCGCGATAGACGTCGAAATGCGGTTTCACGAAGATCAATTCGGGGCAGCGGCGCTTGGCCGTCACCGCCGGCATCGCTGAACGAACCCCATATTTGCGCGCCTCGTAGCTCGCTGCGGTGACGACCCCGCGATGGCCGCCGCCGACGGCGACCGGCTTGCCTCTCAGGCTGGGATCGTCGCGCTGTTCGACCGACGCGTAGAAAGCGTCCATGTCGACATGGATGATCTTCCTTATGGGCCGTGGGTCGCTTTGCATCGCAGCCGCTATTGATTAAGGGCGCGGGCCATGAACATCCACGAATATCAGGCCAAAGAGCTGCTCGCGAAATATGGCGTGCCGGTGCCTGCGGGCTTTGCCGCAATGAGCGTCGAGGAAGCGGTCGAGGGGGCAGGCAAGCTCCCCGGGCCATTGTGGGTCGTGAAGGCGCAAATTCATGCCGGCGGCCGCGGCAAGGGCAAGTTCAAGGAGCTCGGGCCCGATGCCCAGGGCGGGGTCCGCCTTGCCCGCTCGATCGACGAGGTCCGCGACAATGCGGCCGAGATGCTCGGCAAGACCCTGGTCACGGTACAGACCGGGCCGCACGGCAAGCAGGTCCAGCGGCTCTACATCACCGACGGCGTGGACATCGAAAAGGAATATTATCTCGCCTTGCTGGTCGACCGCGAAACCGGCCGGATCGCCATCGTCGCCTCGACCGAAGGCGGAATGGACATCGAGAAGGTCGCGCACGACACGCCCGAGAAGATCGAGACCTTTACCATTGACCCGGTGACCGGGCTGATGCCGCATCACGGGCGTGCGGTCGCTGCCGCGCTGGGCCTCAAGGGCGACCTCGCCAAGCAGGCGGGCAAGGTGCTCGGCAAGCTCTACGACGCATTCGTCGGCACCGACGCTTCGCAGATCGAGATCAACCCGCTTGCAGTCACCGGGGACGGCCAGCTGATGGTGCTCGACGCCAAGGTCGGCTTCGACAACAACGCCGAGTTCCGCCATCCCGAGCTCGAGCAATTGCGGGACCTTACCGAAGAAGACCCGATGGAGATCGAGGCGTCGAAATACGACCTCGCTTACATCAAATTGGACGGCAATATCGGGTGCATGGTCAACGGCGCAGGGCTCGCTATGGCGACGATGGACATCATCAAGCTGGAGGGCGGCGAGCCTGCCAACTTCCTCGACGTCGGCGGCGGCGCGTCGCGCGAAAAGGTCACCGCGGCGTTCAAGATCATCCTCAGCGACCCTGCGGTGAAGGGAATCCTGGTCAACATCTTCGGCGGCATCATGCGCTGCGACATCATCGCCGAGGGGATCGTCGCCGCGGCTCGCGAAGTGCAGCTCAGCGACCCGCTCGTCGTCCGGCTCGAGGGGACCAACGTTCACCAGGGCAAGGACATCCTCGCCAAGAGCGGCCTTCCGATCATCGCCGCCAACGACCTCGGCGACGCCGCCAGGAAGATCGTCGCCGAAGTGAAGCACACGGTTCCGGCGTGAGCGCTCGTCAGGGGGGCTGCAGATGCGGGCGCGTGCGGTTCGAGGTGGCGGGTGAGCCGCTGCTCACCATGGCCTGCCACTGCACCGGTTGCCAGCACATGACCGCGAGCGCCTTCTCGCTCTCGGAGGGCTATTCGGCGGACGCATTTCGCGTCGTTTCCGGCGAAACGGTAATCGGCGGAATTCACGGTCCGTCGCGTCATTTCCACTGCGACCATTGTAAAAGCTGGATCTACACCGAGCCCGAAGGCGTCGAGGGCTTCGTCAACGTGCGTTCGACCATGTTCGACCAGCCGCGGCGGGAACCGCCTTATGTCGAAGTCTATGTCGGCGAAGCCCTGCCGTGGGCTGTGATCGGTTCGCCCAAGTCCTACGACTCCCTGCCGGCGATCGACGAATGGCCGGCACTCATTCAGGAATTTACCGCCCAGCGAACGGCGATGGAGGAAACCAAGTCATGAAGCTGCTGGTCGCCGTCAAAAGGGTGATCGATTTCAACGTCAAGCCGCGCGTCAAGATGGACGGCTCGGGGGTCGATCTCGCCAACGTCAAGATGAGCATGAACCCGTTCGACGAGATCGCGGTCGAGGAAGCGATCCGGCTCAAGGAAAAGGGCGTCGTAACCGAGATCGTCGCGGTGTCGATCGGCCCGGCCAAGGCGCAGGAAACGCTCCGCACCGCGCTGGCGATGGGCGCCGACCGGGCGATCCTCGTCCAGACCGACGAGGAGGTCGAGCCGCTGGGGGTTGCCAAAATCCTGGCCAAGATCGCGGGCGAGGAGCAGCCGCAGCTGATCATCCTGGGCAAGCAGGCGATCGACGACGACAATAATGCGACCGGGCAGATGCTCGCGGCGCTGCTCGGCTGGCCGCAGGGCACGTTCGCATCGAAGGTCGAGCCGGGCGACGGCGAGGTTACGGTGACCCGCGAAGTCGACGGCGGGCTGGAGACCGACAAGCTGAAGCTTCCGGCCGTCGTGACCACCGACCTGAGGCTCAACGAACCGCGCTATGCCTCGTTGCCCAACATCATGAAGGCCAAGTCCAAGCCGCTTGCGACCAGGACTCCGGACCAGCTTGGAGTGGACATCGGCCGCCGGCTGGAAACGCTGAAGGTCGCGGAGCCGCCCAAGCGCCAGGCCGGCGACAAGGTCGGCTCGGTCGATGAATTGGTGGGCAAGCTGAAGGCGCTCGGAGTGGTGCAATGAGCGTTTTGGTCCTGGTCGAGCACGACGGCACCAGCATCAAGGATGCAACCCTCGCTGCGGTCACCGCGGCGGGCAAGCTGGGCGAGGTCCATGCGCTGGTCGCCGGCAACGGCATGGACGGCGTCGCTTCGGCCGCGGCGAAGATCGCCGGAATATCGAAAGTGCTGGTCGCCGATGCGGCGCACCTCAGTCACGACCTCGCCGAGAATGTCGCTCCGGTCGCGGTCCAGCTGATGGCGGGCTATGACGCGTTCCTTGCCCCGGCGACGACCTTCGGGAAGAACATCGCCCCGCGCGTCGCCGCACTGCTCGACGTGATGCAGGTCAGCGACATCATCGGGATCGAGGATTCGAATACCTTCGTGCGGCCGATCTATGCGGGCAATGCGATCGCGACGGTCAAGTCGAACGACGCGAAGAAGGTGATTACCGTGCGCGGAACAGCGTTCGAGAAAGCCGCCCGCGACGGCGGCAGCGCATCGGTCGAAAAGGTCGACGCCCCGGCGGGCGCGGGCACCAGCAGCTTCGTCGGCCTCGAAGCGTCGGAAAGCGAGCGGCCCGAGCTGACCAGCGCCAAGGTCATCGTGTCCGGCGGGCGGGCGTTCGGCAGCAGCGAGCAGTTCCATGCTTTGCTCGACCCGCTCGCCGACAAGCTCGGCGCCGGGGTCGGCGCGAGCCGCGCCGCGGTCGACGCGGGCTATGCGCCAAACGATTACCAGGTCGGGCAGACCGGCAAGATCGTTGCCCCGGAGGTCTATATCGCGATCGGCATTTCCGGCGCGATCCAGCACCTTGCCGGGATGAAGGATTCGAAGGTCATCGTCGCCATCAACAAGGACGAGGAAGCCCCGATCTTCCAGGTCGCGGACATCGGCCTCGTCGGCGACCTGTTCAAAATCGTTCCCGAGCTGACCGAGAAGCTGTAATCTCAGGGTCAGCCGACCTGTGGTAGAAGGCGGGAATGAACAAGCCGGCCAAAGTCGCGTCCGACAAGCGCGCGTTGATCGCCGAGGCTCTGCTTGCGGGCTGCGACCCGGCAGCGATCCGCCAGCGGCTGATCGACAGCGGCGTGTCTCCGCCGGCCGCCGACTATGAGCTGAAGCGCGCCGACAAGGATCCGCTGTTCCAGGCCGCGTCCAGGCTGCGCCGCGACCTTGCCAAAAGCCACTGGGTGCTCGGCAATATCCGCGCGCTGGGGCGGCAAAGCGGTGCCGAGGCGATTCCGACCGTCGACCGGATCGCGCCCGAGCGTTTCTTCGCCGAATTCTACTTCACCAACCGGCCGGTAAAGCTCACCGGCCTCATCGATCATTGGCCCGCGCTCAAACTGTGGAATCCCGACTATCTTGAACAAAAGCTCGGCGATGCGCTGGTCGAGCTTCAGGGGCAGCGCGGGACGAGCGCCGATTATGAGCTGTTCAAGCACCGCCACCAGCACCGGGTCCCGATGCGCGAGGTGGTCGCTGCGATCCGGCAATTCGGCAGCTCGAACGATTTTTATGTCACGGCCTACAACGACACGACCAACAAGGAGACGCTGGCCCCCCTATGGGACGATCTCGCGCCGGTGAGCATTCTGCAACCGACCGGCGGCCGCGACGGCTTTTTCTGGTTCGGGCCGAAGGGCACGCTAACGCCGCTGCACCACGACCTCACCAACAACTTGCTGGTTCAGGTGCTTGGGAGAAAGCGTGTGCTGATGGTCCCGCCGTGGGAGCTTGAGCGCGCGCGCAATCACCAGCATTGCTTCAGCGCGGTGACCCTGGCCGAGCTCCAGCAAGGCGGCGAGGGCGTTCCCGACGTGGTCGAATGCGAGATCGGTCCCGGCGAGGCCTTATTCCTGCCGGTTGGCTGGTGGCATCATGTCGAGGCGCTCGACGTCTCGATCAGCATGAGCTTCACCAACTTCCCGTACGAGAACGACTTCACGCCGGGCCATCCGGTCGACCCGCCGCTCGCGGGCTAATGGTGCCCAGGGGCGGAATCGAACCACCGACACCGTGATTTTCAGTCACGTGCTCTACCAACTGAGCTACCTGGGCGCGCATTAGGAAGGCGGATGCCTTTGCGGGCGGAGCGTCCCCTAACTGTCGCTATCTTCGCTGTCCACCCTGTCGGGCTCGGCCGGCGGGCCGGGAATCCGATAGCCTTCGCCAAGCCATTTCAAGAGGTCGCGGTCCTTGCACCCGCGGCTGCAAAAGGGCGCGTGCTCGGGATGCTCGGGCTTGCCGCACAGCGGGCAGCGTTTTGCATTAGGCTGCTTCGGCATACCCGCCCGACATGGGAAGCGCCGCGTCGGCCCGCAAGGAAATTGCGCCGCCGAGCCGGCGAGCAAGCATTTCCAGCCAATCCGGATGAGCATCGAGGACGGCGGCAATGGCGGGATGAACCACCAGCCGCTTCGGCCCCGGCGGCTGGAACCCGGCGCGGCGAAGCAAGGCACGGGCTTCGAATGCCGCCCGGTCCTGCGCCAGTTCGATCAGCGACGCCCGCACGCGCGGGCGGACGATTTGCAGGAAGCCGAACCCGTTGACCGCGGTGCGCTCGAACGGCTGGGGCAGGATTTGGTCGACAGCTTCGGCGGCGGCCTGCCGCGCCGGCTTGCTGCCAGCGGTGGGCAGGTCGATCCCGATCGACCCGCCGATATCGAGGCGGCGGATGGCTTTGGCGGCCTCCGCGGCGCCGCGCACCGCAAGCTCAGCCGGCTCGAGAAAGCCGTCGACGTCAATCAGGGTCATTGCCGGCGTTGCCGAGAGTCGCAGCTCGCCCCCGGCAAAGCGAACAATGCCGCTTCTCGCCTCCTCGACCAAATCGTCCCAGCCGGCTGCGCCAAGCTCCTCACCGCTAACGACACGGCCATCCACGGGCGGGGCATCGCCAGGCTGCGCATCCGTGACCTTCGCGAGCGGCCGCTTCCACGGTTCGCCGCCAGGAATGGCCTCGCGCGTGACCAGGATGTTGAGCGCCGCGCCTTCACTCACGCCCGGAGCGCCATGCGGCAGGAGATATTCCAGGCCATTCTCGTCGCGGACGACTGCGTTCCGCCCGGTGCTTGTCAGCCGTGCGGCAATGACGCTGCCCGCACGCTGGATGCCATCCAGCTCGATCCGCGCCTCGACGATTTCGCCCTGCTCGACCAGCGCGAACCGGGTCTCGCCGATGCCGCGCTCGATCAGCCAGTCAGGCAATCGGGTAGCCCGCTGATTTCAGCAGCATCCGGGTCTCGGCGAGCGGAAGGCCGACGACGTTGGAATAGCTTCCGGCGATGTGCCGGACATAGACCTCGCCATAGCCCTGGAGCGCATAGCCGCCGGCCTTGCCGCGCCATTCGCCGTGGCTCGCATAATAAGCGATCTCTTCGTCGCTCAGGCGCTTGATCGCGATCATGGTTTCGACCAGCCGCTCGCGGATGCCACCGCCGGCAATCGCCAGTGCGACCCCGGTCAGCACCCGGTGCCGGCGGCCGGATAGCAGCCGCATGCATTGGCGCAGCGTGTGCTCGTCCTCGACCTTGGGCAGAATCCGGCGGCCGACCGCGACCACCGTGTCCGCGGCGAGGACCAGCGCGTCGGGCTCCTTCGCCGCGACCGCCTGCGCTTTTTCGCGCGCCAGGCGCAGCGCATGATCGCGCGGCAGCTCGCCCTTGGGCACGCTTTCGTCGACGTCCGCTGGAACCACGGCGTCGGGCTTCACTCCGATGCGTTCGAGCAGATCGAGGCGGCGTGGGCTCGCCGACGCCAGGACGAGGCGCATCGCGGGCTAGGCGCCCGCGGGACCAGGCCCCCCGCGGCCGGGCATGAAGCGGTAGGTGATGCGGCCCTTGGTCAGATCGTAGGGCGTCAGCTCGACCAGCACTTCGTCGCCGGTCAGCACGCGGATTCGGTTCTTGCGCATCTTGCCGGCGGTGTGACCGAGGATCTCATGGCCGTTCTCGAGGCGCACGCGGAACATCGCGTTGGGGAGCAGCTCGACCACTTGCCCACGCATCTCGAGCAATTCTTCCTTGGCCAAAAGTCCCTGCTTCCTTGTCGGTTGAAAAAGTCGCGGAGCCTTAGCGGCGCAAGGCCGAAAAGGGAAGCGGCGCCGCTAGACCGTGAGGACGGTCGAGCCGGTCGTTTGCCGGGCCTCGAGCGCGCGATGGGCGTCGGCGGCGTCCTTCAGTGCAAAGCGCTGTTTGACCTCGATCCTCACCTTGCCGCTGGCCACGACCTCGAACAGCTCGCTCGCCGCGGCCTCGAGCTCGGCGCGCGTCGCTACATAATCGAACAACGTCGGGCGAGTCAGGAAGAGCGATCCCTTCTGCGCCAGGAGCCCCGGAGGGAACGGGTCGACTGGCCCCGAGGAATTGCCGAAGCTGACCATCAGTTCACGCCGGGCAAGGCAATCGAGCGACTTCAAGAAAGTGTCCCTGCCGATCGAATCGTAAACCACAGGAAGTTTGGCCCCGGCGGTGATGCGCTCGACCTCGGCCACGAAATCTTGGCGTGTGTAAACGATCGGATGATCGCAGCCGTGCGCGCGAGCGAGCTTGGCTTTCTCATCCGAGCCGACGGTCCCGATCACGGTCGCGCCGAGCGCCTTTGCCCACTGGCAGACGATCAGCCCGACCCCGCCGGCCGCCGCGTGGATCAGGATCGTGTCGCCGGGCTTCACCGAATAGACGCGGCGAAGGAGCATCCAGGCCGTCATGCCCTGGAGCATCATGGCCCCCGCCTGCTCCGTCGTGACCCCCTCTGGCAGCTTCACCAGCTTATCAGCGTCGATCAGCCGTTCCTCGGCATAAGCGCCGATCGGCCCGGCATAAGCGACGCGATCACCCGGTTTTATGCGGGTGACGTCCGCGCCGACGCTTTCGACCACCCCAGCGCCCTCGACCCCGGGGATGAACGGCAGCGGGTGCGGATAGAGGTCGGTGCGGTGATAGACGTCGATATAATTGAGCCCCACAGCTTCATGTCGGAGCTTCGCCTCGCCGGGGCCGGGCCCGCCGACCTCGATCTCTTCCCACTTGAGGACCTCAGGCCCGCCGGTCTGATGGATCCGGATCGCGTGCGGCATCGCGGCCTTCAACGCCTGTTCGCTGCAAAAGGAAAGCGGTTATGGAAGGGCCGATGGACCTTAGCGAATTCTCGACGACTCCCACGCGCATCCTGATCCACGACCCGGCCGACGGCGCTGCGCTGGGGACGATGACGGGCGACCGGCTCGGCGAGTGCAACTTCCTCGATCTTCCGGCAGCGGAGCGGTTCGCCGAGGAATAT
>Ga0207641_10004007_pt1 | contig 12851 bp, 12 predicted proteins | sample KBSSwiS62_FD_184306 | JGI IMG/M metagenome (GOLD analysis project Ga0207641, IMG submission 184306) | Switchgrass rhizosphere microbial communities from Kellogg Biological Station, Michigan, USA - KBS Switchgrass S6-2 (SPAdes) (version 2) | ecosystem: Host-associated > Plants > Roots >... | reverse complement strand
AACTGCGGAAGGACACGCCGCTGTCCTCGGACCGGTAGTAGCCAAGCCAAATAGGACCGGCCGCGACAAACGTTGTCGTCGATCCGGCGTAGACGCCGCAGTAATCGTTAGAACTGCCGATCAGTACCCTGGTGTTACGTGGATCTACAGCCACGGACGGTTCGTTCTGGCGCCCACGCGCGATAGAGCACTCATTAAGAACCACATCGGAATAAGGGATGCCTGTCCCCAGCGTGTATGCGCTGATGTAACCCCCTCCGACGTCGTTGCTGAGACGGACATCCGCCGCGGAAAGTGACACCGAAAGCACGATGAGGAGGGTTTGTGCGCGAGTCAATCCATTCATTGCCTGGTTCTCCCGTCGTTAGTTTATCATCCGGCATTCGCAGCAATTTGACTGCGCGAGCCGCCGAACTGATAGCCAATGGATGTAGCGTTTCATCGACACCACCAACAGCGATAACCAACATTAGCCGTGTACCACGGCCGGATAAACGTCAAGCGCTCCCTCCAGCCAGAAAGGAAGATGCTGGAAGTGATGTCGTACTAACTCTCAAAAACGCGGCAAATCGTTCCGGCTCCTACTTCGTCAGTCCCTCTTTAAGGAACGCAACCAGCGGCGGCAACGAGGTCTCCGGAGCCTCGATAAACGGCACGTGTCCAAGGCCCGGCAGCAGTTGCAGGTGCGCCTTGCCGTTGGGGATGGTAGCTGCGATGCGCTTCATGCCCTCCTGAAAGGCATCTGGGGTACCTGCCAGCATGTCTTCGGCGCCGCCGTAGACCAGCGTCGGTGACTGGATGTGCGCCCAGTCGTACACGACGGGGTCAAGATTGATCAGGCTGCTGATCAGCGTCTGTACTCGCGCCAGGCGGGGCCAGTCGGCGCTTAACGTCCAAGCGTAGCGAATGCGAGCGTAAGACTCAAATTGGGAGTTCCAGGCCGAAGGCTTGTGCGCGACATAGCGCATCAAGCTAGCACGGATCGTCTGATACGTGGAGCCGAGGTTACGCTTATATGCTTCATCTGGGTCGCCAACCGGGGAGCTGAAGCGCGTGTCTGTCAGCCCGATGGGATTGAACAAAACGAGCCGTTCGGTTACGCCCGGATATTGAGTAGCGAATCGCGCGGCGAGCATACCGCCCATCGAGTGGCCCACGATCATCGCCTGCTTGATGTTCAGGCTTTGTAGCATAGCGCGCGTGTTCCGCGCCATATCGGCTAGATAGTAGGGGATGAGGGGTTTGGAGGAGCGTCCGTAGCCGATCTGGTCGGGGACGATAACTCGGAATCCTTCTACGCGCAGGGCATCGATCACGACGCCGAAGTAGAAACCGGCGAAGTTGTTGCCGTGGAGCAGTACGACTGTATGACCGTTAGGTTGACCCCGGGGTGCCACGTCCATATACGCCATGCGGACATCCTGTCCGTAAAGCGTCAGCGGCAGATAAGAGCTCGGATACGGGTAAGGACATTCCTCGCAGGTGATGCTTCCGGGCTTCACATCGGCCGGCGCCGCCACTTCTTGTCTGCCACTTTGGGCGGAGCCGACGGGCGACAACAAGAACATGAGGGAGAAGAACACGACGAGATTCTTCATCATGACTACCAAGGGTAGCGCACGGGAGTAGTTCGCGGTACCGCTCGCGGGCCGCGATGATCTGAAATGCGGCGCGCGGTTCCATGGCGCAGTTGTCACGCGGGTGATTACTTCGGCCGTCGGAACAGGCCCCCGTAGACAGCTTTCGCCAGGATATGACCTTGAATCGCTTTCATCACGTTGGCACGCGTCTCGAAAGCGTCGGCCGATGGTTTCACGTCCAGCTTGGTATCAAGCGCATAGAGCTCAAACACGTAGTGATGAAACGGACCGTTCGCGCCGGCTCCCGGACCGCGGTACATGGGTCCTGTAGCGCTGACCTGATAGCTGCCATCAGGCAATTGCGATCCCTTGGGTACGCCTTCGGGCAAGCCGGTCGCGGTGGCCGGAATGTTCCAAACGACCCAATGCGCCTGATCGTCGGTAGTCTTATTGCGGGCGAGATCCAGGTCGTGCATGTGGAGGAACAAACTCTGCGTTCCAGCGGGCACGTTGGCCCAGTTCATCGCTGGCGACATACCCTCGCCGACGGCGACGCCCGGAGCGGCCTGACTGAACTTAACGGGAATGTGGCCGCCGTCAGGAAATCCCGGAATGACCAAGGTCATCGCCACGGGTGCAGGTGCGGCACCACCCGAGGGCGGAACTTGAGCAAACAGCAGGAAAGAGATGGAAAAAATGACCATCAAATAGAGAAGCATTGGCATGGGACTATCCTACCTGGAATTAGGATAAGCGGTGCGCAGGTGGACGTACCCGGAGGGTTTTCGCACTTGACGCTTCCCCGCCGGCTTTCCCGAGCCTATTCAGGATGAGATCCGATCTTGCGCCAGTTCGCCGAAGAGCTCCGGCCGGCGGGTGCGGAGCATGTAATTCGCCAGGGACCTCTCGCGAGCCAGCAGCATCGGATCAAGGTCGGCGACGATCATCTCTCGCTAACGCGCTCCTGCTGCGTGCTCGCCAGGAGTTCCCCGCCAGGCGCCCAGATTACGGCTACGCCGGCGTGGTGGGGCTGGTTCTCGTGGTCTTCGGGATAGCCGGCCAGAGTTCCTGCCCGACCGGCCTGGTCCGTCAGGACTGCGAAGCAGCCGTTCTCGCGGGCACGCAGGGCGTACAAGGCGACGAAAGCATGGGAGTGACGCCGGGCCGCCGCTTCGCCTTCCGGCGTGTCGGCCCACGGCTTGAAACGGGCGGCGTGCGGCATCAGCAATACGTCGGCACCACGCAGAGCCAGCACGCGGGCGACCTCAGGGAACTGATTGTCGTAGCAGATGATCGTACCGACCTTGCAACGTCCGATGTCGAACACGAGGATGTCCCGGCCCCCTTTGTAGTAGTTCACCTCGTCGCGCGACAGGTGTAACTTCCGCTGTTTGCCGATGTAGCCATCTGGGCCGATCAGCACCTGCGTGTTGTAGACGATGTCGCGCTCCTTTTCGCTGAGCCCAACAGATAAGACCAAGCGATGGCGCTGGGCGAGATCGCACAGAGCGCGCACGCTCGGCCCGTCCGGAACCGACTCGGCCAGTTCCCAGGTGTTCGGCGTGCAATGGCCGTGGACCACCAACTCGGGGAAGAGCACAAGATCGGCCTTCGCCGCGGCGGCGCGCTCACACCAGCCGTCGATGGCTGCCAGAACCCGCTGTGGTTCGCCGAGAAATCCATTCATACTGACCGCTGCCACACGAGTTGCTTGCATCGCATAATCCTCCCCAAGGCCAGAAGTGTCGGCCCGGGTTCAATAGTAAATTACGAACGTTGGAAGAAGCTACGGGAATTAGACCACACCTCAATCGGTCCCGACAGCTATGGGCACGTTCGCCGAGGCGCTCGCGGCAGTGACTCGAATGCGTTCGCGAGAAAGCTGTGGGCATGGTTGCGAAACTTGATTTGACCGAGTCTCCATGGAAGGTAACATTCATCGATCTGGAGTCGATGCCTTAGTGCGGTGGAAAAATCGCGCGGCAGTGCGCGATTCGGCCATGGAATCCCGCTCTACCCAGTAGTGGGCCGATGAAAATGATTTGGATGATTCTTGGTGGAATGGCCGTTGTAACCGGTGGAGGAATGTTCCTCATATACCTTTCCTCACCGAGAATCCCCGACAAGGTAGAGAAGATCGGCTCGCTCGATTTGGTAACGCACACCAGTGCTGACTTGGCCGGGTGGAATGAAGGCAAAGTGCAATGGCGTACGAGCGAATATTACTCACTCAACTATCGTCACCGGAAATTCACTTTCGAAGGCCGCGCCCGGCCGTCTAGCGAGCAGACGGTCAAATATAGTTCTTTCAATGCTCTGATCACGTTCCCTTCGAAGTTTCCGGCAGTCGTAGTGAATGTTGGCGACGCCATCAATAGGAGTTTTTACTATCTGATTCGCGATGTGGATGGCGCACCTCAAGCCAAACTCCTGACCGAGACCAGCGGTGGTGTTTCCGCCGAATGGTTGGATGCCGACCCGAGCCAGTCGCCGCGAGTGAGCAACATCATGCTGCATCGCGGAAGGATGGAAGGCGGACGGTTTCTGCTGCTGGGCGAATATTGTGTGTTGGATACGGAAACGTTGGATTCGTTCCGTTTCGATTACACGCCCGAAGGCCAGCCCAACCATTTCAAGGCGCCTCTATCGATGTCGCCCGACAAGCGCAGCTTTGCCCGCTACGGCAACACTCCAATGCCCGAACACAACGACATCATGCTGGTGAATGTGTTCGGCGAAAACCGGGCGTATGTGGTGCTTATCGACCGTTTGCGCATGCGGTTCAACCGCTGGGAAGAATTAGATCGGGCGTGGTTCGATCGTCACTTCGAATGGAAATCCGCGCCCGGACAACCGGACCAGCTAGTTGCCCGGACGAATTTCCAGCCTCTACCTTGTAAGGGCTGGCGATACCAGTCCCACCCGGAAGATCCTAAGACTCTCGAATACGACCTGCTTCGAGTAAAAGACGAGATGTTCACCAGGTTTGCCGAGTTCTTACAGAAGGAATACCACGCCGAACAACTCGCGAAGACCAGCGAGATCTCCACCACCTTCAAAATCGGTAGCGATGAGGTCAACGTCAACTGGAACGATCATCAGGTGGGAGTGTGGATAGACCGAAAATTCAACATCGACCGGCTGGTGGAGATCGGCGACCGCTTTGATGCCGTATTGAAGACAGGCATCTACGATAATCTGTTTCTGCCGGGCGGCCTCTACTAGATCATCGATAAGACGGAGGCAGGGATTACAGGAGCCGCTGAACAAGATGGGAATTCTGTACAGGGCGTCCAGCAGTCATTGGTGGTGAGGATGTAGAGGATGGTTCCCTCGATGTGGAAACGCACTTCTGAATACCACGTGAAAACATTCGCGCACGCATGGACAAAGATCGTGTGCTCTACGACACCTGGATTGATCGAGGACTAAGTGCGAGCGACTTTCGGCGACTTTGCGAACCACGTCAGCAGTGCCCGCTCCGTGGGCTATTCCTACGCCCAGACAGCTACCATTGCAGTTAAGCCGTTCAATGCGCCACTTAATGCCCATCGTCACGCCGCGTCTAGTCTTGCGTCCGCCTACTCTTGACGATTTGGATGCCATCCAGGCCGCTAAGGAAGATGCCTGGAATGATTTGCAGCTTTGGATGGCTTGGGCGTTTGACAACCAACGAACGCGTGAAGCGCTGGAAAACTCCATTCGACGGACGATGAACTTTCAGAGTCAAGCAGGCATCGCGTTGGCCGGATTCCACAGGATAAACGGAGACTTCGTCGTCCGAACCGCATTGGATCCCACCGATGAGGCAGACGTCTATGAGACCGGTTATTGGGTGGCGCGGAAGTATACCGGATGCGGCATGGCAACGGAGGCGGCAAACGCGGCAATTCGTTACGCGTTCAGCCGCCTGGGCGCCAAGGCGATCAGCATTGGGTACTTCGACGGCAACGAGGCTAGCCGCCGCATCGTGGAGAAACTGGGATTCCAGAAGCTTGGCGTCGCCCGTCAAGCGGCGACGCGGTGCCTCGACGGCACGAAGCTTGACCGTCATCAATACATTTTGACCAGCCCTGATGCACTTCCCAAACTTGACGTTTCTTGGGGTTGAAGCCAGCGGTATGGGAGCGGGATACCTCAAAGTGGCTTCGTCGCGATTCGCTCGAATATATTTGGCGACTGATTGCCGGCCACGCACGGATTGCAGGCACGTCCGAAGCACACTTCTGATTAACGCTTGCGAGGAAGTAATGCTTCCCAATTCTGGACAACCACGATCGAGGGAGCTTTCAGAGAGCTCACGACTGGAATCACGAATCGTTGGCCGTCGGCGGACACGTCGAAGCCAGGCTGCGCGTGAATGGCAGCTCTCGCTTCGGTGCTGATAGTGAAAAGCGCAGTCGCGGCGCCGAAATCGGGCTTCGGCGAGAGCCTGACGGGAACCGCTCGCACGCGTCCATCAAAGCCGAGGTAGAACAGCTCCCGCCCATCCCGTCGCCACCTCACCGCCTGAGCGCCTGCGCTCGAAACAAGGTAGCGTTCGCCAATTACGCCCGGCGCGTCGTCCGACCGAAACGCCTGGACATAAACTTCGGCGCGGCCGGACTCGTTCGAAGTGAAGGCCAGCCATTTCCCGTCGGGTGAAAAGGCAGGATTAGATTCGTGGAATCGGGTCTTCAATAGCGGGACTGGCTTCCGGCCTCGGACCAGGTCCAACAGCCACACGTCGCTTTGTTGTTCGTTCGCCAACCGGGGGACTCCGGTGTTCACGAAAGCTACAAAGCGCCCATCGGGGGACCAGTCGGTCGGCGCCTGGAAATCGGCGGCCGGCATCGCCTCTTCCACATCCGCTTGGCCCAGACCGCGCAAATAAAGCCGGGGCAGCGTCGCGTCGGCTGCCCGCAGGAACGCCAGAGTCGACGAATCCGGCGACCATACGGGCGCATCCCGGAGGCCTGGCTCCGCTGTCAATCGCCGTCCCGAGTTCGTTTTGAGATCGAAGATCCAGAGGTCCTGCTCTCCTCTCTCGACCTCGTAAATCGCCGCCGCCAGCCGTTGCCCATCCGGTGACAGCCGTCCAGACTTCAAGCTTACGTTTGCCGGACCGAGCGTTCCAAGCTGGTGTCCCGACCGATCCACCCACACGAGCTGCGAACGAGCGACAAAACCCTGGTAGGCGATGACGCCATGATCCGAGACGGAAAAGTCCGCAGCGCCGGTTTGAGCGAAGGAGTAGACCCCGGTTGCGACCGGCGCGGATTCACCAGTTAGTTCGAGGGAACGCGGATCGAACGGGTGAGCCAGCAAATTTCCACCACGAATATACAGGAGGTAGCCGGTGCCCGGTGTCACCGTTGAGGCCGTATACATCACCCGCGAATCAGCTTCGATCACATCCTTTGATGTGAAATCGCGGAGCTGCGCCACACGCGCTTGATAACGGCCGGCGCGCGCTTTCCAATCGACGTACAAGAGATGCTCGCCATCGGGCAGCATCTGGGGCCACCAATACTTGTTCTTTAACGGCTCCAGGGACCCGCCGGACGCAGGAACAAGGTAACTCGCCTGGAAACCGTTGAGCATGATTCGGTTGGAGTCTAACCAAGCACCGGAAGCGAGGAACGGTGGCGAATCCGCCAAAAGGATTGGAGAGCCACCCTCGAGCGGCGTCCGCCAAAGCTTGCCCTTCGCAGTCAGATAGAGAGACCGGCTGTCGGGTGGCCAGAAAATCGTGTGGGCTCCTTCGCTGCCCGGAACCAATTGCGGCTCCAGCGAGTTGAAATCCCGAAGAAATACACCGAATTGGCCGCTCGAGTCCATGGCGGTGAAGGCCACGCGCGCGCCGTCCGGCGACAGCGCGAAAGACTGCCGGCTGGCAGCTCCCTCCAACGCAAATCCGTCAGGCGGCAGCACAGCCAATTTCGTCAGCTTCGGCGGCTCGACCGTCGGACGCCCCGCTAGCCAATAGCCGCCCGCCATTACGGCCAGAGCTGCTCCAGCGACAAATGGCAGCCAAGCTCGTGGCCGCTTGGCGGGCTTCGATTCGATCTTCAACGGCGCCGGGGCGGTCATCTCCAGAACAGCTTTAGTGGGAGCTCGCTGAACGGGAGCGATGAATCTGTATCCTCGGCCAGGGAGCGTCTCCACGTACCGCGGCTGGTCCGCGGAGTCTCCCAGCGTCTGGCGTAGCTTGTTGACCGCGGAGTTGAGACCATGCTCGAAATCCACGAACGTCCTGCCATCCCACAAGTGACGCTGGAGCTCTTCGCGGGTGATGATCTGTCCGGACCGGCCCACCAGGAGACAGAGGATTTGTAGCGGCTTACCCTGAAGCCGAATGGGGACTCCGTACTTGCGGAGGTCGCCTGAGGCCTCGTCGTATTCGAAAGGACCGAAGACCACGTTGAACGAAAGCTTCGGCTGGCTTGCCATACTAGGATTGAGATCTTATCATAAATCCCCTGTCCTCAGTCAGTTCCGCGTTGAGGCGAGAATTGACGCCAATTGGAGGGAGTGGCGCTCTCGCGCTCAGCTACAGTTGCCTGCGTGTGCACCACAATCTCAAAAAAGGAAAAACAGATATGAGGACTCTCACGAGAAACAGCATCAATCTGCCGATGGCGGCAGTACTTTTGACCGCCGCGCTCGCAGGTCCCGCGGTGGCGGCAGATAAGCTTGTCCCTTTCAAAGGTTCGCTACAGGCAAAGGAAAAGATCGTCTCGACTCAAGGGTCCCCGCCGGTTTCATTTGTGGCCGAGGGGAGCGGTGGCGGAATCGCCACTCAGCTTGGTCTATTTACGCTCACTTGGGAGTTTACGGTGATCACCGCGGACGGTACGGGCTCCGGGCCCGTTCACTTTATCGCGCCAAACGGGGACGAGATCTTCACTACGGCTGCTGGAACGAGTGAGCCGACATCCACACCCGGTGTCTTCCACATTACGGAAGTTCAAACCATTACGGGTGGTACCGGTCGATTCGCGAATGCCAAAGGGACTTTCATCGTGGATCGCTTGACAGACTTGAATACCGGCCTCACCTCCGGTTCATTCCATGGGACCATCACTTCGCCCGGGTGAAGCACACTGAGAGGTTCCAGAGATTAACAGCCCATCCTCCGCAACTCGCGAAGGATGGGTCTGATGATAGGGCCAAAACGCAGCAGCTACGCAGATTTGGCTTTGCCCACTTGGGTGCGCATTTGGCTCATGAACTGGCGCATCGTGGCGATCTGGCCGGGCGAGCGCTTCTCCGACCACGCTTCGAACCGCTTGGCAGCGTTTTCCATATGGACTAGAAAATATGGGTTCTTCCACATGTCGCGGCCCTGCTGCAGTCCTGGCCGGATGCGCTCGAACACGCCGAAGAACTCGCCACTCGTTTCGAAGAAGAGGTCCTCGTGTAGCAGACCATAGTCGAGCAGGGCGCAGGCCTGCTCCCAGTAACTGACTACCATCATGAAATTGGTGCCGCCTTCGGTGCCGAAGGCGGCGATCCGCATCCCCTCCTCAAAGGTCTCGGCCCAGTAGTTCTGGAAGAACCAGTCGCGAGCTTTACGCAGGCGTTCTTCGCGCCGCTCTTCGTAAACCCGGAGGTGCAGCTGGGCTTGTTCGTAAGTCGGTTTCGTTTCCATTTTTCAATCTCCTTTTTTGTTCGATAGATTAAATTGTCTACCTGCATGAACTAGTCGAACCGAGGCGGCTGAAATCGACAACGACGGCAAGATTTCTTGCCTGCTGACTAGTTCGCCGTTCCCAAAGTCGCGACGTTCACTCGCCACCACGCCAATTTAGGGCAAAAGCTTGCAAGACGCCCGTTAGAGGGCATCTTCGCCCCGTTTTTTCTCCACTTTCTCCAGTTTACAAATTCCTCGCGTCAAGGACTCGGCGATTTCTCGCTCATTAGGTAACACAATGGTGTTGAACGAAGCGAAAGAAGACATTCGAAGCCGCCTGAGACTCAGCGTAGCCGATCGTGACTTCCTTGCTCGGCCGGCCGATATGGGTCAAGCGCAGGATCGGATTTCCAGATTCTCCCCCGCTCCCTCCTGTGATCAGGACGCGGCCATCAAGGAGGAGTGTGGCTGCCAATCCAGGTAATTTGTGCTCACTAAGGGAGGGGTGTTGGATAGCGGCGGCGAGATAGGTGATGGCGATGGAAAAGACCGGCCTCATGCGCCGGTCGCTGTGGAGGGCGAGCTGAGGCGAATCATAGTGGACCGCTATGGACCCACACCAAATCCGAGAGGCTGCTAGTTGCCGGATCCATCCGATTCTGCCCGTTCCACGGCTTTCCGGAGGAGTTTGCGAGCCATCTCCCATCCAGCCTCGATATCAGAACGGTAGTGGATTCCCGCCCAAGTGCGCGAGAGTCCAATCTCTTCGCCGATTCGCCTGTAATACTCGGCCTCTCTCGGAAACAGGTATCCCAGAAGATTCGCTCGCGCCGACGTGAGCGCGTGATTTGCCGGATAACTGGGGTGTCCGGGCGGGGGAAATAGCAGAGGTACCGACGGGTCGAGCTGAGAGGGCCTTATCCTCCAGTACGTCATCTTGGCGTCGTGACTGGTGATGAGCATGTCCCAAGTTACTGCTGCCAGCAGAGCATAGGCACGCGCGGCTCTGGGTGGGTTGCTGTCGAGCTTGGTTTCAAACAGCCGCTTGGTCACCTCATCGAAGAACCAGGTCAGGTTGCCTTCCGGTGTCTGCCAGAACATCGCTCGAGCGTTGTTCAGAAACGGCTGCGGTCTTTTCAGTTCAGCCAGTTCGGCCACCGTCTCCGCTGAATCGTACGCGGGAGGCGGACCGGGCCGAAATTCGCTCGCCGAAGAAAGCAGGAACGGCTTCCATCCGGGAGCGTTCGCGAATACGGGATTCTCGCCAATCCACATGCCCGGTCCTTTGGGAACGGATCCCGCCCAGGGTGTAGCGAAGCCGTCCGTCGCCGCATACGCAATTACCCGCCGCCCTACCGCGCGTCCTAACTCCAGCCCGGCAATCACGTCGCTCGGATAGTGAAGCCCGGCATACAAACGCGACCTCGCGGCCTCGTCTGCGAGATTCTTGAACTTAGCCGCCTCGGAGGGAAAGAAGTAGGTCAGCACCACTTCCGCGGCTCCAGCCGCTACCGCGTGTTCAGACGGATACGACGGGCTGTTCGGCGTTGTAAGTGTTGGCCTGACGGAGCGGTCCGCATCGCTCGGCCTCGGCCGGTTATATTTATACTTGGAATCCCATGCCGCCACCATGGCGTCGTTCATTGCGATCGGCAATAACGAAATTTGCCGCCATGCCTGGGGAACCGGAACGCTCCCGTCACGGATCCTCTCATTGAGAATCTCAATCCACCGCATCCCTGGCGAGCCGGTGTCCCAAAATGCCACCTGGTTTCTGGCGTTGGCATCCGCTGAAGCTACGAAATCCCTCAGCCAGGCGATTTCACCTTGTGTTGCGCCCTGGTCCGGTGGGGGTGGCAGCCGTAGCTCGCTGCCGGATGTAAGTATCCATGTCTTCCACGTTCCGGCCTGTGGCTCGATCTGGGCCTGTGCGAATGCATGGGCTGCAAACCACGCAACCACGAATAAACCTCGCGATATTGGTGTCAACTTTGATGTCATCGGTTGTTCCTCGCACTCCATATTGGGACTGCCAGCCGGAAAACATAAGTGAATTGGCAACCATTTACGGTAAACGGCCGTTTTTCGCGTCGTCACGCTTCTGCGTTATGCTCGATGGTTGCGGTGGCCGGAGGTAGATGTGGCTGACCAAACCAACTCGGTCTCGCGTGGCGCATTGAACATTCCGGGTTTCTCGCACGCGTCGATTCACGGGCAACTCGATAGACTGCTGCAAAGTAGTAGCTTTTGCAAGGCTCCCAGCCTAAGCAGGTTGCTGCGACACTTGGTTCAGCAAGCCCTTGACGGGGATGCGCACCATTCAAAGGAGTATTCGATCGGCGTAGAGGTTTTCGAACGGGGTGAGTCGTTTGACCCCCGTATCGACAATATCGTCCGTGTCCAAGCGAGGCGGCTGCGGGCGAGGCTCGACGAATACTACGCATTGGAAGGTCAGGCGGACCCGGTCATCATCGAGGTGCCGAGGGGGCAATACGTTGCCGCATTCAGGCGGTCATCGCGCCCAGAGGCTGTTCCTGGGCCACCGGTCCTTGTCGAGTCCGGTTTCCGCTTCCGGCCTGCCGAAGCCTCAGGACCGCATGATGCGGTTCGCCATTTTTCATTTCCGGCACCGCGTACACCGTTGATCGGCCGTGCAACAGAGTTGGCGACTGTGAAACGTATGCTGCTCGCCAATGACGTACGTCTGGTTACTCTGTCGGGCGCGGGCGGCAGCGGGAAGACTCGGCTGGCTCTCGAAGTTGCATCGGAGGTGACCAGTCAATTTCGCGGCGGCGTCTGGTTTGTTCCGTTGGCCAGCATTTCGGACCCGGCAATGGTCGCCACCTCCCTAGCCGAGACTCTCGGTCTCCGGCAGATCAGTGGGAAGCCCATTGCTCTCGCCATAAGGGAGCATGTGCATCTCACGGTGCATGCTCCCGCGCTGCTGGTTATTGATAATGTCGAACACGTGCTCGAATCGGCTCCGCTGTTTGGCGAACTTCTGGACGCTTCCGAAGCGCTAAAGATTCTGGTCACCAGCCGCGCACCCTTAAATATATACGGTGAACATAAATTTGACGTGCCGCCGCTACCCACGCCCGATTTGGACCGCCTGCCTCCGCTTTCGGCGCTGTGCCTCAATCCAGCGGTTGAGCTCTTCGTTCAGCGAGCCACCGCTGTCAATCCCGGGTTCGAGCTCAATCTGGACAATTACTCCGCCGTTGCGGAGATCTGCATTGGCGTAGACGGCTTGCCGCTGGGAATCGAGCTTGCAGCCGCCAGAATAAGAATGCTCTCGCCAGCGGCCATATTGGCGCGCCTTGAGCATCGCCTGGAACTCCTCGTCGGCGGCGCCCGCGATGTGCACGCACGGCAGCAGACACTTCGCAGTGCCGTCAGTTGGAGCTACGACCTGCTGGATTCGTTCGAGCAGAAGCTATTTCGAAGGCTGGCTGTGTTTGCTGGAGGATGTACGTTCGAGAGCGCAGAGGCGGTCTGCGATGCCCATCTCGATCTGGGACTGGACGCGCTCAAGGGAATCTCGTCGTTAGTGGATAAGAGTCTTCTTCGCCAGCAGGAGCAACCGGGCAGCCAATCACGTTTTTTCATGCTGGAAAGCATTCGAGAATACGCTCTGGAGCGGCTTACGGAGAGCG
>Ga0207641_10004005_pt1 | contig 12854 bp, 8 predicted proteins | sample KBSSwiS62_FD_184306 | JGI IMG/M metagenome (GOLD analysis project Ga0207641, IMG submission 184306) | Switchgrass rhizosphere microbial communities from Kellogg Biological Station, Michigan, USA - KBS Switchgrass S6-2 (SPAdes) (version 2) | ecosystem: Host-associated > Plants > Roots >... | reverse complement strand
GTTCAGCCCTCGTCCCCCATTCTCAGGGCGGCGATGAACGCCTCCTGCGGAATGTTCACATTGCCATATTCGCGCATGCGCTTCTTGCCCTCCTTCTGCTTGTCGAGGAGCTTACGCTTGCGGCTGGCATCGCCACCATAGCATTTGGCGGTCACGTCCTTGCGCATCGCCGCGATCGTCTCGCGCGCGATCACCTTGCCGCCGATCGCCGCCTGCACCGGAATCTTGAACAGATGGCGGGGGATCAGGTCCTTCAGCCTTTCGCACATGTGGCGGCCGCGCGCCTCGGCGGCGCCGCGGTGGACGATCATGCTCAGCGCGTCGACCGGCTCGGCATTGACCATGATAGACATCTTGACGAGATCGCCTTCGCGATAGCCGATCTGGTGATAGTCGAAGCTGGCATAGCCGCGGCTGATCGATTTGAGCCGGTCGTAAAAGTCGAAGACCACCTCGTTGAGCGGCAGTTCGTAGGTGATCTGCGCGCGCCCGCCGACATAGGTCAGGTTCTTCTGGATGCCGCGCCGATCCTGGCAGAGCTTGAGCAATGAGCCGAGATATTCGTCGGGGACGTAGATCGTTGCCTCGATCCACGGCTCCTCGATCATGTCGATCCGGTTGGGATCGGGCATGTCGGCCGGGTTGTGCAGCTCGATCGTCTTCGCTTCCTCGGTCTTCGAATGGCTGAGGTGCAGGCGATAGACCACCGACGGTGCTGTGGTGATCAGGTCGAGATCATATTCGCGGGTCAGCCGCTCCTGGATGATCTCGAGATGGAGGAGGCCCAGAAAGCCGCAGCGGAAACCGAAGCCCAGCGCCGCCGAGCTTTCGGCCTCGAAGCTGAACGAGGCGTCGTTGAGGCGCAGCTTGTAGAGGCTTTCGCGCAATTTCTCGAAATCGGCGGCATCGACCGGGAAGAGCCCGCAGAATACCACCGGCTGGACTTCCTTGAAGCCCGGCAGCGCCTCGGCTGTCGGCTTCCTGGCGTCGGTGATCGTGTCGCCGACCCGGGTCTGGCTGACCTCCTTGATCTGCGCGGTTATGATCCCGATCTCGCCCGCCGCCAACTCGCTGAGCTGCTCGAGCTTGGGTCGCATGCAGGCGACCCGATCGACGAGATGCTGGGTGCCATGCTGCATGAACATGATCTGCTGGCCCTTCTTGAGGACGCCTTCGACGACGCGCACAAGGATGACGACGCCGAGATAGGGATCGTACCAGCTGTCGACGAGCATCGCCTTCAGCGGCGCGGTGCGATCGCCCTTGGGCGGCGGGATGCGGGTGACGATGGCCTCTAGCACCTCGTCGATGCCGATGCCCGACTTGGCACTGGCCAGGACCGCATCGTCGGCGGGCAGGCCGATGATGTCCTCGATCTCCTGCTTGACCTTGTCGGGTTCGGCGGCGGGCAGATCGATCTTGTTGATGACCGGCACGATCTCATGATCATGCTCGATCGATTGATAGACATTGGCGAGCGTCTGCGCCTCCACCCCCTGCGCGGCGTCGACGACGAGCAGCGCGCCCTCACAGGCGGCCAGGCTGCGCGACACCTCATAGGCGAAGTCCACATGGCCCGGAGTGTCCATCAGGTTGAGGACATAGGCGTTGCCGTCCTTCGCTTTGTAATCGAGGCGCACGGTCTGCGCCTTGATGGTGATGCCGCGCTCCTTCTCGATGTCCATATTGTCGAGCACTTGCGCCGACATCTCGCGGTCCGAGAGGCCGCCGGTGCGCTGGATCAGCCGGTCGGCCAGCGTCGACTTGCCATGGTCGATATGGGCGATGATCGAAAAGTTGCGGATACGGTCGATCGGAACGGTCACGAAAATCTCGATCACAGCGAGTGGAAGGTGGGGCGCGCCATAGCAACGCCTGCGCCGGGACGCAAAAAGCACATGCTGAATGTGTTTTTCAGCATAGGCGGCCGGCAAGGATTGCGGAATTGTGACGTGCGACGAGGTGATTCGCCGGAGGGGACAATCGCCTTTTGTCGGAAAAACGGGGGTTTAAATCATGAAATATGCGCTTCTCGCCGCCGTCGCGGCCGCCGCCACGCTTTCGAGCGAGGCTTTCGCAGCCGACGCGCCGGCGCAGCTTACCAGATGCGGCGCGCCGATCGGCTCGATCGCGGTCGTCGATGGCGACACCCAGGGCTGGACCAAATATGGCCTGTCGAGCCCGCGGGACCTGATCGCGGCGATGGCGGTGCAGAGTGGCTGCTTCACCCTGCAGGCGAACAACGCCGGCGCGCCGGCCGATTTCCTGTTCACCGCCGTCGCGGGGGACAAGGAGGAGGTCGACAAGGGCATCGGCCTGGCGCAGACCGCGCTGACCGAGGGCCTCGTACGGTCGGGCATGGCCAGCAAGATGATGGGCAGCGTGCCGTTCGGCGGCCAGGCGCTGGGCATGTTCGGCGGCTTCGGCGGCAAGAAGAAGACGGTCGCGGCCGGGCTGCGCGTGATCAGTCCCGCTACCGGGCAGGTCGTGGCGTCGGGCTCGGGCGAGCAGACCAAAACCATCATGACCATCGGCAGCGGCGGCATCGGTGGAATCGGCAGCAATCCGTGGGGCGACGCTGCGCGCGCGCAGATGGCGGCGATGGGCTATGGCGATCCCTATGCGGCGGGCGGCGGTTATGGCGCTTCGAAGGACGGGCAGATGCTTGCCGGCGCCTTCGTGCTCGCGTTCAATAATGTGATCGCGCAACAGGCGGCACTGGCATCGGCCAAGGCAACGCGCCCGGCGGCGGCCCCGATCGCTACCGCACCAGGATACACCACCGCGGTCGACAGCAAGCTTTATGCCGATGCCGCCGGGGGCAGCGTCGTCCGCACATTGCGCGCGGGCACCACGCTGACCCCGACCGGATCGCGCGAGGGCCTGTTCGTCGAAGTCAGCGACGCCTATGGCACGAAGGGCTGGGTTTCGGTCGAGGACCTGAAATAGGCGGGGAGAGGCGGAAACCCGCTTGGACCAGGAAAACCCTTCTCCCGGCCGGGAGAAGGGTTTCTGCTGAAGTGGTTCGTCGGCGCTGACCGGCGATCCTCCTGCCTGACGGAGGGATCAGTCGGTCGCCGCCAAACGACATCCGCTGGCGTTCGACCTCAGAAGGCAAAGTCGGTATTGTCGATGGTCGCACCGGTGATGCCGGCGAGTGTGACAACGGCGGTGATGCCGTCACGGGTGCCGGCGTAGCCCGCCCCGCGCGCCGCCCGGTGCGGCCAGCTTGTCGAGCACTTCCGGCCACAGTTCCGGCATTGCGCCCGCTTCGTAGATCGCATCGATGATCTTGTTTTCATCCGGCATCTTACGCCCAGCGCTATCGGTCGGTTCGCCATGTGGCAATCCGGCCGTTCACATTGCTGTCCATAGCCGCCTGAGCCGCAACATATGGTTAATGGGTTCTTAGGAAATCGCGCCTATCCCGGATGCGTTGAGACAGGCTGCGGGTGGTACAAGATGATTCCCAAGAAGCTCCATTTCATCTGGGTTGGCGACCAGTCCAAGCGGCCCGACAACTGCATAGCCACCTGGCGCGCCTTCCATCCCGACTGGGAGATCAAGGTCTGGGGGGACGAGGACCTGCGTGACTGCGAATGGGCCAACAGTCATCACATCAGCGAGATGTACGGTATCGAGCTGAACGGCGTGGCCGACATGATGCGCTGGGAGATCCTCTACAAGGAAGGCGGCATCGTCCTTGATGCCGATAGTGTCTGCGTGCGACCGCTCGACGATTTCCTGCTCGATTGCGACGCTTTCGCCTGCTGGGAGAATGAGATGGTTCGTCCCGGCCTGATCGCCGCCGGCTATTTCGGGAGTTGTGCCGAGAACCCGTTCGTCGGCCAGATCATCCTCGACATCCAGCAGGAAAGCACGGTGGTCGATCGCATGGCGTGGGAAAGCGTCGGCCCGCAGCGGTTGACCGACGCCTATCGCAAATATCAGTATCACGGCCTCAAAATCTATCCGAGCCACTATTTCATCCCGGTCCATTTCTCAGGCGTCGCCTATGACGGAACCGGACCGATCTATGCCCATCAGCTCTGGGGCAGCACCAACGGCATCTACGACCAGATCCATCTGGAACGGTTCATCCCAGACGATGCCGCCCCGACCGCTGCGGCCCCGCGGTCCGCCGCGGCGCCCGCGGCGCCGTCCACCCCACCGGCTTCCCATTCAAACGGTGCGACTGAGGGCGCGAACTCGATCGAGACGCTGCACGACCCCTATTTCGTCCAGAAGGTGCAGGTCAGTGGCGAGCTGGTCGGGGTCAACAAGCTCGACGTGTTCAGGACGCTGTGCGAGGGCAAGCGGGTGCTCCATGTCGGCTGCGCCGATTGGCCGATAACCAATCCGGCCACCTCGCTCCACCTCGCGCTGGAGCCGCACTGCGCGGCGCTTGACGGCTTCGACATCCACGAAGAGGCGCTCGACGCGCTCCGACCCTTCACGCGTGGCCGGCTGTTCAGCCGCTTCGAGGAGGTCGTCGACGAATATGACATCGTCCTGGTCCCCGAAGTGATGGAGCATGTCCCCCGCGTCGATGAGTTTCTGGCGACGCTCGATGCCGTCGATGCGCGATTCTTCTTGGTTACCGTGCCCGACGCCTTCCAATGCCGGCAGCGGCACTTCGAATATGGCAGCCAGACCGAGACCTTCGTCGAGGTGGTCCACCCCGATCATAATTGTTGGTACACCCCGTTCACCTTCGCCAACACGCTCGATAAATATACCGACTGGCAGATGGAAAAAATGTGGTTCTTCAACCACATGTCGCTGATGGCGCTGATGTCGAAGCCCGAACCGATCGCGCAGGCGGCATAAGGCCGGGCCCCCATCGCGAGGCTGGCGCCGTTCCGGCGCCGACCGATCCGGGCGGGATTGATCGAACCCGAGCGGCGATCCTGCGCCAATCCCGGCCCTTCCTTATCAGCTGACGGATGCCGAAGCAGCTCCGGCAAGGTGGCCATTCTCGTGCCGCTGATCCTCAGGCCGCGGCGCGGTCCGCATGGTCCCCGATATGGTCGCCAATCGCCGGCACCTTGAACGCGATGGGCGGGGCACCACTCACCAGCCGCTCATAAGCGATCTCGTAAGCGTGCTCGATATGGCGGGTGAAGCGGCGCGTGTCGAACAGCGGCGCGGTGTCGCGGGCGGCCACGAGGCGGCTGCGAAGGCCGGCGAGCCGCTCCGCATCGGTGGCCAATGCGAGCGCGAGCCGCTCATAGTCTTCGGCGGAGGTGGTGACGAGCTCCGGCAGGCCGACCGCGTGGAGCAGGCTGGCGGCGACCCGCGCCGTGAAGCTCTCGCCCAGTCTGGTTATCAGCGGGAGCCCCCCCCACAGGGCGTCGCTCGCGGTCGTGTGCGCGTTGCACGCGAAGCTGTCGAGGAACAGATCGGCGCATCGATGGCGCGCGAGGTGCTCGGCCGGCGACAGTCGTTCGGAAAAGATCAGGCGTGCGGGATCGACACCGCGCGATTCCGCCTCCCGGCGTAGATTTGCCTCGGCCCAGCGGTTGTCGCTAAGCAGCCAGAGCACGCTCCCTTCGATCCTGGCGAGCAGGCGCATCCAGATCGAGAATTCCTCGGGGCGAATCTTGTAAAGACTGTTGAAGCTGGCGAAGACGAAGCCATTTTCGGGCAAACCGATCTTCGTCCGGCTGAAGACGATATCCGAGATCGGCCGGCGATCGTCGTTGACCTGATAGCTATAGGGCAGGTGGATCAGCTTCTCGCTGAAGAAACCGGCATGGGCGTCGGGCGCCACGATTTCGTCCGCGATCAGATAATCGATGAACGGCGCGCCCGTCGAACCGGGATAGCCCAGAAAGGCGATCTGCACCGGCGCGGGCCGCTGCGCAAAGATACCGAGCCGCGACTCATGGGTGTGGCCCTTGAGATCGACCGCGATGTCGATGCGGTGGCGGCGGGCCAGCTCGGCCGCCTCGCGATCGCTGAGCGCGCGCGTGTCATGAAAATGATCGACGATGTGCGCCGTTCGCCGGCTGATCTCGTCCTCGCGGCTGCCATAGGAGAATGCGTGAATCTCGAAACGCTCGCGATCATGGAGCTCGAGCATGCGACTCATCAGATGCATCGTCGCGTGATTGTGGAAGTCGGCGGAGAAATAGCCGATGCGAATCCGCCCCGATGCTTGTTTCGGCCGTGGTGGGCTCATCGCCATGCTGCGATGCTTATGGCCGACATATTTGCGAGCGCGCGCAAGGTGGCGCTCACCGCTGTCGTCGAGCGCGATCAACGCGAAAGGCGGGATCGCGTCGGTCGTGATGCCGAGCGACCCGATATCGATTGCCGGACCGTCATCGCCCCAGTCGCACATCCGTGCGCGCTGATGGGCGAGCTGGCCCAGCGCTTCGGCATAATCTGGCTTCAGCGAGATCGCGCTGGAATAGTCGGTGACAGCCTCGTCGAGGCGATGGAGCTGCTGGAGGACTGCGCCGCGGTTATAATGGGCGGCGGCCAGGCCAGGCCGAAGTCGGACCATCTTGCCATAGCAGCCGAGTGCCTCCTCGAGCCGGCCGAGTTCGACCAATGCGGCGCCGCTATTGGCGTAGGCCTCCGCATGGTCGGGCTTGAGTTCGATCGCCCTGACATAGCTGGCGAGCGCCGCCTTGTGCCGGCGCAGTTCCTGGAGCACGGTGCCGAGATTATAGTGTATCTCTGCTGATCCGGGTTGGAGCTGGGCCGCGCGCTCGCAGCTTTGCAGAGCCTCCTCGGGCCGCTTCAGATCCTTCAGCACGCTGCCGCGGTTGGACAGCGCCTCCGCGAAATCCGGCTTGAGCTGGAGCGCCGCCTCATAGGCGGCCCGCGCCTCGTGAAGCCGGTCGAGCTTGCGCAGCGCGGTGCCCCGATTGCAGTGCGCCGCGGCATGGTCGGCGCGCAGCGCGATCGTCGCGTCATATCCGGCGATCGCCTCGACATAACGCTCGAGATCGCTCAGCAGATTGGCGCGGTTATAATGGATATCGGCGGAGCGCGGTTGAAGCCGGATCGCACGATCATAACAGGCCAGTGCCTCGTCCAGCCGCCCGAGATAGCGCAGCACCATGCCGTGATTGCTATGGGCCGCCGCATTGTCGGGCTGGAGCTCGGTGGCCGCGCGACAGCTTTCGAGCGCCTCATAATGCCGGCCCTGCCGCAGCAAAACGATGCCGCGGTTGCTGCGTATGTCGCCGTCGCGCGGGTTGAGCCGGATCGCGGCCTCATAGCTGGCAAGTGCCTCGTCCGCCTGGCCTAGCCCGTTATGGGCGGCACCGGCCAGGTTGTGGAGATCGGCCGCGCGCGGATATTGGTCGATCAGCTCGGCGAGCCGCTCGATCACTTCCGCGAAACGCCCCTGGTCGTACAGGTCCAGGACCGCATGGACGGCAAGCGCGTAATCGTCATCGAGGGGCCGTTGCAGCCTGCGCAGGGCGTCGGTCGCCGCGCGATTGAAGGGAAACCGGTCGAGAATGTCACCATAGGCCCGCTCCGCCTCAGCGATCCGCCCGTCGCGCGCGGCGGCAAGGGCGTCGGATAGCTGCTGCTCGACGGTCGGGATCATCGCCATTCCTACTAACTCGGTACCCCGCCCTTATGATCGCGGGGTGTAAAAATCCGCTTAACCAAGCGGGCAAAAGGGCTTCCGCCGCAGTTTGCGCGGCCGCGTCGCTCTGATATCAACCGTCGCAGGGGGCCTTGCCGATCATGACCGAAGCTCTGCGTCTGGATGCCGGTAGCCACCTGCGCGTCATGAACAGGCTGGACGCGGCATGGCTCCTGTTCGCACTGGTCGCATCGCTGCTGGTCATCGCGCTGGTGATGGGGCGGCTTACAGAGCGGCTCGACTATATCGTCTACGACAATGCGCTTGCCGCCGCCGAACGTGCGCCGCCGGACAACATAACGATCATCGCGATCGACAATGCCAGCCTTCAGGCGATCGGCCACTGGCCCTGGCCGCGCCGAATCCACGCGCAACTGCTCGAGCGGCTCGCCGAGGCAAAGCCTCGCTCAGTGGGCTATGATGTGCTCTTTATCGAGCCGACTCCCGACGACGGAGCACTGGCGGAGGCGGTTGCGCGCAACCGAACATATCTGCCGCTCGTCATCGACGTGCCGGGCAGCAACGGCGCCGGCTATGATGTCGTAACGCCCGCCGCTCCGATTGCCGCCGCCGCCGCCGGCCTTGCCCAGGTGAACCTTCATTTCGACGGCGACCGGGTCATCCGGAAGATCTATCTCGAGGAAGGCGGCGGTGGGCGGTCCTGGCTTCAGCTCGGCGCGCTGATGGCAGGTGCCCGGCGCGACGGTGGCGCGGAAGGCGCGCGCGATGGCTTCTGGCAGAAGCGACCGGTGCTGATCCCATATGGCGGGGCCACCGGCCACATACCCTCGATATCGTTCATCGACCTCCTCGACGGGCGCGTGCCGCCGGAACTCCTCGCCGGACGCCATGTCCTGATCGGAGCGACGGCCGACGGGCTCGGCGACAGCTACCCGACGCCCACATCGGGCGCGACCGGCCAGATGCCGGGGGTCGAGATCCAGGCGCATCTGCTCGACGCGTTGCTGCGCGGCGACGCAATCGTGCCGGCCTCGCCGACCCTGATCGTCGTTGTCGCGCTTGGCACGGCCTGGCTGCTGCTCGGCTTCTGCCTCTGGCTCCGTCCGTTGGGGATCGCCATCGCGACGGTGGCGGTGGCGGTGGCGGTCATGGCGTTGACCTTCGGCCTGCTCCGCTTCGCGAATTTGTGGCTGCCGCCGACTCCGGCCCTGGCGGGGCTGCTGTTCGTGATATCGGCCGAGGCGTGGCGCGAGCGGCAGCGGCTCCGCGAAACGCTGGTGCGCGAGCGGATCGCGACCGCAGCGGTCGAAGGCGAATTGCAGGCAGCGCGCAACATCCAGCTCGGCATGCTGCCCCCGCGGCAACAGCTTGCCCGAATCGATTCCCGAATCGATCTCGACGCTTTGCTGGAGCCCGCGAAGTCGATCGGCGGCGACCTCTACGATGTCGTACGGATCGATGCCGATCGGATCGCCTTCCTCGTCGGGGACGTTACCGGCAAAGGCGTTCCCGCGGCACTGTTCATGGCTTTGTCCAAGGCGTTGGCAAAGAGCATCGTGTTGCGCGGCCTGCCCGACCTTGCCGAAGTTGCAGCGACCCTCAACGCTGAGCTGATGCGGGACAATAGCGAGGCGATGAACCTGACGATGCTGCTCGGCGTCATCGACCTGTCGAGCGGCGAGGTGCGGCTGATGAGCGCGGGGCACGAGCATCCGCTGCACGTCGGCGCGGATGGCAGCGTCACGGTCCATCGCCTAGAGGGTGGTCCCCCGTTCTGCATCACCCCCTTCCCCTATCCCGACGAGGGAATGCGGCTCCTGCCGGACGAGTCCCTCGTGATCGTCTCGGACGGGGTCAGCGAGGCGCTCGACGGCTCGGGCGCGCTGTTCGGCCATGCGCGGCTGCTCGAGGCGATCCGCGGCGCCGGCAGCGCGACCGCCATGATCGAGTCGATCCGAAGCGCGGTCCGCCGTTTCGAAGCCGGCACCGATCCGACCGACGATCTGACCGTCATGGCGCTGCGCTTCCGCCCCAGGCCATAGCGGCGGATAAGCGCGCGCCGCTTCACCGCTTGTCCCCATCCGGCACAATTCTGTAAGGATTCTGTCAGGAAAGCCGCTTGTCGCAGCTGTCCGCGTGTCATAACCTTTTCTTTACTCTTTATCTTTTCACGCGGGGGGTGTGGATGTTCAAGATTACTGCAGCGCTCATGGCAGGGCTAGCCGTCAGCCCGGCGATGGCGGCGACTATCGCGTCGACCAACTGGAATGCCGCATCGGGACCGGCGATCGTCGGGTCCGAGCTCTCGACGGTCACGTTCAGCGAATTCTCCTTCGCGCCCGGCACGTTCGACACCAACCTCAAGCACTGGGTCATTCCCGGTTCGATTTCGTCCGGTACCGGCCTCACGCTCTCCGGTGACGGGGTGATCGCGGTCGGCCCGGACGGAGTGTCGAGCTATCATGCGGTTCCGATGGGCAGCGACGCCCGGCCCGCGCCTGAAGGCGTGGGCGCGGATGGCCGTTATCTGTCGGTGCCGCTCAACCTCGACGATGCGCCGACCAGCAGCCCGAACAATTCGGTCACCCTAAGCTTCGCCGACAGCAGCGGCGCCTACAGCTTCGGCGGTGCGGGCATCGGCGCGGTCAGGGGCTTTGATTTTTACTGGGGCTCGGTGGACCGGGAAAATACCTTGATCGTGCTCACCTCGAAAAATCCCTACATATTCAGCTTTGGCGGCGCCGGGGTTTCGGACGGCGTGAATTTCGCGGACTGGACCTCCGACGAGGCCAATCGCCGGGTCTATGTCTCCCTCGATAGCGACGAGACGCTCCAGTCGATCACCTTCTCGTCCGGGAACATGGCCTATGAGCTCGACACGCTGCGTTTCACCGGGATCGCGGCGGTTCCCGAGTCATCGACCTGGGCGATGATGATCCTCGGCCTGGGCGGCATCGGCCAGGCGATGCGCTCGCGTCGCAAGCTCAAGGTGGCCGTCGCGGCCGCTTGATACCGCTCCTGTGATGAACGCCGTCCCTTCGGGGGCGGTGTTCTGGAAGCCGGCTGCATCGCGCAGATCTGCCCGACGCGCAGCCGGTATGAGCGCTCCGGGCAGATGCCATGCGCTCGACACCGCTTCTCCTGTTCGGCCTGGGATCAGGATAACGGTCGCGTGTCTCCGCTCGCCGCGCAGAAGGCACCGAAAGGACGGCTTGTTGCGCATGGAGAGCGGAGCGGCCGATCACGCCGGTGCTTGGTTAATAGCTAAAAGACTGCTATTTTGCTCCAGATACATTTTCCAAACATTGCTTTACGCGACGAAATTCCGCGGTTTCTTGAAAACACATTCAACCGATAAAGATATCCGGACGAGCCGAGGCACGACGCTGATTTTGCATCCTCGCAGGACGTCCGGGCTCGAAGGATGGGATGATGAAGGATCTGACGGCCGCAAGCGGCGAAACCGTTGGCTGTTGTCGCATATGCGCGGCAGGGTGCATCCTGCATTTCCAAAAAGATCGTAGCGGGCGAATAACAAGCGCGCGGGGCGCGCCCGATCACCCCATCACCGGCGGCTATGCATGCTCAAAAGGACTCCTGCTTCACGAGGCACATTATAGTCCGGAACGGCTGTTGCACCCGCTCAAGCGCATGTCCGACGGTCGCTTTGTGCGCGTGCCTGCCACCGAGGCCCTCGATGAAATCGCCTATCGTCTCCGGACGATCATAGACGATCATGGGCCCGACGCCATCGGCGCCTATCGTGGTACCTTCGGCTACGATCATCCGCTCTTCCAAAGCTTGCTGACAGCGTTGAACTCGCGCAGCTTTTTTTCGACCTTGACGATCGATCAATCGGCGAAAGTCGTGACGGCCGGTAGGCTCGGAACATGGGACGCCGGTAAAGACCAGTTCCACGATGCCGATGTATTGTTATTAACAGGGACCAACCCTCTCGTATCGAATACCACCTTTGATTTTCCGGTACAAAATCCACTGCGACATCTACGCATGGCGAGGAACCGTGGCTTAAAGCTTATAGTCATTGACCCTCGCTATACCGAAACCGCGAAACAAGCCGATTTGTTCGTTCAGCCATTCCCGGGCACCGACGCTATTTTATTCGCGGGTATCATTCGCGAGGTAATGGAAAAGGCGTGGGTCGATCAGGAATTTTGCAATCGTCATGCCCAAGGCGTCGAACTGCTGCGCCATGCCGTAGCGCCCTTCACCGCTGATCTTGTCGCACGTCGCGCGGGCATCCGCCCCGATGAGATTAGGGAGGTAGCCAGAATCTTCGCCGAACCGTTGCAAGAGGACGGCGCGGTACGGCGTAGGCGCGGCGCAGCGCTCGGCGGTACCGGTCCTGATATGGGCCCGCATTCGAACCTCGCCGAGCATTTGATCGAATGCCTCAATGTCCTGGGTGGCCGCTATGCCAGACCGGGAGACTTGATCGCCAATCCCGGCGTGTTCGCCCCGCCGAGGCGCTATCGAGCCCAAGTGGTCGCACCCGGCCGGCCTTGGGAAAACGGGTGGACCAGCGAAGCAACCGGTTATGGAACCTTCGTGGGTGAAAAGATGTGCGGCACTCTCGCCGACGAAATCCTTGTTCCCAGCAGCGACCAGGTCAGGGCGCTTATTTGTGATAGCGGAAATCCGGTAAATGCCGTGCCCGATCAAGGCCGCATCGTAGCTGCCTTGAGATCATTAGAGCTCTTGGTAACTATCGATCCGTTCATGACCAACACGGCACAACTTTCCCACTTTATCTTGCCTCCTCCAATGGTGCTCGAGCGCGCGTCTGCAATCCACCCTCTTTATGAAACAGCAATGATGCCGTGGCCAATGTCTCGCTATTCTCCGTCGGTGATCGAACGTCCTGAAGGCGCGGAGTTGCTTGACGGATGGGAGGTGGCATTCCAACTCGCGCAGCGGCTAGGCGTGGTACTGGACTTGTCCGGCCAGGCCATGGATATGACCCAGCAGCCGTCCGAGCTTGCCATGTTGCGCCACATGTGCCGCACAAGCCGAGTTCCATTTGATGAAATCATTCGACACCCACCGGGCCATGTCTTCTCTGAGCTTCCGAATGTCTATGTCGAGCAAGCCGATCCTGATGCAGACGCACGCTTCGACCTGGCGCCTGCAGACGTCCGGGAAGAACTGCTCACAGCGCTTGCCGATAAACCCGCCCTCGGCTTTACGCACATACTTGCCGTGCGCCGCACGCGGGAAATACTCAATACCACAATCCACCATCCCTCGGCCCGCCAACGCC
>Ga0207641_10004002_pt1 | contig 12858 bp, 17 predicted proteins | sample KBSSwiS62_FD_184306 | JGI IMG/M metagenome (GOLD analysis project Ga0207641, IMG submission 184306) | Switchgrass rhizosphere microbial communities from Kellogg Biological Station, Michigan, USA - KBS Switchgrass S6-2 (SPAdes) (version 2) | ecosystem: Host-associated > Plants > Roots >... | reverse complement strand
AAGCATTTCATTACGAATCGCACCCTGCGGAGGGGTGAATTTTTTTAGTTGCGCTGTATGAGCCTGCGGCAATGGAGCGGAGGAGATTTTTTTTGCGCTATTCGTTTGAGATGCCGAACTTTCGGCCCTTGCCGGATCGACCGCTGCGTCGAATCGCGGGAGTCGGGTAGCCAGCAGAAATCCGGCGATGGCGGCGATCACTATCGCCGGGAGGACCATCTTCCATGGATTGCGTAACATTGAACCAAACCCTTCCATGGGTGGCCGAAGGGCGCAAGGCGAAACGGAACCAGGGAAATTAAAAGGGAGAACCGGCCTGTTCTACCAGGTGTCTTTTACTTGGCATCAACGGGCATTGCGCACCGGGTCGAAATGTGGCTGGAAGCGGCTCAAATCCTCGATGCTGCATTTAAAAGCATGATTGATTTTCGTGGAAACTGTTGCACACTGGCTTGCATGAAAACCCTTGCGATTCTCGTTGTGGGTTTGCTCCTTGCCTGTGGTGAAGGCGCAAAGGCCCAGTCCTCCCAGCAGTTATTTAATGAAGCCCAGCGGGCTTATGTCGCCGGCGATATTGACGGCGCCAGACAGAAGTTCAAAACGGTCCTTGAACTCGATCCTAACAACACCAGTGCCATTAATTATATGCGAATGATTAATGCGCAGGAGAAAAAGGACGGCGGAGAACAGCTTGAAAAACAATTGAAAACGCTGGTTCTGCCCAAGGTGGAGTTCAAGGATGCCACCTTCGGTTCGGCGCTCGAATATTTAAAACAACAGGCGGCCAAGCAGTCCGATGGGAAGGTTAAGGTAAGTTTTGTCGTGCAACTCCCGCCGGAATTTCCGGACACGCAACGGGTGACGCTCAATCTCAGCAATATCCCGTTTACGGAGGCGCTTCATTACCTTTGCCAGTTGGCGGAGGTTGATTACAAGGTTGAGAAATACGCGGTGATCGTGAAGAAGAAGGCGGATGTCGCGGCACCCGAGGCTTCACCTGCGGCCAAGGCCCCATAAGTTTTATACCATTTCTCGGAAATCATTTCCGAATGAATCAGCGGCGGTAGGGATGGTTCGCCGAACCGTCCCGCTTTACGGGCGGAGCAGAGCGTAGGCGGCTGGTTTTAATGCGTTTGTCCCATTTCGGAATCAACGGCATCAGGAATTTTGTCACACAAGGGCCTTTAATTGGGGATGGTTCGCCGAACCATCCTTACCCTGGATCCGCTTCGCCGGAATTCGCAACTACCCCTTTATCAAGCCTCGATTCGGAAATTTATTTCGAGAATCGCTCTAAAGGTCTTATAGATCGGTGGGACTTATGAGTAAATCACCCGGGTTAGATAGAGTCCTTCCGCCGGTGCTGCGAAACTTGTTTTTGCCTTCCCGGCGAGCAGCCTTTCGATCCAGCCGGGTTCGTCGCGATGCTGCGCGCAGCGGATCAGCGTCCCGGTCATCAGGCGCACCATTTTATAAAGAAATCCGTCCCCTTCAAAGGTCAGGGTGATGAGCATTCCCCGTTGCGAAACGCCGATGCGGTGAACGGTTCGCACCGTATCTTCGACCGGTTTGCCACGGTTGGCGGCAAACCCGGCGAAATCGTGGGTGCCTGTCAATTTTGACGCGGATAACTTGAGTTGAGCAACATCCAAAACCCCAGGCAGATGCCAGGCCCGCCCGAGTTCAAACGGAGAAGCAATCGGGTGATTCCAGATCCGGTAGGTATAAATTTTTCCTTTGGCGGAAAAACGGGCATGAAATCCGGTCTTTGCCCGCAAACATTTCAACACGCGTATTTCCCGCGGTAGATGCGCGTTGAGTGCGGGAATCCAGTCGGCCGGGGTGAAACGGGGATGTTCAGCGTCCACATGGGCGCATTGGGCGAGCGCATGAACTCCGGCATCGGTGCGGCCTGAACCGTGGATGACGATGCGGCGTCCGCAGATCTGCGCAAACGCAGTTTCCAACCGGTCCTGGACCGTATTCCCTCCGGCCTGACTCTGCCAGCCGAGGAACGGACGTCCGTCATAGGCGATGATCAGTTTTAAACGCACGGATCGATGGAGTTGATTATCCAAGAACCAACAGAAAAACCGCCAGCAGATAAATCACACCGAAGGAGAGCAGGGAAACCCGGAACCATGGCGGTGGTGAAGGTTTGGAGGTTATGCGATTGCGTCGCAGCACCCAAAAAGCCAGGCTGAGCCAGCCGAGCATGAAAGCCCCGGCAATCAGCATCATCACGTCTCTGGAATGCTCTGCGCCGGGGTGGGGAACAATCGTCATGGCGGACAGTCCCACGAGGGCGAGCAGGCTCGCCAGTGAGCAGATTGCGGACATGACAAAAAGCGTTTTCACCGTGGGATGCAGGAGGTTATCCGCCCAGCATGGCCTGAGAATCGAGATAACCCTGTAGAATGAGTTGCGCTGCGACCTGATCGATTACGGCGCGGCTTTGTTTTACATTTCTTCCGCTTTCATGGAGTGATTTCTGGGCAGCGACTGAAGTAAGGCGTTCATCCCAGAGCTTGACCTCGCATGAAACTTTCGTCCTGAGCAGTTCTGCAAATGCGCGGGCCTTTTCGGCGGCGGGGCCGTAGGTGCCGTTCATGTTGCGCGGAAGTCCGAGGATGATGATTCCGATTTTATCCCGGGTGACAATTTGCGCAATGCGCTCAAACGGATCCGGCGTGGTGTTGATGTGGATCGTTTCCAGCGGATGCGCGAGCATTCCCAGTTCGTCGGAGATAGCGAGCCCGATGCGGGCTTCGCCATGGTCGATTCCGAGTGCCCGTTTCATTGCAATTCCCCCGGAATTTTGCCGACGAGATGCTTGATTTTCTCGGCTTCCTCACGGTGGCAGACCATGATTGCATCCTCGGTTTCCACAACGATCAAATCCCGGACTCCCATCAGCGCTACATGGAGTTTGTTCTTTGAGAAAACCAGGTTGTCCGTGGCGTCAATCGTGCTGAGCGCAGTGTTGGACAGGTTGTTCCCGCTGTCTTTCGGGAAATATTTGGCAATGGCGGTCCAACTCCCGACGTCGTCCCAGTCGAAGGCTGCTTCAACCATCAGCACGCGGTCCGCTTTTTCCATCACTGCATAATCGATGGAAATTTTAGGAAGTGTGTGAAAATGCCTGGTCAGGAGGTGCTCAAGGTCGTGGCATTCGTGAATATGCTGGATGAAGGTTGCCAGTTCCGGGGTGTGACGTTTAAACGAGCTCAGAATCGAGGTGAGAGGCCAGATGAACATCCCTGCGTTCCAGCGGAAATTGCCCTGTTTGAGAAATGATTCCGCGAGTTCCGGAGCCGGTTTTTCGCGAAAACGGACCACATCGTAAACGGCGGGTGAATCAGGCAGCCCGGGAAGATGAAATTTATTTCCCTGCTCGATGTAACCAAAACCGGGGCAGGCCCAGGTTGGTTTAATGCCGATGGTGACGAGTTCTCCGGTCCGCTCCGCGGCTTCAGCGGCGACGCGTAACGTTTTTTGGAAATTTTCCCGGTCCCGGATCAGGTGATCGGCTGGAAGGACGATCATGGTGGCGTGATGGTCGCGCAGGGAGATCCAGCCGGCTCCGAGGGCGATGGCGGCGGCGGTATCGCGCTTGGCCGGCTCGGCCACGATGTTTTCGGGAGGGAGATTGTGGGCCAGTTCCCGGACGGCTTTTTCCTGATCGCGATTGGTGAGGATCAGGATATTTTCGAGCGGGACCAGTCCGTCGAGGCGGTTGATGGTTTGCTCAAGGAGCGTGGTGTCGGAGAAGAGCGAGAGAAGTTGTTTCGGACGCGAGGACCGGCTGAGTGGCCAGAACCGTTCGCCGCTGCCGCCGGCAAGAATCAAAACATAGAGTGAGGAGGACATGGATTTGGAAATACAGGCCTTGCCTGCAAGGGAAGTCAGCAGTAAAGAGCAAAAGAACCGACGATTCGAGTTTATTTTTGGAGCAGCTTCGCGCATACTTTAAACATGGCAAAACATCAGCACCTCGACACAGTTCCCGTCACCAGCCTGGTGACCGTTACGCAAACAGCCGTCGGTTGCGGAATTGGCCTGCTGCTGGCGCGTCGTCTCGGTCGCGTCGCACAGCGAAATACCGCCCTTGCCCTCTTTGCCGTCGGGGCGGTGTCGGTGGCTCCCCTGATTTTGGATCTCATTTCCAGGCGCCGGAATCGTCCCGGCTCGGAACGGGTCATGCGCCGCCGCCTGGAGTCGATCCGGCACGATGCCGGGATTTCCGAGGACGTCGAGATTTTCTAGGCGTCCCTTCTATTCATCCGGAACGTGATCATGGATTCTGTAAAAATCACGAGCGTTAACTGCAACCATTGCGGGGCGACGCTCGAGGTTGACGAAAAAACCCGGTTTGTGACCTGCGGATACTGCCAATCGCGTCTTGTGATTCAGCGGACTGCATCGGCAGTGTTTACCGAGGTGCTCGAAAAAATCGAGGAGCAAACCGGGCAGATTGCCGACAATTTAAAGGTGATCCAAATGCAGAACGATCTCGAGCGTCTGGACCGGGAGTGGGCGATGTCGCGTGAAAATTTGATGGTGAGCGGGCAAAATGGAAGCAGACGCGAGCCATCGATTTTCGGAGGAGTATTTGTGATTCTTATCGGTGTCATTGGAGGCGGTGCATGGACTCTGTTTGCCGGCACGATGGGAGCTCCCTGGTTTTTTGTGTTGTTCGGATTTTTTTTCATCGGGGTTACTGTGGTGGGCGGCATTGCTTCGATTAACAAGGCTGGGAAACTCGATAGCACACGCAGTGACTACGAATTCCAGAGACGGCGTCTGGTGGCCGGAATCGAGACCGAAAAACGGCGCCGGTAACCGTGCTGTTTTTTTCGGATTTCGATATTCGAAGGCCGGATTTCAAGGTAAAACCCCGTCATGCATCACCTTATTCAAGTCTGGTTTCACTGGGTCGAAAGCGGCGGTTACTGGGGAATTATCGTGCTCATGGCGATGGAGAGTTCCATTTTTCCGGTTCCAAGTGAGGTGGTGATTCCGCCTGCGGCATTCTGGGCGGCGCAGGGCAAACTGAATTTCTGGGGGGTGATCGCCGCCGGAACCTTTGGTTCCTGGCTCGGGGCGGCGATTACTTATTGGGTGGCCCGCTGGCTGGGACGCGTCATCATTGTGAGATGGGGGCGGCTTTTTTTTATCAGTGAAGAGAAATTGGCCCGCGCGGAACATTGGGTGCATCGATATGAAGCCGGCGGCATTTTCTTCGCCCGTTTGCTTCCGGTAATCCGGCATCTGATTTCCATTCCGGCCGGCATCGTGCGGATGCCGTTTGGCGTCTTTAGTGTGATGACGATTACCGGTTCGGCGATCTGGTGTTATGTGCTCGCAGAATTCGGAAGACGCGCCATCACCGAAAATATGCTCGGGGATCCGGCCCAGATGATTCACGAGATTAAACATCAATCCCACTGGATCGTCGGTGGCGTATTGATTCTATGCGTGGCCTATTTTCTGGTGATGAAACTGACGGCCCCCAGGAAGGCCGGGGAGCGGTAAACGCTCGCAACTTCACCTCCATTTTTTCCAGTCATGAAGATCGACGGGAGGCATTACAGGACCATCTGGTTGAAGGAAACGGATCCCCGGGTGGTGCAGATTATCGACCAGAATGTGTTGCCCCATCGATTTGAGATCCGGGACATCGCCACCGTGGCGGAAATGGTTGTGGCGATCCGGGAGATGCAGGTGCGAGGAGCCGGCCTGATCGGGGCTGCGGCGGGCTACGGAATGTACCTGGCCGCGCTGGAGGCCGGGCGGGAGCATGATTTCGATTCCGCGGTTTTTCATGCGGGAGATCTATTGAAAGCCACGCGTCCCACTGCTGTGAACCTGGCATGGGCGGTGGGCCGGCAACTTGGCGCAATGGGGAGCGAAATAACAGTTGAGCGAAAAATTGCGGCGGCGCTTCGGACGGCATTGGAGATAGCGGATGAAGATGCCGATTATTGCCGGAGGATCGGGATGCACGGACTCAGAATTCTCAGGCGGCTTGCGAAAAAGAAAAACGGAGCACCGCTAAATATCCTCACCCACTGCAACGCCGGATGGCTCGCTTTTGTCGATTACGGTTCTGCAACTGCGCCGGTTTATGCCGCACACGACAGCGGAATTCCCGTGCATGTATGGGTGGATGAAACCCGTCCCCGTAACCAGGGGGCGAAATTAACGGCTTGGGAACTCGGTCGCCATGGCGTGCCGCATACCGTAATCGCCGACAACGCAGGAGGTCATTTGATGCAACACGGCTTGGTTGATCTGGTCATTGTCGGCACCGACCGTACGACCCGTACCGGGGATGTGGCGAACAAGATCGGTACTTACTTAAAAGCGCTTGCCGCCCGCGATAACCGGGTGCCGTTTTATGTGGCGCTGCCTTCTTCCTCATTTGACTGGAGCATGCGTGACGGTTTGAAGGAAATCCCGATCGAAGAACGCAGCGCCAGAGAGGTGAAATACGCGGATGGCTGGCATGCGGGAGAGCATTTGGAGATTCGGGTGACTCCAGAAAACAGTCCCGCGGCAAATTTCGGATTTGATGTGACTCCCCGCCATCTTGTTACCGGTCTGATCACTGAACGCGGGGTATGCAAGGCCAACGAACAGGCGATCTGCAGACTGTTTCCCGAATACTCAACCATCGGAAACGGTTAAATCGAGCTGTATTCCCTGATCCGATTGCCGGATATAGGGTTAGCCCAGAACTCCGAATAACGTAATCAGCAGAATGAGGGCGAGCAGACAGGTGATCATAATGGAAATTCCGTTGAGGATTCCGGCGGTAGTTACCAGGCCCTTTCGTAATGGCCTGGAATCCAGATTAAGAGGTGATGACACCAGATCCGATGTCCCGGAATCCAAACGTAACGGCATTCAGGGTGCCGGTATTCGCGCCATTCATGGCTGCGGTATCCGTGCCAGCCGTCCCCGTCATAGGCCCGTGCGCTGACCCCGGTGAAGCCCAATGTGAAGGCCAGCATTGCGATCAATGAGATTGTTTTCATAGGATTTGATAGATTCGACACGGGTGTGCCCGTGTTTATTCATCAAATCCTTCCCTCTTCCCTCAATTACGGTTTTGCGGGAGACTCGCCGAAGAGTTCGTCAAAAAACAACTTCATCTGGGCCCAGGATCGGCGGGAGGCATTTTCATTGTATCCCACCATTGCGGACATTCCATTTTGTTCGGCCAGTTTCGTCGCCCCGGGATTGCTGAAGGCATGGAGCGCGCCGGAATAATTAACGAACTGGTAGTCGATGTGCGCACTGTCGAGCGCTTTCATGAAAGCGGTGATATCCTCCGGTTTGACCGTTGGATCCACGGCCCCATTGAGCATCAGTATTTTTGCGTGGATTCTTTTCAAATCCTCCGGGGTGGGTTGAATCAATCCCCCGTGGAAACTGACAATGCCTGCGAGAGGAGCCCCGCCAAAGGCCAGCGCCAAGCAGGTTGATCCTCCGAAACAGAAGCCGATCGCCGCGATTTTTCGTTCATCCACCCGCCCGGTTTTTAACAACTGATCAAGTCCGGCCCGTGCCCGTTCCGCCATCAGCGGTTTTCCATAAAGCGGTCCGACCCATTCTTTTGCCTGTTTTGCATCCGTGGTGTTCATTCCGTTGCCATACATATCGACGGCAAAGGCCACGTAACCCATTTCCGCAAGCTGAACCGCCCGCTCTTTTGCATAGTCGTTCAACCCCCACCATTCGGGAACAACCAGCACCCCGGGCCGCTTTACGTCCGCCGGAAGCTGGTCGTCGTAGGCGAGGACCCCCTTGAACTTCGTGCCGCCTTGTTCGTATTCAACCGTCCGGGTAAGCACTGCCGCCGGGGCGAGCGATGCAAAGACGAATGGCAGGAACAGGAAGATCGTTTTCATCTGTGTTACACCTCCGTGCGATGTCCTTCCTGGTCGTATTCGTAGGTCTTTCCGTCTTCTTCTCCGGCGGTGAGCTTGTGTGACCCGTCGCAGTACGGTTGATTTTTTGACAATCCACAAGTGCAGATCCAGACGGATTTCTCCTGGGGTTTGATTTCCAACGGTTTGTTCCCTGATTTTAATATTTTTCTCATCGCACAATCTAGAACGGTTTGCCGATGTGGCAACGGATTAGTGTCTGTCTCCCGGAAATCCGAAGCGTCAGTCTGGAGGCTCGCTGATTTCTGTGATAGGATCGAAGGATGAATACAGGGAAAGTTCTTGCCGGCACCCGGTTTGAAACGGAACTTCAGGTGCGTCCGGATGACATCGACATGAACCAGCATGTTCATAACAGCCGTTACTTTGATTACGTGCTCGCAGCCCGTTATGATCAGATGAAGCGTTGCTATAAGATGTCGATGGAGGAATTTTTAAAAGCCGGATACGGCTGGGTGGTGAGGGCTGCGCAACTCGAGTACAAACGTCCGTTGAGCATGGGCGATACGATGATTGTGAGGACGCGCGTTTCCCGGATGCTCAAGGACGGCGTGCAGGTACAATTTGAGATCGTTAAAAAGGACAACGGCAAGCTGAGCTGCGCCGGTTGTTTTGATTATGCAATGATCGACGTCCGGACAGGCCGGGCGACTCCGATCCCGGAATGGATCGTTGAAAAGTATTCGATCTGACTTTTTGTTTTACACCGGTTGCCACGATTCACTTCCAAAATGAGAAGAGGAAGGCTTTTTGAGACAGAATTAACAAAATTTACGGAATGATGCCCGGATCCAATTCTGTTCATTCCATTAATTCTGTCTAAATCCGCTTCCCTTTTCGGAAATTAATTTTGGCAACTGCTCTATTCCTGTTGAGACCACCAGTGCAGGCAAATTTCATGGTAGGTAGTCAGGTATTCAAGGTCTTCGGCAGTCAGCATCCGGACCCAATCGGCTCTTTGCGCCGGTTCGAGCTTCCGGATTTCGTGGAGGGGGCAAAAGCAGGGATTGCACTGATCGTGGGGGCAACCGAGTGTCAGTTGCAGAACATTGGACGCAAGTTGTTCCCTCCGTTGGACTCCTCCGTGGTCATACCCACCCTCCATGTCTGTAACTTTGTGCGGGGGACCGGGTTTGTCAAGGGGCATGATGGTGGGGTTTTTTGAGGGGGCCTAACAGGGTTATTTTCTAAAGTTAAACAATAGATATCAACAAGTCAATGGGGCAAAATGCTTGTTGCCCTGTTTTTAAGTTGAGCGTCGTTTTATGGAACGGAGGCGTTCTTCAACGGGAGATTAAGGGGCGGGTATTTGCCCGGTCGGGGAAGAGGAACTGATTCGGGATTTTTCCTGAAGGTCGCAACACGCATTCAGTGTGAGTTTTTCTTATCATTCGTTGACGAATCAGCAGGGAAACTACACTGAGGAGATGCTTGCAAAGCGCGCCGTTTTTTTTCACCCTCTGTCCCTCCATGAAAAAACTCGAAGGTAAAGTTCTCGTCGCACAGGGTGGTGGTCCCACCGCTGTGATCAATCAAAGTGTAGTCGGGGTGGTGCTTGAATCCCGGAAATTCAGCCATGTGGACGCCGTCTATGGCGCTGTTCGCGGGGTGCGCGGCATTGTCGATGAAGATTTCGTCGATCTTTCGCGCGAAACGGTCGGCAATCTTGAACGTGCAGCCTCAACCCCCTCTTCCGGCCTGCTCTCGACCCGGGACAAACCCGATGCCGAATATTGCGCCCGGATGATCAAGGTCATGCAAAAGCACAATATCCGCTATTTCTTCTACTGCGGCGGCAACGACTCGTCGGACACGGTGCGCATCGTTAATGAGCATGCCAAGGCCGCCGGTTACGATTTCTGTGCGATTCACGTTCCGAAGACCGTCGATAACGATCTGGCCTGCAACGATCACACTCCGGGCTACGGTTCGGCGGCGCGATTCGTCGCACAGGCGTTCATGGGGGTTAATCTCGATAACCGTGCGCTTTCAGGCGTTTACATTGGCGTCATCATGGGGCGCCATGCAGGGTTCCTGACTGCTGCATCGAGTCTGGCGAAGAAATACGAGGACGAAGGGCCTCATCTCGTTTACCTCCCGGAACGGCCGTTTTCGGTGGAACGTTTCCTCGGGGATGTGGACCGTGTCTATAAGCAACACGGGCTTTGCACGATTGCCGTTTCGGAGGGGATCTCGGATGAAAATCATCAGCCGATCATTGCGAGGCTGATGGGTGAGGAACGGGACGCCCATGGCAATATCCAGCTTTCCGGCACCGGCGCCCTCGGCGATCTGCTCTCGAATGAGATTAAGAATAATCTGAAATTGAAGCGGGTGCGTTCCGATACCTTCGGCTATCTGCAGCGTTCATTTATTGGCGTGGTATCCGACCGCGACGCCCATGAAGCCCGTGAAGTTGGCGAAGTGGCGGTCCGTTTTGCGATGCTTGACGGTAAAGACGGTTCGGTGGCGATCAAACGCCCTGTGCTTGATTACGATGTGAATTACGAGTTGGTGCCGCTGACCTCGGTCGCTGCCAAAACCCGTCACATGCCCGACGAATTCATCAATGCCGAAGGAAATGGTGTCACGGAGGCTTTCCATAAATATGGCCGTCCGTTGCTTGGCACTCACATGCCGGAGCCGTTCCGGCTTCGCGCCCCGCGCGTGCCGAAAATCGCCTGAGGCAACCACCGGCCTTGCGCTAAAATATTACGGGGAGCATGCGTTCGCGTGTGCTCCCCGGTTTTTGGGCCCGGATCAAGCAGTCAACGGAGGGTATCCGCTTTGTCGGTGTCCGCTTTTTTCCGGAAAAATGGGCACCGACAAAGCGGATGCCCTCCAGTCGTGACCGGGCCTTTATCGTATTTCGGCGATCTGTCGCATGGCGTCGAACAGCACGATTCCGACGGAAGTTGCCAGGTTCAGGCTGCGGGTCATGTCTGTCATCGGGATGGTCAGCAACCGGTTGTGGTTGGCTTCCAGCAACGATTCGGGCAGGCCTTTGGTTTCACGGCCAAAGACCAGGAAATCTCCGGCTTGGAATTCTGCCTGAAAGTAGGGACGCTTGGATTTTGTAGTCAGAAAAAAATAACGGGCTCTTGCTGTCTGTCCGGCAAACAGGGCATCCAGCGATTCCCAGACGGTCACCTTTACGTCTTTCCAGTAATCCAATCCCGCGCGCTTCAGGCTGCGGTCGTCGATTGAGAATCCGAGCGGCTTGACCAGGTGAAGGTGAGCCCCGGCGGCGAGACAGGAACGGGCGATGTTGCCGGTATTAGCCGGGATCTCGGGTTCAACCAGAACGATGTTAAACATGGGGTCGGCTCTCAAGACTCTCTCAATCTCAATTTCTCGCTCTTGTGAAAAACAGAGAAGATCAAGAGCAAGATAAAAGATTAAGACAGAAAATCACTCGGCAATAAAAAAACGCTCCAGTTTTGCAACCGGAGCGTTTTTCAAAATAAAGATTTGTCCGTGCGTTTAGTTGGCGCCTGCAGCAACGGGATCGACATTGACACGGCGTCCTTCGCGGTCGAAGCGAACGATGCCATCCACCAATGCGAAGATGGTGTAGTCAGTTCCGAGGCCGACATTCTTGCCGGGGAGAAACTTCGTGCCGCGCTGACGGATGATGATATTGCCTGCGACAACCGTCTGGCTGCCGAATTTTTTAACGCCGAGTCGTTTGCTGACGCTGTCGCGTCCGTTTTTTACACTGCCTTGACCTTTTTTATGAGCCATAAAAGAGTTGAGAGTTGGTAGTTGAGAGTTTTAGGCGTTGATGCTCTTGATCTTGAGTTGGGTCACCTTGCGGCGGTGGCCGACGGTGCGATGGTATCCCTTCCGGCGGCGGTATTTGTAGCAGATCACCTTCGGGGCTTTTTTCTGCCCGACGATTTCCGCGACTACCGTGGCGCCTTTGAGGTCGCTGGAGCCCGATTTCACTTCATTGCCGTTTGAGAAAAACAATACTTCCAGGAAGGTTGCCTCGCTGCCGGCTACTGCGTCGAGTTTTTCAACTTCGATCACATCGCCTGCTGCGACTTTGTATTGTTTTCCACCAGTTTTAAAAATTGCGTAAGCCATATTTGCCTTTCGAAAAGAGCCGGTGAAATTGCCATAACCCTTCCGGGATGACAAGATGTTTTTTAGAAGTTATGAAAACGTTTGAAGCCGGGCGTCCCGGGCGGATGGAACGGGTTGCGGGCAAATTGCAGCTTTTTCAGGCTGTTTCTCCCAGTATTTCCTCCAGGATTTCCGCTGTGCGGTCCGTGGCGCCCATGGAAAGATTTTCTCCCAAATGCCGCCGGATTTCCCTGTAATCCGCAGCCATGGTCCTTCGTTCATCCTCGTTTTGGAGCAGTTTTCCAACGGCGGCGGCAATCGCCTCCGGACGACAGTTTAATCCGAGAAGTTCGGGGACGGCCATTCGATGAAGGATGATATTCGGCATTGCGATAAACGGGATCCGCTTCCACATCCAGAGCAACAGCCATTCAATCCGGGCCATCCATCCAAAATCATAAACAGCCACCTGGGGCGCCCCGACAACGGCGGCTTCCAGGGTGGCAGTGCCGGTCTTCACAATGGCGGCGTCACAGGCCAGAAGGACATCCGCGGCGCGTCCGACAATAATTTTAATGGTGGATGGAAAATAGGCGCGCGCTTTTTCAACGAGAGGTTCGGGGAGAGGGGAGACAAATTTGACGGGGTGTTCACATAAAAGCCTTTCAGCGGCTTCCGCCATGCGCGGCCCGAGGATTTTAATTTCCGACGGTCTGGATCCGGGCAGGAGTGCCACCAGTTTTTCACCTTTTTCCACGCCGAATTCCTGACGTAATTCCTCGCGGGTTCGTCCGCCCGGTTTGGATTCCAGAAGGGGATGTCCCACCCATTCCGC
>Ga0207641_10004000_pt1 | contig 12871 bp, 15 predicted proteins | sample KBSSwiS62_FD_184306 | JGI IMG/M metagenome (GOLD analysis project Ga0207641, IMG submission 184306) | Switchgrass rhizosphere microbial communities from Kellogg Biological Station, Michigan, USA - KBS Switchgrass S6-2 (SPAdes) (version 2) | ecosystem: Host-associated > Plants > Roots >... | reverse complement strand
GCGATCCCACCGGTCAGCAGCATCCGGTTCCGCCGCCCGATCCGGTGCGACTCACGGCGGACGTCGTCGACCGAGAAGCCCGCCTCGGGCGCGTCGGACGCCGCGTCCCGGAACGCGTCGTTCAGCCGTTCGGAGTTCACCCGGCCTCCCTCAGGTCGTCCAGCGAGTCCCCCAGGATCCGCCGCAGCGCGGCCAGCCCGTGTGATGTCTGGCTTTTCACCGTGCCCTCCGAGCAGCCGAGCGCGGCGGCCGTGCCCGCGACGTCGAGCCCCTCGAGGAACCGGAGCACGAGCACCGCCCGCTGCCGCGCCGGGACCGCCCGCAGCGCGGCCACCAGCGCGGTCCGGGTCACGATGTCGGGCCCGACGCCGGCGACCTCCGGGGGGCGATCGGTGAACCGCTCCCGCCGCCACGGCCGCCGCGACTCGTCCACCACCGCCCGCACGAGCGTGCGACGCACCCACGCGTCCAGCGCCCGCGGGTCCCGGATCCGCCGCCAGTGCCGGTGCAGCGCCACGAAGGCCGACTGGGCGTGGTCGTCCGCGCGGTGCCAGTCCCCGCACAGCAGGTACGCCGTGCGCCGCACGGTGTCCCGGCGCGCCCGGAAGTACTCGGCGAAGGCCTGCTCGTCCGCGTCGTCCACGTGTCCCCCTCTCGGCAACCGGGACGGATCGGGCGGACCACACGGTTGCACGCGGTCGTCGGCATCACCCGACCGGCCCAACGTCGTGACCGATTCGTGACCCGAGCGTCACACCCCCGCCGCCACCTGACACAATCTCGACTCGATGCGGACCACGACGCGAACCCGACGGCCTGCGGCGAAGGTGCTCAGTACGAGCCGCGCGAAGCCGCAGGGGCCGATCGACCTCCGCTCGGACACGGTCACCAGGCCCACCCCCGAGATGCGCAAGGCGATGGCCGCCGCCGAGGTGGGGGACGACGTCCTCGACCACGACCCCACCATGGCCGCGCTCGAGGAGCGGGTCGCCGGGCTGCTCGGCGCGTCCGCCGCGCTGTGGACGCCGAGCGGGTCGATGGGCAACCTCATCGCGCTGATGGCGCATCTGCGGCGCGGCGACTCCTTCCTCGCGCCCGCCGGCGCCCACGTGCTCGACGCCGAGCTGGGCACGGCCGCGTGGCTGGCGGGCGGCATGCCCCGGCCCCTGGAGCACGACGCGGGACCGGGCCGGATCTCCCCCGCGGCCGTCCGCCGGGCGGCCGGGTCACCCGGTCCCTACTTCACACTCACCACCCGGCTGCTCTGCCTGGAGAACACCCACAACGCGGCGGGCGGCACGGTCACCCGTCCCGAGGACCACGCCCGGGTCGCGGCCGCCGCGAAGGCCGCGGGTCTGGCCGTGCACGTGGACGGGGCGCGACTCTGGCACGCCGCGGTGAAGCTGGGTGTGCCGCCCGGGGCGCTCACCGTCGGCACGGACACCGTGCAGGTCTGCCTGTCGAAGGGACTCGGGGCACCCGTCGGGTCGTTGGTGGCGGGCTCGACCGAGTTCGTGCGGGAGGCGCGGCGGTTGCGGAAGATGCTCGGCGGCGGGGTCCGGCAGGGCGGCGTGCTGGCGGCGGCCGGGCTCGTCGCGCTGGACCGGGTCGACCGGCTCGCCGAGGACCACGCCCGCGCCACGGCGTTGGCCGCCGGTCTGCGCGAACGCGGCTGGCGCGTGCAGGAGCCGGAGACGAACATCGTGCTCGTCGCCGTCGCGGACCTGCCCGGCACGCTCGCCCGGTTCACCGACGCCGGGGTCCTCGCCAGCTCGATGTCCGGGAAGGTGCGCCTGATGACCCACGCGGACGTCACGGACGCGCAGATCAGGGCGGCGCTGGAGCGGATCGGCCCGCTGACCCGGGACTCGCCGGTGCGGCGAGCCGCACCGGGAGCCTCCTGACCTATGGCAGGGACGCCGTCCGTCGTGGCGCCCCCGTGCTCGCGAAGCCGCAGCACATCGGCAGCGCCACGCATACGCTGAGCAGGACTATCGACGTCGCCGCAGGAGACTCCACCGTGCGCCCTCGCAGTCCCGACGCCGCCCAGGACTCGATCCGCCTTTACGACGAGCGAGACACTGAGGCTGTGCTCGAGCTGATCGGGTGCGACCGGGTACCCGGCCAGCCCCGCGTCGACGAGGAGGCACTCGCGGCGGCGCTGGCGGGGCGCAGCCGAATCGACTCCGGCTGGTGGGAGGAACTCGATGCGCCGCGCACCACCGTGTCGACCCGGGACGGTGTGGTCACCGGTGTCATCTCCTATTCCCGCCGTGCCCACGACCGAACCGGCGTCATCCTCTGGATGCACGCCCGAGAGGACAGCGCGGTGCTACGCGGCCTGATAGCCGAAGCCCTCGACCGGATGCGGGCGTGGGGCTGTACCCGCCACGAGGCCTTCGCCTTCGCCTCCGCCCTGGCGCTCGGGCAGGAAGGCCTGCCCGTCGGCCACCGGGCCGCGACCGCCGCGGCCCTGAAGGAGGCCGGGTTCGTCGGGGCCGACCTGTGGCGGTACATGCGGCTCGAGATCGGCCCCCGGCGCCCGAGCACGGTCCCCGGGGGCGCGCGGCTGACGCTGCAGCCCGCCACCGAACACGAAGGCTGGACCCTGCAGCTCATCGGCGACGACGACGACCCCTCCGCCCCCTGGGCACAGGCAGACATCGGCCGACCCACGGCCGGCATCGGGGTCCTGTGGTGGATCACCACGGACCCACGCCTGCGCGGGCGAGGACTCGGCCGCGCGATCCTGCAGCTCGCCCTCGACGCACTCGGCGAGCGCGGTGTGCACGAGGTGATCCTCTACGTCGACGACGACGAGCCCGGCGGCTCCCGCGACCGACGGGCGGCGAACCGCCTCTACGACTCGGCCGGGTTCGTCGAGATCGACCGCCTCCACTCGTACAGGACCGAGACCGAGCCTGGAGGCGACCGGGTACTCGAGCGCCGGCGCCCCATCGCGACGATGACCCAGGCTGATCCCGCAGCGCACCGACGGATGCTGCAGAAGGCCGAACGCATCCGCGCCGGCGAGCGCCTGGGCACTCACAGCGGAGACGACCTGCGCGAGATTCTCGCTGCACGCCAGGATCAGGGCCGGTCGCCGAAGAGCTGATCTACCGGATCGACGTCCGAACGACATCCTTCCCCTCAGACGGTGTCCGCCTCCGGAGAGGTGTCCGGTGTCGGGGCCAAGCTCAGATCTCATTCTTCGGAGGGTTATCGGCGGCCGGGATGTCACCGATGCTCTCCACATGACCCCGGTGCAGCGTCGTGTCCAGCAATGGCTGGACGTCTACTGCGACCCACAGGCCGACGCGGCCTGGCTGTTGTGCGATCGGCATCCCCGCGAGGACGTGGCCCTGACCTTCGTCGCGGACGACCTGACCGTGTCGCCGCTCACCTACGCCGAGCTCCGCGACCGCTCCGCCCGGCTCGCCGCCGTGCTCCGACGGCGCGGCGTGGGGCGCGGCGACCGCGTCGCCGTCCTCATCCCCAAGGGCCCGGGTCTGCCGGTCGCGGTGGTCGCGCTGTGGCGGATCGGAGCGGTCCATGTCCCGCTTTTCACGGCGTTCGCGCAGGGGGCGATCGAGGCGCGGACGACCGCGAGCGGCGCACGGCTCCTCATCGCCGAGGCGTCGCAGCGCGCGAAGACCGACGGCCTGCGCGACGTCGAAGCCGTCGACCTCACGGACCTGGAGCGCGAGGCGCAGGACATCGAGCCGCTCTCCGCCAGGGTCGCCGTCGGCGGTGACGGTCAGCTCATCGAGATCTTCACCAGCGGAACCACCGGCGCACCCAAGGGCGTTCCCGTCCCGCTGCGCGCGCTGGCCGCTCTCGAGAGTTACCTGCACTTCTCCCTGGACGTGCGGTCGGACGACGTCTACTTCAACGCCGCCGACCCGGGCTGGGCCTACGGCCTCTTCTGCGGGCTGCTCGGGCCGCTCGCCACCGGCTGTGGGGCGGTCGTCGCCACGGCTCCCTTCACCCCCGCGGGCACCGCCGAGCTGATCCGACGGCTCGGCGTCACCAACTTCGCCGGGGCGCCCACGATGTACCGCGCGATGCGCGTGGCCGGTGTGGAGCCGGCGCTGCGCCTGCGACGCGCATCCTCAGCGGGCGAGCCGCTGAATCCCGACCTCGTGGAGTTCGGGCGTACGGCGCTCGGGTGCGAGATCCGCGACCACTACGGCCAGACAGAGCTCGCCATGGTGGCCGGGAACCACTGGCGCCCTGGCCTCGCGCGGCCGGCCGTGGCCGGTTCCATGGGGCAGGCGCTCCCCGGCTTCACGCTGGGCATCGTCGACGGCCAGCTGGCCGTGGACACCGAGCACAGTCCGCTGATGTGGTTCCGCGGCTACGTCGGCGACCCCGCGCGCTCGGCCGAGCGCTTCACAGCGGACGGCCGCTGGTACCTCACCTCCGACCTCGCCCACCTCGACGACGCGGGCAACCTCTACTTCGAGTCGCGCAACGATGACGTCATCCTCGCGGCCGGGTACCGGATCGGGCCCGCCGACGTGGAGGGCGTCCTGGTCACCCACCCGGCGGTGGCCGAGGTCGCGGTGGTCGGCCGACCCGACCCCGACGGCATTCGTGGCGAGCAGGTGGAGGCGTTCGTCGTCCTCGCTCCGGGGCACGCGGGGGACCCAGCGCTCGGCAGCGAGCTCGCCGGCCTGGTGCGCACGACGTACTCCAAGCACGCCTATCCCCGCCGGATCCACTTCGTGGAGGCGTTGCCCAAGACGCCCAGCGGCAAGATCCAGCGATTCCTCCTGCGCGACCGCCCTTCGACGTGAGCATGGTCCGGTCGCGCAGAGCTCGGCCGTGGTCGTCAGGGCAGCAGCCCGATCCGGCGCGCCTGGACCACCGCCTCGAAGCGCGTCCGAGCCCCCAGCTTGAGCATGATGTTCTGCACGTGCGTCTTCACCGTGTGGAGCGAGATCGACAGTCGGGCAGCGATCTGCCTGTTCGGCCGCCCGTGCCCGAGGTATGCCAACACGTCGAGCTCCCGAGCGGTGAGCCGCACGCACTCCCGGTACTGGGGGGCGTCACCGCGTAGGCGCGCCGCCACAGCGAGAGCGCGCCGCCCGGCAGCGGGGTCCGAGGTCTCGGCCGCCAACGCATGCAGGTCGGCGGAGGCATCACGCAGGCACGAGCGCCAGCGTTCGGGTAGCTCCCCGACCAGCAAGGGGAGCTCAGGCCCTGGCGAGGACGCCGACATGGTTGGTGACGGCCGGGCCGCCCCTGTTGGTCCTGCGGCGATCCGCGCGTCCCGCGGTCGCCGTCGTCAGGTGGACGGCGGCTACCCCCGAGCCGAAACGCTCAGCCCGACTCATGCCGACTCCTCCTGCTCCTCGATGATGAAGTCCGCCCCGGTGAGAGCCTCGACCGAGGGGTCGACGGCGTCGACGTCGCGCGAAGCCCGATCCGCCACGTCGACCCTCTGCCGCGTCCTCGCGGTCCTGACGACCGCTGCCGAGGTCAGACGAGGGGCGCCCCCTGCTCGTCGTACACCTCGATGACCGCCATCGGGCAGGACTCGTAGGCCTCGAGGACGTCCTCGAGCAGCTCGACCGAGGGGTGAGGGTCGAGGACCGTCACCCATCCGTGATCATCGCGACCGAAGACGGTCGGCGCGGCCCTGCGACAGCCCCCGCTCGCGGCGCACTGCCGGCTGCGGACGGCGACGGTGAGGCGTGCTGTGCTGCTCACAGCACCACCGGCCGGGTCTCGAACCCGCGCGCGACGATGTTGGTCACGCGGCGTAGGGCGGGCTCCTGCCCGCTGCGGATGTCGGGGTAGGCGTCGAGGATGTGGTCGAAGACGACGCGGCCCTCGAGGCGACCCAATGGTGCACCCACGCAGAAGTGGACACCGTGGATGAAGGACAGGTGCTTGTTGTCCTCGCGGTGGATGTCGAAGCGGTCCGGATCGGTGAACCGGCGCGGGTCACGATTGGCGGCCGGCAGGCACAACCAGAGCACCGAGCCCGCAGGGAGCTCGTGATCGCCGACGACCACGTCCTTGGTGGCGGTCCGCACGAGGAGGTGCAGCGGCGGATCGGCGCGCAGCATCTCCTCGATCGCCCCGGGCAGCAGCGAGCGATCGGCCCGGATCGCGTCCAGGGCTTCGGGGTTGTCGAACAGCAGGGTGAGTCCGGTGCCGATCAGCGTCGTCGTCGTCTCGTTGCCGGCGACGAGGAGCAGCGCGACCTGGGCCAGCAGCTCCACATCGCCGAGGACGTCGCCGTCGATGGTCACGGTGCGCACCAGCTCGGAGACGAGGTCGTCACGCGGCGCGGCCTTGCGCTCGCGAACCAAGGTCGCGAGGTAGTCGAAGAGCTCGAGGGACGTCGTGATCGCCCGGTCGCGCTGCTCGCCCTGCACGATCGGGTCGAAGGTCGAGGCATAGGCGTAGGACCACTCTCGGAACCTCGGCCGCATCTCGGCCGGCACGCCGAGGATCTCAGCGATCACGGCGACCGGGACGTCGGCGGCGAAGCCGGGCATGATGTCGAACTCTTCGCCGCGGGGGTACCGGCCGAGCAGCTCCCGGGTCACCTGTCCGACCAGACCCTCCCAGCGGCCGACCGCCGCGGGGGTGAAGGCATGCCGGAAGGTGCTGCGGATCCGTGTGTGTGTGGGCGGATCGGCGAACATGAACAGCCGCGAGGCGATGTCGATGAACCGCAGGTGCTCGATGTCCTCGGGATTGTGCGCGCTGGCTGCTATGCCCCAGAACACGTCGCTGGAGAACGTACTGTGATCGCTCGCGATCGACCGCACGTCGTCGTAGCGCGTCACGACGTGCCCCTGCAGGACCTCGGACCAGTGCACGCCGTCGCCGAGCTCGCGCAGCTGGGCGTAGAGCGGGTACGGGTCCTGGACACCACCGGTCACCAGTGCATTGACCAGCGCAGCAGCGTCATCGGTGCCGTGCTGGAGGGCTGTCTCCTGGGTCATCGCGATCTCCCGCCTCCGGGGACGGCAGGTGGCAGCCGTCACAGTGCGACCACTATCGGCGGCATGAACCCCAAAAGTCAACACTACGTCGAGTTTCTTCGTCGCACCGTCGGTTTTCGCGGGGTGGGCCGCCGCTCACCGCGCGTCCGGACAGGCCGCGCACCGGTGGGACCGGGAGGCAGGAGGGGGGACTCGTCGAGCTATCACGACGAGCGCGGTCGGCGGCCGACCGAGTCCGGGTGGAGGAGCCGCTCCAGCGCCGCGGTCAACGCGGCCAGCAGGGCATGCTCCTCCTCCTCGGTGTGCTCGCGGGAGAAGAGCATGTAGAAGCTCCGCTCCACCATCCAGCAGCAGATCTCGGCCGCCTGCCGCGACCCGCCCAACGGAGCCGGGTCGACCGTGGGGTCCAGGGTCAGCTCGACCTCCAGCCGGTCGCCGATGAAGTCCACGAAGCGCTGCATGATCCCGCGCCAGCGGTCGGTGGACTCGTCGGCGTGCGAGCTGCGCTCGGCCGCGGCGAGGAACACGACCCGATGACGTCGCCAGCCGGCGTACGTCGCCTGCATGACGCCGGCGAGGAAGTCCTCGAACGGCGCGTCGCCGGGGAGTGCGAGGAACTCCTCGTACATCTCTGCCGACGCCCGGTCGACGAGCGCGTCGACCACCGCCCACTTGCTGTCGAAGTAGAAGTAGAGGCTCGACCGTGACGCTCCGACGGACTCGGCGAGCCCGTCGATCGTCAGTTCGATCGCCGGTCGATCACGCAGCTGCTCCTCGGCGGCGTTGAGGATCTCGTGGCGGCGGCGGTCCCCCTTGCGCATCCGCGGCGTATGGCGCGGCCGCGCCGGCGACGCCCCCGACGCGCCCGGCTCAGCTCTGGCCATGGCGACAACCTAGTCCGGCGCGAGGCCGCAGCGTCCGTCCGGGCCCCCAAAATCGACGCACCGTTGACTTTTCTCGGTGGCACGGGTCACAGTAGGCGCGCCGATCGCCCGGTGAGCGCCCTCAGCCCTCGCCGAGCCCATCCACTCCACCCACGGGAGGTTGCCATGCCCTGGGCCACGATCATGTCCAGCCAGGGGCCGCGCGTCGGCCTCGTCCACGACGGTGCCATCCACGTCGGCCACGACGAGCGCACGCTGACCGACCTCGTGGCGAGCGGGGAGGACGAGATCGCCTCCCTCAGGCGGACGCTCCTGGACCGCCCGTCCGAAGTCGTCGGGGCCGAGGACGAGCGGGTCCTCGCCCCCATCACCCGACCGCCCGCGATCCGCGACGCCCTGTGCTTCCTCGAGCACATGCGAGGGTGCCTGCGCGCCCTCGGGCGCGACGACGAGCTCGGCGCGGTGTGGGAGGAGATCCCGGCGTTCTACTTCGGCAACCCGGCGGGTGTGATCGGCCCCTACGCCGACGTCGCGATCTCACCGGGCTCGCGGTGGTGGGACCTCGAACTCGAGGTCGGCGTGGTCATCGGACGCGCCGGCCGCGACCTCAGTCCGGCGCAGGCCGCCGACCATATCGCGGGCTACACGTTCTTCTGCGACTGGACAGCTCGCGACCTGCAGGTCAAGGACCTCGAGATGGGACTGGGCCAGGGCAAGGGGAAGGACGGCGCCACCACGCTCGGACCCTGGCTGGTGACTGCGGCGGAGGTGGCCGACCACCGGCGCGACGGCCGCCTGGACCTGAGCGTCGGGGCGAGCATCAACGGCAAGGAGCTGGCCTCCGGGTCCACCGCCGACATGGACTGGACCTTCGAGCAGTTCCTCTCCTTCGCGTCGCGAGGCACCGAGATCTCTCCCGGCGACGTCATCGGGTCGGGCACCGTCCCCGGTGGCTGCCTGCTCGAGCACGCCAGCGCCGCGAGCCTGGCCGAGGAATCGACCTGGCTCCGCGTCGGCGACGAGGTCTCGTTGTACGGCGCCGCCCTGGGCGCGACCCGTCAGCGGGTGGTCGCCGGCACCACTCCCCACCCACTCCTCGAGAGCTGATCAGGAGACGACATGGTCGAGTACACCAAGGGGCTGCACGAACTGGCCGAGGGCGTCTGGGGGTGGCTGGCCCCGGACGGCAGCTGGTGTCTGAGCAACGCCGGGCTCATCCGCGGCGACGGGGCGTCGTTTCTCGTCGACACGTTGTTCGACTACGACATGACGCGCGAGATGCTGACCGCGATGGCGACCCCCACCGCGGACGCTCCGATCGTCGCCGCGCTCAACACGCACAACAACGGTGACCACACCTACGGCAACAAGCTCCTCGACCCGGCGGTCCGCATCCACGCCACGACCCACACCGGACACGAGATCGACGACCTCCCCCCGGAGAGGTTCATGGCGCTGCTCGAAGCCGATATGGGGCCGGTGCTGACGCCGTACCTCCAGCACTGCTTCGGCGCCTTCAACCTCGACGGCGTCGAGCTGCGCCGGCCGGATGTCACCTTCGACGGCGAGCTCGTCCTCGACATCGGCGGTCGTGAGGTGTGTCTCGTCGAGCTCGCGCCGGCCCACACGATGGGCGACTCAGTGGCGTTCGTCCGCGACTGCGGCGTGCTCTTCGCCGGCGACCTGCTCTTCGTCGACGGCACCTCGATCTCCTGGTCCGGAGCCGTGGACAACTGGATCGCCGCCTGCGACACGATGATCGGCTGGGACCCGCAGATCGTCGTCCCGGGTCATGGCCCGGTCACCGACGTGGCCGGCATCCGAGCGGCTCGCGACTACCTCGCCTTCGTCTTCGACTACGCGCAGACGTCCCAGGCCGCCGGGCTGCCGTGGCACGAGGCCGCCGACCGGATCGACCTCGGCCCCTACGCGACCCTCGGCGACCCCGAGCGGGTCGTGGTCACCCTGCACCAGGTCTACCGACGCGCCGATCCGAGCATCCCCGAGGTCTCTCCGGTGGACCTGTTCGGCCACATGGCGGTCTGGCGGGCGAAGCACGTCACCGCCTGACCGCCGGCGGCGTGCTACTCCGCCGGGGGCGCCACCCGGATCCCGGAGAGCGCACGGTGACGGCGCCGTCGACGAGACCGGCCTACCGCGCCGCCGAGGCCGCGGGGCTCCGCCGCCGCCCACACGTCGATGACGTGGAAGGGTGCGATCCCGGAGCGAGTGGAGGGAGTCACGACCACCGAGACTAGGTGTGCCTGCCTCGCGGCGACGACCTCCTCGCGCACATCAGTCGATCACCGCCCCGGGATCGTGACCTCGCCCTTCTCGGCCCGCAGCCCGATGTCCGTGCGGTGGTGCGAACCCGCGAGGTGGACCCCCTCGACGCGCGCGTAGGCGTCGGCGCGGGCCGCCGCGAGGTCCGGGCCGGTGCCGACCACGGACAGCACCCGGCCGCCGCTGGAGACCACCGCCCCGTCCTCCCGGCGACGGGTGCCCGCGTGCAGTACGCCGACCCCCTCCGCCCCGGAGATCACGTCCCCGAGCCGCGGCGTGCCGGGATAGCCCTCGGCCGCCACGACGACGGTCACAGCCGCGCCCTCGGCCCACTCCAGCGGCGGGTGGGCGGCGAGCGTGCCGGTCGCGACCGCGTTCAGCAGCCCGGCGAGCGGCGTGCGCAGCAACGCCAGCACGACCTGGGTCTCCGGGTCCCCGAAGCGGCAGTTGAACTCGATCACCGCGGGGCCGTTCGAGGTCAGCGCCAGGCCCGCGTAGAGCAGGCCGGTGAACGGGGTGCCGCGGCGGACCAGCTCGTCCGCCACCGGCTGCACGACGGTCTGGAGGAGCTCGTCCACCAGGCCCTCGCCCGCCCACGGCAGCGGCGCGTAGGCGCCCATGCCGCCGGTGTTGGGCCCGGCGTCCCCGTCGCCGACCCGCTTGAAGTCCTGCGCGGGCACCAGCGGGACGACGGTGGTGCCGTCCACCAGGCAGAACAGGCTCGCCTCCGGCCCGTCGAGATAGGACTCGAGCAGCACCGGGTGGCCCTCGTCGAGCAGGTGCATGGCGTGGGCGCGGGCGACCTCGAGGTCCGCGCTGACGACCACGCCCTTGCCCGCGGCCAGCCCGTCGTCCTTCACGACGTAGGGCGGGGTGAAGCCGGCGAGGGCCTCGTCGAGGTTGCCGGGGTTGTCCACGATCACCGACGACGCCGTGGGCACACCCGCCGCCGCCATCACGTCCTTCGCGAAGGCCTTCGACCCCTCGATGCGGGCGGCCTCCGCGCCGGGGCCGAAGCAGGCGAACCCGGCCTCGCGCACGGCGTCCGCGACCCCCGCGACCAGCGGGATCTCCGGTCCGATCACCACCAGGTCGGCCTGCCAGTCGCGGGCCAGCGCGACGACGGCCGCCCCGTCTCGGACGTCGAGCCCGCGCTGTTCGGCCACGGCGGCGGTCCCCGCGTTGCCGGGGGCGCACGCCAGCGCCGTGACCTGGGGGTCCTGCGCCAGGGCGAGGACGAGGGCATGTTCTCGGGCACCGCTCCCGACGACCAGTACGCGCACGGGCAGGCAGCCTAGCTGTGGATATGTCCGAGGATCGCGTCGGTCACCTCGTCGGGACGCTCCTGGTGCACGAAATGCCCGGTCGGGAGGCTGCGGTGGGCGAACGGACCGGTCACCCAGCCGCGCGACGCGCGGGCGGTCGCCTCCAGCACACAGGGGTCGGCGGCGCCGTGCACCTGCAGGACCGGCATCTCGGCGGGCCGGGCGAGCGCGGCGGCGAACCGGCGGCCCTCCGCGCGGACCTGCGAGCGCGCGGCCCAGCGGTAGTACTCCAGCGAGCAGTGCGCGACCGTCGAGATCCGGATGGCCTCGCGGTTGCGAGCGGCCGCCTCGGCGAAGTCCGCGGTCCCCGGCCACTCCGCCCCCGACCAGGCCCGCATGATCCGCTCGACCCGCGCGCCGTCGTCGCGCCGCAGCGAGGCCTCGGGGCGGCGCGGCAGCTGGAACCCGGCCAGGTAGCCCGACGCGCGGCCCTGCCGCAGCGGGTGGCGGGCCAGCGCGGCGCGGAAGGCCAGGGGGTGCGCGACGCCGATCGCGGTGAGCGTGTGCACCCTGCGCGGATGCAGGGCGGCGAGGGTCCAGGCGATCGCCCCGCCCCAACCGTGGCCCACCACGTGGGCCCGGGGCTCGCCGAGTGCGCGGATCAGCCCGTCGACGTCCCCGGCGAGCGTCCACAGGTCGTAGCCGCGCGGCGGCTTGTCCGACTCCCCGTATCCGCGCAGGTCCACCGCGACGGCCCGGTAGCCCGCCGCCGACAGGGCCCGCAGCTGGTGCCGCCAGGACCACCAGAACTCGGGGAACCCGTGCAACAACACGACGAGCGGGCCCTCGCCCGCCTCGACGACGTGCAGCCGGATCCCGTTCGCCGACACCGACCGATGGGTCCACGGACCCGGGACCCGGACCACAGACGGGTCCGGACGCGGTGTCAGCGGGCGTGCCCGTTGAGCTCGGGGGTGCCGTCCGCCTTGCCGCGGCTGCCGAGCACCTGGGCGGTGTCCCTCAGCGAAGAGATCGTGCGCTCCGGCTTGCGGATCTTCTTCACCCGCAGGTAGCCGATGAGCGCCGCGACGCCCGCCGCGATGATCATGATGCCGAAGACGATACCGAACGCCGCCGAGCGCGGCAGCCAGATGGCGAGCACCTCGCCGATCGCGAAGAACAGGAAGAACAGGCTGAACAGCGCGATGACCAGGGCGACGATGAAGAAGATGCTGCCCTGCACGCCCTTCTTCACCTCGGAGGTGACCTCCGCCCTCGCCAGCTCCACCTCGGAGCGGACGAGGGTGGACACGTGCGTGGTGACATCCCGCACGAGGTCGCCGATCGACTGCTCCGACGAGCCCGGCGCGGGCTCGGACGACAGCGGGATCGAGGGCAGTACGGGCGGAACGTCCGTGCCGCCGGAGCTGGTCGGGGTGGCCACCGCGGTCCCTCCTGCTGCTTGGGTGTCTGG
>Ga0207641_10003994_pt1 | contig 12875 bp, 10 predicted proteins | sample KBSSwiS62_FD_184306 | JGI IMG/M metagenome (GOLD analysis project Ga0207641, IMG submission 184306) | Switchgrass rhizosphere microbial communities from Kellogg Biological Station, Michigan, USA - KBS Switchgrass S6-2 (SPAdes) (version 2) | ecosystem: Host-associated > Plants > Roots >... | reverse complement strand
AAGCACCTTGGAGGGCCCGGGGAACACCATCTGCTGGGGTAAACGGGGTGACAATTGATTCACTACTTTCTGACCGAGATTAGCACAAAACCTGTGGAATGAGCGGGTTGGACTATCACTTTTGTTACACCACAAATCCACTCCGCCAGCATTGTCAAACGCGCTGGACCGGGCGCACTCTCGCCACAAACCTTCAGGTATTGAGTCATTTTTGCAAGTAGCGGCGAGAGGGCTGGAGTGTCCCAAGGCTCCTTGCTGGAAGTTCTAAGTCAACTATAACTTGGCTTTTTGCCGCCGGAGCCGTTCCGGCTCGGAGCCGGGAGGAACCCCAATGAAGTCGAAATTTGTGTCCAGCATTGTGTGTTTCGGAGTACGCCGAGGGTTGGCGCTGGTGGTCTTGTTGGTTCTGGCGGGGGCAGCATCTGCTGCGGTAATCCCGAACCTCTTGCCGTTTCTCGATCCGACCGGCTTCGTCGCGACGTTTAATAGCGCCGGGAAAATTGATACTGGCGACAAAAATCCGTTCTTTCAAAACCTCGGAACGAACGGCCGAAACTGCGGAACCTGCCACATTGCGGAAAACGGCATGGGTCTCAGCACCGATAATATTCAGGAACGATTTCATCGGACGAAAGGGCGCGATCCGTTATTTGCCGATTTCGACGGAGCTAACTGCCCGAACTCGCCGAGCGCGAGCGACCCTGCCGCGCACAGTCTGCTGTTAAGTGCGGGCTTGATCCGAGTTGGAATCACGCTGGCCGCGACTCCACAATTCCAGATCCGCGCCGTACACGATCCCTATGGATGCGCGATTACCACCGATCCCGCAAACGGGACGACGATCTCAGTGTATCGGCGGCCTCTGCCTACGACGAACCTGCGTTTTCTAAGCACGGTCATGTTTGATGGTCGCGAGTCCATTTTGCCGCTGAATAACCAGGCCACGTTCATGGGCAATCTGATCGCCGATTTGAAGCACCAAGCAGTAGATGCCACGACTGGACACGCGCAGGCAGTCAATCCTCCGACCGACGCGCAACAGACCGCAATCGTCAATTTCGAATTGGGGCTGTTCAGTAGCCAAATGATAGATGAACGGGCGGGACTGCTTTCCGACTACGGTGCGCATGGCGGGCCATATGAGCTATACAAGTCGGAGTACTATCCGGGGATCAATGATTCGCTGGGAGCCGATCCGTCGGGGGAGCCGTTCAATTCCGTGGCCATGACGTTGTTCGATGCCTGGACAAGTGCAAACGCAAACTCCCGTAAGGAAATCGCAGCGGGCCAGGCGATTTTCAACACTCATCCTTTGACGATTACCAATGTCCGTGGGCTAAACGACAACGCAGCGCTCGGTCGTCCCTCAGCAATCATGGGCAACTGCACCACATGCCATGACACGCCGAATATAGGAAATCATTCGCTGCCTTTGCCCCTGGATATCAGCACGGGGCACGATCCGGTGAACGAGTCCGATCCGCTGATCGCCAGCGGCCTCGCGCAATTGAGTATGCCGGACCTGCCGGTATTTGAAATTACGGGTTGCCCGGATCCATTCGCGCCTACCGGAGCGCCGGGACCGCCCGTGACGATTTATACGACCGATCCCGGCAAGGGCCTGCTGACGGGATTTTGCAGCGACGTGAACCGGATCAAGGGGCCAATTCTGCGCGGATTAGCCGCGCGCGCGCCGTACTTTCACAATGGCGCGGCGCAGAACCTCACCGAACTGGTCAACTTCTACGACCAGCGTTTTCAGATGAATCTGACCGACAAAGAAAAACAACAGTTGATCGCTTTTCTGAACTCCCTGTAATACGAATGAAAAAGGCCGGTCTCGATAATCAGGCCGGCCTTTCCAATTTTGCCGCAATCGGAATTAAAGGACTGGTTGGTGCGCGGGAGCATCTCGGAACGTTACGCTCTTGCCGCGCTCAGAATTGAGTTGCGTCGTCCGCATCAAATCTAGGTCGTTGAGCGCACAAGATTCGTGTGCGCCGCTCGGGAGAACGTAGTCAAGGCGGTCGCCAACTAGCCAATACTCGGTAACCGCCCAAATGGTTTCGTTTCGTAGCGCAATCAAGGTGAGCGACGACGATGACGTGCGCGGTTCGGTGGCTCCCGCGGAGAAAGAGAGCGTCGGAGCCGCCGCCACTTGCGATGTTCCGGGCTCTGTCGCGGGCGCTGTGGGTTGCGGCTGCGTTAGTTGCCGGAACCCCGGATCAACCGAAGTCACGGAGCTAACGTTCGTCATAGCAGGAGTATTGTTGAAAGGAACGGTCTGCCGCGGCTGAAAAGCCGAAGGCTGTTCACGCAACTGCGCTTGCGGAGGGCGCCAGTCGCGCGAGTTGTACGACGGGGTCGGGCGCGGAATCGTCACGTCCTCCATCAAGCGGAGAGTCAGGATCTGTTCTCCTTTAAGGGTCGGTCGCGGGCCGCGCGCTGGTAGCATGATCACCTTCCAGGGCCATAGCGGCGGAATCATCCATTCGATCACATCCCTCCTCGGATGGCCTTTGCCTTTAATGTCGCCTTCTTTATTCACGGAATAATTCCGTGTGCCGATGATTTTGGTGGACACGTTGATATCGGAGTTTGGCGTGCCGATTCTGTCGAACACAATTTTGAGGTAGCCCTTGCCCCAAAAGTGGCCAGGGTCCTTATCCGCTTCGAGATGACCGGTCATATACGCGCCGCGCGGAAAGGCGTTGTGCCCAAATTGCTGCACCGATCCGAGATGGCAAAGTACAGGATCACCGACCTGAGCAGTGGCAGAAGAAAGGTTTGGTTCGTTCATCGTACAGCGAAGCAGGGTACCGGCGGGAACCAGTATGTCCTGCGCACTTGCTCTCGATGACGCGAACGGTGAAAACAGACACACCAATACAGACACACACCAACGACTTCGCATGAGGATCCTCCTTGGGGGCCGGGTTTCAGGGTTTGTGTTACAAACCCTAAGCTAAAAGTCCAGACAGCACACGGAGGAGCGCTGAGGAAAAGAAGTCCTGCCTGAAGACTTAAAGCTGCACGGCCGTCGAAACGCAACCTACTCCCGTGCGATGGGAACCGCAAGAGAAAAGGGCTGTTGCGGCGATCAAATTCCTTGACTCCAGCGTTCCTGGGTGGGATAGTTTTGCCAAATCCGCACACACTTGAAGGAAACCGCCATGAAAGCACCCCAGCTGCTGTTTGGCCTCGTTTTTACGTGCACGTTTGTACCATTCTCTCTAGGGCAATCGTCCGTGTCTGTTTCTGTGAAGCGCGCAGACGCGCCGCCCGCATCGTCGACAAAGACCGCAAAGACCGGTCCGCCGCTAGCTACCATCGACGGCCAAGCCATCACGGAAGAGGAATTGGCTCCGTCGATTGAAGGACAGTTGCGATCAATACATGAGCAGGAATATCAGATCAAAAAGAAGGCTCTCGATACTCTGATCGGGCAGAAAGTGCTTGAAGCCGAGGCAAAAAAGAGAGGCCTGCCGACGACGGAGAAGCTGCTGGAACAGGAGGTCGACGCGAAGATTCCCGAGCCAACAGACGTCGAAATTGCCGCTGTATATGCGGTTCAGCGGGAACAGTTGAATCGCCCCTTGGAGGAAGTCAAAGCGCAGGTCTCACAAACACTGAAGAGGTCCAGAATCCAGCAGGCGAGGCAGGAATATTCAGCGCGCCTCCGGGATCAGTCCAAAATCGCTGTCTTGCTGGAGCCTCCTCGCGTTCAGGTGAGTTTTGATTCGGCACGAGTACGCGGGAACCCGAAGGCGCCGGTGATGATCGTCGAGTTCTCCGACTTTCAGTGCCCGTACTGCCGTCAGGTCACGACGACGCTGAAGAGCGTACTGGCAAAGCACCCAGATCAGGTGGCATTGGCATTTCGGGATCTTCCGCTAACAGCGATTCATCCGCTGGCACAGGGCGCCGCGGAAGCGTCGCGCTGCGCGCTCGAACAGAACAAATTCTGGGAGTATCACGATCTACTGTTTGCCGACCAGGCTGGTTTGGAGAAAAACGGCCTGCTTTCGAAGGCGCAGATACTGAAACTGGACGAAAGACAATTCGACGCTTGCCTTTCGGGCGGAAAATACAAAGCCCAGGTAGAGCAGGACGCGCAGGACGGAAGGCGCGTCGGACTTAGCGGAACGCCGGGATTCTTCATCAATGGAGTTTTCCTTAGTGGCGCTCAACCAGAGAGCGCATTCGAGACTCTGATTAAAGAGCAGTTGGCTGCTGCGGCTCGCCCCTAAGCAACTTATAATACGCATCTCAGATGATTAATTTGGTCCTCCCTGAACGATAGGGCAGGTCCTTAGACCCTCTTACTGGACAGACGGCTGTCCTATTTCTGTCCCTCCGACCAGTAGAAGTACCGGTACTTTTTCTCCTACGCTTTCTCCAGCCTGAGGGGGCGTTATGAGCGTAGGCAAGACCGGGGCCCAAGGCGCGCAAGACGTTTTTCATTCATTACTTCGTCTGCTAACCGCCATCCTATTTTGCAGTTCGTCCGTGAGCTCAGTTTACGCTCAGGGAAACTCATCAACATCGCGATCGCAAGTTGCGACGAATCAGCTAGAGCAGGTCGACGGCGAGCTCGAAGTCGTCCAACAGGACTTCAAGGATGGTCGAGGCCGCTTGTTATACTCATTGAAGCAGGCGGACGGAACACGCCTCTCTCTTCAGTTCACTAAAGAGCCTCCAACGCATCTTTTGACTGGCACTCGCGTACGCGCTCATGGCCAGCGGTCGGGCGGAGCTTTGGTCCTCTACTCGGGGAACACCAATCTCTCAACAGATACCACTGGTGCAGCCGCTACGTCGTCGATTCCGGTGCCAAACACTTTCGGTACGCAATCCACCGTAGTGATTCTCGTTAATTTTCAAGATAACGCCATCCAGCCGTATTCGAACGGGGACGCTTACAACGCGGTCTTTGGTACTGCCAACAATTTCTTTCTGGAAAACTCCTACGGGCAGACTTCGCTTTCAGGAGATGTTGTAGGCTGGTATACGATCCCCGTGAGCGCAGCGACTTGCGATATGTCTCAGATAGCGAGCGCCGCCCAAAACGCCGCCTCCGCTTCAGGTACCAACCTATCGAACTACACTCGCTATGTTTATGTCTTTCCGTATAACAGTGCTTGCGGCTGGGCCGGTTCGTCGTATGTAGGCGGAAACCCTTCACAGAGTTGGATCAACGGCGACCTGGATATCCACATAATCGATCACGAACTCGGACACGCCTTTGGCCTTTGGCACTCCCATTCACTCGCTTGCGGCACAACCGCGACGATCTGCTCTAGCGGTACAGTCGTTGAGTACGGCGACGTCTTGGATGTTATGGGTCAACCACAAACGGCGTCCCCGCAGTACAACGCTTTCGATAAAGAGCGCCTAGGCTGGTTGAACTATGGTGTATCGCCCTCGATTCAAACTGTTCAGACGAGCGGTGCCTACACGATCAATCCTTATGAGGTCAGCGGCGCGGGGCCGAAAGCGGTAAAGATCCTGAAGTCCACGGATCCGATCACGGGCGCCAAGACCTGGTATTACCTGGAGGCTCGGCAGGCGGTGGGATTTGATGCCTTTCTCGCAGACAGCATGTACTACACGCAGAACGAAACGACCGGAGTGCTGTTTCACATCGGTACTGACGGCAATGGCAACTCCGGCGACCTGCTTGACATGACGCCTGCGACGCCAACGAATACCGGTTGGCTCGATACTTCGCTCGCTTTAGGCCAGAGCTTTCAGGATTCTGCTGCCAGCTTGGCAATCACGGTAACGGACGTCAGCAGCGCTGGGGCGACGATCCAGGTCACGCTGAACGGTTCGTCCTCCTGCACGGCGACAAACCCCACCGTTAGCGTTTCGCCATCACAAAGCCAGCAAGTCACGGCGGGAACTCCAGTGACGTTTACCTTGTCCGTGAAGGACAACGACAGTTCCTCCTGTGGGGCGGCGACATTCAACTTAGGTGACGTCGTGCCGACCGGCTGGTCAGGCGTGTGGAACACGGCAACGCTATCGCTCTCTCCCGGCAAGAGCGCGTCCGCAACTTTGACCGTGACGTCTACGGCCGGAAGCCCAGATGGCTCTTACAGTGTCGCGGTGAGCGCAACAAACGCTGCCGCTAGCTCGGATAGCGACTCGGCTACAGGAACCTACGTGATTTCCACGCCTGGACCGCTTTCGATCGGTGTGACCACCAACCAATCCAGCTACTTGCCGGGCCAGACGGTCGCGATCAGCGTAGGCGTACTCTCCGGTACAAAACCCGTTGCGGGCGCGAGCGTGACGGCAACGGTGACTCCTCCGAGCGGGAAATTGACAACGTTGACTGGCACAACTGGCAGCAATGGAGTAGCGGTGCTCAATTACAAATTGTCCAGGCGCGCGTCCGCAGGAACTTACCAGGTCGGAGCGAATGCGGCAGGAGGTTCCGCTGCGACTTCGGCCACTTCCGCCAAGACAGCCAGCGCTGTCGCCGGCGCAACAACTCTCTTCACAGTGCAATAACGGCGTCCAAAAAAATAGGGCCGGCCAAACTTCGGCCGGCCCTTCGTCCAAAACAACTACGTTGATGAAGCAGAGGAGCCGCCCAGGATGAGCGACTCCGGCTCCGGTTAATGGGTTATGGCACTGATCCAACTACGCACTCTTTCACGTTGAGGGATCCAGGGGTCAAGCTGACCACATCGCTCGCACCTTCGTCGCCGGTCAGCGTGGCCGACACGGTGTTGGAGTGCTGGAAGCAGCCGTTAGCGTCGAGTCCGCCGCAGAACTGCGCGTCGAACTGGCAAGTGTATTTGCCGTTGTTTACAGGGATGGTTGTGGGCAGCGCGCCGCCGTTGGTGGCGCTGGCAGTAACTCCAGAGAGCGAACCCAAGCCAGGGCTTCCAACTGCAACGCCGCATGTCGTTCCGAGAACGCTGTTATTCCCGGACCCGTGGACGGTGGTGATGCTTCCGAATGCACTGTCATTGAACGCGGAGAGATTCAGGGTTTCGTCCGTACCTGCCGCGCTCGTGTTCTTGACTTCTACGCTGTACCTCACCGTCGCGCAAGCGGCGGTGTTGCCAACGAACTGCTTGGTTATGGTCCCGGTCGTCGGCGCTTCAAACGACTGGACGGTGACTTGGTTTGAAGCGGACGGGCCGAACGTCGAGCCGCCCTGAGTTCCATGGCCCTTCACGCTCGCGATGTTGTTTATCGTCAGCTCCTCGGCCTGATCCGCCGTGAAGGTACAGGTACCTGTACCGCCCGCAGCGACTGTAAGTGCGCCGCAGGTTGTTCCGGTTTTGCTGCCGGCAGTTCCGGCCGCGCAAGCGGGACCGCTGAACCCGGCAACTGTGAAGATGTTGCCGTAAGCGCTGTCGCAGATCTGGTCAACCACGATGTTCCCGAAATTCGAAGTGTTGGTTACGGCGACAGTATAAGTCACCTGGCCACCTTCGGGATGGATCGTGCACGAATTGGGCGTCGGCGGACTGGTAGTAAAGTCCGGCGCGGCGGTGTTGTCTACGGTATTGCACGTCTTCTTGACCGTGATGCTGGGCGACTGAACGGTAATCGCCAGAGGGATAATCCCGCAATTGCACTTCGACGGGGACCCGGGTATCGCCGTTGGAGTACCGTTGGGGCCGTTGAGCGGATATGGGAAGGATGGTGACGGCGACACGCACTGAATCGTTCCGCCGGGGATCTGCCAGCTCGTGCAGTTCGGCAGTACCAACGTAGTTTGACCTGTCGGGGCCTTGCACTCGAAGTTGGTAATCAGGAGGGTAACTTTTTGTGCGCCAGCTCCAAAGGTCGGGCTGCTGTCGCCGCTGCTGCCGTCGCCGCAGTTGTCCGGCGCGGGATCGGTCTCGTGGTAGTTGTCCGATCCGCACGAGATATTGCTACCCGGGGCGCAAGGATGCAGCGGAGCGATGATGTTATCCACACAACTACCGGTCAATGCTTGAGTCCGGCTGTCAGTGGCGATGTAAAGGCCGATGTTTTCACGTGCCTGGCTCGAAGTTGTCACAATCTTGAAGTCCGCGATGAAGTCAAAGTGCGTACCCCCGTCGCACGATGTCAAAGCGCCTCCAGTTGTTGGGTTGCGGATGTTCGTAACTTCTGCAATCCTCACGTCATTGGCCGTGCAATTCAGTTTTTGTTTATTCACCTGGTTGTATTCTTCCTGCAGACAAGTCTGTGCGGATGCGGGCGCGGCCAGAACGATCATTGCGATCAGCGCGGCGCATAGGAAGAACCACTTCGAGCCCAAACATCGATAGGGCAGCGTTCTAGTTCCCATGTTGTACTTTCTCCTTAGTCGTGTCAGTTCGTCTCGTGGGGAAGGGGCCGAAGGGACCGTTAGCACCGAACCAAATTAGGTCCGTGGCTCTTTACATAGCTTGAAAAATGGTTGGACATGGCGAGTGGCAACACAAGCCATGTGTCGAGCGAAGATACACCCTTAGCGCGGACAAACTGCCGGTTTGCCTGCCCGAGCTGGGTGTTGAGCGGCAAAAACTACAGTCAGCTAAAAAACATTCTACTTGGGGCTTCTCGAAACGCACCAAAAGGCACAGTTAGGACGTTCAAGTGCCTTGGGGGAGAAGCCGACCCACACAGATGGTGGAATGAAGTGCACGCGCGAGGCCGAATTTGTGCCATAAATCGCCCTTTCCTTTCACACACATACGCTTGCATCGTTCGCAAGAAATCAAGTTTGCGGGCACACACTGTCCGAAACTATGCAAACACTTGGAGTCACGTTACTCTCAGTTCGTAACCATTTCCTTATCAGCTTTGATAAAACGGTAGTCCAATCTCCGACGAAGCTTTGGGGGGAGCCGCACGTTGCCATAGCTCCAGGCCCGGACCTGGCAAGCACCTCCGTCTGCGCAGCCTGCCAGATGACTTTTTAGAAAAAGTACCATTGACCTGGCCTTTCCCTGGGACTACTTTCAAGTGTGCCCCGCCCCCGGTCGAAATCTATCCGCAGAGAGGTTCGCCGTGGCAATTGCTCCATACAAGCAAGATAGCCTTGAAGATCGTTGGGCGCGTATGCGCTCCCATAAGCGCATCATTTCGCGCGTAAAATTCCTGGTCGAGTGGGACGACGACAAAGAGAAACAGCGCGCCAACGCCGTTACAGTGGATGTTAGCCATTCCGGCTGCATGGCCATCGTGGGCGCCCCCCTGCCTCTCCACAAACAGGTCAGATTGATCCACCCAGAGACCGGTCGCAAGGCCGAAGCCTTAGTGGTCTGGCGCGACCATGAAGCCTGGGACACCGGCTTCGAGCTGGCCAAGCCGGACGCTTCATTTTGGGGTGTTCCCTTCTAACTGACGTCAGTCCCCGGATGGACTTCCGAACAACGCTAAATCTCTAGGTTCTCCCGTTTTGCGAACCTCCGAAGTAGGTGTGTCCCTTCGTTCACGCGATCCCTTCTCAAGGTGTTCCCCTGGCATCAGGCTTAGTATTCAGCCAAGATGTTCGCCGCTGTCTCTGTCGCCGCTTAACAAGGGGAACCGCCAATGCCCGCTGCCGCCACACCGAAAGTGGTATTCATTACAGGTGGAAGTGATGGACTCGGAAGAGCCGGCTCGATCTTACTCGCTGAAACAGGCTATCGCGTCGTAGCTGCTGGCCGCTCGCCAAAAAAATTAGCAGAGATGGAAGCCCTGGCTTCCCAGAAAAAATTACCTCTCAGCACAGCGGAACTCGATGTCTGCAGCGACGAATCCGTTAAAGAAGCAGTGCAGGGAGTGATTGGCCAGTACGGTGCCATCGACGTTCTTATCAACAATGCGGGCGTAGGCTACATGGCTGCCGTCGAAGAAATCACCATGGCAGACTTCAAACAACAATTTGAAACCAATCTTTTCGGGGTGCTCCGCGTGACTCAGGCCGTCCTCCCTAGCATGCGCGAGCGCCGCAGCGGCCGCATTCTGATGATCAGCAGCGTCGCCGGACTGGTCTCTCCGCCTACCTACGGCGCCTATAGCAGCAGCAAGCATGCGCTGGAGGGCCTGAGCAACGCGCTGCGACTAGAGCTCCACCCGTTTGGCATTCGCGTGGTGCTAATTGAGCCGGGCTACATCGTCACGAACTTTCAACAGACCGCAAAAGATCTCGCTCAACCGTACGCTGAAAGAGCGGCAACTAGCCCGTACCAAAGAATCTACGAAGGTGCCTGGAAAGGCGCAAATAAAGGTCGCAGCGGTTCAAAGACAACAGCGGAGGATTGCGCCCGAGTGATGCTGGAAGCAATCGAAACGCCCAATCCGCGTGTGCGTTACGGTGTTACGCCGCTCGCCACTTTGGTGAGGTGGGGAAAGCGGCTCGCCAGTGACCGCGTCCTGGATCAGTTTCTGCGCCGTTATTACGGAGTTGGATCTCCGGATTGAAGCGGTTGTCATTGGCTTGTCTGCGAAAGGCGGTTTGACGCAACGAGCATCCCACCGATACTCTTCTTCTTTGCGTTCCAGGACCCCAAACCTTCCGTGGACTCACGATTGAACGAAGCTGGCCAAGCACGCGACCTCGCGCAGCATCTCCCAAAAATCTGGATTGGCTACCTGCTGTGCGTTGCCACTTTCATTGATGAAGCGATGGTAGTCTCCAACCATCCGGAGATTGTCTCCGGTCAATTGTTCCTTCCGCCCTTGCACCTGTTCCTGCTGGCTTTCGTCAGCGGGGTGTACTGGCTGGTGTGCATTCACAAATTGCACATAATTCTTTCTCTGGTTCCCGGGTGGCAGCATCCGATTTCTCCCGCTCGAGCCGTCTGGTTCCACTTCATTCCGGTTTATAACTTGTACTGGCTCTACAAGTGGCCGCGCGAATGCGCCAACTTCGTCAATTGGCGGCTGCAGGGCGCTGTTCTCCAACCCCGCAACGCCGGCATTTTTGTCTTGGGCTCTTATGTGCTTTCCGTTCTGCTGGGTAGTTTGATTCTTGTTTTCTTTTCACTCTCCTTTGTAACCACTTGGATCCGGCGCGCTCTCACGATGCCGGTTCGCTTTCCTCCTCCCAATGGAGATTCCGGAGTTCCGACACCTTAGCTTGAAAAAGGAAGACGATGACACGCGTAGCGAAGTTTGCCGTAGCCCTGCCCCTGATGCTGTGCGTAGTGGCTCTCGTGCGTGCGCAAGAAAAGGGAACAAATCAGCAGCTCGCGCGCGAAATTCTGCAGCAGCTCATCGAAATCAATACCACCGATTCGGTTGGTAACGTGACCGCGGCCTCCGAAGCGATGGCCAAACGCCTGCGTCTGGCTGGCTTTTCTGAACAAGACCTCAACCTCGCTGGGCCCCGCGATAAGAAGAAGAATCTCGTCGTTCGTTATCGGGGCCGGGGAAAACGCAAGCCGGTTTTGTTCATCGGCCATCTGGACGTTGTCGAAGCCCGCCGCGCGGACTGGACCAGCGACCCTTTTACGTTTTTGGAGAAGGACAGTTATTTTTACGGCCGCGGCACCGAAGACATGAAGGCAGGCGATGCGCTTCTTGTCGCCAGTTTCGTCCGCCTGAAAACGGAAGGCTACGTGCCGGATCGCGACTTGGTTCTCGCGCTCACGGCTGACGAAGAAGGCGGCAGCGCCAACGGCGTGGATTGGCTGCTCAAGAACCATCGCGACTGGATCGATGCGGAATATGCCATCAACCTCGATGGCGGCGAATTTGAGCGCGATGGCGACAAGCGCTTGCTGGCCGGTCTGCAAGCCGCTGAAAAGGTCTACGTCGATTATCAGTTCGAATCGCTGAATCCTGGCGGCCACAGCTCGCTTCCTTCGCCGGACAACGCCATCTACCATCTTTCCGGCGCCCTCAGCCGTCTGCAAAAGTTTTCGTTCCCGATGAACGTAAACGAAATTACCCGCAACTACTTCCAGAAAATTGCAACTTTCTCCAAAGGTCAAACCGCCGATGACATGCGCGCCGTCGCCAAGGATCCGCCCGACCCGGCCGCAGCCGGCAGCCTCTCACAATATCCCTATTACAATTCGTTGTTGCATACCACTTGCGTCGCTACCATGCTCACCGGTGGCCATGCTCCTAACGCTCTTCCGCAAACGGCCCGCGCCAATGTGAACTGCCGCATCCTCCCCGGCGAGGATCCCGAAACCGTGCGCAAGACCCTGGAAAAAGTCGCCGCCGATCCTAAGGTCGCGGTCACCATCGTTCCCTACAAAGACGACAACGGGAACGTCATTCCGACCGTTCCGGTGCCGCCCTCGCCGCTCTTGCCCGAAGTGGTCGAAGCCGAAGAGAAAACCGTGCAAGCTTTTTGGCCCGGCCTGCGGGTGGTCTCGACCATGTCCACGGGAGCAACCGACGGCCGTTTTCTCCGCAGCGCCGGTATCCCCACCTACGGCATCGCCTGCATGTTTTTCGAAGTAAATGACAACCGTGCCCACGGCAAGGATGAACGCGTCGGCGTTAAGGATTTCTACGATGGCGTCGAAGTTGCCTACAAGCTCATTAAGAATCTTTCCTCGGCAGACTGAAACCTGCGCAGAATTTTCGGCGCGTAAAATCAAAAAGGCCCGAAGGGTTCCCCCTCCGGGCCAATTCTCAATAACCCTTGTTAGGGTTTAGCCGCTGGTGGATCGGCGATTGCTGTTCCGTCCGGCGCTTGCTGTGCGCTGGCCGCTATCGGCTTGGCGTTCTCGGCGCCAAACCGCGTCAAATAGGGCATGAATGGAGTCACTTCGAACGGCATCTTCTCGCGTTCTGCGAGGACGCCTACGGGCTTGCTCTTCAGCATTTCCAGCTTGTCGCTCCAGGGATCCATCTTCACGCGCCCGCCGATCGGCAGAGCCGCCAGCTTTGGCGCGCCTGCAGCCTTGGCGTCACCCGCAGCCGCGGTTTCCACC
>Ga0207641_10003992_pt1 | contig 12882 bp, 12 predicted proteins | sample KBSSwiS62_FD_184306 | JGI IMG/M metagenome (GOLD analysis project Ga0207641, IMG submission 184306) | Switchgrass rhizosphere microbial communities from Kellogg Biological Station, Michigan, USA - KBS Switchgrass S6-2 (SPAdes) (version 2) | ecosystem: Host-associated > Plants > Roots >... | reverse complement strand
GATGGAAGGGCTGCACGACGACTACTACATCTCCGCGATCATCGCCGTGCACGATCCGAATGGTGTCCGCATGCCCGAGCGGATGAAGGCCGGAAAGTTCGCCATCAATGGCGTCAGCCTGGCGCCAATCGAGAAGACCGTCGAGAACGGGAAGAAGATCATCGCGTTCCGGACCGAGAAAACGGTCGCGGCGATCAGGAAGGCGATGGAGGCCGCCAAAGGCTCACAGGATTAGGAACGGTCAGATCGCCGGCGTTCAAGGACACGCTGGCCTGGAGGCAAATATGGAGGAGCTCTCCACACGTCAGAAGACTCTTCTCAGAGTGGGTTTGCTTGTCGCGATCCTCATCACGCTCTGGATGTTTGGCGTGCTGCACCTCGGCAGCCCGGTCGCCTATGCCCCCATCGCTCACTGAGTCTTCACACGTGGGCGCCACGCGGATCTACGTCAGGGCTTTTCTGATTGCCGGAGTGATCATTCCGATCGTCCTTCACGTGATCGCGAGCAAAGCGATGCCCTGGTGGCCAGACACCGTGAGCATGGGCATCGCGTTTGGTGTGGTCGCCGTAGTGCTCGTGTCGAAGGCGCGACGCGAGCGCGAACAGAAGCGTCGCTTTTGGAACGCACTGAAGGAGCTCGCTCGTCACCGCGACTGGTACTGACCCAAGCGTGAACGATGGCTGGAATCCTTCGCGTCCTCGTCGGCCTGGTTGCCTCAGTTGCTATGTTTGCGGCATGGGGACTCTTCATCGTCGCAATCATGGCGATGACACTTTACATTTGCCGCGTCATTCCCATGACGGGCTGGCGCAAAAGGCAATGAGGGCGGACGGAAAGACCTACGCAAGTACTTTCAGCAACACTCCTCGGACCTGAGCACGCGCGAGAGGTACTCGAATGGGAGACGACGCATGCCGCACTTCTGCGCATCGGGGCCGCAGGAGCTTTGATCGCCGGGGGCTTGGTTGCGTTCGCGGTGACAAGGCCGTCCACGGGACTTTCAAACTGACACTAACCGAGATTCAAACGTGACCACTACAAAGGAATGGGCGCGCACCCTACTCGTGCTGGTTGCGATCGCGTTCATGTTGCTCGTAGGCATTGCTGTCCAGCGAGCACGATCACGTGCGCATCAACAAGTGCCGACGCCGCCAATACTGACCCCGCGCTGACCTCGCTCAAACCTGACCACTTACCCATGGCCGTCGAGGATGGGGCGAAGAAGCGATGAGCGGCGCGAGGGGAGCTGGATTCACAGCCAAGCTGGTTCTGGCCGTCTGTGGGGTTGCGGTACTCGGAGGGATCGTGTCGCGGCTACAGCATCATGCGGTGGGCCAAGTGCTGCTTGGCGGCGTATTCACGGTCGTCATTGTGTGGGTTGGAGTCGTAGCCAGGTAGGCACCGTCCAAGATCCGTCTCTGCTGTAACGCTCCTGAACATGCCAGGGGCGGTACTGACCGTCCTGACATTCCTCGTAAATGACTAATAGTTAAATACTTATCTGGAAACAGCCGACCTGGCCTGAATATTGGACTCTAACGAACACCATGGTCCAACACAACCTCGCCGAGATCCGGCGGGAGCTCGAGGTCATGACCGCCGTCGTCCGCATCGTCGCCACCCTCGATCAGCCGGCGGCGCGCGAACGCGTCATCCGCTGGGCCGCTCAGAAGTTTCAGATCGACATCGCCGCGACGCCCCCGCTCGGGAGCGTCGGCGCGCCGATCGACCACGAAAACAGCCGCGAAGAGGCAATCTACGACCGCGAAACGCCCGCGGCTGCCGAACAGGTTCGCGGCAGGGAACCGCTCGACGCCATCGTTCAGGAAATCGCCGCCGACCTCCAGCGCCTCGCACTCGGCGCGCACGACGCGTAACATAAGGCATCGCTGACATCGTCATCGTCGGCGCCGGCGCGGCCGGCCTCGCGACCGCCATCTTCGCGCGCCGCGCCAATCCCGGCCGATCGGTCGTGCTCCTCGAGGGCGCCAGAAAGCCCGGCGCGAAAATCCTCGTCAGCGGCGGGTCGCGCTGCAACGTCACGAACGCGCAGGTCACCGACGCCGACTTCTGGGGCGGACGCTCGTCGATCGTGCGGCGCATCCTCCGGGCGTTTCCGTCGAGTGCCGCCGTCGCGTTCTTCCGCGAGATCGGCGTCAGCCTCCACGAGGAGGCCGGCGGCAAGCTGTTTCCCGACACTAATCGATCGCGCGACGTGCTCGACGCGCTGCTGCGGGAAACCGGCCGCGTCGGCGCGACGCTCGAGTCCGGCCGTCGCGTGCTCGACGTCGCGCGCGCGACATCCGCGAACGGCGATTTCATCGTCACGACTGCCACCGGCGACCTGTCAGCGAGGGCCGTGGTTCTGGCCACCGGCGGCCAATCGCTGCCGAAGACCGGCAGCGACGGCGCCGGCTTCGACATCGCCAGGCGGCTCGGACACCACATCGTCGAGCCGACGCCGGCGCTCGCGCCGCTGCTGTTGAACGGCGACGACCTTCCTCGCCAGTTGTCGGGTGTCGCTCAAGACGTCGAACTGGCGATCTGGATCGACGGTCGCATCGACGTCCGTCTGCGCGGCGCGATTCTCTGGACGCACTTCGGTGTGAGTGGCCCGGTCGCCCTGGACGCGTCGCGGCACTGGCACCGCGCGCAGCTCGATGGCCATCGTGTCGCCGTCACCGTCAACTTCCGCCCCGGCGCACGATTCGACGACGTCGATGCGGACTGGACGCGTCAGGCCGCGGAACACCCGCGAGCCTCGGTGCAGACCGTGCTCGGCACGATGATGCCCGCGTCCGCGGCTGCGGCGCTTCTCCGCCGCCTCGCGATCGACGGCGGCGAGGCACTTGCGCATTTTTCGCGCGACGCCAGGCGGCGTCTGGCGCATGCGCTCGTGGAATGGCCGCTGCCGGTCGCCGGCTCGCGCGGCTACAACTTCGCCGAGGCCACAGCCGGCGGCGTGGCGCTCACCGAGATCGATCCGTCGACGATGGCGTCGCGGATCTGTCCGGGGCTGTTCCTGGTGGGAGAAATGCTCGACGTCGACGGCCGGATCGGCGGGTTCAACTTCCAGTGGGCGTGGTCGACCGGGTACGTCGCCGGCCGCGGCATCGCCGCCACCGCGATTTGACACGTCCCGCTCCCAGGTCCTACGCTCACGTTCATGCCACGGCCGTTCCTCTTCTGGGGATTCAAGTCCTCCCAGCAGATCCTCGACAACACGCTCGGCAGCCTCGAGCGCGAGGTCATGGACGTGGTCTGGAACCACGACGAAATCAGCGTCCGCGACGCCTGCGCGCAGCTCGGATCCTCAGTCGCCTACACGACTGTGATGACGACGATGGACCGGCTGTTCAAGAAGCGGCTGCTGGCGAGGCGGAAATCGGGCCGGGCGTTTCTCTACCGGGCTGCCGCGACGCGCGAGGAACTCGACGGCGCCGTCGCCGCCGAAATCGTCCAAGGTCTCCTGCAGCGGGATGGCAGCGGGCCGCTGCCGGTTCTTTCGTCGCTCGTCGATGCCGTTTCGGATCGCGACCGCGCGCTGCTCGATGAGCTCGAGCGGCTGATTCGCGAGAAGCGCCGGCAGGTCGAACGACAGAGGCTGCGATGAGCGAATTCGTCGTGCACGGCGGTACGCTGGCACTGGCCTGGTTTCTTCTCGTCAACCTGGTCATGAGCGCCGCGCTGGCAGCGGGCGCCGGATGGATCATCAGGCGATGGACGGGTACCGATTCTGCCGCAGTCTGGTTCGCCGTCCGCGTCCTGCCGGCCGCGACCGCACTGCTCTTCGTCGGCGTCGTTTTCGTGCCATCGTACTGGAAGTACGAACCGCGCGACTTCGTCGAGGGTTTCGACATCACGCTGACGGCTCTGGCCCTTGGCGCGGCCGCGCTGCTGATCACGGCGATCGCCCGCGGCGCGAGCACGTGGCGCGGTGCCGTCCGGCGCACGCACGTCTGGATGCAGTCGGCCCGTCCGATCGCGATCGCCGGCACCGGCATCCCGGTTTATGAAATCGACGTCGACACGCCGCTGATGGCGCTGGTCGGCGTGCTGCGGCCGCGGCTGCTGGTCACGCGCGGCCTCGTCGCCGCGCTGACCGACGAAGAGCTTGCGGCCAGCATCGCGCACGAAGTCGGGCACTCGCGCGCCCGCGACAACCTGACTCGGCTGCTGATGCGGGCCACGCCCGACCTGTTGACGGCGACACCGGCCGCGCGAGCGATCGAACGCCGCTGGGCGTCGGCCGCGGAACATCGTGCCGATCGGATGGCCGCCGACGACAGCCCGGTGGCCCGCTGCGCGCTGGCGTCCGCGCTCGTCAAGGTCGCACGACTCACACCGGCGATGACGCCGCTCGCGGAGCCGATCAGCACCCTCATCGACGGCGGCGAAATCGCGTCGCGTGTCGAGCGGCTGCTGGCGGACGCCACGCCATTCGCACGGCGCCGGTCGGCCATCGGCTGGACCGCTCTGCTCGCGGCTACCGGCACCACGGCAATCACGTACGCGCCCGCGCTGCGGTTCGTCCACACCGTCACCGAACTGCTGGTCCATTCGCTTCCATAGCTGCCTGTCCGCCGACGCTCGTCAGCGATGCGGCGAGCGAAGGCGGCGAACCTTTTGACACGCCCGCCGTCTAAGTGCGAGTATCTCCCCTAAGTAAATTATGGGAGAAACGAAGAAGGCCACCGCCGTGGGCGACATGTTGCCCGGCACGCTCGACATGCTCATTCTCAAGGCGCTCAGCCGCGGTGAGGCGCACGGCTACACCATCGTGCAGTTCATCCACGGCGCGTCGCGCGACGTGTTGAAGGTCGAAGAAGGCGCCCTCTATCCGGCGCTCCATCGGCTGGAAGTCCGCGGACTGCTGCGCGCGGAATGGGGGACGTCGGAGAACAACCGGCGCGCGAAGTACTACCGGTTGACGGCGGCCGGCCGCCGCGAGCTCGAGGCCGAAGCCGCGTATTGGGATCGTGTCGCGGCTGCGGTCACTCGGGTGATGCAGACAGCCTGAGTTATGAAGGCGTTCTGGCATCGGCTGGTCGCCATCGTCCGCCGCCGACGGCTCGATCGCGATTTGGACGACGAGCTGGCGTTTCATTTTGCAATGCGCGAAGCCGATTACAGGACGGACGGGCTGAGCGCCGACGCCGCGCGCGAAGAAGCGCGACGACAGTTCGGTAACGTGACGCACCTGAAGGAGCAGACGCGCGACATGTGGACCTTCCCTTCGCTGGAGAGCTTTCGCCAGGACATCCGCTACGCGTTGCGCACGCTGCGCAAGTCGCCCGGGTTCACGTTCGTCGCCGTCTTCGCGCTCGCAGTCGGCATCGGCGGGAACACTGCCATCTTCAGTTTGGTGGACGCGATCCGCTCGCGGGCGCTGCCCTATCCCGATCCCGACCACCTGGTGCAGCTGTGGGGGAACGTCCAGCGGACGCGCGTCGAGCGCCGCGGCGCTTCGTATCCCGACTATCTCGACTGGCGGGCGGAGTCGAAGAGCTTCGAAGACATCGCGGCCGTCGACTCGCAGTGGATGACATTTGTCGGCAGCGACGAACCGGAGCGGATCCAGACCGAGTTCGTGGCGGCGCCGTACTTTTCGCTGCTTGGCGTCTCGCCCGCTCGCGGTCGTGTGTTCGAGGCCAGCGAGGACATCGTCGCCAGGCCCGCGCAAGTGGTCGTCCTCAGCGACGGTTTCTGGAAACGGCGATTCGGTGCGGACCCACAAGTCATCGGGCGCACGCTGACGCTGTGCTGCGCGGCGAGGCAGTACACCGTGGTCGGCGTGATGCCGCCTGGCTTCAAGGGGCTGAGCGACACCGCGGAGATGTGGGTGCCGTTCGCGATGTACGCGTCGCCTTCAACGATGGCCGATCGCGGCACGCGCGGCTTCGCCGCGCTCGCACGCCTCAAGCCAGGGGTGAGCCTCGCGGCCGCGCAAAGCGACATGGACGCGATCTCCCGGCGGCTCGAACAGGCATATCCGAACACCAACGAGAAGCGAGCGGTCGAGATCAGCCCGCTTGCCGTCGAGCTGTTCGGCCAGCTGCGACCGGCCCTGCTCACGCTGATGGCGGCGGTCGCGTTCGTTCTTCTCATCGCCTGCGCCAACGTCGCCAACCTGTTGATCGCGCGCTCTGAAACGCGCCGGCGCGAAATCGCGGTCCGGACGGCCCTCGGCGCCGGGCGCGGCCGTCTTCTGCGCCAACTCGTCACTGAAAGCTGTGTGCTCACCCTGCTCGGTGCGGCGGTCGGACTCGTCTTCGCGCGCGTCGCGGTTTCAACGCTGATTGCGCAGAGTCCCGTGACGTTCCCGAGCTTTGCAACGCCGGACCTCGATGTGCGCGTCGCGCTCTTTACCATCGCCGTCTCGCTCGCCTGCGGTCTCCTCGTGGGTCTCGTGCCCGGCCTGCAGGCGCACACGCCCGATCTGAGCAATGCCCTGAAGGAATCGGCGCGGTCGAGCGGCGGCCGGCAGTCGCAGCGCGTGCGCAGCGCCCTCGTCGTCGCCGAAGTGTCGCTGGCGGTGGTCCTGCTCGTCGGCGCCGGGCTGATGATCCGTTCGGTGCGAAATCTCACGGCGCTGAATCCGGGATTCGATCCGCTTTCGGTGTTGACGCTGCATGCGAGCATCCCGAGGACCTCGCTGCCGCCCGCGGCGCCGGCCGCAGCGGGAACTCCTGCGGCGCCATCGCCTCCGCCGCGACCAGTCGTCGAGGGCCGTGTGCTGCTCGATCGCCTGCGCGCGATCCCCGGCGTGGCCGCGGTCGCCCTCGGCAACGATCTGCCGCTCGACAGCGGAGGCGGCAGCGCGTCGTTCTACACCGCGGAAGGCCAGCCGCCGGTCAATGCGCAGAACATGCCGCGGATTTACGTGCACCGCGTGACGCCGGAGTTCTTCAGCACACTGCGCATCCCGTTTCTGCAGGGACGAACGTTCACCGACGCGGAGGTGTCCCCGACGTCTCCCGCAGTGGTCGTCAGCGAAGGCGTCGTCCGGCGCTTCTGGCCCGGCCAGGACCCGATTGGCAAGCGCCTGAAGTTCGGCGGCTCGCCATCGTCGACCGACCCGTGGCTGACGATTGTCGGAGTGGTCGGAGAGGTGAAGTACCGCGGGCTGCCGCAAAACCCGACCGCGGATCCTGATATTTTCCTACCCTTCACCGATCGCAATTCGCTCGTCGGGCTCGTGCTTCGGACGACGGTGCCGCCGTCATCGTTGATTGCGACCGTTCGCGCTGAAGTTCGTGCGGCCGATCGCTCGATCCCCCTCTACAACATCGCGACAATGGAGGAGCAGGTCAACAGTGTCACGTCCCGTTCGCGATTCACGATGTGGCTGATGGGCGTCTTTGCGGCGTGCGCGCTGATGCTGGCGGTTGTCGGTATCTACGGGGTGATGTCATACCTGGTTTCTCAACGGACGCGCGAGATCGGCATCCGCCTGGCGCTCGGCGCGAACGGACAAGACATCCTGCGCCTGGTCGTCGGCAACGGCGCGCGCCTGATTGGCGTCGGGATTGTCATCGGGATTGCGGCGTCTTTCGCGCTGCAGCGCCTCGTGTCGTCGCTGCTGTTTGGCGTGACGGCCGCCGACGCAGCCGCTGGGTTCGCAGTCGTGATTCTCGCCGCGGTCGCGATGCTGGCGTGTTATCTGCCCGCCCTACGGGCGACGCGGGTCAGCCCTCTCAACGCGCTGCGCTCCGAATAGGGTTCTAGAGTTCTAGGGTTCTAAGGTTCTAGGGTTCAGAACTTTAGAACTTTAGAACTTTAGAACTCTAGAACCTTGGACGAGTGTCAGACCGGAAGCGACACGCAGAACGTGCTGCCGCCAGATCCGCTGCGTTCCAGTACAAGCGTGCCGTGGTGCGCTTCCGCGATCCATCGGGCAATCGGAAGACCCAAGCCGGTCCCCTGACCGCGGCGTGACGGATCCAACTGAACGAACCGGTCGAAAATCCGCTGCTCGTCCTCCGGCGGCACGCCGGCGCCGCTGTCGGTCACGCGCATCTTCACGGTGGCGGCATCGCGTTCGACGTCGATCGCGACCGAACCGCCTGCCGGAGAATGCTGTACCGCGTTCTGCAACACGTTCAGCACCAACTGCCGCAGGAGGTCTTCGTCGCCGCGATACGGAATCTCCGGTGCGGCGCTCGATCGAATGGTGACGCCGCGCTCGGCCGCCAGCACGTCGACGGCACGACAGCACTCGGCGATCACTTCGTCGAGATAAAAGTCGACCGGCCGCAGCGGGTAGCCGCCGGCGTCCGCGCGCGCGAGTACCAACATGTCGTCGACGAGACGGCTCATCCGCCGCGCCTGACTGCCGACAATCGACAGCGTCTCGCGGTATTCGGGCTCGTCGCGGTGTTCGCGGCTGAGCGCCACTTCCGCGGCAGCTCGGACGACGGACACGGGAGTCCGCAGCTCGTGCGATGCGTCCGCGGTGAACTGCCGCTGGATACGAAGGGCTTCCGTAATCGGCCGGAGTCCCACCGCGGCGAGGTACATGCCGCCGCCGGCCGCGAGCAGCAGCACGATGGGAATGCCGATCAGCATCGCCTCCAGCGCTTCACGCTGTTCCCGGCGCACGTCAGACAGCGGACTGGCGACCAGCAGAATGAGGGTGGTCTCGCCAACGGTCTGCAGCTGCGTGTGAACACGCCACGCACCGGCGGCGGCCTCAGCGGTCCATCCTCGCGGCCCGGAGTCGGCCGTCGGCATCGGACTCGGCGGCGTCAGACCCGCCCAGCTCGCGGCCAGGACATCGCCGCGGGCGTCGAGGATCGCGAGCGCCCGCCCCGACGTGGCCACGATGCCGCAGGCTTCTTCCGCGGCTTCGCGCGCGTTGCCCAATTCAGTCAGCTCTTCTCGAACGACATTCGCCAAGGTGTCAGCGAACGCTCCGAGATCGCCGTCGACGCGGCGCATGCCGACCCTGCCCTGCTGCCACAGGACATACGCGCCGAACAGGGACAGCACCACGAGCAGCGCAGCGGTGTACCAGATCGTCAGCCTCGCACGCAGCGACAGAGGCGTCATGACACGTCCCCGTCCGCCGCCAGCTCGTAGCCTTCGCCACGGCGCGTTCGAATCAGCGACGACATTCCCGGCGCGTCCAGCTTCCGCCGCAGACGTTGCACGTAGACGTCGACGACGTTGGACAGCGGATCGTAGTGCTCGTCCCAGACATGCTCGGCAATGTCACCGCGGCTGACGACGTCGCCGGCGCGCCGCGCCAGATACTCGAGCAGCGCGTATTCCTTCGCCGTCAAGGGCACTGCCCGATTCCGAACGCGCGCGCGCCGTCCGCGCGTGTCGAGGACCAGCGGTCCGATCGTGAGGCGCTCCGGCAGCAGCGGCTGCCGTCCCCGGCGGATCAGCGCCCGCAGACGCGCGAGCAGCTCGCCAAAATCGAACGGCTTGACGAGGTAGTCGTCGGCGCCGCTGTCGAGCCCCTGGATGCGCGACTCCACGGCGTCGCGCGCCGTGACCATCAGGATGGGAACGGCGCAGCCGGAATCGCGGATGGTGCGGCACACCGCAAACCCGTCGCGGCCCGGCAGCATCACGTCGAGGATCACCGCGTCGTAGTCAGTGGTCGCCACTTGAAAGACGGCGCTGTCGCCGTCTGCCGCCACGTCGACGGCGTAGGTCTGCTCGCGCAGCCCCTTGGCCAGCACCTGCGCGGCGTGCGGCTCGTCCTCGACCAGAAGCACCCGCATGGATGGGCCGATCATAGCGCGCGGCAGGTTCATCCACGGTTCATCCTCGGCTCACTACACTGTGGGTTCGAAAACGAGGTACCGGATGACATCCCGAGTGCTGTCGCTCGCGGTCAAACCGTGAGCTGTTGGGTCCGCGCGGTCTTCCTGAGTGTTGTATGCCTTGCAATGGCGAGCTCCGTCCGCGCACAGGGCCAGCTCCGGCCCGTCATCGCGGGCGTCGTCCAGGATCAGACGGGCGCGGTGCTCGCGAGCGCCACCGTCGAGTTGGTCAACATCTCGGGCGCCATATCGTCGGTTGTGCAATCGACGACGGCGGACGGGACCGGCACGTTCCGGTTCGAGAACGTCGCGCCCGGCCAATACGAGCTGCGAGCCACTTACGAGGGCTTCACGCCGGCGTCCACACGCCTGCGCGTGGGCCCACGGCCGCCGGGCGCCCAGAAGCTGGTGCTCGCAATCGCCAGCCTCAAGCAGGAGATCACGGTCAGCAATGCGGCCACCGAGGTGGAGGCGACCGCGTCGAGCAACGTCGACGCCGTGGCCGCCGACCAGAGCATGCTCGAAAGCCTGCCCGTGTTCGATCACGACTATGTCGCGACACTCTCACGCTTCCTCGACACCGGATCGCTCGGCAACGGCGGCGTCACCGTTGTGGTCAACGGGATGGAAGTCAACGCGCTGAACGTCAGCGCGTCGGCCGTACAGCAGATCCGTATCAACCAGGATCCGTACTCGGCCGAGTACTCGCGGCCGGGCCGCGGGCGGATCGAAATCCTCACGAAGCCGGGCACGCAGGAGTACCACGGCGACGTCAATCTGATCCTCCGCGACGCGCACCTGAACGGGCGCAACCCGTTCGCATCGGTGAAGCCGCCGGAACAGCGACATATCTTCGAGGGGTTCCTCGGCGGTCCACTCGGCGCCGGCGGCAAGACCGCCTTCATGCTGTCGGCCAACGACGAACGCAACAACCAGCAGGCGGTCGTTTACGCCATCGGGCCGGCAGGCATCATTCAGGACACGCTGCCGCAGGCCAGCGGCCGCTCGCTGGTGACCGGCAGCATCACCTATCAGATCAGCGACAAGAACACGTTCTCGGTCCGGCCGAATTATCAGTACGAGAGCGACGAGAATCGCAACGTCGGCGGGGTGACACTGGCGAGCGCCGGCACGACGTTCAAGCATCACGAGCAGCAGGTCACTTACACGCAGCAGACGATTCTGCGGCCGACGCTGTTGAACCAGCTTCAGATGCTGTTCGGGCACGAGCGCGAGCCGACGACAAGCCGCTCCGCCGAGCGCGGCATCGTCGTCGCCGGCGCCTTTACGGGTGGAGGCGGGCAGGGCGATCTCGTCCGCACCGAAACCCACATCACCATGAACGAGAGCCTGGCGTGGACGCATGGAAAGCATCTGGTCCAAGCTGGGTTCCAGCTGCCCGATTGGAGCCGTCGCGGTTTCTACGACCGCAGCAACGTCGGCGGCACGTTTTATTTCTCGAGCCTCGACACCTACTCGGCCGGACAGCCTTACGCGTTCACCCAACAGCAGGGGAATGGCGACCTCGCATTCCTCGAGAAGTTGATTGGCACCTACATCAAGGACGACTGGCAGGTGCGGCCGGGCCTCTCGATCGGCTTCGGCCTCAGGTATGACTGGCAGAACTACTTCCACGACGACAACAACCTCGCGCCCCGTTTCTCGCTCGCTTTCGCTCCGGGCAACAAGAAGACCAACGTCTTCCGCGCCGGAGCGGGTTTCTTCAACGACCGCAGCGGCCCGGTGGCCATCGCCGACGTCCTGCATTCACTGCCTGGAGGGCTCCTCCGCTACGTCCTCACCAACCCAGGATATCCCGATCCATTCTCGGGCGGGAACGCCGCGGCGTCACAACCACCAAGCATCGTCCGACTCGCGCCGGACGTGCAGATACCGCAGACGTTTCAGTACAGCATCGGCGTCGATCATCAGCTCCAGAAGAGCACCACTCTTTCGGTCACCTATACAGGGGCGCGCGGCTATCATCTGTTTCGCTCGCGAGACGTCAACGCGCCGCAGCCACCGTTGTATGCGGCGCGCCCCAATCCGGCGTACGGCGCGGTGCGGCAAATTGAATCGACAGGCCGCCAGGAGAGCGACTCGCTGCAGGTGACCATGCGCGGCAGAGTGACGCGCTGGTTCAACGGGCAGATGCAATACACGCTCAGCCGTGTCGTCAACGACACCAACGGCATCGCGTGGTTTCCAGCCAACGACTACGACCTTTCGGGCGAATGGGCCCGCGCCGACTTCGATCGCCGCCACCGTTTCCTGCTACTCGGCCGTGTCAGCCCGGGCGCGTTGCTGGACCTTGGAGTGGGGCTCACGCTGAATTCCGGCGGTCCCTACACGGAGACGCTCGGACAGGACATCTTCAACAACGGTCGCGGCCGGGCGCGGCCGGCAGGAGTGATCCGCAACGGCCTCGAAGGCGACGGCTACGCGTCGCTCGACCTCCGCGCGTCGCGCGATCTGAAGGTCGGATCGGGCACGCAGACAAGCCGCGCGATCACATTCGCGCTCGACGCATTCAACCTGCTCAACCGTGTCAATTATGGGAGTTACGTCGGTACACTTGGCTCGCCGCTGTTCGGCGCGCCGGTCACCGCCCGCGCAGCGCGGCAGTTGCAGTTCTCAGCGAGGGTCAAGTTCTAATCGATCGCGGCAACGAAGAAGGAGCACACATGCGTCACACACTGTTGGTCGCAGCACTCGCCGCCGTGGCGGCGATTGCTCTGCAGGCTCAGGATGGTCCGTACCATTTCTCCAAGGAAATCTCGATCGGCGGTGAGGGCGGATGGGACTACCTCTCGGTCGATCCCGCGGCGCACCGCCTGTACGTGAGTCACGCGACTCACATCGCCGTCATCGATACGCAAGCCGGCAAAGTCGTGGGCGATATCCCGGGCACGCCCGGCGTCCACGGCTTCGCGATCGCGGCCGACCTTGGACGCGGCTTCTCGAGCAACGGGCGCGAGAACAAGATCGGCATCATCGACCTCAAGACGCTCAAACTGATTCAGAAGGTCGACACCGGCGAAAATCCGGACGCGATCCTCTACGAGCCTACGCGCAAGGAAGTGTACGCGTTCAACGGCCGCGGCA
>Ga0207641_10003991_pt1 | contig 12884 bp, 8 predicted proteins | sample KBSSwiS62_FD_184306 | JGI IMG/M metagenome (GOLD analysis project Ga0207641, IMG submission 184306) | Switchgrass rhizosphere microbial communities from Kellogg Biological Station, Michigan, USA - KBS Switchgrass S6-2 (SPAdes) (version 2) | ecosystem: Host-associated > Plants > Roots >... | reverse complement strand
CTATCGTTAAGCGATGAATCAATTCAGCAGTTCTTGATTAGACTCGCGTCCATCATAGCCTCATTGGTACTCTTTATTCTCACCGATTCATTTATGCATATGCGCCTACAAGCCCTCCTTATACTTGCTTCTTTTATGCTTCTCTTTACGGTTGCAATGCTCGTTCAGCGCACCTTGAGTGAAAGCGAAGATGGCATAGGGCAAATGCATCTCTTCTTAATGTGGTTCTTGTGCCTTTGCCTAGTGCTTGCAAGCATACTGGAACTCATACCGATTAAATCCCCACCATGGCTCGCCGTGTTCACAATCACTGCGTTTTCGTGCGCAAGGCACATTCTTTCACCGATGAGGCCTCAGCGGCTAAAAGTCCTCCATTTTCTTTCATCAGGTCTTTCTGGGCTCATCTTGTTTAATGCCTGGCTTTGTTTTGGGCTTACGTTGCTGGTTTTGATCGGAGTGCATCTTCTCATTCACAAGGGCGGGGCATTATTGTGACATTCATACCGGTTGAGCTTCAAGCGCCGTTTGCGCTGACTCTTTCTGGCATTGGTTTATGCTTAGTTTTCGAAACCGCTGGCCTCGCAGAAGGGTTTCGAAGACATGGGAACAAGAGTTATATATCGCTTATTGCATTTGCGGTCTTCGCGGCCGTCTTCTTGATGGTTTTTCGTGCTGAAAAAGTAGACAGTGTTTCATACAATGGACTTATCTTTGACGATCTTGCGCGAAGCTCCATCTTGTCGCTTGCCGCACTGTGCTTTGGCGTTCTTTGGATCACCATGGAGCGCCTCAGGCCTACAAATTCTGATCGAGGCGAACTCTACGCTCTCATACTCTTTGCTCTTTTTTGCAACATCATCGCGTGTTCCGCTACAAACCATACCCTTTTTGGTTGTGCCTTTTTTGCCTCTCTGATTGCTCAGATTGGAATAATTGGGATTCGCAAACGCCGCCGAACCAGTTCAGAAATAGCCCTGAAGATGACTTTGTCTGGGCTTTTCTCGCTCGTATTACTTGGAGCTGTATTTGCTTTCGAATCGACAAATCAAATGGTCGCCGTCATCATTTGCCTCATTACCTTTGTTCTTTTCTACTCTGGCATTGTGCCTCTGCAAACGCTCCACGTTGATATTTTAGATGGAGCTCCCTCCTACAGTGCTGCTTTCTTTTCTTCTTCGACTCTCATCACGATGTCTACCATTTTAACGAGACTTGCGAATGATCCTGCGCTTTCGGCCAGTGTTCTTGAAACGCTGAGTTTCGTTTTTCTCGTTTTAGGCGCTTTGACGCTTTGCGTTGCTCCCATTATGGCGCTTGATCAACGACGCATGAGTCGACTTTTTGCCTACTTACAATGTTCACATGCAGGCATCATTCTCCTGTTCGCCTCTCTTGCATTCATAAAAGTCAAGTTTCCTCCTTATTTGAATGGCTTTCTCTTCACCCACTTCGTACTTTGTGGAGCTGGAATTTACGCCGGTCAGAACCTTTGGAAAAATACAAGGTATGCGTTTAAGACGTGGGAGGATTTCGCAGGAGCTGGTCGCTGGCATCCAGTTGAATCCGGAGCGTTCTTCGTTGTACTTGCATCCGTAATCGGATTTCCGTTTACAAGTGGCTTTGTATTGCGCAGCGCACTGATAAGTCTCGCACCCTCTCATTTACGCCCGATTTTTGTGTTGATCCTGCTCGTCAACATCGTTGCTTCATCAGTTCCTGTCTTTCGCCTTTTCGCATTTTTCTTCGGCAAGACAACGCGGCATGAGTTCCACAAACATCACTACAAGAGCAGAAGGATCATGTTACTTGCCTTTTGCGCAAGCTTCGCAGTGTTCTTTGCTTTTGCGCCAACCTCAATTCTGAGCTTGGTGTTTGATCTTGGACAGTAACAAAGCTCCATGGCCTTCGCCAAGGATTTTGGTCAGCCTCTGTTCGTAGTTAAAGCTTTCAGTTGTCGGAATGTGCGGCACATGGTGACATCCGCGGCAGGTTGCTTCGGGCACAGCCCGTTTGATTTGGCGTTTGTCGGCCGTAGCGACGTGCAGGCTGCCGGCACCATGACATGATTCGCATTGAACACCTTTAAAGGAGCCAACCTCTTTGACTTTACAGAACCCTCCGGGTTGCATGAAGCCGGTTGTGTGACACCCAACGCAACTTCGATCTTCCGTTTTGTGCTTTTCAGCTAAAGTTTCATAGGCTTTTGTGTGACCCGAGAGTCTTTCAATGCTGTTGCCCTTCTCGTCTGTTGCTGGAACAGAGTAAACAGCGTTTTTCCAGAATTCGTAGGCCGCATTGTGGCAACTCTTGCAGGTTTCAGCCCCAACAAAATGAGCTTCATTCGCAACTGCTTCGGGGCAGGCAATCTTTGATTCACACTGAGCCACCAGCTCTGGAATTTTGCTTTCATAAGCCTTAAGTTTGGCATCGAATGATGGATTGGGATCAATCTTTCGAGATAATGCGATAGTCGAGGCTACCAAATAGTTTCGGTCGGTCACAGGCGCATCTTTCTGGGCAGCAAGTTCGTCAAGCTCTTCGCGAGCGTCAGAAATCTTTGTTTTGAGAAATTCTTTAAGCGTTGGGTCGGAGGAATCATTCATTTGTGCTTGGAAGGTGGTTATGCGCTGGGTCAGGAGGCTTATTCGCAGTTGACGCTTTTGTTGTCGATCATCGAGCGTCCACCCTCCTTCTTTATTGAAGCGAAACTCAACGAGACCCAAATACTGCCCTTGCTTGCCAGCCGACACAAAAACAGGCCCTTCTGAATCCGCTTTCTGCGCAACCGGAGGTGTTTCTTCTCCCTCCACTCCAAGAATCACAATATCCACATGAGGCATTTCAGCCTTGTCAGGCATTGCAGCCTTCTTTGCGAAAAAGAAGCTACGAGGCTGATGCGTCACCACAACAACAGCTTTTGCGCCCTCATTTTTCAGGTTTGTCGCCTTCGCATCAATCGACGACGCATTGGCCTCATCCAGAAAAAGAATACCTAATCGAAAAGCAGGATCTTTGCCTGTGATGAACCCATTTTTGGCGCTTTCGGTTAGATTCGTTAGTTTATGATTTTTAAGCTTTTCATCTCTAAAATCGACACCCATAACATCGTCATATTGGCCCGGGAAGGTTCCAATGCAGGACAAATCATGTAGCGTTGATAATAAAAGATCGATTCGCGCATTCTCTTGGCATAAATCTGCTGGGTTTGTGGGCTTTAGCGAATCGAATAGCACATCTCCGCCATCGATCAGTGACACACCCAAGCCGTATTGATTCTTTGAGTCAAGAACGACTCTCGCGAGTCGCGCGATGCCTCCTAGCGGCTCACTTGTGCATCCGCAGGGTTCAACCCATCCGCGCATGCTTGTCATATAGAACAGTGCGAATGTGTTTGGCTGCACGTTTTGTGCTTGCTCGGCTTCAGGTGAACTTTTCTTGAAGCACTGACAACTCGAAAAAGCCAGCAACACTGACAGTAAAGGTGTGATGGCTTTTCTTAAGGCTCGCAAGCCCGAGCAACGGTTCACTCTGAAGGTTCCTCGTGTTCAGTTTCGCCCTTGTCATCAAAACGGCGCCCCAAAAGCTCCGCTGCCAAAGGGAGATCAAGATCAGTCTCAATTGCAGCACGAAACGCTTGAAATCCGCAATAGATGCACGAAAAATAGTCGTCACCCGCGTAAGAGTGGGCGAGAACCACGCCGCGACTATGGCATTTTGGGCACTCACCACGAACTTTGGTACGTTTGATCGGACCACCACCTAGCGGCTCGGTCTTCATAGTGCTTTTGCTCTTTGCTCCGAGCTTCAGCTCTTGCTTCTTATCGATTGTCTCTAGCTTTGATGCCCCTTCACCTTCGCGAGTCTGCCCTGGCAGCTTTTGCTTGGATTGCATTCGATAGCGCGCAAATATTGTGTTCAACTTTCGGGGAATCTCTGTGGCAGAAACGACCGTGCACTTCTCGACAATCTCTCGGAACAGGCTCTCGCGCGCGGTCTGGCCTTCTTCCAAAGAAATTCCAGGCTTCAATTGAATTCGATACTTGTCGAGAATTCTGAGCACTCGTTCGCGTATGGTCTCCTGCGAAGGAGCCGTTAGCGCATGTGCGAGATCCGCATAAAGGAGATTGCGCGCCGTAGTCATAAACGTTGCCTCCGGGGTCAATTGGATCGGATGTGTTGCATAAACGACTTTACTCCCATTTGAAACCCAAAATCGGTTAGACTCTTTGCTATGGCTCGGTTTGTTTTTATTCTCGTCTTCTCTTCGTTGTTCTTCTGGTCGCAAGGCACCCTTGCCTCAGGCGCACAAAGCAGAGTCTTTTCCTACATTGTGAAAAGTCTTAATGAGGAGATAAATGGCAAACTTGATGCCGAAATTCTCGAATTTTCTCCGCCTTCGACGGTAACCTTCAAAGATGTCACGATTAGCAGTCTGAGTGGAAACAGGCTTTTTTCCGCAAAGAAGGTCAGAGCGAAAGTCAGAGTGAGTGATCTCTTTTCGAGCCAGATTAACTTTGACGAAATCGAAATCGTTGCTCCACAATTCAACCTTCAACTTGAGGGTGGCAAACTTAACCTTCTTTCACTATTTAAGTCCGGCGAGTCTGGATCTGCACCGCTACAGATCGGGAAACTAATTATTCGGGATGGACAAGCACTCTTTCGAGATTCACAAGGCATCTTAAATCTTCAGCATATCAACATTGAGACTGATTCATTCGACAGCGACTTTAATTCACTCGATATAAAGAAACTTAAGGGAAATATTGTGCTCGAGGGAAAGCAATTCTCTCTGAGCTTCGACGGCTCCCTTGCATGCAGAAGAAACAAAAATAATGACCTGCAGTTGTCGTACAACGGAAAAATTAATTCCTTGCATGCTCTTTCAACCAAGATAGCCGAAGCGACCCTCAGTTCTACAGTTGTGATAGGTTTTGAGACTATTCACCTGCAGAATTTCGCTTTTAAAAGCGAGCAACTCAGTTTCATCGCGAAAGGCAAATACGGCACTCACACGGAAAATCTCTCCATAACTCTCAATGGTCGCATCCCTCACACTCTGCCCTTCGTACAAGAGCTTGATGCAAAATGGGATGTGCAAGACGCAACAGTAAGGGCTTCTCTAAACGGCAACGTCAATCATCCTCTCATTATTGCGGACATTGCGGGTAAATGGAGGGATGCAACACTTCGCGGCAGTGTCCAATTCGACACAGCATCAGAGAAACTCACAAGTGAGTTAAACATCGACTCTGATGATAATTTCGATCTTGAACCCATTATCAGCAAGGATCTGACGCTTTCAGCGCCTCACATTCAGGCCTTTGGAACAGGAACACTGCGCCGATTAGATGTAGCACTCTCTATGAAATCAAAAGAGGTTCGAGCGACGTCAGAAGGCGTGAAACTCTTCGATACGACTGCGCATGCAAAAGGACCATTCGATACACGTTCGAAAGTATTTTCAGGTGAGGTTCGGCTCGATTCACATTCCGCGACCGTCGGTAACATCACCTTCATTGGACCACGCATTGTCACGACTTTGACGGGATCACCTGAAAAGCTTCTTGCGGATGGTGAAATTCAAGGTGCTTCGTTGAAAGCAATGGGCTTTGCTACAGGCAAATTTACATCCAAGTTCTCCTTTGGAAATGACGAACTTCGTTTGTCGGATCTCTTCTTGTCGGTGCAAGATGGTCGGATAAAACTCGAGACGCTGATCGCTCAATTATCGAGCAAGAAGCTATCTGGACAGGGCGTTGTCGAGCATGTCGCTCTGGCAGATGGTTTCAATGATTTGAATGCTCTCGTTACCATTGGCGGAACACTCAGCGATCCGCAAATATTTGCCGATGGCAAGGTGAGTGACGTGAACCTGTTTGGACCAAGTTTAGGCGCTCTTGATTTTGTCGCCACATTTGGCAAAGCCGCAAAAGGGATTTTGCAGGTGAGCGCTGGGATCGATAGCAGCGAGGGAAGAGTAAGCTTGCAGTCGGCCATTGATACGCGGTCGAGCAAGATCAACGCGTTCGTTGAGTTCATCAATCTGACATCTAGTCCTTTGTTGGCCAAACTGGACCCTTGGCTCAAATTTGGACCAAGCGTGGTATCAGGCGAACTAGAAGTCACGGGTACCACAATAAACCCTCATGCAGTGTTGTTTTTCTCCCTAAATGCAGAAAGGCCCGACGCAAAAATGAACCTGCTTGGCCTAAATGCAACGCTGGAACTCAAAGAACACAAATTAAGTCTAGACGCCTCTGCAAATCTCTTTCGTAGGCAAGAAGAATATGAGCCTGCCTATCCAGCTGTACCTATCAAAATAAAAGGCAACGGGCTTTTTAAGGCCTTCAACGATTTCTCGCTCAATTATGATGTTTCGTTAGAGAGCAATGGATTTGAGCAAGTGTCGGACTTTCTAAAGAAGGAGTCCATTTCTCTCGATATGAAGCTTGATGCGAAAGGTGCAGTAGAAAAGAAACCAAATCAGGATTTGAAGTACTCGATTTCGGCAAATATAAATGAGTTGAATGCCCTTTTGCCAAACAATCTTCCGTTAAAGATTGAAGAACCGTTCGTGTTTTCGGCTTCGAATAACACCTTCGCCATAAGGCCAAAAGCGCATTTCCTGCTCAATAACGGCGATTTCACAATAAAAGGCGAATTCAGCTCTCAAAAGCTCAATGCTGAATTTGATGGTCGCATTCCTCTCTACTTCGCGCGCTTTTTCAATCGAAATATCGTTGATACCACCGGAGTCGCAACGGGCAATGTAACTGTTTCAGGCAGTTTTGAGAAACCGCTCATAAAGGGCGTTCTCAAACCAGAAAAGGACTCAAGCATCAAACTGCGGTCTTTAACCTCTCGCATTGAATTCGAATCGGGCGAATTGCGTGCAAGTGTTGTAAATGAAGGCAACATGGGGCTCGTTCGAGTAGCGGTAGACGAACTGAGCACCAAGGTTGGGAATGGCCGACTTTTGGCAGCGGGCACGCTTGACCTGAGTAGTTCAGGTTTACCAGTAGCAACAGATTTGACGCTGATTGGAACCGATCTCAGCTTCACTCAGAAGGACATCGCGGTCGAAGGAAGTTTCAATCTGAGAGCTGTTACGGAGAAAAACGCGCAATGGGTTCGCGGAGTCGCACAGATTGTCTCAGGTAGATTCTTAAAGGAGTTTATTCTGGATGGTTTCGAAATCAATGCAGCGCCAGCCATTGTGAGAGAATCTTCGCTATCCGATTTCCTCAAACAAGTACGGCTCACAATTGATCTTGATCTCTCGCCTTTCGATTTACAGGCAGATTTTGGTCCATTTGATTTTAATGGAAGCATCGCCGGAAATGGCCTACATGTCGGTGGGAATTTGAGCGAGCCGAGAATTTTCGGAGAAATCACCTTAACAGACGGGGTTTTTAAATTCCCTGCTGCAGATTTCGATATTCCAACAACACCAATTACGCTTCGAAATACGCCAGGTAAATTGATTGATCCAAACATCCACATCAAGGCAACGTCTGAACTTGGAAAGGACTTCGGGTTCAAGGACAACACCTCTGTGGAACTCAGTCTCGATGGAAATTTCGATCACTTCAATCTGGGCCTCACTCCTACTTCCGGAGAGGGTCAACTTGATCGCCAAAAGATCCTCGGCATCTTGCTCAACCTCAACATGGGCCCAGAAATATTTCTGCGTCCTCTCTTTGGTCAGGTAGAACAGCTTCTCAAGACGCAGACAAGAACGCGCCTGAGGATCGGTTCCACTACCTCAGAAGAAGGAATCAAAACAAAGCTTGATTGGCGGCTCAACCCAAGGCTTGAGATTGGTGGGAGCTGGTCAACGGGTCAACTTGGACTGGAAGACGTGCATTTTAAACTGAACCTATTCGACCATCTACCGATTGGCAAAGAGCTCTATCTTGAGGGAATTTTCGGTTTCTTGGCCGACGATAATCGAGCGCAGCATTTGCAGCTCAACTACCGACTGTTTGAAAAATGATGCAGGCAAAAACCTTGAGATCTTTGTTCCCATTGAGCTTGGCGCTCTTTATCGCTTCTGGGGCACCTGCCCTTATTGAAGTTCGCATCGACAATCCAATTGACGATGATGAAATAGTTGAGATTAAAAAATATCTGGAAATTGCCATAAGCCACCAGAAAAGAGGTAATTGGAAAAGCGAAGCCGAAAAAGAACTTGCCATTCTCAAGCGTTACGATTCGATTCTGTGCACCGATAGAAACGATCTTCTATCGTGTAATCTTCATCGATATCCCATCGTTCGTAATGTTGAATTTGAGGGAGTGCCGATTCTTATTCTTGAAAAAGAACTCAAGAAGCACATTCCCATTCGGTCAGGGCAAATCATCAACAACGCGGACACCACTTTTACACAAGCCATCCCGCGTTCTGAGAATGCCATTAAATCGCACCTTGAGCGAGAGGGGGTCATTGACCCCAAAATTACAACTACCATAGTCCCAGTGCCAAATGTCCCAGCTTCGGACATTCTCTTTACGGTGGAGTCAGGGAGATTTCTCCGGGTAAAGGATGTCCACCTGAACAACGAAATGCCGATCGATCCTGAAATCTTCACCGGACCATTTCGCAGAATGTGTAGCAATATTCGCTTCGCGTTTGAGGGTATCCTACAAGGAACCAAAGCTTGCTATAATCGCGAAATAGAACGCGAGAAGATAGAAGATCTAGAAGACACACTTAGTTCGCTTGGATATGTCGAATCCCATGTCTCCGTTGAACGCCAAGTCATTGACGATCCGATCGCAAAATCAAAAAACATTCATCTCATTGTCAATGTACTTTTAGGTCCTAAGCTCTCAGTTGAATTTACAGGACCCATCCTTGATTCACAGATTTTGGATGCCTCTCCTTTCGTCAGACTATTGCGCTCGATTACTGGCGTCGAATTCTTTTCGCGAGCCTTCAATCTTCCGCCACCTCATGCACTCTACCCGGAAGATGAAACCATTCTCATAAATCAGCTGCGCGAATCCCTTACTTTCAAAGCATCTCACGTCATTGACGATAGCGAGATTCAAGCCTCAAGTGAGGCGATTAAGGAAGTCCTGAGAAGTCGCGGCTATGCACAGGCGATGATTGAAACGGATAGCACCGTTGCAACTAAAGAAAATAATAGCGTAAAAGTTACCTTCAAGATTACACCCGGGACACCGACATCTATAAGCTCCATCAGAGTTATAGGGGCCAAGCCTTTCTCATATGAAGATATAAGCCGAAAGATGGATATGCTTTTAGGCGTTCGAACGGCATTTTTTTCTGGTCACTTCACAGAATCTGCCCTCAAGCATGACATCGCGCTCATGAACCGTTTCCTTCACAATGAGGGTTTTGCAGCGGCATCGGCAACCGCTGTTATGGAACAAACGGATGCTGGGATTGATTTGATTTACTTGGTTGACATGGGCAAAGGGCGCCTCGTCAAGAGTATCGTTTTTGATCATGATGACGAAAAAATCACAAGAGAATACCTAGGCAATTATACATCTTGTCGAAATCAACAGATAACAAGAAACAACGACAAAACCATCCTTAAGTGTGACCCGTATCCATTCGTTGAATCCGACGTTGAAAGTGAAGTCATCAAGCTCGCCTCTCTCTACACTCTAAATGGGTATTTGAAAGCAAATCCTACATCTCACATCGAAGACAACAACGGTGAAGTGACAATAGAGTTTAAGTTCGACCCGAAAGAAATGCACAGAGCCAAAGTGGCGCAGCTTTTGGTTGACGGTAATATTTCAACCTATCGAAGTGTAATTGAAAGAGAACTCGGCAGTAAGAACGTAGCCAATGGATCTAACTTCATCCCTTTAAGAATTGATGATGGACTTAGAAGACTTCGTAGTTATGGCAGTTTTTCCAGAGTGACCCTGGAACCAATTTTGAAACCTGATTCTCAGGACGAATACTATCTGTCCATGCAATTGGTGGAGAAACCCACGCTTGCACTTGATCTGAATGCGCGATTTGATTCAGACCGTCTATTCTCAATAGGTGTGGCGCTCGACGATCGAAACCTGTTCGGTACGTTATTAAATCTCAATACAAGTCTTAAATTTGGTCTTTTCTTTGGGCGCGAAAGTACATTTGCCAATATTGTGTCATGGCCGAGATTCTTTGGTCTCCCGATGGAGATCAAGTTCAAAGCACCGGAAATGTTGTACGAGAAGCTTGTTAAAAACAGTCCAACCGGTGTGAACGCCCGGCATGCCCAGCTCAAAGCATCCGTCCAATTTGATTGGCTACTACTTGGTCTTTTGCGACCATCAATTGAGCTTCAGTTTAGAGCAGACAAGTGGCAATTTGAAAATGACTTACCCTTCTCCGAGCAAAGCTTTTTCGATAATCCGTGGGCCTCTATTGCAAGTCTAGATGGCCTTATTGACGTCCTTGGAGAGCCAGGTTCGTTAAGAGCTGTTTTCAAGCCTTCCTTGGCGGTCGTCAAGATAGATAACGTCTTCGACCCAAGGCTAGGGTATAGCGTGAAAGGCGGCCTTGAACTCAGCAGCGCCAATTTGACGACTGATCTTCCTTACGCAATCTTTGATTTCCGCGGCGTTGGCTATTTGCCACTTGGGCCCTTCACGCTTGCAAGTAAACTCGAATTTCGTCGCGGAATAATCGACAATCCGGCGCTCAATTGGTGGGTCTTGCAGGAAGAAGCGGACTTCAAACTCCTCGGTGGAATCAACGGTCCGAGAGCCTACGAACGAGACACGCTCGGCATCTACGGCACGCTTCTTAACAAATATGGTCCTATCAGAAGCAAAGGAAGGCCAATCATCGCGCTTCATCCTGGCGATTTCAGTTTGTTCACCAGCGTTGAACTTCGGTTCCCCCTCGTTGAAAAGGCGTTTATAGGAAAACTAAACGGTGCAGTCTTCGCGGACCTTGGCTACATCGGTCTTTGCAAAGACTCGTTCTTTTGCCTAAACAATTATGCGCCGCAACCAGAACCGAACAGAAGCAACCCTTACCAATTAGGTATCTCCGTCGGTGTGGGTTTGCGTTTGGTTTTACCAGTAGGGCCATTGTTGTTAGACTACGCCATTTCTCCGACCCACCTAGGGTCAGGTCTCTTCGGGCGCCAGTCTAACCTCACCTTTCAGCTCGGGTATATGTACTGACTCAAGCGCTATTTTTTGTACGGCATGTCGCCGAGGTAGTCCTTTTTCCCAACTGAACTCGTTCCGCATTATTTCTCCATCATCTTCACGACCATGAAACCCGACTCAGCAGCCTCTTCCATGGTCGAAGTATTGTCGACATCTGCGTGCTCACCTGCGAAGTAAATGCGCTCGTCCACAGGTCGAAAGGCTTTTCGAAACGTTTCAGGATAAAGAATTAGACACAAAAGAAGGGAACGCATTACAAGATTCTGAAAATATTTCGGAACCTAACCTATAAGCCTTGAGGAGAAAAACAAGAGTTATACTCAGATCTGGTGTATGACAGTTGTATGCAAGCAAATACAAAGGAAAGCATTGAAGATCTTATCGTTGCCACCAGAATTTTGGCGAACGAGCAGGTTATCGACGGCTTTGGTCACGTTTCTGTTCGTGACCCAGGTCGGCCAGACCGCTACTTCATGACTCGGGATAACTTTGGTGGGACTGATGGAGAGGACTACATTATTGAATTGGATTCAGACAGTAATCCCTGCAAACCTAATGGTCCGATGCCATCGCTAGAGCGTTTTATTCATGGTGAAATCTATCGGGCGCGGTCAGATGTCAAAGCCGTTGTGCATACACACTCGCCTGCCTTAATCCCTTTTGGCGTTAGCAAAACACCATTGCAGGCGCTTTATCACATGTGTGGATTTCTGGCCGCAGGCGCCCCAGTGTTTGATATACAGCATAAGCATGGCATGACGAACATGCTGGTTCAGAGCGGCGAATTGGGTCGTTCACTAGCTTCATCGCTCGGTAAAAGCGCTGTGGTACTAATGCGCGGTCACGGCGCTACGATCGTTGGTAGCTCGGTGAAAGAAGCTGTATTTAGGGCGGTGTATGTAACGATTAATGCTCATCTACAGCCAATCGCAATGCAGCTGGGAGAACCAAAATTTTTGGATCATGCAGAGGCTGTTAAGACTGATGAACTGCACCATGCCGTCTTGAATCGTCCTTGGGACTACTGGAAAAGCAGGCTTTAACACTTGTTGTGAACAATACTAGTCTAACCCTCACCTTTCAGCTCGGGTATATGTACTGACTCAATGTCATACCTGCGCTACTTCTTGTAGGGCATGTCGCCGAGGAAGTCCTTCTTTCCAACGCCCACGCCATTGTGGCGCAAAATGGAATATGCAGTTGTAAAATGAAAGTAGAAATTGGGAAGAACATACTGGTGCAAAAACTCTTCCCCAGAAAGTGTCTTGCCTTCCCAACGTGGCCTTGTGACGCGGCGTTCTGCAGCACCTTCGAAATCGGTTGGGGTGAAAGAATTGAAGTAGGTAATAACGCTTTTAATGCGTTCCTGAAGCTCACCGAGGGTTAATTCGTTGTCCGCGTGGACCGGCGCCTCTTTTTCTGTGAGTAAAGCAACCCCAGACTTTGCAGTATCGCACAAAATCTGAATTTGACGAATGAAGTTAAATTGATCGGGTGCAAGACGAGATTGCAAAAGAACGCTCACCTCGAAATTTCTTTCCGATGCTGACTTGGCGGCTTTGTCCAAAATCGCTGACATATTGCCGAGCATCTTTGTGAACTGTGGAATTGTTGCGTGATAATAAAGCATCTGGTTTCTTCCTTTGTGTCTAGTCCTTAAACTGACGATACTGAATCTTCAAGAAACAAGCGAATCAAATCCCATGCTCGTTTAGTACTTGCTTCCTGAT
>Ga0207641_10003990_pt1 | contig 12885 bp, 7 predicted proteins | sample KBSSwiS62_FD_184306 | JGI IMG/M metagenome (GOLD analysis project Ga0207641, IMG submission 184306) | Switchgrass rhizosphere microbial communities from Kellogg Biological Station, Michigan, USA - KBS Switchgrass S6-2 (SPAdes) (version 2) | ecosystem: Host-associated > Plants > Roots >... | reverse complement strand
CGCCGGACTTCGCGCGCGCCATGCGCAGGGCGAGCTCGTTGGCCTCGCTGCCCGAACACACGAAGAAGCAGACGGAGAGCGGCTCCGGCAGCGTCGCGGTCAGCCGCTCGGCATACCGGACGATCGAGGGATGGAGATACCGCGTGTTGGTGTTCAGGACCGCCATCTGCCGCGCGCCGGCGCGCACGACGCGGGGATGACAATGGCCGACGTGCGCGACGTTGTTGACCATGTCGAGGTACGTCCGCCCGGTTGCGTCGTAGAGGTAGCTGCCCGCGCCGCGCACGATCTCGAGCGGCGCGCGATAGGCGAGCGAGAGCGAGGGCCCGAGGCGCCGCCGCCGCTCGGAGGCGAGGCGCTCTCGCGCATCCGGCGCCGCGCGAAACCGCGCCGGTCCGCCGAGGACGAGGTTGGGGTCCGGGCAGAGCGAGAGCCAGGCCGCCCGCGCGCTCGCCGTCGCGACGCCGGGAAAGTCGCCCTCCATGTCGAGCAGATCGGCGATGACCTGGAAGTGGACGTGGGGAGGCCAGTCGCCGTTCTCCGGGGCGGGGCCGATCGTCGCGATCTCCTGGCCGCGTTCGACGGGGTCTCCCGCGTTGAGGCCCGCGACGGAGGCGCGCGTCAGGTGCCCGTAGAGCGTGTAGAAGACGGGCGCGTCGGGGGGCGCATGCTCGAGGATCACGGTCGGGCCGTAGTCGAGGCGCGCGGCGTTGTCCCGGACGCTGTGCACGCGACCGGGCAGCGGCGCGAGGACAGGGGAGCCGGCTTCCATGAAGATGTCGATCGCGATGTGGACGGTGCGCCGCTCGGGGTGCTCCCCGCCCGATCCGGCGAACGCGTCGCTCATGTAGAGCAGCCGCGCCTCGTCGTAGCGGCCGATCCCGATCGCGGCGCCTCGGGAGCGCATCGCGCCGAACAGCTTCGAGGTCATGCCGGCGGTGTCGGTGGTTTCGGCGGGTGTCGCGAAGAGTGGACTGCCGACCGAGAGATCGAAGACGACCGACCGGTCGAGCGGGCCCTGCACGACCGGGCCGATCTCGTCGCGGTGAGCCCGCAGCCACGCCTCGATCGCGGGCGTCTGCGGGCACGGCGCTCGTCCGCACGCCGCGCGGAGGCGGTAGTGGGCCAGCCGCGGATGGACCGCGCGCATCCGCTCGAGCGCCTCCCACGCGGGGCCCTCGCTCACCATCAGGTAGAGGTTGTCGGGCTCCGCGGTGCGACGGTGCGCCGAGAGACTGACGCTCGTGCACAGGCGGATGGCGGTGAAGCTCCAGAGCGCCTCGAGCTCGGGTTCCGTCAGCGGCCGCAGCTGGTCGTACCCCGCCGCGAGGTGGCAGGCGGCCGCGAGCGGGTCCTCCTTGCCGAAGACCGCGTAGGCGATCGCGACCGCGAGCTCGCACACCGTCCACGTCTCCACCATGTCGCCGAAGTCGAGCAGGCCCGCGACCGGACGTCCGGCCGGAGCCGGGTCCCCGACGAGCACGTTGTAGTCGTTGGCGTCGTTGTGGATGATGCCGCGCGGCAGCCGCCCCGAGAGCGGCACGACCGAGCGCATATGCTCGGCGACGAAGCCGTCGACGAGCGCGCGGCGCGCCGGATCGCGGATTGCGTCGCGATGCTGCGCGATGATTGCGAGCGCGCGATCGGGATTCCAGAGAAGGTCGCGGCCATGCGCCGCCGGGTGCGCGAAACCGTCGAGCGCCCGGTCGAGCGCGCCCAGGAAGCCGCCGACTGCGCCGAGCAGGGCGGGCGTCTGCGGCTTCGCGTCGGCGAGGATGGAGCCGGGGAGGTACGTGAGCAGCCGCACGAAGCGGCCCTCGGCCTCCGCGATGGCGGCCCCGGCGGGCGTCGGGACGAGGCGCGGCAGGGGCAGCGCCGGAGCCCGCGCGGCCAGCCAAGCCAGCGCGTCGTTCTGGAGATCGAGGACCTCGCGCTTCTCCGCGGCGCCCGAGACCTTGAGAACGAACGCGCCACGCTCGGTCGCCAGTGCGAAGTTCTGATCGCGCTCGCTCGGCAGAGAGCGCGCCGCCGCCGCGAGGCCGTAGAGGCGCCGCGCGAGGGCGACCGCATCGTCCTGCGTGAGCCGGGTCAAGGCAGGCGCTCCGGGGGCAGTTCCTTCAGGGCCCTGGCCGGACAGGCAAAGGAGACGAACACGACGTCGTACCAGGCGCCCGAACACGGCGGACAGTCGGTGATCGGCGACGCCGCCGGGCAGCTCGAGCATTGCCGGGGAACGATCTGCTGCGACAGGACGAGCAGGACGTTGCCGCCGGCAGCCGCGGTTTCCTCCCGCTGCCGAGCGTACGGGTCGCGCACGCCGGTCATCGCGAGCTCGGTCCAGGGCCCGACCGGCTGGCGAGAAATTTCGTTGCACCCCTCGGGCATCCGGTGGCTGGCGGCCGGCTCGTCGAGGGGCGCCGAATAGACGGGCACCTTGCTCGCGGCCACCGAGAGCGGCGCGCTCGCGCAGCCGACGAGGACGGCCGTGGCCAGCAGGATCGGGATCGTCCATTGCCTCATGTCGTGGGTCCTCTGATTCCTGCCGCGAAGAGTAGCCTGATACCCTTCGGGCCGCCATGCAGACTACCAGCCGCGAAGCCGTCCTCGACGTGGAGTCGATTCGAAGCCATTTCCCGGCGCTCGCGCGCGTCCACGCCGAGCTTCCCGTGGCGTATTTCGACGGTCCGGGCGGCACGCAGGTGCCGCGCGCGGTGGTGGACGCGATGTCGGACTACCTCCTGCATCACAACGCGAACACGCACTGGCACTATCCGAGCTCCATCGAGACCGACGCCGCCCTCGACGCGGCCCGCGCGGCCCTGGGCGACTTCCTGAATGCGGACGCGACGGAAATCGCGTTCGGTCAGAACATGACCACCCTGACGTTCCACCTGTCGCGGGCGCTCGGACGCCAGTGGGGGACCGGCGACGAGATCGTCGTGACCGAGCTCGACCATCACGCCAACATCGATCCCTGGCGGGCGCTGGAAAAAGACCGGGGCGTCACCGTGCGGACGGTGAAGATGCGGCCGCAGACGGGCGATCTCGACTGGACGGATCTCGAGCGATCCATCTCCGCCCGCACGAAGCTCGTCGCGATCGGCGGCGCCTCGAACGCGCTCGGGACGATCAACGACGTGCGCCGCGCCACGGAGCTCGCGCACGCCGTCGGAGCGCTCGCGTTCGTCGATGCGGTGCACTACGCCCCGCACGTCCTCGTGGACGTCCGCGAGATCGGCTGCGACTTCCTGGCCTGCTCGCCGTACAAGTTCTACGGCCCGCACCTCGGCGTGCTCTGGGGGCGGCGCGGGCTGATCGAGGCGCTCGACGTCCCCCGTCTCGAGCCCGCGCCCGACTGGTCGCCGGAACGCCTGGAGACCGGGACCCTTTCGCACGAGGCGATCGTCGGCGCGGCGGCGGCGGTGGATTTCCTGGCCTCGCTCGCCGCGGCGCCGGGCCTCGGACGCCGCGCCGCGCTCGCGGCCGCGTTCGCCGGGCTCCACGCGCGCGGGCAGGGGCTCTTCGAGCGCCTCTGGGACGGCCTCGGCGCGATCCCCGGCGTCACGCGCTACGGCCCGCCCCCCGGCGCGCCGCGCACGCAGACGGTCTCCTTCGCGGTCGAGGGGCGGACGTCCGAGGCGGTGGCGGAGGCCCTGGCGCGCCGCGCGGTCTTTGCGTCGAGCGGCGACTTCTATGCGCTGACCGTGATCCGCCGCCTCGGGCGCGAGAAGGACGGCGTCGTGCGCGCGGGTTGCGCCTGTTACACGACGGACGCGGAAATCGAGCGCCTGCTCGCGGGCGTCGCGGAGATCGCGACGATCTAGCTCCGCTCGAGCAGCGCGATCCCGCCGATGCGCCGCATCTTCTCGCGGCCCTTGCTTCCGGAGAGTTTTCCGATCAACCGGTAGAACCAGGCGCCGCGCATGTGGCGGCGCAGGCGGATGCCCTCCTCGAAGGTGGAGCGGTACTCGGTCTCGCGCCAGCCGTACGGCTCGAAGAAACGGGTGCCGTTCTCGGGAGCGAATTGCAGGACGGCGCGCCCGGCGGCGAGCGTCGGCGCCCACTGCTTGTTGAGCCGCGCGAGCAGCTGCGGAGCGACGATGTCGATCGCCCACGACCGGAAGCTCTCGGGCGCGTGCAGGTCGACGGCGAGCGCGGCGACGTCTTCGGGAGTGAGGTAGACGAGCAACCCCTCGGACAGGATCAGTGTCCTCTTCGAGTCCCGGCCGATGCGCTCGAACAACGCGCGGCGCGCGGGCGCCTCCGTGAGGTCCGCCGCGACCGACTCGACCGCGCAGGCCGCGGGCTCGCCGGCGAGGCACTCCCGCTTGTAGGCGAGGATCTCCGGAAGGTCGACGTCGATCCAGCGCAGGCTGGCCGGCAGGCGCATGCGCCAGGGCCGCGCATCGAGCCCGGAGGCCAGATTCACGACCGTGTCGGCCCCCTGTTGCGTCACGGCGCGCGTGACCAGGTCGTCGAACGCGACCGTGCGCACGACCATCGGCCAGAGCCCCGCCTGGAATGCCGGCAGGGTGCGGGCGATGTCCTCGCCGCGGGCTCCGGCCAGGCGGCGCGCGAAGGGATCGCGGAAGTGCGCGTCCGGCCGTTCGCTCTCCATGGCCCGGTAGAGGGCCACCCACCGCGCCGTGTCGCTGATGTTCCCGATCGAGGGGTCGGCCATGACGATGCCAGCGTATCCCGTCTGACCGATAATCCCCTCCGTGAAGGCCGTTCGCATCGACGCCGGCGGGGCCGTGGCGGTCGTCGAGATGCCTGTGCCGGCGATCGGGCCGGGCGAGGCGCTCGTGCGGCCGCGCGTGTCCGGGATCTGCGGTTCCGACCTGCTCGACTGGTACGCGCGGCGCAAGGCCGGCACCGTCCTCGGCCACGAGCTGGCCGGTGAAGTCCTCGCCGTCGGCGAGGGCGTGACCGAGTGGTCGCCCGGCGACCGCGTGGTCCCGCACCACCACGCGCCGTGCTTCGCGTGCCGGGAATGCGAGGCCGGGCAGTACGTGCACTGCGCCACGTGGCGCTCCTCGCAGCTGGATCCGGGCGGCATGGCCGAGGCCGTGCGAATCCCCGCCGGGAATCTCGCGCGCGATACGCAGAAGATCCCCGACGGCGTTTCGGACGAGGAGGCCAGCTTCACCGAGCCGCTGGCCACGGTGTTGAAGGCCTTCCGGCGCGGCCGGTTCGCGGCGGGCCGGTCGTTTCTGTGCGTCGGCCTTGGAACGGCGGGGCAGCTCGCGGTGCGCGTGGCCCGCGCCTCCGGCGCGATCGGGGTCGCCGCCGCCGACCGCGTCCGTTCCCGTCTCGCCCTTGCGCGCACGAGCGGGGCCGAGGGCCTCGTGGACGTCGTTAGCGAACCGCTCGCGGAGGGGGCGCGGCGCCTCTCGCAGGGGCGCGGCTTCGACTTCGTGTTCGTCTGCCCGGGCAAGTCCGAGGTCATTCGCGAGGCCCTGCAGGCGGTCGCGCCGGGCGGGACGCTGCTCGTCTTCACGATGGCGCCGCCCGGCGAGATCTGGCCGGTGGACCTCTACGAGCTCTACTTCCGGGAGATCGCCGTCGTCCCGTCCTACTCGTGCGGTCCCGACGACACGCGCGAGGCCCTCGCCGCGATCGCGAGCCGCCGCATCGCCGTCGCCGACCTCGTCTCGCACCGCTTCGGAATCGCCGACGCCGTCGCGGCATTTGCCCGCGCGCGGGATCCCGAGGGGTCGATGAAGGTCGTGATCGCGCTTTGAAGTCGAAGCGGCGACTCGATCTGCTCCTCGTCGAGCGCGGCCTCGCTCCGACGCGGGAAAAGGCGCAGGCGCTGATCCTCGCCGGTCTCGTCGAGGTCGACGGGCGCGCGGGGGTCAAGGCGGGGGCGAGCTACGAGGAGTCGGCCGAGATCGCCGTGGCCGGCCCGCCGCATCCCTACGTGTCGCGCGGGGGCGTGAAACTCGCCGCGGCCCTCGACCACTTCGACATCGATCCTGCGGGCCTCGTCTGCCTCGACGTGGGCGCTTCCACCGGAGGCTTCACCGACTGCCTGCTGCAGCGGGGCGCCGCGCGCGTGTATGCCGTGGACGTCGGGCACGGCCAGCTCGATGCGCGCCTGCGCTCCGATCCCCGCGTCGTCGTGCGGGAAAAGGTGAATGCCCGCGCGCTGTCCGCGGCCGAAGTCGGCGAGCGCGTGGACCTCGTCGTAGCGGACGTGTCGTTCATCTCACTGCGCCTGATCCTTCCGGCGGCCGCCGCACTCGCGAAGGCCGGCGCCGCGATCGTGACGCTCGTCAAGCCGCAGTTCGAGGCGGGCCGGGGGGAGGTTCCCCGCGGCGGCGTGGTGAAATCCGAGGGAGTCCGCCAGCGGGTGGTCGGGGAGATCGAGGAGGCCGGACGCCGGCTCGGCCTCGCGGTGCTCGGCTCGATCCGATCGCCCATCCAGGGCGCCCGCGGCAACGAGGAGTTTCTGCTCGGATTTCGTGTAAATTGAGCCGGATGAAGGGTTCACGCCGCCCGGCCGCGAAGTTCCGCCGGGTAGGGATCGTGGCCAAGATCGGGTCTGCCTCGGCAGTGGGCCTGGCCGCCATCCTCGAGAAGGCGCTCAAGCGCCGTGGCCGCGCCGTGGTCTTCGACGCGGAGACGGCCGAAGCGCTGCGCCGTCCGGACGGGGTCGGCCGGGCACGGATCGGGCGGGAGGCGGACCTCGTCCTGGTGCTCGGCGGCGACGGCACCCTGCTGTCGGTCGCGCGCGCGGCGCCCTCGGGGACGCCGCTGCTCGGGGTCAACCTCGGGCTGCTCGGCTTTCTTGCCGGGCTTTCGCAGAAGGAGGTGACCGGGCGTCTCGACGACATCCTGGCCGGGCGCTTCCGGGAAGACCGGCGCCGCCGAATGGACGTCTCGATCGCGCGCGGCCCGTACCACGGCAGGTACTGCGTACTGAACGACGCGGTCCTGAATCGCGAAGCGCTCGCCCGCATCTCGACCTTCATGATCGCGCTCGACGGCAAACCGGTGGCCGAGTTCCGCGCCGACGGCGTCATCGTCTCGACGCCGACGGGATCGACCGCCTACAACCTGTCGGCCGGAGGCCCCATCCTCCACCCGGCGCTGCCGGCGATCGTCATCACGCCGATCTGTCCGCACTCGCTCGGTCAGCGCCCGCTCGTCGTGCCCGCCTCGACGCGCATCCGCGTGAGCGTGCTCGGGCCCGAGCGGCGCGACGGCGGTGTCTACCTGACCCTCGACGGCCAGGAGGGATTCCCGGTGCTCGCGGGCAGCCCGGTCGACGTGCGGTCGAGCGCTTCCTCCGTGACCCTGTTGCGCCCCGCCGAGTCCGATCACTTCGATCAGCTCGCCGGGAAGCTGTCCTGGGGAGTTTAGAACCCGATGCGCCGGGGGGATGAGGCGCCGCACGAGGCGCAACCTCTCTCGACCGCCCGGCTCTTTCTCGTCGTCGTCGTCTTCCTCGTCCTGGCGAGCTACGCGATCTGGAACTCGGACCGGTTCCAGTCGCTCTTCCAGGGCGTGTCCGAGCAACGCCTCTCGGAGCTGCTCCAGCGGCCGGTGACCTTCCGGCGGGTGGATTTCACGATCTTCCCGCCGTCCGTGCACCTGGCCGACGTCCGCGTGGGCAACGACCCGCGCGCGCCGCAGGGTCCGCTGCTCGAGGCCGAGGAGCTGACGATCGGCGGCGGCGTCTCGGTGACCGGCGGCGAGCTGCGCTTCGGGCGCGTGCGCGCGCTGCACCCGAAGATCGCCCTGGTGCAGTTTCCCGACGGGAGCTGGAACCTGCCGCCCGGCCTGTCGCGGCCCGCTTCCAAAGGCGGGTTGTCGGTGAAGATCGGGGAGCTCGTCGTGCAGAGCGGGACCTTCGAGTTCGAGGGCCGCAAGTCGGACATCGACGGGCGCCTCGAGAACTTCGCCGCCGAGCTCGCGCTGCTGCCGGGCAACAACTACCGCGGGTCGCTGGCCTGCCGGCGGACGACGCTGCGGCTTGCCGGCGACGAACCGCTCGTCTTCGGCGTGGACCTCGGCTTCCGCGCCGGCCCGGCGTCGGGCCTGCAGATCGACACCCTGCGCATCGTCGGGGATTTCGGCGAGCTGCGCGCGTCCGGCTCGGTCGAAGATCTGAAAAACCCGGAGGTCCTGCTCCGGCTGGCGGGCGAGCTCCACGTGGCCGAGGTCGAGCGCGTCTTCCACTCGGCGCTCGGCTTCGCGGGCGATGCCCGGCTGGACGCGGAGCTCTCGCTGCCGTCCCAGGGGGGCTTCCGGATCGCGGGCCGGCTGGCCGTGGCCGCGCTGGATGCCAAAGGCTTTCCGATCGAAGGGCTCGAGGGCACCGTGCTGGCCCGGCCGGAGGCCTTGATCGCCCACATCGAGAAGGGGCGCTATGCGGGAGGCGAGATTTCGGGCCTCTACCGCGTCGAGAACCTCGCCGGCGGAAACGGGCGCCCCTCGCCGATGACGCTCTCGCTCGACGGCAAGGGGATCCAGGTCGAGCGCTTTTTCGGCGACCTGAAGCTGCCGGGAACGGGGCTCTCGGGAGCGGCGGCGCTCTCGGCGACGCTGCGCTGGTCCGAGGGCGGGATCTCGCACGCCAACGGCGCCGCGCGGCTTTCGATCCAGCCGGGCCCCGCGGTTTCGATCGTCCGCGGCCGGTACGGAATCCCGATCGGCGGCGGCGGCGACCTCGCAGTGGTGGACGGGCGCATCGGGTTCGACGGGACCGCCTTCCGTTTCCCCGCGTCCACGCTCGATGCGACCGGAGGCCTGCGCATCGGCGAGTGGATGCCCGACTTCGATTTCCAGCTGCGCTCGCGCGACCTGGTCGAGATCGACCACCTCTTCCAGAACTTCGTCGGTGCGTCCGGCTCGGTGCCCGGCCCCCTCGGCTTCGGCGGCACCGGGGACATCGAGGGGCACATCGCGAAGTCCTGGGGCAACCCCGAGGTGACGGCGAAGTTCTCGGCCGAGAACGCGCGCTACGGCGGGGTGCTCTTCGGCAGCGTGCGCGGCGCTGCGGACATGCACGACGGCGCCTTCGTCTTCCACCCGCTGCGCGCCTACGAAGGCAGCGCAACGCTCTCGCTCGAAGGCACGGCCCGGTATCGTAAGGACCCGGCGCACCCCGCGCTGGACCTGGCCGTGACGGCCAAGGACTTCCCCGTGTCCCGCTTCCTCCAGTACCTCGGCCTCGACTACCCGATCGAAGGTCGCCTGACCGGGAGCTTTCCCATCGTGGGCAATCCGTCCGAAGGCGTCACCGGCTCCGGAGCGGCGGCCCTCGACGACGCCGTGATCTGGGGCCAGAAGGTCTCGCGCCTGACCGGCCGCATGGACCTGAAGCCCGGGCATTTCACGCTCGACGACGTGCGCGCCGATCTCGGCGGCGGGATGGTCGGAGGCCGCATCGCGATCGCGTACCGCGAGAAGACGTTCGAAGTGCGGGCGGCAGGCGACGACGTTCCGCTCCAGGCCCTCCAGGCGATGGCGGCGGCCTCGTCCGACGTGTCCGGTCACGTTTCGTTCGAGCTGGCGGGTTCGGGTCCGTTCGACAAGCCGGACCTGACGGCCACGGCCTCGCTGTCCGACGGCGTGGTCTACGGCCACCCGATTCCCGCGACGATGGATCCGCGCCTCTCGGTGCGCGTCGTCCACGGCGACTTCGAAGGCGAGATCGCCGTGCCGGACCGCTGGAAGGTGTCCGCCCGGGGCGATCTGTCCGCCACGCCGCTCGCGTTCGACGTGGGCGTGGACGTGCGCGACCTCGCCGCGTTGCTGCTCTTCACGCCCGCGGCGATGCCGGCCGGCGACGGAGGGGCGCTCGCGGCGCACGGCCAGCTCCGACTTCCCACCGGCGAAGGGGCGAAGCCCTCGGCCGAATTCGTCGTGACCGAGCTTCGCCTGGACGCGCGCGATCGGCCCGACCTCGTCCGCAGCGCCTCGGAGGTCCGGGTGTCGCTCGCGAACGACCGCATCGTGCTCGGCGACCTGCACGCGGTCGGCGAGGGCGTGGACCTGCGGCTGCACGGCTCACTCGACCTCGCGGGCGAAAAGCCCACCGTCGACGCCAAGGTGACCGGAAGCGCGGACGCCACACTGCTGGCGCTGGCGATGCCCGACCTCGGCCTGACCGGCCGCCTGCTGATCGACGTCGCGGTGGCGGGGCGCTCCGAGGCCCTGGCCTGGAACGGGTCGGTCCGGATCGAGAACGGCCGATACCGCGCGGCCGGCTACGTCTTCGACGACATCGAAGGCGGCGCCCGCCTGATCGGCTCCGGCGGCGAGATCGAGGGCCTGCGCGCGAAGGTGGGCGAAGGAGAAGCGTTCGTGGCCGGCAACTTCCGGCTGGCCGGCAGTGCGGTCAAGGACTTCCGCCTGACGCTCCAGGGGCGGAGGGTCGCCGTGCGGGCGATCCCGGCGATGCGCCTGACGGTGGACGCCGATCTCGTCCTGTCGGGCGACGACGCCGGCAACCAGCTGCGCGGCGAGGTGACGCTGCTGCGCGGCACCTATTCGAAGGACGTCGAGCTCACGCTCTCCGACCTGCTCGAGCGCAGCCGGCCGGGGGGAGCCGTGGCGGCCCGCGAGCCCTGGAAGGAGCGCACGACGCTCGACGTGCGGATCGTGTCGGCGGCGTCGCTCGAGGTGCGCAACAACCTCGCGCGCCTCTCCGGAACCGTGGACCTGCGCGCGCGGGGCACGGTCGAGGACCCGGTCCTCGTCGGGCAGGTCATCCTCGACGAGGGGGGACGGGTCGTCTTCAGCGACATCCGCTACGAGATCGAGGCGGGCACGCTCACCTTCTCGAACACGGCGCGCATCGCGCCCTTCGTCGATCTGCGCGCCCGCGCCGAGGTCAAGGGCTACAACCTGATCGTGCTGCTCGCGGGCACCTGGCCGCGCATCACCGCCAACTTCACGTCGGACCCGCCGCTCTCCAACGACGCGATCCTCGGCCTGATCTTGAGCGGCACCGCGCCCGACACGCGCGCCCAGGCCGACACGACGAGCCAGCTGGTCTCCGCGGCCGGGGGTGCCATCAGCGGCGCCGTGACCGGCGGCATCCAGAAGCAGACTCAGAAACTCTTCAAGCTCGACCGGTTCCAGATCGACCCGGTGTTCACGGGGGGCCAGCTGACGACCGTCCGCTCGACGATCGGCAAGCAGATCACGCAGGACCTCTCGGTCACGACCTCGATCGCGCTCGACTCGAGCAAGGAGCCGATCGTGCGCGTGGAATGGCAGGCCACCGACACCATCCTCGTGCAGCTGATCCGCGACGACAACGGGATCCTCTCGATCAGTTTCCGCAGGCGCCAGCGCCTGTGATGCGGAGCCCCGCCCCCCGGCTTTTGCTCGCCATGGCCCTCGGGTTCGCCTCCGCCCGGGGCGCGGCCCAGGACCTGGCATCCGGGCTGCTCGGCCGGACGATCGCGTCGGTCTCCTTCACCTGCGACGGTCCCGCGGACGTGCAGGAGATCGCGACCCTCGTCGACTTGCGCGCCGGAGGCATCCTGACGCGGGACGACACGGGCGCGACGATCGAAAACCTCTTTGCCACGCTCGACTTCTCCAACGTGCTCGTGGTCGCGGAGCCGACACCCGACGGGGCCGTTGCCGTGACGATCCACCTCTGGCGCTCCTACCGCGTGGCGCGCGTCGTCTTCGACGGCTCGAGTTCGCTCTCGCGGGAGGATCTGCGCCGGGCCGTCCCGTTCTCCGAGCGCGACCCGTTCAACCGGACGTCGCTCGCGGACGGCGCGTCGGCGCTCGAGCGCAAGCTCGCGACCGACGGCTACGTCCACGCCTCCGTCGAGCCCGAGGCGACCTTCGATGCGGCCAACTTCACCGTCGACGTGGTCTACCGGATCGCGGCGGGTCCGCGCGCCCGCGTCGCGACGCCGATCTTCGACGGCAAGATCGAGCCCTTCACGCCGGAGCGGTTGCTGGCCGGCTCGAAGCTCAAGGTCGGATCGGCGTACCGCGAATCGCGCGTGCGCGCGGCCTCCGAAAAACTGCAGAAGTTCCTGCAGCAGCAGGATCGCTTCAAGGCCTCGGTCGAATTCATCGCCGCGGAGCCGAGCGAGGATGGCAGCACCATCCGGCCCGTCTACCGGTTGACGGTCGGCCCCCCGTACGTCGTCGATGCGCTCGGGATCAAGCCGAAGCAGGCCCGTAAGGAAATCCTGGCGCTGCTCGAAGGGCAGGCCTTCGACGAGGATCTGCTCGAGCTGTGGACGAACGCGACGCGGGACGCGCTGCAGCGCTCCGGCCATTACCGGGCGAAGGTCACGGCCGCGGCGGCGGGAACGGATCCGGTCACCGTGAAGATCGCGGTCGACGCCGGGGCGAAGTACTCCGTCGAGCGGCTCCTCCTGTCGGGCAACGCGTCCGTTTCCGACGAGACCCTCGCGTCGATCATGGTCACGCGGCCGCGGGGCTTGCCGCTGATCCAGAATGGCCGTCTCATCGACGCGAACCTCGAGTCCGACACAAGCGCGATCCTCGGCTACTACCAGACGCACGGATGGATTTCCGCGAAAGTGGAAAAGCCGACGGTGACCGAGGGCTCGAAGCCGGACCGTCTCGACGTCGCCATCGCCGTCGTGGAGGGCCCGCGGACGTTCGTCCAGACCCGGCGTGTGGACGGCGTCGAGCACCTCGTGCCTTCGGAGCTCGACGCGCTCATTCTCGTGAAAGAGGGCGAGCCGTTCAATCCGAGCGCCGTGCGGCAGGACGTCGCCACCCTCACATCCCGTTACTGGAACACCGGCTGGCGCGAGGCCGCCGTGCGCGACCACTGGACGCTGTCGCCGGACAAGACGAAAGTGGACGTGGTCTACACGGTGGACGAAGGCGATCGTTCGTTTTTCGGGAAGACGATCGTGCGCGGCA
>Ga0207641_10003988_pt1 | contig 12888 bp, 4 predicted proteins | sample KBSSwiS62_FD_184306 | JGI IMG/M metagenome (GOLD analysis project Ga0207641, IMG submission 184306) | Switchgrass rhizosphere microbial communities from Kellogg Biological Station, Michigan, USA - KBS Switchgrass S6-2 (SPAdes) (version 2) | ecosystem: Host-associated > Plants > Roots >... | reverse complement strand
GGGGGGGGGTGTGGCGAGCTCGCGGGGGACGCCGGCCGGGGTCCGGACGGTGACGCCGAGGCCGGCCGCGACGGCGGCCCACACGCCGCCCAGGCTCTGGCTGGTGAACGCGATGTGCCAGGGCATGCCGGCGCGGTCGAGGGCGTCGAGCGCGGCGGCGCGGAAGGCGCAGGGCGCCTCGAAGACGACGAGCGGGAGCGAGCCGGTGGGCCGGGTGAAGCCGGGCGGAGCGATCCACGTCATCGCGAGCTCGGCGAGGCGAATGCTGCGGGGCCGCTCGGCGCCGAACAGCAGGGCGAGGTCGAGGCGGCCCTGGTCGAGGGCGTCGAGCAGGGCCGGGCTGCGGTCGACGCGGACCTCGAGACGCGCTGCAGGATGCGCGCTGGCGAACTGCGCCAGCGCGGTGGGCAGCGAGCTCTCCGCGAAGTCGGCGAGCAGTCCGAGTCGCACCGGCTGGGCGATCCGGATGTGGCGCAGGGCGGAGAGCGTCTCGTCATGGAGGGCCAGGAGGCGGCGGGCGTAGCCGAGCAGTTGCTCGCCGGCGGGGGTGAGCGCGAAGCTGCGGCCGGCGCGGGCGAACAGCGGCTGTCCAGCCTGGTCCTCGAGCCGGCGCATCTGCAGGCTGACGGCCGACTGGGTGCGGCCGATCCGGAGCGCGGCGCGGCCGAACCCGCCGAGCTCGACCGCGAGGACCAGGGTGCGGAGCACGTCGAGGTCGAAGCACGGCGGGGGCGATGGTTCAGTCACGCTCAAGTGTAGCATCACAAGAATCAATTTTTCTGTAGCGAGGAGAGGCCGCACAGTCGAGGTGCGTCTTCTTCTGCGAGGTGAATCATGTGCCCAACGTCGTCTATCTCTTCCGGCATGTCTGCCGGTGTCTCCGCCGGTGTCGTGCTGGCGGCCACGTGCGCTGCTTGTCATCCGGTAGCTTCGTCGTCGGTCCCGGGCGTGGTCCCGACGTCGACGTCGGTGGGTTCGGCGGGTGCGGGCCGGACGGCGTCGACGTCGGTGGGGCCGGCAGGTGCGGGCCGGACGGCGTCGACGTCGGTGGGGCCGGCAGGTGCGGGCCCGGTGGCGTCGTCGGCGATGGGTCCGGCGGGTGCGGGCCGGACGGCGTCGTCGGTGGCGGGTTCGGCGGGTCCGTCCACGACGGCGCCGTCGTCGGTCCCGCCTGGCACGCTGGTCAGCGCGTCGGTGCGTGCGGCCTACATCGCCGGCGTGTACGACGGGTTCGTGCCGGTGGCGACGCTGCGTGCGCTCGGCGACTTCGGGCTGGGCGCGGCGGACAAGAACGACGGCGAGCTGGTCGCGCTCGACGGGCAGTTCTATCGCGCGCTCGGCGATGGTTCGGTGGTGCGACTCGGCGACGACGAGCTCGTACCGAGCGCGTCGATCACGGCGTTCCGGCCGGAGCGGCGGCTGCGGCTGACCGGGCCGCTGCCGCGCGCCGAGCTCGAGGCTCGGCTGGACGCCTGGCTCGATGACGGCCGGCCGAGCGGCAACCGGATGTTCGCGCTGCGGATGCACGGCCGGTTCGTGCGGGTGGTCGCGGGGGCGTCGGTGGCGCAGACGCCGCCGTACCGGCCGTTCGCCGATATCTACCGCGAGTACCGGCTGATCGCGCGTGACGGCGTGGTCGGGTCGCTGGTCGGGTTCCGCATGCCGTGGCTGCTGCGCGACGTCAGCAAGCAGGGCTACCACTTTCACCTGCTGAGCGACGATCTCGCGGCGGGCGGCCACGTCGACGACGAGATCGTGGACGACGTGGAGGTCGAGGCCGCGGAGTTGCATGGCGTGCACCTCATCCTGCCCGACACGTGCGCGTTCCACGCCGCCGATCTCGAGGCGGCGGCTAGGCGCCGGTGAACTTCGGCGGTCGCTTGGCCAGGAGCGCGGCGATGCCTTCGCGGGCGTCGTCGGTGTCGATCGACTCGGCCTGGGCGAACGCCTCGAGCTGGGCGGCTTCTCGGATGGTGAGAGCGAGGCCGCGCTGGATCGCGCGCTTGGTGGCGCGGACGGCGAGCGGCGCGTTGTCGGCGATGGTGCGCGCGAGGGTGAGGGCCTCGCCGAGGACCTGGTCGGCGGCGACCGCGCGGTGGACGAGGCCGATGCGCTCGGCCTCGTCGCCGTCGACCAGGCGGCCGGTGTAGAGGAGCTCACCGGCGCGCGCGACGCCGATCAGGCGCGGCAGGAGATAGCTGATCGCCATGCCGGGCGCGAGGCCGAGCTTGACGAAGTTGGCGCCGTAGCGGGCGTCGCGCGCGGCGATCCGCAGGTCGCACAGCAGGGCGAGGCCGAACCCGCCGCCGACCGCGTGGCCGTTGAGCGCGCCGATCACCGGGACGGCGATGTCGAGCAGCGAGAGGAACGGCTCGTACATGGCATACGACCGCTCGCTCGGCGGGCGGTGGTCGGCGCCGCGCTGGACCACGGACCGGAAGTCGGCGCCGCCGGAGAAGCACGCGCCGGTGCCCGTGACGACCAGGCAGCGCAGGTCGGCGGCGCGGGCGGCGGCGCTGGCCTCGGTGAACGCGTCGAGCAGCTCGGGGGTCATGCTGTTGCGGTTGTCGGGCCGGTTCAGGGTCAGGACGCCGACCGCGTCAGACACCGAGAACCGCACGGCGGGATCGGACATGGACGGCAGCCTACCTCGCGGCATGGAGCGGCTGCGGATCCCGCAGGCGGTGGCTGCGGGTCTCGCAGGAGGCGCATGTGGTTTTCATCGAGGTTTCAAAGACTTGGGAATGGCACCGCGGCTGCAATATGTCCGGTTCGAAGCCAATCGGCAGTCAAAGGAACTCAGGTCATGAACATCAAAGCCATCGTCACCTCGCTCGTTCTCGGCTCGTCTCTCGGTACCTCGGCGCTCGCCGTGGCGTCGCCGGGGGTCACGTTCTCGGCGAATGCACAGGCGGCGTACGGTTCCGCCGTGGTGCAGAACCCGGGCTACATCTACGCCGACGCGCGCGGCTACTACGATGCCGGCGACCGCGCGTACACCCACGGCGACGACCAGGACAGCGACGACTGTGATCCCCCGGTCGTCCAGGTCTCGAATCGCCCCGACACGAGCTACTGGCGCGACCGTCGGCCGACCGCGATGCCGCCGGTGTACCGCCCGGCGCTGCTCGCCAGCGACGTTCACTTCGGCAGCGACGGGCGCACGCCGATCACGGTCGGGGGCCAGGTCGGCCGGTTCGACACGCTGCAGATCACGGGCGCGTCGGGTCGCACGTTCATCAAGCAGGTGTGGGTCCAGTTCGACAACGGCCAGGAACAGGTCGTGCGCAACATCGACCGGACGCTGGGGAACGGTCAGTCGCTGCGGCTCGATCTCGACGGCAACCACCGCGCGATCCGGCGCATCATGGTGTACGGCAACGGCATCGGCGGGCGCTGGCAGCGGGTCGGCGGGACGTTCACCGTGACGGCCGCCTGAGAGCGCGGCGCGCGACGTTCGCCAGCGCTACTGGCTGAGCTCGTCGAGGAACTGCTGGGCGTCCGAGAACGCGGGGTCCTCGCGCAGCGCCTTCTTCGCCCACAGCTCGGCCTTGGCGCGGTTGCCGCGGGCGTTCTCGATCCGGGCCTCCCAGAGCAGGGCCATGGGACGCGTGATCGGCGCCGGGTTGTCCATCAGCGTGATCGCGCGCAGCGGCTTGAGCGCGAGCTCGTAGTCGCCGATCTCGGTCGCGAGCTGGGCGAGCTCGGCGGCGACCTCGGCGTTCTTGCGGTCGACGTCGAACGCCTTCTTGAGCCAGTTGAGCTGGCCGTCGCGGTCGCCGAGCGCAGCGGAGACCTTGCCCATGCGCTGCTGGAGCACGGCGAGCTCGGGGGTGCGCTTCTTCTGCGCGCCGATCGCGGTCTCGAGCGTCTTGCCGGCGTCCTCGAGGTGGCCGGACTGGATCTGGACGTCGACGTTGAGCATCAGCGCCAGGTGGTCCTCGGGCTGGAGCTCGAGCGCGCGCTGGGCCGGGACCGTGGCGGCAGAGGGATCCTCGAGCTGGTACAGATAGATCTCGGCGGCGCGGCGGTAGTTGGCCTGGCGGATGCCGGGGTCGCTGCCGTGGTCGGCGTCGGCGATCAGGACGCCGGCGAGCAGGCGGTACTCGCCCGCAGCCTCGTAGACGTCGCGCAGCTTGTCGCGGACGACCTGGGCCGAGGGCTGGTGCTGGTGGACCAGCTCGAGGACGGGGACGGCGTCGGCCGGCCGGCCGGCCTGGGTCAGCGCTGACGCCGCGCGCAGCGCCGCGTCGATCTGGGCGTCGCCTTCGGTCACGTAGGCCAGCCGGGTTGCGGCGGCGGCGACGCCATCCCAGTGGCCGATCGACTCGTCGAGCTCGCACAGCTGGTAGAGCGGATCGGAGTCGCGCGGGTCGCGCTCGATCCAGGCGACGAGGAACGCGCGGCCGCGCTCGAGCTCGCCGCTGGCGACCAGGAGCTGGGCGAGGCGCAGGGTCGCGGTGCGCTCGGTCGCGAGATCGCCGTCGCGCTCGGCGCGGACCCGCAGGCGCTCGAGGCCGTTGACCAGGTTCTCGGGGCCGCGCTCGCGGTCGAGCTCGTAGGCCTCGGTGAGGTCGGCGACCGCCGAGGCGTCGTCGCCGAGCTGCTGGCGGAAGCTGGCGCGGAGCAGGAGCAGCGTGGTGCGCCCGGTGCCCTGGACCGTGGCCAGCGCCTCGCCGATCGCGCGCTGGGCGGCGTCGAGCTCGCCGGCGGCGGCGAGCGCCGCGGCGTGATCGGTGACGAGCTCGGGGATGTGCGGGGCGCGCTGGCGGGCCTTGCGCAGCACCTCGGCGGCCTTGAGCGGCTGGCCGAGGAAGCCGGAGTACACCGACGCGGCCTCGCGCAGCCGCTCGACGGCGACCGCGTCGCTCGCGCGCTCGGCGTCGCGGGTCATCAGCTCGGCGAGCTCGGGCCACAGCTCGCGGTCGCGGTACCACTGCTCGAGCCGGTCGTGCAGCGTGCGGTCGTCGGGGGCGCTGCGGTGGGCGAGCTCGAGCGTGCGCTGCACGCCCTTGGTGTCGCCGGCGGCCTCCCACATGGTCGCGAGCCGGCCGGCGAGCGCGGGCGCGCGGTCGGGGGTCTCGACCGCGAGCAGGCGCTCCATCAGCACGGCGCCCTCGCGGGGGGCGTCGTGCTCGCCGAGCTGGGCGACGACGCGGCGCAGGATCTCGCGGTCGTCGGGCGCGACGATCAGCGCGGCGCGGTAGACCCGGATCGCGTCGGGCGAGGCGGTCTTCTCGAGCAGATCGCCGAGCCGCAGCGCGACGTCGACCGTCGAGTCGCGGTGGCCGCGGCGCTGGGCGTCCTCGAACCGCGACCACAGGAACTCGGCGATGCCGTCGTCGTCGCCGAGCTGGCGCAGGGTCGACTCGTAGAGCTCGGCGGCCTCGAGGTTGTCGGCGTCGTCGGCGAGCGCGTCGCGCAGGACGTCGAGCGCGTCGTGGTGGCGGCGCAGGTTCTCGATCAGGAACCGGACGTGCTCGAGGCGGAGCGCGTTGCGCTCGGCCGGGGTGATCAGGTTGGGCAGGGTCGACGAGATCACGCTGCCGAGCCGGTCGGCGTCGCCGAGCTCGCGGTAGATCGAGAGCAGCGGCTGCCACACCGCGCGATCGGCCGGGCTGCGCTCGCGCAGGAACTCGTAGACGTCGGCGGCGAGGTCGATCCGGCGGTGCGCCAGGGCGCGGGTCGCGATCCGCATCGCCAGGCCATCGATCGAGTCTCGCCCTTCGCTCTTGCCGTCGTCCTTGCCGTCATTGTGGTCGACGATCGGCGCGATCTCGTAGGTCAGATCGCGCGCCTGCGACAGGTCGCCGGCGGCGAGCCGGCGCTCGGCGAGCGCGATCACGGCCCACGGGGCCGAGGCCAGGCCGAGGGCGCTGTCGCGCGCGGCCGCGACCGCGCGGACCAGCAGGGCCTCGGCGCGCTGGTCCTGGCCGTGCTCGACCGCGAGGTCGACCGCCTCGCGGATCTGCTGCGGCGTGGCGCCGGGCAGGGCGGCGCGGCGCTCGAGGAAGTCGAGCAACAGCTCGGGATCTCCGCCGTTGCGCGCGACCCGCTCGTACATCTGCAGCACCTTGTCGTCGGCGGTGGCGGCGCTGGCCTGGCGGAGCAGCCGGCCGGCCTGGGCCCATCGCGGCTCGGCGGCGAACGCGCGCTCGAGGAGCTCGAAGCCCTGGCGGCGACGGCTGTCGCTGGCGAGGAAGATCTCGGCCAGGCGGTACAGCGCGTCGACCTGCGCCGGGGTGGGCTCGCCGTCGGTGCCGGCGAGCTCGAACATCTTGTCGAGCGTGCGGGCCTGCTCGGCGGTGTCGCCGAGCGCCGCGGCGACCCGGGCCTGGGCGTAGAACGCCTCGGCCAGCCGCTCGCCGAGGATCTCGACCCGGCGGTACAGGTTGGCGGCGCCGCGCAGGTCGCCGGCGTCTTGCTCGAGCGCCTCGCCAGCGCGCATCAGGAGATTCGCGATCAGCGGCGGATCGTCCTTGCGTCGCAGGCGATCGACGACGGTGTCGACGGCGTCGACGAAGCGCTTGGTCTGCTTGGTGCGGCGGGCGAGCTCGCGCGCGCGCTCGTGCAGGTCGGTGCGCGACGGCATGACGCCGAGCGCGCGGATCAGCGCATCGAGCGCCTCGTCGTGACGGCCGAGTTGGCGATCGAGCGTGTCAGCGATGTCGCCGAGCAGCCGGGCCTGGCTGTGCAGGTCGGGGTTGGTCGCGAGCCGGCGCTCGAGCACGCTGAGCAGCAGCTCGCCCTCGCCGTGCGCGATCAGCGAGCGGCGCAGCCGGCGGACCTCGGCGTCGGACTGGATCGCGGCCTCGATCGCCGACTCGAGCAGCTCTTTGGCCTGGTCCTTGGCCTGGTCTTTGGCCTGGTCCTTGGTCGAATCGCTGCCCCGCGCGGCGCTGGCGTTGCCCTCGCCGCCGCTCGGCCGCGCCTCGCCGCGGCTGGCGGCGAGCTTGTGAAGCTCGAACAGCACCTCGCTGGCGCCGACCGCGGCCTCGTCGTCGCCCGGCGGCTGGCGGCGGACCACGAGCAGGAGCGCGCGGTAGGTCCGCTCGGCCTTGTCGAGCTGGCCGGCCGAGCGCGCCATCTCGGCGAGCTCCTTCTGGATCGCGGCGTTCGACACGTCCATCTTGGACGCGGCCTCCATCTCGGCCATCGCCTCGTCGAGCTTGCCTTCGGCCTGGGCGACCCGGGCGAGCTCGACGTGCAGCGCGGCGCGCTCGGGCGAGCGGCGGCGGCCGAAGTCGTTGATCAGCTCGGCGAGCGCGGCGCGCGCCTCGGGCAGCTTGCCGGCGACGCGCTGGCCGATCGCGAGCGCGGTGCGCAGATCCTTGTCGCTCGGATCGAGCGCGAGCGCGGTCTCGAGCGCCGGGATCGCCTTGGCCGGCGTGCCGAGCTTGTGCAGGTACAGCGCCGAGGCCTCGCGCGCGAGCTCGCGGGCGAGCCGGTCGTCCTTGACCAGCGGCAAGCTGCGGGTTAGGTGGCGCGCCAGCGGCTCGTAGGCCTCGGCCTTGCGGTAGAGCTCGGCGAGCAGCATGCGCAGCTCGATCGCGGGCTCCCTGTCGTCGAGGTTGACCTCGATCGCGGCGATCGCGCGATCGGGCTGGTTCGCGGACAGGTGGGCCTTGGCGAGCTGCGACACCACGAGCAGGCGCTCGCTGGCCGGCACGGTGCCGAGCAGGCTCTCGAGCCACGGGACCGCCTGGGCGGGCTGGCTGCGCTCGAGGTTGAGCCGGGCGAGCGCGCGCAGCGAGTCGCTGGTGGGGGCGAGCGCGACCACGCGGCGGTGGCCAGCGATCGCGCGCTCGATCTCCTTGGTGTCGACCTCGGCGACATGCGCGTAGCGCGCCCACAGCCGGGCGGCGCGCGCGGCGTCGCCCGAGGTCTCGAGCCGGCTCGCCTGCTGCTCGAGCAGGTCGGCGAGCGCGCGGTGCTGGCCCTTGTGCGCGAGCAGCTCGGTGACCGCCTCGATCGACGCGTCGTGGCCGGGCCGCTCGTCGAGGTTGGCCTTGAGCGCGTCGAGCCGGCCGCCGCGGTCCTCGACGATGCCGACCAGGCGGGCGAGCTCGAGCCGGAGCGCGAGCTTCTTCTCGCCGGAGTCGGGGCTCGACGACTCGAGGCCGAGCTGGATCTGGCGCAGGGTGAGCAGCTCGGGGACGCGGTCCTCGAGGCCCAGCAGATGGGCGAGCCGCTCGATGACCTCGAGGTCGCCGGGCGACTGCGCGAGCACGCTGCGGTACATGTCGATCGCGGCGGCGTTGTCGCCGAGCTCGACGGTGGCGAGCTGGGCGGCGCGCAGCCGCATGTCGCGCCGGGTGTTGTGGTCGAACGGCAGCCGCGCCGCCTCGACCAGCGTGTCGACCGCGGCGCGGGCGCGGCCGCCGGTGCGGTACAGATCGACCAGCGCGTCGACCGCCCAGCGCGCGACGGCGTCGACCGAGCGCGCCGAGCGAATCGCCGAGGTGCCGCGCCACGCGGCCGTCGCGCGGCCGAGCACGGCGGACAGGATCGCGAGCGCCTGCTCGCGCTCGCCCAGCCGCGCCGCGACGTCGGCGGCGCCGACCAGCGCGTCGAGATCGCGGCCGTCTGCGTCGGCGAGCCGGCGCAGGGCGTCGAGCAGCGCCGGGGTCACGCCGACGTCGCGCTCGAGCGCGACGAGATCGGCGAGCCACGGGATGCGCTCGCCGCCGAGCTCGAGCGCCTTGCGCAGCGCGCGGATCGCGGCCGGTCGATCGCCGCGGCGATCGCGGTGGAGCACGGCGAGGCGCTGCGCGAACAGCGCGCCGACCGCCGCGGGCAGCTTGTGGCGCTCGAGGGCGGCGCCGATCGCCGTGGCGAGCGCGTCGCTCACGCCCGGCGCGCTGCCCGCCATCTCGAGGATCGACAGCAGCTCGTCGTCGAACGTCTCGCGCACGGCGCAGTAGCGCACCACCGCGGCCGTGGCCTCGTCCCAGCGCCCGAGCTGGGCGCCGAGGCGCGCGAACGCATGGACCGCCCGGCGGTTGCCGGGCTCGACCGCGGCGACCTGGGCGTACGCGTCGCTGGCGCGCGCGTGGTCACTGAGGTGCTCGGAGACGATGTCGGCGTAGGCCATCCGCAGCCGCGCGGCCTCACGGGCATCGCCGGACGGGACCGCCGCGCTGGCCGCGTCGGGCTCGCGATCCCGGCGGTCGTCGATCGCGGCGATCGCGCGCTCGTACGCGGTCGCCGCGGTGGCGTAGTCGCCGGTGGTCTTGGCGAGCGCGACGATCTGGTGCTCGATCAGCTGATCGCGCGGCGCGAGCGGGAACGCCCGCGCGAGGTCGGCGAGCGCGCCGGTCGCGTCGTGGCGGTGCTCGAGCCGGAGCTGGGCGGCCTCGCGGAGCAGCGCCAGCCGCGTGCGATCGTCCTTGGCCTCGGCGAGCCGGGCCGGCAGCAGATCGAGCACGCCGCCGAGGTCGCCGTTGATCCGGAACGCCTGGGCGAGGGCATCGGCCGCGCCGGACCTGGCCGCGACGACCTCGAGCAGCGCGGTCAGGCCGGCGCGCGCTTCCTTGCTCGCCGGATCGATCGCGATCGCGCTGCCGTAGGCCGCGAGCGCGCGCACCGGCTGGCCGAGGTGGACGCGCAGCGCGTCGCCCAGCCGGACCAGGCGCGCGACGGTGCGCCGGGTCGCGCGGCCCGACGCGGCCTCGAGCAGGTCGGCCATCTCCTGCCAGCGCCCGGTCTCGGCGAGCAGGTCGGCGAGCGCCGAGATCCCGTCCTCGTCGTCGCGGTTGTCGGCGACCACGCGCTGCCAGGCCGCGATCGCGGCTGCGAGATCGCGGCGCTGCTGATGATGGACCAGCGCGATGCGGACCAGATCGGCGCGCTTGAGGTTGGGCGCGGTGACCTTGGCGGCGCGGCTCTCGAGCGCCGCGACGAGGTCGTCCCAGCGCTGCTGCGCGTCGAGGATGCCGATCCGGGCGTCGAGGCCCGACAGGTCGCTCGGATCGCTGTCGATCCGGCGCTCCCAGAGCAGCAGCGCGCGCTCGGTGTCGCCGAGCGACTCGGCGAGCTTGGCGGCCTCGCTCAGGATCGAGCTCTTGGCCGCGTCGCTCGCCTCGAGCTGGGACTGGCGCTCGAGCATGCCGAGCCGCTCGCGCGGCCGGTTGGTCTGGGCGTACAGCCCGGCGAGCCGGCGAGCGACCGCCAGCTGCTCGTGCTCGGCCGCGCCGGTCGCCTCGCTGGCCTCGACGAGCAGGCGGATCGCGCCCTCGATATCGGTCAGCCGATCGAGCCGGGTCCGCGCGGCCTCGCGCAACAGCTCGACCTTGCGGGTCGCGTCCTGGCTGGCGCGCGCGGCCGCGGCGACGCCGGCGGCGTAGCGGTCGTGGTGACCGCCGCGCTCGGCGAGCTGGCGCAGCTTCTCCTCGGTCGCCGACGAGCCGGGCTGCATCGCGAGCAGCGCGGCGTAGTGGTCCATCGCCGCGGGCAGATCGTCGAGCTCGGCGAGCCGCGCACCGGCCTCCTCGTGCAGCGGCCCGCTCGCCGCGGGATCGAGCGCGATGACCTTCTCGAGGACGCGGATCACCTCGCGCGGCCGGACCGTCAGATCGTAGTGCGAGCGCAGCAGATCGAGCGTCGCGTCGCGCACGCTCTTGTTGGCGCCGGCGGCTTCGAGGATGCGCTCGAGCAGCACGGTCGGCTCGCGATCGTCGTCGGCCTCGGCGAGGAGCGGCTTGGTCGCCGCCAGCGCGCGCTGCGGATCGCGCAGGTTATCGAGCCAGACCTGGGCGATCCGTGACCGGCTGCGCTCGCGCTCCTTCTTGGGCAGGCCGTCGAGCCGGCTCTCCCACAGCGCGATCAGATCGGGCCAGCGCTCGTGGCGCTCGAGCAGGCGCTCGAGGCTCTGGCTGACCTGGCCGTCGTCCGGAGTCAGCGGCAAGAGGCGCTGGTAGTAGCCGATCGCCTTGTCGGGCTGATTGGCGACGTCCTTGGCGAGCTGCGCGGCCTCGCGGAGCAGCCGGATCCGGCGCGCCTTGTCGCGGGTCGCCTCGACCGCGCGGTCGTAGAGCCCGAGCGCTTCGCGCCAGCGCTCGGCGACGGTGTAGATCACCGACAGCCGCGCCAGCGCGGTGTCCGACGCCGGCGCGAGGTGGGTGACCCGCACCAGGATCTTCTCGAGGATCGCCGGATCGTCGCCGAACCACTCGTCGCAGAAGCTACCGGCGCGCTCGCCGATCATCTCGGCGACCTCGGGCGCGAGGTCGCCCGCGAGCGTCGCGCCATACAGGGCGACCACGTCGTCGGGGCGATCGAGATCGGCGGCGAGCGACTCGACCTTTTCCCATGCGCTCACGGCGTGCGGCGAATGGCGGACGGCAGCAGCAGCTTCCTGGAACTGAGACAGATCGGCCATGAATTCCCCGTGATCGCGGCAACTCGCGCCCCAGGCGCGACGGCAACGAAAATCCTATCACGCGTGCGACGGCCCAGAGTGCGCGGCCGGGTATCCTGCGCGAGCGAGACGCCGGCCGTGGGCGCGTGGCGCGGCCCCGGACGGCTCGAACGCAAGTAAGGAAGTTTGCTGGGCGCCGGCGCTGCTGCCAGCAATGAACGCATCCTGCACGACATCGGCGCAACACCTGCGTCGCGCGTGTCGCGGTGCTGCGACGGGGCCGCTACCGCGGTGCGCGTGAGCTGCGCCGTTCGCCCGGCACGCGATCAGAACGCCGCGTGGACTCCGAAGGTGACCGAGAGCGGCGCCTGGTACGCGTTGGGCAGCTGGAACGCGGTCCGGCGCTGCGCCGGGGCGCCGGTGTCGTCGCGCAGGAACACCAGGTCGCCCACGCGGCCGCCGGCGATCGGCCGCACCGTGTCATCGGTGTAGATCTCGTCAAGGTTGGTGACGGTGCGGCGATCGAACAGATTGATGATGTCGAGTGTCGCGCCGAGCCGCCCCCGGCGCGCGGCCAGCCGGAGGTTGGTCTGCGTGATCACCGGGCCGGTCCCCGCCGAGCCGCGCGGCAGGAGCTCGACGATGCCGTCGATGCCGTTGGCGAGCACGTTGCGCGGCCGGCCGCTGGCCGCCGACAGCCGCAGCGCCGCCGCGACCTCGAACCCGGCGACCGATCGCTGGGCCTGCGCTTCGGCGAAGAACTGGCCGCCGAACTGGGTCGGCAGCGGGCCGTACAGGTTGGTCGAGTCGAAATTCCAGTCGACGCCCTGCAACTGGTTCGCGCCCTGCCGGGGATCGAACGGCCCGGTCCAGGTCCCGACCGTGCGGCCCCACAGCACGCCGGTCCGGATCGCGGCGCCCGGGCGTCGCAGCTCGAGCTGGAACGCCGCGACCTCGGTCTCGCGCGTCGCCGCGATCTCGCCGTTGCCCCCCGGATTGTCGAAGCCATCGGGAGTGGTCTCCAGGCCGTGGCGCAGGTAGCGGCCCTGGCCCCACAGCGTGGCGCGCAGGGCACCGGCCACCGCGATCTCGGCGCCGATCGTCACCTCGTCCTGCTGGATCGACTCGATGCCGGGCGCGATCCGGAACACCGTCCCCGGAGTGACGATCCGCGAGGTGGCGCCCCCGACATCGAAGTCCTCGGCCGTCGCATCGCGGCGGATGATCGTGCTGCCGAGGCCCGCCGGGAGCATGGCGAACGTCCGGCCGGCGCTGGCCCACAGCCGCGAGCGCCCGCCGCCGAGCGGGTCCCACACCGCACCGAGGCGCGGCGCGAGCTGGCGCGAGAAGTGGAGATCGGTCCCGACCCACATGAGCTCCCAGCGCAGCCCGGCGTCGATCGTCAGGCCGCGCGCTGGCGAGAACGTGTCTTCGAGGTAGGCCGCCGCGTACGCGGTGCGATAGTTCAGCTGCGAGCCGGCGGCGTAGTCGCACGGCTGCGTGAGGTCGGTGCTGCACGTACCGCTATA
>Ga0207641_10003983_pt1 | contig 12891 bp, 9 predicted proteins | sample KBSSwiS62_FD_184306 | JGI IMG/M metagenome (GOLD analysis project Ga0207641, IMG submission 184306) | Switchgrass rhizosphere microbial communities from Kellogg Biological Station, Michigan, USA - KBS Switchgrass S6-2 (SPAdes) (version 2) | ecosystem: Host-associated > Plants > Roots >... | reverse complement strand
GGCCAACCGATGCACGCGTTCGATCGCGCGAAGCTGGCCGGCGCCGAAATTCACGCACGCCGCGCTCGCCCCGGCGAGACGATCACGACGCTCGACGGCGTCGCGCGGACACTCGACCCGGACATGCTGGTCATCGCCGACCGCGACGGCGCGCAAGCTGTCGCGGGCGTGATGGGCGGAGCGTCGTCGGAGGTCTCGGCGACGACGAAGACCGTCGTCTTCGAGAGCGCGTACTTCAAGCCGGCGTCGGTTCGCCGGACGAGCAAGCGCCTCGGTCTCAAGACCGAGGCCTCGACGCGATTCGAGCGCGGCGCTGACATCGGCGTTCAGGTGCTGGCGATTCAGCGTGCTGTCACACTGATGGAGCAACTCGGTGCCGGCCGGGCCATCGGTCCCATCGTGGATTGCTACCCTCATCCGCCCGAGCGGAAGCGGATCCACCTGCGGCGCAGCCGGCTGGCGCTCCTGTTCGGCGTCCCTGTTCCCGACGACGAAGTCGTGCGCATCCTGCGCGGGCTCGGCCTCGAGGTGAACCCGACCCCTGACGGCTGGGACGCGATCGCACCCACCTTCCGCGTGGATCTGGTGCGCGAGGCCGACTTGATCGAGGAGGCGGGCCGGCACTACGGCTTCGACAAGCTCGAAGCCACGTTCCCGGTGATGACCCAGCCGGCACCGCCGCCGGATCCCCGGATCCCCCGGGATCAACTGGTGCGGCGAGTCCTGACCGCCGCTGGCTGTTCCGAAGCGGTCACCTTCGGCTTCATCGAGACTGCCGCCGCCGAGCCGTTCCTGTCGCCGGTGACGGCGACCGAGATGATTGCCATCGCCAACCCGCTGTCCGCGAAATTCGACACCTTGCGCCCGTCGCTGTTGCCGGGCCTGGTCGACGCGGTCGCCTACAACCGGCGGCACGGACGGCGCGACGTGCGCCTCTTCGAAATCGGCACGCGGTTCGGGCGCCACGGCGAGACGCGTGGCGTCGCGCTCGCCTGGACCGGTGCCGGCGGCAGCGACCACTGGTCGGGCGGCGGTCGCGAGGTCGACTTCTTCGACGTCAAAGGCGTCGCCGAACAGCTGACCGCCGCGCTCGACGTCGCCGTCGCATTCGAGCCACTCGACGTGTCTTTTCTGGTCGCGGGTCAAGCGGCGGCGATCGGCATCGCGGGTGGTGCGGGATCCGGTCCAGTGTTCGGTCTCGTCGGTCGGGTGGCGCCGGCACTCGCGGATGCACGGGGACTGCCGCGCCAGGACGCCGTTTTCGTCGCCGAGCTGAGCCTTGACGCGCTGGCGCGCGCGCGCGCGCAGACCGATGATGCCGCGCGGCCGCTGCCGCGACATCCGTTCGTCGTCCGCGACCTTTCGATCGTCATCGCTGACACCTTGCCTGCGGCGATCATTCGTGGCACCATTCTCACGGCTGCACGCGCAGTAGCGGCGCCGCTCGTCGCGATAAGCGTGTTCGATCGCTATCAGGGCAAGGGCGTGCCGACGGAATCGGTGAGTCTATCGTTGCGGCTCACGTTTCAAGCGCTGGATCGCACCCTGACCGACGCGGAAGTGCAACAGAGTTTCGACGCCATCCTCGCCGCGCTGGTGCGCGAGCACAGGGTGGTGCAGAGATAGCGAAATCTGGTGATTTGGTGATCGGGTGATTTGGTGATTGTCGGATGATTGGGTCGTTGGATGATTTGGTGATTTGGACAATCGGCCAATCCATCATTAAATCCCCCAATCCCCCATTCACCAAACAATCACTAATTCACCAAATCACTAAATCACCAAATCCTCAGATGCGGAGTTCAGCATGGTGAAGACGGCGACGCGCAGTGTGGACCTCGAACCGATCGATCGGCTCGAGGAGAAGATGAAGCTTCTGGTCGGCATGGTCGATCGGATGAAGACCGAGCAGGCCCGCGCGGCGGAAGAAAACCAGCGCCTGTCGCGCGAACTCGAGTCGATGCGCGCACGAATCGCCTCGAGCGATGGGCTTGCCAGCGAGCTGTCGTCGCTGAAAGAAGAGCGCGACGTCATTCGCACGCGGGTGACGGAAATGCTCGAACAGCTGGAAGCGCTCAACCTCTGAACGGTGAGACTTGATACTTGAGACTCGAGAGTTGAGCGCCCGTTAACGCTCAAGTCTCGAGGCGCCAGTCTCAGACCGGAGAACATGTCAGAGAGCGGCCGCGTCATCCCAGTCGAAATCCACGGGCAGCGGTACCCCATCCGCAGCACGCTCGACCCGGTCTACGTGGCGCAGCTGGCGAGCTACGTCGACGAAAAGATCAAAGCCGCCGGCGAAAGCACGCCGACCGGCGACTCGGTCCGCCTGGCGGTGCTCGCCGCGCTCAATATCGCCGACGAGCTCTTTCGCTGCCGGGAGGTCACGCAGGCCCGCGCCGGCGAGCTCGCCGAACGGGCGGGCGAGCTCGAACGCCTGCTCGACCGGGTCCTCATGGCGTCATAGGGCTTTAAGGTTCTAGGGTTCTAAGGTTCTAGGGTTCTAAGGTCCTCGGGTTCTGCAAAACCGTGAACTCCTGAACCGTAGAACCCTAGAACTCTAGAACCTTGAACTCTGAACTCAGAACCCTTACGATGTGTGCGAGAGTTTGAGTTCCCTGCTTTGCGCGTGATGGCGGTAGGCTCGTTTGAGCCAACGTTTTACCTTAGGAGTCGCGACGCCGCGTGGTGTGCATGCCTCTGTAGCGAGGAAGCCTAAAGCGCGGCTTATTGAGCGGTTCCGACCTGCTTACGCAGGTTCATCGACCTCCCCACACGGCAAAGCGGGGCCTTTCTTTTCTCCCTCCAGCTCGTAACCGGGCAAGTCTTTCGGTAAGGACGTCACGCGTGTTGCCGATTCTCGGACCCTTCGTCACGGTCCTGGTCGCCGTGGTGGCGGCCGGCGCCGTGTGTGCCTGGTGGATAGCCAACCGAAAGCGCATTGCATCCGAGACGATCGGCCGCGCCGAAACCGAGGCGGCCCGGATCGTCAAGGACGCGGAGCGCGACGCCGAAACCCGCAGGAAGGAATCGCTGCTCGAGGCGAAGGAAAAGGCGCACGAGCTGCTGATGGAGGCCGAGCGGCAGGCGCGCCAGGAGCGCCAGCAGGCGGCGGCGGTCGAGCAGACGCTGACCCGGCGCGAAGCGTCGGTCACCGAACGCCAGACGGCGGTCGAGCGGCTGGAGAAGGAGCTGGCGGCGCGCGACAAGGCTCTGCACGATCGCGAGAAGTCGGCGTCGGCCGCCGCGGCCAAGTACGAACAGCTGGTCTCCGCGCAGCAGCACGAGCTCGAGCGCGTCGCCAGCCTGACCGCTGACGAGGCCAAGGAGCTCCTCATCAAGCAGATGGAGGGCGAGGCGCGGCACGATTCGGCGATGCTGCTCAAGCGGCTCGACGCTGAAGCGCGCGAAACCGCGACCGACCGCGCCAAGCAGTACATCACCGAGGCGATCCAGCGCTGCGGCGCCGAGCACGCCATCGAGACGACTGTCTCGGTCGTCGACCTGCCGAGCGACGATCTGAAGGGACGCATCATCGGGCGCGAGGGGCGCAACATCCGCGCGCTCGAGCTCGCGACCGGCGTCGATCTCATTGTCGACGACACGCCAGGCGCCATCATCTTGTCAGGCTTCGATCCCTACCGCCGGTCGATTGCCAAGCAGGCGATCGAGCGGCTGATTGCCGACGGCCGGATTCACCCGGCGCGGATCGAAGAGGTCGTCCAGAAGGTCAAGGAAGAAACCGACGAGGCGATGCGCAAGGAAGGCGCAGCAGTCGCATTCGAGCTCGGGCTGCACGATCTGCATCCGGAGATTCACCGGCTGATGGGGCGTCTGAAATACCGTACCAGCTACGGCCAGAACGTGCTGTCGCACTCCGCCGAAGTCGCGCGGCTCGCCGGTATCATGGCGCGCGAAGTCGGGCTCGACGCGCACGTGGCGGTGCGCGCTGCATTCGTGCACGACATTGGCAAGGCGATCGACCGCGAGATGGAAGGCACCCACCTGCAGATCGGCATCGACTTCCTGCGGCGCCACGGCGAGAGCGAGGCGGTCGTGATGGCGATGGCCGCGCACCACATGGACATCGACTGGCCGTCGCTCGAGGCGATGATCGTGCAGGCCGCCGACGCGATTTCCGCTGCGCGCCCCGGTGCGCGACGCGACATCCTGGAGTCCTACGTCAAGCGCCTGGAAAAGCTCGAAGGGATCGCCGATTCCTTCAAGGGCGTCTCCAAGTCGTTCGCGCTGCAGGCGGGCCGCGAAATCCGGATCATGGTCGAGAGCGAGAAGATCTCGGACGAGGAAGCGGTGTGGCTGTCGAAGGACATCGCGCGCCGCATCGAAAACGAGCTCGAGTATCCAGGTCAGATCAAGGTGACCGTGATCCGCGAAACCCGCGCCGTCGATTACGCGAAGTAGGATCGAGGTTGCTCGGGCCTTCCACCGTCGCCGACGTGAGCGAACGCGAGCTCGTCGCCCGCATTCAGCAGCAGCTGCCGCCGGCACCGTCCTGGGTCCTGGTCGGCATCGGCGACGATGCGGCGATCGTGGAGCCGGAGCGCAACCGGGCCGAGGTCCTCACCGTCGACGCGGTTGTCGAGGGCGTGCACTTCGACCGAGCGTTCGTGCCGCCGGACGCGATCGGCCACCGCGCGCTGGCGGTGAACCTGAGCGACCTGGCGGCGATGGGTGCCGCACCGCGACTCGCCCTGCTGTCGATGGCGCTGCCGTCCACGTTGCCGCTGGCCGATTTCGATGGCGTCGTTTCCGGATTCACCTCGCTGGCCGCCGCGCATCGCCTGCAGGTCATCGGCGGCAACCTCACCCGGTCGCCAGGACCGCTCGTCATCGACGTCACGCTCGTCGGCACGGTCAAGCGTCGCCAGTCACTGACGCGAGGCGGGGCACGGCCCGGCGATGAGGTCTACGTCAGCGGAACGATCGGCGCGGCAGCGGCGGGGCTGGGACTGCTGCGCAAAGTCGTCAGTCTTCAGTCGTCAGTCGTCAGTCACCAGTCGTCAGTCGTCAGTCACCAGTCGTCAGTCGTCGGTCAGCAGTCGTCAGTCGTCAGTCAGCAGTCGTCAGTCGTCGGTCAGCAGTCGTCAGTCGTCAGTCAGCAGTCGTCAGACGTCAGTCAGCAGTCAGCAGTCGTCGGTCTCAGGCCTCAGTCGACTGACGACCTGCGACTGAGACTGATGACCGACGACTCACGACTGACGACTGACGACTGGCGACTGATGACTGCCTATCTCACGCCCGAGCCGCGAATCCGGCTCGGGCTCCTCCTCAGTCGGAACCGTGCCGCCTCTGCCTGCGTCGATCTCAGTGATGGTCTGGCTGACGGCGTCCGCCGCATTGCCGAGGCGAGCGGCGTCGGCGTGACGGTTGACGCGAACCTGCTGCCGATCGATCCGGCGGCGCGGGCGTTCTTCGAAGCCCAGCGCCTCGATCCGGTCGAGGCCTCGCTCGAGGCGGACGACTACGAGCTGCTCGTCACAGTCCGCCCCCGGGCGCGTGGACGGCTGGCGGCGGCGATTCGTCACGGCGGCGCGCCGCTGACGCGCATCGGCCGCTGCACCGAGGATCGCGCGATCACGATCCGTCACTCGGGGACGGAGTCGACGGACGCAGCCCTGCCCACCGGCTACACCCATTTCCGATGATTCACCTGACGCGCAGCCTGGTCCGCAGATGGCTGGATGCCCTCCTGCACATCGAGGACACGCCGGAGCGCACGGCGGCGGCGTTTGCCCTCGGCGTCTTCTTCGGCTTCTCACCGTTTCTCGGATTCCACACCATCCTCGGCGTCGTGTTCGCGTTTCTGCTGAATCTGAATCGCGTGGCGGTGCTGCTTGGCGTCTACTCGAACCTGCCGTGGATCATCGCGCCGTATTACGCAACTGTCACGCTGGCTGGCGCGAAGCTGACGGGGCACCGTCCGCCTCCGGGATTCAAATCACAAATTGGTTCGCTGTTCGATCTGTCGCTGTATCACGCCGAATTCTGGACGCGGCTGATGACGATTCTGAAACCGCTGCTCGTGCCGTACGCAGTTGGCTCGATGCTTGCCGCGATCGCGCTGGCCCTTCTCGCCTATCCGCTGGCGCTGGCGTTCGTGACAAGTCGCCGCCGGTTTCATGACATCATGCAAAAACACTGATGCTCGGCAGAGTGGCAAAGCTCTGCCGGGCTGCCATCATGATCATCAGCGGTTCGTTCTGGGCCAAGGCGTTCGTGACAGTGGTGGCGGCGTGCACGTTCGCCGCGCTGTTCGAGGTGACGACCCTCGATTCGAGGTACGCCGCGCGGCCGGCGACGCGTCACGAGGCGAACGCGCTGCCGCTGGCGGGCGAGCGAGTCGCGTTCAGCGCGACCGCGTACTGCAAGGGCATCGTGACGACAGCGGGTGTCGCCGTGCAGGCCGGCGTCGCGGCCGCGGACCCCGAGATGCTGCCGGTCGGTTCGGTGGTCGAGATCGACTCGCTGCCCCAGAAGTACAACGGCGTCTACACCATTCTCGATACCGGGCCGGCGGTCCAAGGCCGTCAGGTCGATTTGTACATGTGGAGCTGCAACGAGGCGCTGGCGTTTGGACGCCGGCCGATTCACCTCAGCGTGCTTCGCATGGGTTGGAACCCGCGCGCGACCACCGTCGGCTTCATCGACAAGTTCTTGAAGCGGCCGCTGCCTTCACGTCCCCTCCCTCAAGCAGCTCCCGCGGCAGCGGCCGAACTGACAACGAAGAACTAAGACTTAGAACTAGTTCTCAGTTTGAGTTGTCAGTTCTGAGTTCTCAGTTCTCAGTTCCGCCGACGAAGCCGGCGGAAACTGAAGCTCGAACAGCTTGAAGTAGATGCCGCGCTGTGCGAGCAGCTCCTGATGCGTGCCGACCTCGCGGACCTGTCCTTTGTGCAGCACCAGAATCTTGTCCATGTCCTGGATGGTCGACAGCCGGTGCGCGATCGCGATCGTCGTGCGGCCTGACATCAGCACGTGCAACGCGTCGCGAATCATCAGTTCGGTCTCGGTGTCGACACTCGACGTCGCCTCGTCGAGGATCAGCACGCGCGGATCGAAGGCCAGGGCGCGTGCGAACGACAGCAGCTGTTTCTGGCCCATCGACAACGTCGATCCACGCTCGGCCACGGCGCTGTCGAACCCGTTCGGCATCCGCTCGATGAACGGCTCGGCGTGGACGGCGCGGGCGGCCATGCGCACCCGCGTGTCGTCAATCGAGGGGTGACCCAGCCGGATGTTGTCCGCAATCGAGCCGGAGAACAGGTGGACGTCCTGCAGGACGAGGCTGAACAGGCCGCGCAGGTCCGTGAGATCCAGCGCCCGCACGTCCACGCCATCAATCGTGATACGCCCGCGATTGACGTCGTAGAACCGCAACAGCAGGTTGATCAGCGTCGTCTTGCCTGACCCGGTGGCGCCGACGATGCCGACCCGCTCTCCGGGCTTGACGTCGAAGCTGACGTCCCGGAGGACAAAATTCTCGTCGCTGTACGCGAACCAGACGTGGTCGAAGGCGATGTGTCCGGCGGCGGGCGCCGGGCGGACCGCCGGCGCGACCGGCGACGCAATCACCACCGGTTCGTCGAGTAGCTTGAAGATGCGCTCCGAGGACGCCATCGCCGCCTGCAGGATGTTGAACTTCTCGGACATGTCGCTGATCGGCCGGAAGAAGCGCTGCGAGTACTGCAGGAAGGCGACGAGCGATCCGATCGTCAGAGCGCCGCCCAGATGGCGCATGCCGCCGTACCAGATGATCAGCGCGGCCGCCAGGGAGCTGACCGCCTCGACCGCCGGATAGAACACCGCATAGTAGAAGATCGAATCGATGTTCGCGTCGCGGTGCTTGCGGTCGATGTCGTCGAACCGCTGGAAGTTCAGCGCCTCGCGCCGGAACAGCTGCACGGTCGTCATGCCGGTGATGTTTTCCTGCAGAAACGCATTGATGCGCGCGATCCAGCCGCGGACCACGCGATACGAGTCGCGCACGTTCTTCCGGAACCACTGGGAAATGCCGACGATGATCGGCAGCACTCCGAAGGTGACCAGCGCCAGCCGCCAGTTCATGACGAGCATCATCACCATGATGCCCACCAGCGTAAGCACGTCGCTGAACACCGTCACGACGCCCGACGTGAACAGATCGTTCAGGACGTCGACGTCGGAAGTCACCCGGGTCATCAGACGGCCGACCGGATTGCGGTCGTAGAACCGCAGATCCAGGCGCTGTAAGTGGCCGTAAATGGCCATCCGCAGGTCGAACATGATGCGCTGGCCGGTGAACTGCATCGACCAGGTCTGAACGTATTCGGCGGCAAACGCGGCCACCAGGATGGCCAGATAGAGCAGCGCGATCCGGTCGAGCCCATCGAGGCGGCCGGCGGCGATGTAGCGGTCGATGGCCACTTTGATGAGGTACGGCTGCGCCAGCGACGCGGCGCTGCCGACGAGGATCGCGCCCAGCGCGACACCGACCTGCCGCCAATACGGCCGCAGGTACTGCAGCAACCGCCGCATCAACCGCGCGTCGTAGGCTTTCCCGAGGATTTCGTCGTCGTGGTCGGACACAGGATCTGGGAATTGAGTGATTGGGTAACTGGGTAATTGGATTGGGTGATTGTCGATTACCAGATTACCCGATTACACAATGAGCCGATCTCTGGTTTTTTGACCGTCGTGTTGACAGACCACAGAAGCAACCTTTATTCTCCTGTGGCCGTCAAACAGGAGAAACGATGGGCGACAAGGCAGATATCCTCCAGGGCACGCTGGATCTCATGGTGCTCCAGACGCTCGAGGCGATGGGAACGCTTCATGGCTACGGGATCGCGCGGCGCATCGAGCAGATCAGCGAGGACGTGCTCCAGCTCAATCAGGGGACGATCTATGCCTCCCTGCTGCGCCTTCAGCAACGCCGGTGGATTTCCGCGAGCTGGGGCACTTCCGACAACAACCGAAGAGCCAAGTACTACGCCATTACCCGCTCCGGCCGGAAGCAGCTCGCTGAGCAGGCGCAGAACTGGGAACGGATCGCCGGCGTGATGGGCCGGATGCTCCGCCTGGCGGGCCGGTGATGCCGCTGAGCGCCCGGCTCTTCGCGCTGCTGTCGCGTGTCCGGGCGCTGTTCGGATCCCGGCGCCTCGACGCCGAGTTCGGCCGCGAAATCGATTCGCACCTCGAGATGCTCGTCGAGGATTCCATCCGCCGCGGCCTGCCGCCCGACCAGGCGCGGCGCGAGGCGGTGCTCCGTTTCGGAGGACCGATGCAGATTCAGGAATCGAACCGCGACCACCGCAGCCTGCCGTTCGTCGAGACCACGCTGCAGGACATCCGCTTCGGACTCCGCTCGCTGCGCAAACAGCCGGCGTACGCGGCGATCGCGATTCTCACGCTGGCCGTCGGCATCGGCGCCGGCACCGCGGTTTTCAGCGTCGTCGGCGCGGTGCTGCTCCGGCCGCTGCCCTACAGGAATCCCGGCGAACTGGTCCGGATCTTCGAGACCAATCCGCTTCGGCGCTGGACCAGGAACATCGCCGCACCGGCCAACTGGGCCGACTGGAAGGCGCGCAACAAGAGCTTCACCGACATCGCCGCCTACGAGCAATTCAGCACCAACGGCAGCGGCGCCAGCGACATCTTCCTCACCGGATTCGGCGAGCCGCAGGGACTCAAGGCGCTGGGAGTGAGCGGCAATTTCTTTCAGGTCCTCGGTGCGACGCCGATGATGGGGCGCCCGTTCACCGACGACGAACAGTACGAGGGCCCGTCGCGCGTCGCGATCCTGAGCTACGGGTTGTGGCAGTCGGCGTTTGGCGGCGATCCCGCCGTTGTCGGTAAGCCGGTCACGTTGAGCGGACGCGCCTACGACGTCGTCGGCGTGATGCCGCGCTCGTTCTTCTTCCCCGGCCGCGACGTTCAGCTGTGGGTGCCTTTCGGTTACGCCCGCGATCTGATTCCGCGGTCGCGGCGGCCGCACTGGCTCGGCGTCGTGGCGAGGCTCAAGTCGTCCATCACGTTCGAGCAGGCCCGGGCCGACATGGAGGACATCGCGCGGCAGCTGGAGCAACAGTATCCCGACACGAATACCAAGATGGGCGTGCATCTGGAACTGCTCCACGACAGCTTTGCCAACGAGCCTCGAACCGCGCTGCTGATGCTCAGCGGCGCAGTCGGCCTGCTGTTCCTGATCGTCTGCGCCAACATCGCCAACCTGCAGTTGGGGCGGGCCGTCACGCGAACGCGCGAGCTCTCGATTCGCCGTGCGCTGGGCGCGGGGCGGCCGCGGCTGCTGCGGCAACTGTTGACCGAATCCGTGCTGCTCTCGCTGCTCGGCGGCGCGCTCGGACTGGCAGCCGCGGCTCTCTGCCGGGCCATGCTGACCCGCTATGCCGCCCAGGCCATCCCCCTGTTCGCCGAGGTCCAGATCGACCGCAGCGTGCTGTTCTTCGCCGTGGCGCTGTCGCTGTGCGCCCCGATCATCTTTGGCATCGTTCCCGCGCTGTCGTCGTCGCGCCGCGATCTAGTGACGGAACGCAGCGAGTCGACATCCCGCGGCACACAGGGGCTTCGCCACGTCCTGGTGGCCGCCGAAGTAGCGCTGTCGATCGTCCTCGTCGTCGGCGCCGTGTTGCTGGTCCGGAGTCTCGATCGTCTCGAGAACGTCGATCCAGGATTCACTCAAGAACATGCGATGACGTTCACGCTGACACTGCCATCAGCGCGCTACGCTGATGCTGCCGCCCGCTACCGCGCGTTTGTCGACATCGAACAACGACTGCGCGCCCAGCCAGGCGTCCAGGCCGTGGGCGCCAGCAGCACGCTCGCGCTGCGTGGCTTTACCTGGAGCGGCGATACGACCATCGAAGGCCGAAGCGCGACGGAATACGAACGCGACACCCGTCACATGTCGATTACCCCCGGCTATTTCAGCGCGATGGGGGTCCGGCTGCTGGCCGGCCGGTGGTTCGACGCGGGCGATACGCGCGAGAAGCCGCCGGTGACCATCGTCAACGAGTCGCTGGCGCGCCGCTATTTCCCCGGGACGGCCCCGGCGGATGTCGTCGGCAAGAGAGTCACCTTCGGACGGCCGCAGGACAACGCTCCATGGGTGACGATCGTCGGCGTCGTCGCGGACGAGAAACAGGACGGGCTGGACCGGCCGGCCGAACCGACTGAATACTCCAGCATCGGTCAGCGGCAGCAGAACCCGCTGACGTTCGTCGTTCGCACGACGGTGGACACCGAAGCGGCCATCGCCGCCGCGCGTGCTCAGGTCCACGCCGCCGACAAGGATCTGGCGCTCACGCAGGTCGCGACGCTCGAAGAGGTGGTCGACGCCTCCATGGCCGGCGCCAGGTTCCGCACGACGCTGTTGTCGGGATTCGCGGGGATTGCGCTCCTCTTGGCGGCGCTCGGCATTTACGGTGTGCTGGCTTACTTCGTGTCGCAGCGGGCGCGGGAGATCGGTATCCGCGTCGCTCTTGGCGCCAAGCCATCGGGCGTCTTCCGGATGGTCGTCCGCCAGGGCATGGTACCGGTCGTCCTCGGCGCGGCGGCTGGGGTCGCGGTCGCGATCCCGATGACGACGCTGCTGCGCACGCTCCTGTTCGGCGTGCAGCCGATCGATCCGCCAACATATGCCATTGCCTTGGCGGCGTTGGCAGGAATCGCCGTCGCGGCGTGCGCAGTGCCGGCACTGCGCGCAACCCGAGTGGATCCGCTCGTCGCCCTGAGGGATGAATAGCAACATTCAACCGCTAAGCTCGCGGAGCACGCAGAGCAATCTTTTCTCTGCGTCCTTTGCGTTCTCCGCGGTTTAGGACGCCGCGAGCTCCTCTTCGAGCAACTGCTTCCTGTGCAGCTCCGCGTAGAGGCCGTTGTGACGGATCAGCTCGTCGTGGCTTCCCTGTTCGACGATGCGCCCTTCGTTGAGGACGAAAATCCGATCCGCGTCGCGCACGGTGGAGATCCGGTGCGACACGATGATCGACGTCCGCTCGCGCATGACGGTGCGTAGCCGCGACAGGATTTCCTCTTCAGTATAGGTGTCGACCGCCGACAGCGCATCGTCCAGGATCAGGATGCGCGGGTCGATGACGACGGCGCGCGCGAGCGCCGTCCGTTGTTTCTGGCCGCCCGATAGCGTAATCCCCCGCTCGCCGACCATCGTGTCGTAGCCCTTCGGAAAATCGGCGACGTCCTTGTCGAGCCGCGCGACGGCGGCGGCGGCGGCGATCCGTTCGTTCCGCTCGGCTGAAGCCTTCGCGCTCCGGTTTGCCGGTCGGGCGTTTCCCGCCTCTCCCGCCTGTCCTGCCCATCGCGCCCCGGCGATCGCATCGAGTCCGAACGCCACGTTGTCGGCGAGCGTGTCCGAAAACAGGAACGGCTCCTGCGGCACGAAGCCAATGGCGCCGCGAAGCGTGGCCAGCGGCAGGTCGCGCACGTCGACGCCGTCGATGAAGACCGTCCTGGGCGGTGGATCGTGCAAACGGGCGAGCAGCGAGATCAGCGTCGTCTTGCCGGAGCCGGTGACGCCGACCAGCGCCACTGTCTCGCCGGCCGCAATCGTTGCTGAAACGTGACTCAAAACCGGGATGTCGCCATATGAGAAGACCAAGTCGCGAAATTCGATCGCTCCACGGACTTCGAGATGATCGAACGCGGAGCCCGCGGAGCTCGCAGTGAACAAATGGCTTTGCGGGCTCTGCGCCCTGTGCGTTCCGTTGTCGCGGATGGCGGGTACGCTATCCAGCACTTCCAGCATCCGCTTCCACGACGCCATGCCGCGCTGGAGCATGTTGGTGACCCAGCCGAACGCAATCATCGGCCAGCTCAGCATCGTCAGATACGAGTTGAACGCGACGAACTCGCCGA
>Ga0207641_10003982_pt1 | contig 12893 bp, 12 predicted proteins | sample KBSSwiS62_FD_184306 | JGI IMG/M metagenome (GOLD analysis project Ga0207641, IMG submission 184306) | Switchgrass rhizosphere microbial communities from Kellogg Biological Station, Michigan, USA - KBS Switchgrass S6-2 (SPAdes) (version 2) | ecosystem: Host-associated > Plants > Roots >... | reverse complement strand
CCGAATTGGTGCCCGATTTCAATCCGCAAGTGCGCACTGCCGTTGTCTCCGCCGATCCCATGAAGACGTTCGAGATCAAGATCACCAAGGCCTCGGCGCCGGACCGGCAGTTCGGATTGTTCGGCAGCAACGCCGCCGCACTCGACTGGATGATGGCGGATCGGCCCGGGCCGGCAAGATCACCCACTCCGTGCCGAACAGCCGGAGCACCGACGGCTCGAGCGTCTGGATGACGAGCTCGTCGCCTCCTTCGCCGACCCGGTTCGACATCGACCTGGGTTCGAACAAGACGGTAACGGCCGCCGTCATCCTGGGCATAAGGCTCGCCGCTGGCGCCGTCATCAACACCTGCGACATCTACTCGGCAGCGGCCGCCGCGGGGTATCCGCCCGGAGTGTGGAATCTCCAAGGCTCCATCAGCATCAGTTCGGCGGCTGACCCGCGCGACATGGGCGCCATCATCGCGTCCATTTCGCACCGCTACTGGCGATTCGAGTTCGGCATCCCCACCGGCGCCTTCTCGATCGGGCGTCTCTGGCTCGGGGCTCCGACCGACCTGGGCGTCTACCACTCGCCGGGAGCGCTCTTCTCGCCCTATCAAAACCGGCTGGAGACGCCGCAGCCCAATGGCTCGATCGTCTTGGCCTCGCTCGGCGACCCCGGCATGGACTTCAGCCTGCCGTTCGACTACGCCGCCACGTCCTTGAAGACGACGCTGACGGCGCTTGCGAACCAGACGGGCAGCTTTCTCCTCATCGACCCCGACACCAACTTCTACGAGGTGATCCTGAAGCAGGGCCGGGTGCCCCGCATCCGGCGTTTCAACTCGGCCTACAGCATCACGCTCGACATGCAGAGGCTCCCGTGAGCAGCCCGGCGACCTCGGCATTCCTCGCGGCCTGGCGCAAGCTGAACGCCAGCCGCGTCACGCTGTGCCTGATCTCGCTCTCGACGCCCACGGCACTGGAGCTCCGCTACGCGACGACCGAGACCATCACGCCGGACTCTGTCTTCTGGCAGCTCGGGCTCTCGTGCGACTCGATCCGGGCGGCGATCTCGCACCTCGACCCGGGGCTCTCGCCGGTCGCCTGCTCGATCCGGCTGGCGAAACGCCAGGACGCTTCGCAGGCGGCCGCCCTCGTTGACGGCGACTCGGTGCTGGAGCTGCCTTACCAGTACCTCTTCCAGAACGCGCAGGTCACGATCTGGCTCTGGGAGGAGTCGCTCACCGACATTGCCGACGCGCTCCAGGTGTTCAAGGGCACCGTCTCGCGCCCCGCCGAGATGACGCCCTCGGGGATGACGCTTCACCTGCTCCAAGATCTGTCGTGGAACAAGCAGACGCCGCCCACGCTGGTCGACAAGGTGAGCTACCCGAACTCGCCCGACGTGTCGCAGGGGCTGCCGATCCCGATCGTCTACGGCGACCATCGCGCCATTGCTCTCCGCTCGCCGTGGACGGCCACCTACACGAACAAGAGCAAGCAGGAGGACGCCGGCGCGGGGCAGGGGGTCGTGCCGTTCGTGCTCGTGGACGCCGGCGTCGGGAACGCCAAGATCAAGCTCGTCGGCGCCGACCACGACTGCGCCGACCTGCTCGACCGGACTAACGGCTACTCAGCCTTCGTTGTCGGCGAGGGCCTCCTGAATCCGCTCGACACGACCGGCATCACCGAAACCCTCGGCGCCTCGGAGAGCTATCTCGAGATCGCTGACGAGAACGCCATCGCCTACGCCGCGGCCGTCCCGATTGACGTGCGCGCGAGCGAGAACACGGCGAGCGAGCCGCGCCGAGCGATGGACCCGTTCGACGAGACGACCTACGCCACGCTCGACCAGGGGGCGGGGAAGACCTTACTCCAGCTCGTGCTGCCGAACCTGGGCTCGCTTGGCCGCATCGAGTCGGTCGAGTACTCGGTCGCCTACTCGGGCGACGCGGCGAACGCGAACAACATGCGGATCCGCTCCCGCACGCCCGGGGTGGGCTTCGGGGCCACGACCGCCAACTGGGCGGCGACCTCGGCGACACCTGCCGTCCAGACGGGGACGTGGAACGCGGCCGACTACGACGCCCAGAGCTGGGGCTTCGGCTCGACCGCGGCCGCCGTCTTCGATCTTCGGATCGACTTCGTCGCCGGGGCCACGAACAAGGGCCGCATCTACTGGGCGGTGCTGGTGGTCAAGTACCGCCCGCAGCGGAGCGTGGTCACGCCTGGCGCGCGGCTCTTGAAGAGCACCGAGCGCCAGCGCATCCCGGGGCAGGGCCCGGTCGGCTACGACCCGCGGTTCATCATCCGGCATTACCTGGACGTGCTCCCGACCTACAGGCTCGACGGCCAGTTCTACGGGAACCTGAAGGGGGCGAAGGACGACGGCGGTGGCACCTATACCGGGAGCGCCTCGGCCCTGATCGAGCGGCCGCCCGACATCGCACGGCATTTCCTCGTCACCTACGGGCTCGTCTCCGGAAGCGACATCGAGACCGGCGCCTCGGCCACCGGGAGCTTCGTGCTCGCGCGCTCGACGCTCAAGAACGCCCAGCCGAACGACTTGAAGCTCGCGTGCTGGATCGGCGAGCGGACCTCCGTCCAGCGCGTACTCCAGAGCATCGCCGAGCAGTCGGGGATGTGCATCATCTTGGACCGCTTCACGGACACGTGGCTCTGCTTCGTGTGGAAGCCGGGGGCCGACCAGGACTACGACATCCCGTTCGCTTGGAACGCCAACGACTTCGCGGACTTTCAGTGTGAAGAGACGAGTGTCGTCGACGCGCGCACAGCGCTCCGCGTCAAGTACGGCTTCGACCACTTCAAGAGCCGCACGCTGTTCGAAGCGTTCGTGAACGCGGACGGCTCGGGGCAGGGGCTGACCCAGCCGACCGTGCGCGACCAACTCCTCGTCATCACCGCGGGCACGAACGACGACTTGGACTGGCAGGTCGGGGCCTCCGTCAAGGCCGCCGTGCTCACGGCCGGCACCTACGATCCGATCGACCTGGCCGAAGAGATGCGGACCCAGATGCGGGCGACCGAGGGCGACAACTCGGTGTTCACCGGCTACGGGTTCGCGGTCAAGGCGGGCTTCAACGACCTGTTCGACTTCGTGGTCGGCGGCGTGGCGAAGCAGGCGACGCTCAACCCCGGCGACTACTCGGCCGAGGGCGTGTGCGTCGAGCTCGCTCGCGCGATGAATGCGCTGCCCTCCATCGGGCGCGTGTTCTCTGTCACCTACGCCCACTCGACCAACTTCTTCACGATCTCGGCGACGGGCGGGACGTTCCAGGTTGGCTACCTGGGCGGCGCCCCCGGCGTCGCGTCCTCGGCGATCCCCATCTTCGGGTTCAACTACGGCTCGCTGCCGGGCGCCGCCACCAGCTTCACGTCTCCGAATGTCCGCTACGGCGACCGCTTTTGGTATGGCGACGGCGACGTCGGGGATTCCACAACCTACCTGTGGGCGACGGGGGCGTCGGCTGCGACCAACTGCGCCGACGTGCTGGGCGTCATCCGCGCCGACGTGGCCGGCGGCATGCTGCCGCTGCGGCACGGGGACTACGTCCGCGGCGACCGCGAAGACGTCGCCTCCGACTACCAGGACCGCTACGGCCCGCGCGAGGAGCAGCAGATCACCGCGGACTGGATCCGCGACGAGAACACGGCGGTGTCTCTACGCAACCGCCGCTTCGACCTGACCGCGCGCCCGCGCGTGGTCGTGCGGTTCTCGACCATGCGCGCGCCGGACCTGCGCCGCATGCAGGTCATCGCCTTCTCTTCCGACCTCGATTCCGTCGTCGCCTATCCCAAGTACGGGAGCGATGGCTCGTGGTCGGGCAAGCGCTTCCGCGTGCTCGAAGTGACGCAGAACTGTGGACCCGCCTATCACACCGAAGTCCTCGCCATCGAGGCTGACTGACATGGAGGTCAGGATGCGATTCAGGAGTGTCGTGAAAGTGGTGGCCTTGATCGGTGTGCTGGCGGCGTCGACTGCGGTCGCCCAGCAGGTCGGCGACGGGGCGAAGACGAATCCGGTCGGCACCAAGCTCTCGAGCGTCTACATGGCGGACTCGACCGGGCGAGTGTTCCGCTCGGACGTCGACGGCAATATCTACACCGTCGACGCCGATCGCGACCGCAACTTCCCGGTCATCACCTCGCTGTTCTCGAGCGTGAATCTGGCCCAGTCGTCCACCTATCAGCAGGGCACCGCCATCTACATCGGCCAGTATTCGCGTGCGTCGCTGATGCTGCGGTGGTCGATCACGGCGGCGGACAGCGATTCCGTTCGCATCGCCGTGCGGGTCTACGGGAAGACGTCGATCAACTCCGGCACACTGCACCTCTGGACCCCCGCCGGTGCCGGCAATATCACGAACGACACGTGCAACACGAGCAGCGTCGCCGCGGCCGATAGCGGGGGCGGCGCCGGGCGGTGCATCGCGCCCGTCAGCTTCTGGATCTCACGCCTCGTCGGCCCGTACACGGCGGGCGCGATCGTCTCCGCCGCGGGCTGCAGCAACCTCTACAGCGGTGCCGCGGTCGGCGGCACGGGCAGGGTCAGGATTCGCAGGATCCCGTCCTATACGTGGCGGCCGCCAGGGATTCAGGGCGTGATGCTTCCGCTGTCTGACTCGGCCGGCAATCCCTGCCCGTTCCCCTACATCCTGGTCGAGGTGGTGAACGCGAGTCCTGGATCAACGCTGACGTCGTTGAGTTGCGACGTCTGGCCGAGGGTCAACTGATGCGCGCCCGCTTCTGGTCGTTCCTGCTGCCGCTGATGCTCTCGGCGGCGAGTGCTCTCGCGGCGACCGACCCGCCGACCTCCGGAGAGCCCTACCAGTCGTTCCGGTCGAGCGACCGCTACAAGCGCGTCGCGATCATCACCCCCGGGCGCTGGTCCGTGCTCGGCGGCAACCTGAATGGCGTCCGCCAAAACATGTTCGCCAACATGGGAACGATCATCGACAAGATGCAGGTGGGCGGGCTCGAGGTCCATCACTACAACACGGACTTCTTCGAGCTCGACAGGGACCATCGTGACATGTGGGCCGACCTGGGGGCGAAGTATTCGCTCGCCATCGTGCTCTGGCCTACCAGCAGCGCGGCCAGCTTCTCGCGCTACATCTGCGCGGACTCGACCAACGTCCAGGTGGTCGTGGTTGGCGGGTCCGACCAGGGCGCGACGAACAACTGGGGCTACTCGGCAACCGACTCGTCCGCCGGCCCGCGCATCACCCGCGGACTGGTCGACACCAAGGGCGCGGCGGGCTACGAGGCCGTCCAGACCACGAACAACGCCGCCCTGATTACGAACGACGGCGTCGACACGTTGTGGGGCTTCCGCTTCGCCTCCGGTCGTCGCGACTTCCAGCTCGCGAGCGGGATCTCGCGCGTGGTGAGGCTGCTCAGGCCATTCACGCCCACGGGCGTAACCTGGGTGGCCGACGCGGACAGCATCAACTCCAACATGCCTGGCGTCGTCTCCGGCGTCGCGAATGACTCGGTCGCGGCCAAGAACGACTATCTGGGCCCGATCTGGCGCGTGGACTACACGCACGGCCTGACCGTCGACGGCAGCGCCAACACCTACCAGAACAGCCTTACTGCTTCGCTCTGCCCGACGTCGGTCTACTTCGTCAAGACGACGACGCAGGTCGCGATCCAGCGGCCCTATCCCATGCTGCTCTGGGCCCTGATTTGCCGTTTCACGAAGGTCGATCCCATCCGCTACTCCTACGACTGGGACGACATCACCGACAAGTTCGGCGAGAACGGTGGCTCGACGCCGTCAGTGGTGCCCAACAGCACCATATACGGACCGCGCTGGCGGCAGACGGCGATCGACTCCTCGCTCCGAGCCCTCGCCCGGTACGGGATCGTACCGACGATGGGCGTGCAGCCGGAGCACGCCGCGGCCTACTACGCCGGGACCGGGTCCGTGCGCTACGAGGGCATCATGGACGGGGAGGCGCGGACCTACCTCCGCAACTATCCGTGGGTGCATCACTCGCACGACTCATCGGCATCGCACATCGCCGGCAACCTGCTCGGCAACTCCGGCGGCTACAGCTCGGGCAACGGTGGGCAGGACAGCCAGGCCGGCTCGACCGTGCCGGCCTACAGCCGGCGCTTCGCCTCGCGCTGGAATCCGGGCGCCAACCAGGGCGGCTTCATCGGCGCCGGCGGCAACTTCGGCATCGTGCAGCGCCTGGCCTACGGCGACTCGCTTCGGCGCTCGGTCGGGAATCCCTACCTGTCGCCGCCCTACATGATCTTCCCGTCGAATCGCATGCTGCCGGTCAACTGGAAGGCGCGCTCGATCGCGGTCACGGGCTGGAACCGACACTACGGGCCGATCACCTCATCGGCCGATTCGCTGTGCCCGATCGACTCGGTGCTGTGGGCGCTCGACTACTCGCTCAACGCGCGGCAGACGTCGGGGCTCGGCAAGCTGGTGCTCCGGGCCTCGCTGGATGACCCGCGCGGGCAGGTCGGTCCGCTCACGATCGGCGCCAACATCCAGTGGGACCGCGACTCGGTCGTGGCCGCGTCGATCTTCATGTATCCCGGCGAGCGATTCACGACTCGCGTCGGCGGCCGCCTGATTCAAGCGACCTGCGTCAACTCGCGCGTCCTGGTCGGGGCGAACGGCACCACGAGGGCCGGCTACATCTCCGAGCCCAACAGCACCGTCGCCTTCCTCCTCGGGCTCAAGAATCCGCTGCGCTTCGCTGACGCTAATGCGATGTACGACAACGAAACCTTCAACTCTGACGTGCAAGGCGTCTTCGTGACTCCGGCCTCTTATCCGGGGACGCATGACTTCGCCGGGCGCCAGGCTTCGAGCGTGATCTACCAGCACCCCGGCCAGGTCGCGGCGACGCCGTCGAAATATGGGTGCTACGAGGTCGACATCTTCATCAACACGATCGTGTCGTGGATCCACGCGATGGACGGCATCGCCGGGCGTCCGACCGCGGTCTGCGTGCCGGGCTGGCGGACGCGCCCATGAGCCGCCATCGCGTCTCCGGCGACATGCGCGCGACGGTCCAGGCGAGCCACGGCCCGCACAAGCTCCACGGCGGTCACATCGTCGAGGTGCAGGGCTCGGCGACGCCGGTCACGCCGGCGAGCTTGAACCCACTCGACTTCCCGAAGCCGTGGCTCTACTACGGGACCAACGGGTTCGGCAACGACCTGATGGGTGCTCAGGGCGTCTACGACCCCGGCAACTTCAACCTCACGCGCGTCAATCAGGTCGCCCGCTTCCCGCTCGTCACCCTCAACACCCACCCGTTCGCCAGCACGGGACCGAGTGACGGGCCGAACCGGGCGATCGTCTCCATGCTCAAGGCCATCCGGCCGAGCATGAAGATCCTCTGGTACGACACGCTCATCCAGGCGATCCCCTACCTGACGGTCGGCTCCCAGTGGAAGGAGATGAACGACCTCTCGACGGGCCCGCCCGACGTGAGGTTCCTCTACGAAGTGGACGGCACGCTCTATCCCAGCCCCTCCGCGTGGTTCTTCGATCTCGGCCAGGTCAAGGCGGCAGCGCTCGCCATCTGGCTTGCCCACGGTGGAAGCGCTCACGACGCCGATGGATTCTTCCTGGACTACGCCGAAGGCGTCTACGCTTTCGGCTCGACGGTGGTCGACATCGGCGCCCTCGGCTACTCGACGCTCGCCCAGTTCAACGCCTCAGCCAAGGCCGGGCTCGATTACGTGGTCGACGGCATGAAGGCGCAGGGCTTCGAGGTGTGGGGCAACGGCACCGCGGACGCCGACAGCTACGCGCGCTGGACCGGGCGGCTGTTCGAGGGCTGGGACAATGCTGGCGGCGCCATTCCGTCAGTGCCGCCGTTCGGCTATGCGAGTTTCGACGCCGCGATGACCGCCATCCTCGCCTGGCAGGGATCGAGTGCCACGGGCGACGGATATGCACTGCTCAAGTCCGAGAACACCGGCACGATCTACGGTTCGGCCAACTGGTTCAAGATGCAGCGCTACACGCTCGGCTGCGCCACCGTCGCGGGCGGCTACGCCTACGTCGGCGACAACCGCAACGCGAGCCAGCTCGCCACGGACGACGCCGAGATGTGGGCCGACGAATACAGCGTGGTCGCCGGCATCTCGGAAGACACGGGCGCCGGCATCGGCTGGCTCGGGCGCCCCACCGAGTTCGGCTACAAGGATGGGACGAGCGGCCTCTACGTCCGCCACTTCGACAACGGCGTGGTGGTGGCGAATGCCTCCGCGACGCAGAAGACGATCGACCTGGGGACTCAGTACCGGCGCATCGAGGGAGTCCTCCAGCCGGGGATCAACGACGGCAGCCTGGTCCAGAGCCTGACCGTGCCGGCCAAGGACGCACGGTTCCTGCTGAGAGCATGAGAGGGCACGGATGCCAATCGACCCAGCGGTGGCCTCTGGGGACACAGCCGCCTCGATCACCGGCGACGTCGGCCGGGAGGGGGACGGCGTGAGCCAGCTCGCGGGCAGCTTCGTCTACGGCGACACCGGGAAGGCGCTGCTCTACTACGTGCGCCAGAACGGCGAGCCGCTCGACGTGGGCAGCGCTGACGGCATCATCTTGAAGATGATCCGGCGCGCGAGCGGTTCCGACGTCACCGTGAACGTCGTCGGGACGCCGGCGAGCCTCGTCTCGGACACCTCGGCGTTAGAGTTCTCGGGGAGCGTCGGGACCGCCATCGGCGCCTCCGTCGCGAGTCCCGCGAGCCGGCTGACACCCGACATCTACGAATGCCGCGTCACCTTCTTCCTGAACGGGCTCACTTACTGGACCGACCCGTTCCGCCTGGAAGTGGTGAAGTTCCCGTGACCCAACTCGCGGGCTCATGGGTCGCGGGGGACTCGGGGCGCGAGCTCCAGTACTACATCCTCCAGAACGGCGTCGCGCTCGACGTGACCGACGCGACGAACATCGTCGTTTCGCTCGTCCGCCAGTCGGCCGGCTCCGACGTCAGCGTCATCGTCACCGGCGCTGTCATCAACCCCGGCACGGACGGCGGCTTCACCTGGGCGGGGGCGAACGCCATCGGGCTCTTCGTCCCGCAGCCCTCAGCGCGCCAGTCGGCCGACATCTACGAGGCGCGCGTCTCTTTCACGCTCGACGGGCTCGTCTACTGGACCGACCCGTTCCGCATCCAGGTCAATCGCTGGGGGCTCTCGACCATCCCGACCGCGGCGATCGGGCTCGATACGAGCCTTGACCTTCAGGACGTGGTCGACGCCTTCGGTGGCAACGGCGGCCGGATCGAGCTGGGCGGAGGCGGCGGCGTCTACTACGCGCGCGTGTCGGACCCGACGATCCCGCTGACGTTGCCGGGAGGAGTCGAGATCGTTGGGGCAGGGCGGACGACGACCATCCTCGGCTCGCCGGTCTTGGTCCAAGGCGCCAGCTCCGGCCTCGAAGACCTGTTCGTCAGACCGGACGGCGCTGCCTACGGCATCCGCTTCTATAACGGCGGCGCGTTCGTCTCGCGCGGCTTCCTCCGCCGCGTACTGGTGGGGGCGACCACGCACGGCGCCGGCGACGGGCCCATCAACGGCATCGAGATGGACGGCGCCGGGGTGTTCCTCGGCGAGCACGTCACGGTCGGCTTCTGCACCGGCCACGGCCTGCTCGTCGACTCGACCGGGGCCGAGCCCAACACGACGCTCCAGTTCGACTGCTGCTCGTTCGTCAAGAACGGGCTCTACGGCGTGAAGATCATGGCGTCCTGCACGCTCGCCGAGTTCCGCGGCGGCAACATGGAGAACAACGACTCCGGCGAGTTCTACGCCGAGAGCTCCTCGGGCATCGCCCTGATGGCGGTGGACTTCGAGCGCGGCGACACACTGGACCCGCCGGCCACGGTCGACCGGCTCGTCGACATCACCAACTGCAACAACGTCGCCATCGAGCGCTGCAACTTCCTCAAGATCGGGAACGCGACGCGCGCCTTCTCGATCGCCGGCGGCGGCGGCATGACCGTCAGGGGCAATCGCTTCGATGGCTGGGGCACGGTCGGCGTCTGCCGTATCGGCGAGACGTGCACGAACGTCCACGTCGGCGTCAACCACATCCAGAACGGCTCCGGCTGGATCGAGGACTACTCGCGATGATGAAGCCGAGCGTGTTCGAGCCGGCGCTCAAGGACGAGCAGGTCATGCTCTACCTGCCGCAGCAGGGTACGGATGTCATCGGCTGCGGCATCGGCCCCGAATGGACGCGAGACAGCGTCGCCGGCGGAACGGTATCCCACCCGGCGCCCACCAACAGCTTCACGGGGCAGTGGAGGCGCACGCGCATCACTTCGACTGCGGCGAGCAACAACGAGCTTGGCGTGCACCAGCCGGTCGTCTGCGCGTGGCGCGGCGACGCCGCGAGCCGTGGCGGCTTCTACTTCGAAGCGAAGTTCATGGTCAACGCCATGGTCGATACGGACATCCGGCTGTTCTGCGGCCTGTCGGCTCAGGTCAGCGCCGGGGTGTGCATCAGCAACACGGTGCCGGACAACACGGTTGGCCTCTGGTGCGACGACACGGACGCGGCCAACCTGACCATCGTCACGAAGGGCACCGGCGGGTCCGCGACGAAGACCGCGCTCGCCTCAGTGCACGCACTGACAGCGGGCGTCCTCTACCGCTTCCGCATGCTCTGCAATCCGAACCAGACGATCATCGTGACGCAGTTGGAGAACCACGGCACTGGGGCCGTAATCGGGACGCAGAACGTGGGCTCGACCATGCCGACCAGCACCGTGTTCATGGCGCCGCAGGTCGGCTTCTCCAACGCGACGAACAACGCCGGCGGCGACTGCTCCTTCGACGTCATCTCGTGCTACCTGCGCACGAACCTGCGCCTGACGCCGCTGGGGACGCCGTGAGCCAGAAGGCACCGCTGACCCCGAACTTCTGCCTCTCCGAGTTCCTGCCGCGCGGCTGGGACGGCTCCGTGCCGCCCGAGGTGCTCGGCAACCTGATCGCGCTCTGCGAGCAGGTGCTGGAGCCTGCGCGCGCCTACATGGGCCGCGGCATCCACGTCTCCTCCGGCTGGCGCCCGGAGGCGAAGAACGCGCAGGTCGGCGGCGTCGCCTCGAGCGACCACGTCCAAGGCCGCGCCGCGGACATCTGGGTCCAAGGGGAAGGCGCCGAGGAATGGCAGGGGGCGACCGAGCGGCTCTTCCACTGGATCCGCGTCAAGCTCGCTGGCCGCTTCGGCCAACTCATCCTCGAAGACCACCGCGCTGCCGAGGGTCGCCCGACCGCGCTCTGGCTCCACGTCTCGATCCCCTCCCCCAAGCACCCCGGGCACGGCGACCGGAACGCCGTGCTCGTCTCTCCCGGCAAGGGCATCTATAACGTCTTCGAGGAGCCGCATGCGTGAGCGTCGATCGGTGGATCATGGTCGCAGCAGCCGGAGTGACGATTCTCTCCACGCTCGGCAACCTCTACGTCTCGGTCCGGATGCGGGAGCGCGACCGGGAGGACTTCGAGCGGTTGAGAGACGAGCACGACGAGCTGGAGAAGCAGGTCGCGTCGACGCGGGAGGACGTTGCCGCGCTCAAGGCTCGCAAGTCCTGACCCGGGAGCGGGACATCCGGCGCCTGCGCGTCACCGCCGCGGGCATGCTGCTCGGCGCACTCATGCTGCTCGTACTCTCGGCGTTCGTGAGGCATGGGTAGGCCGTGGTCGCACTCACCGCGGCGAGGCTCGAGCACGAGCTTCGCAAGTGCCTCGTCGGCCCCGGCGTGGTGCTCCGGACGGCGGAGTTGAACGGGCAGACGCTCGCCTGGTGCGAGCCCAACGACTACCCGTCGCCGGTCGTGCTGGACCCCTTCCGCGGCGGGCTCATCGAGTCGACCGTGCACGAGCTGCTGCACATCGCGCGGGCGAAGGACCTCGCGCGCTGGGGGGGGCTGGAGGAGGGCATCGTCATCTCGCTCGAGCAAGAGCTGATGGCCCGTATCAACCACAGTCCGGCGCGAGTCCGATGGTGGCGTGGCGCCATCGCGGCCAAGCTGGACAAGGGAGGCGAATGAGACGCAGGCGCCTGGAGGCGCTCCCGGTGGTGGTCGTCTCCGACCTCCACGTCGGCTGCGAAGCGGCCTTGATGCCGCGAGAGGGCTGGCTCCGCGACGGCCGGAACCGCGTCAACCCGAGTCCGATGCAGGAGGTGCTCTGCGACTGGTGGGATGCGGCGTGGGACTGGGTGGACAAGGAGACGGACGGCCGGCACGACACGGTCGTCAATGGCGACCTGATCGAAGGCGTCCACCACAAGGCGACAACGCCGTGGTCGGCGAACCTTAACACGCAGCGCGCGTGCTGCACGCACATCCTGCGCCCGGTGCGCGCTCGCTCACGGCGACTCTACGTCACGCGCGGGACCGAGGCGCACGTCGGCTCATCGGCTGAATGCGACGAGGCGATCGCCGAGGCGGTCAAGGCCGACCGCCCGGACGGCGGCGGCAACTTCAGCCAGTGGGAGATGTTCTATCGGCTTGGCGACCACCTGGCGCACTTCGCGCACCACATCGCGACCAGCTCGAGCCCGTTCTCGGAGACGAGCGCGCTGCTGCGTGAACAGGTCGGCGGTTACGTCGAGGCGGGACGCTGGGGCGACGAGCCGGCAGCGGTCTATGTCCGGAGCCACCGGCACATCTGCTCGGGGATCTGGCACCCGTCCCGGCACGGCGTCACGAGCACGGTCACGACGCCGGCGTGGCAGTTGAAGACGCCCTACGTCCACCGCATCTCGGCCCTAATGAGTCAGCCGCAGATCGGGCTCGTCATCATCATGGTCGGGGACAACGGGCCCTACGTGAAGCCGTGGGTGCGGCACATCGAGCGACCGAAGGAGGTCCGGCCTTGAAGTCACGCGCGATTCAC
>Ga0207641_10003981_pt1 | contig 12894 bp, 14 predicted proteins | sample KBSSwiS62_FD_184306 | JGI IMG/M metagenome (GOLD analysis project Ga0207641, IMG submission 184306) | Switchgrass rhizosphere microbial communities from Kellogg Biological Station, Michigan, USA - KBS Switchgrass S6-2 (SPAdes) (version 2) | ecosystem: Host-associated > Plants > Roots >... | reverse complement strand
ATTCGGGCCAGTTCCTCGTATCGCTCCGGTTTCAGGACGCGCTCCGCATCACTGTCGGGATGACGCCAGCTCCCGAAATGGTGGTTGGTCGGCCCGGTGCACATATGGCCAAGCAGGTGCATTTCTCCGGCCAATATCCTCTCCCCTCTGCGAGCTCGTACAGCCGGGTGGTCGCCAACTGGGGGTGCGATCCGGAACCCCGGAGGCAACTGGGCGCGCCCCGGCTTTTCGTCATGAGCCGTGGATCGTACCCTATGCAATCGCGTCAGCGGCGAGCAAGGCAAGACAGTTTGCCGAACACGACAAGAGTAGCCATAATCTGACATTGCGAATGGGAACGCGAGCAAGCGCGAACCGGTGATCCAGACGGAGGGAGTGACCTTGCAAAAATTTGCCGGCGGTACAAGCGAGGTTTTGAAGCGATGGGTCTTCGAACGGTCGTCGGTTGTGCTTTATCGGAATGTGTTTTTTGAGCCGGCAACCGAGATGATCGCAGTTGAGCACGATGAGCTGATGTTTTCGGTCAACGGGTGCCCATCAGACGGGCATATCTACTCTGAGGGTCCACACGGTTTGTCAGGCGGGCGCTTGGGACTGCTCAGCTTCGTACCTCGTCGCCGCCCATTTCTGTGGAAATGGCAGGCCGGCTGCGAACTGAATCTTTGTTGTAAATTTTTGGAAGGCCCCGCCCCCTTCAACGGCATAAAGGTAGGCAGTGATAAGGACGTAATTCTTTCCATCCCCGATCCAATGTTGTTGAATCTGATGACGCACCTCCGCCGAGAGGTTGAATTCCAAGATATATTTTCATCCGGGGTTCTTGAAGGTATTTGTCTGCAGATTTCCAGTATTTTCGAGAGATTTAGCGCTAAAAGATCTGCCTCCACTGGCTTAATTAATAGAATTTCTGCTTATATGGACTTGATATGTAGGACGGTGGACGGTCGTCGGAATTCTCCATCGCTGCATGAACTAGCGTCCAAGCTCGGCGTCAGTCCTCGTCATTTTGCCAGACTGTTTGAAAAATTCGCCGGGATGAATTATTCATCGTTTGTAGGCCTGAAGAAGGCCGAACTTGCGAAAGACATGGTATTAAACTCGTCTTCCCCTATCAAAGCCATTGCCTTCGAGCTGGGCTTTGATGACGCAGCATCCTTTTCGCGTGCCTTTCACAAATGGGTCGGCTGCTCTCCAACTATATTCAGGGCGCGGAATAAATGATATCCAAAGCTGCTTGCGATCGAGCGCTCTTTTGATGACTATAAGCATGCTGGACAGAAGCGCAATCAAAGCGACTTATACAAAGATTCATTGATTACAGCCCGGGTTGCCAAACCAAATTCACCGAAAGTCTAATGAAATCAGAAGATTTGGCGGAGACGGAGGGATTCGTATCCCTCATTTCCATCGCTTTGAAAAGTGGATCGATTCTGCTACATAACTGACGGAAATTGAAGGCTTTTCCTTGTGTTCTCGTGTTCTCGTGTTTTCGTCGACCGTAGCAGTCCGCGCCATTCCGTCGCAATCCACGACTCAAACCCGGACGGAGAAACGCCCTCGATCGAGAGCGTGCAATTCGACGGAGGAAGACGGTTCATATGGGTCACGCAATCCACAAGCTGAGCGCCAAGGGCATCGAGAAGCTCAAGACCGTCGGTTGGCACGGCGTCCGACCAATCGGCAGTCAGGGATCAGCCCGCGCTTTGCAAGCCGCCCGGCGCACGACGCGCCGTCCCGATCGATGACATCCTCGCCGTCATGCGCACGCTAGACGAGCGAGCCGATCGGAGAACTCCACTGCAATGAGCGATCGCGCCTTCATCGCCCAGCTGCAGAGCTGTGGGCTGACGACGGCGGAGGTCCATTACTACCGCCCCGATGCGCCGTCGCTGCTGCAGATCTCCATCTGGCAGGAATATGATCTGGCGCCGGACTTCCCGGTGCTGTTCGGCTTTCTCGATCATTGGCGGCGCGAGATCGAAGCCGCGCTCCATTCGGTGCGGATCGCGCACGACGCACTGATCCGTCCCACGGAATGGCGCGGTCAACGGCGTGATCAGGCTCCAGTGACACGCGGCCCGATCCAGCGCTGGCGCGAGCGCGTCCGCCGAACGGTGCGCATCGTGCTGACGTTCGACGACATCATGGAGTTTGCGCTGGCGCTGCTTTCGGTATCGCCGGCCGAGCTCGAGACGCTCGGTTGAACCTTCGCCGACCGCAAGCGGCTGCTCGACCATTTCCTCGCCTGCGGCAAGGCGGCATAGGTACAAAATCGGAAGATATCTCCAGGATGCCGATCGAGCTGGCCTTGCCACAGCGCGACATCGACAGGCTCCAGCATTTCGCGCGGCGCGAGCTTCCCAAGGCGACGACCACCGCCGGCGTGATCGATCATGCGACCGCCGGCAGGGCATCGAACACGGCACTGTCCAAGGAGTACATCCCCGGTCGCGACGGTTTCGAGCATCCGGGCCCGCCGACAGGCCGATCAACATGCTAACCTCTATGAGGCCGTTTCGGGCGACGACATGTCTGCGCACGGGCCAGCCGACTTTCGCGGTATCAGGGTGGGCGCGGTTATCCTGATCCTGTCACCGTCATGATCTGCGCCGTCAGCGAGCAGGTCGAGCGCGGCCGCCGCGATTTGATCGAAGGGCACCCGCATGGTCGTAAGGGGAACCTGCAAGCGGCTGACAATCGGGATGTCATTATATCCGATGACCGAAACATCGCCCGGAACAGCAAAGTTCATATTGGCAAGCATCGACAATGCGCCGATCGCTGTATTATCGTTGACGGCGAAGATAGCAGTAGGCCGGCGGGGCAGTGCCATGAGCTTCGCGGCGGCTTCCGCGCCTGAATCGATGCCAAAGGTCGATTCTATGATCAGGCATTGGTCGACAGCCAGGCCGATTTCCTCGAGAGCCTGGCAGTAACCTGCAACGCGCCCGCGACTGCTCGATGCATAGCTGGGGCCGGCAATGATGCCGATCCGACGATGGCCCAGGTCCAGCAGATGCCTCGTCGCAAGATATCCGCCAAGTTGATCGTCGCCTACCGAAGAAAGGCTTCGCCCGTCCGTACGCAGTGCCAGGACATAGGGTACGCCCCGCTTTGCCAGAAGGGTGGGCAGCGGATCGTTGTCCCGCGCGGTCGCCAGGATCAGGCCATCGACACCCCGCTGGAGCAGCGACTCCACCGCGACGACATCGGCCCCTTCTCGATCATCGGTCGTTGCGACCAGCGCGACGCGCCCGATCCGGGCGCAGGCTTTGGCGATCGCTTCGTACAGCATGGCCATGACGGTGTCGGTCAGCCGGGGGACGATGACGCCCACGGTCATGGTTTTTCCGCGCCTGAGACTCGCGGCGGAGATATCCCGGACGTAACCCAGGTCCGCGGCGATCTTGCGCACGCGACGCGCCGTTTCATTGTCGGACTGGGGCAGGCGCTCGTCCAGAACCCGCGACACCGTCGATTTCGAAACGCCGGCGACGGCGGCGACGCTGTGGAGCGTCGCTCTGCTGGATTGCGACGATTTCCTGGACTTCATGCCGCGATCGGTTCCCGCCTATGCTTCTCGCCAAGGATGGGCGAGGCAAGCCGACATTGCACCAAAAAATCTATTGACTCCACCCGCCAGCGAGAACAAGAATGGGAACGTTCCCGCAAACGTTCCACAGTTCCAGGAGAGAATGAGTGATGAGCCTTCACGATCCGCTTGCCGAACCCCGATCCGCCCCCCAAAAAGTCATGGACCTGCGCGGCCTGAACCCGGCCCCCGTCACCGTTTTCACAAAAGACGGCCAGGTCGACTGGGAGCAGAACGTCAAGCTCGCCAAATGGCTGGTGTCAGTCGAAGGGGTGAAGAGCCTGGTTATTCTCGGTCACGCCGGCGAGGGCACGTTCCTCGACCGTGACGAGCAGGTGAAGCTCGTGGAAACACTGGTGGAAGCCGTCGATGTGCCGATCATAGCGGGCATCACTGGTGAAGGTACTGAGGTCGCCGCCAAGGAAGCGCGACGCGCGGCGGATGCGGGCGCCATTGGCGCGTTGGTCTATCCCAGTCATGGCTGGTTGCGCTTTGGCTATCAGGATGGCGCCCCGCAGGATCGCTACAAGGCGATTTACGAAGCATCCGGCCTCCAGTGCATCCTGTTCCAATATCCGGATGTGACCAAGGCGACATATAACCTTAAAACCCAGATCGAGATCGCGGCCCAGCCCGGCGTCGTCGCGACCAAGAACGGTGTGCGCAACATGAAGCGCTGGGACACCGAAATTCCGGTTCTGCGCAATGAATTTCCCGACCTGCAAATTCTGACTTGTCATGACGAATATCTGCTGCACACGATGTTCGACGTCGATGGCGCGCTGGTCGGTTACGGCAATGTGGCGCCGGAACTTCTCGTCAAGCTGATCGAGGCGGGCAAGGCCAAGGACTATGCCGCCGCACGCGCGCTTCATGATCAACTGCTGCCAGTAACGAAGAATGTCTATCACCGCGGCAGTCACATGGAGGGTACTGTCGCGCTGAAGATCGCGCTTCGTGCTCGCGGTATCATCGACAATGCCGTAGTCCGCTCCCCGCTTCTCGACCTGACGGCCGAAGCCGAACGGGAAATCGAGGCCGCGCTCAAGGAAGCCGGTATCATTTGAGCGTGCAGCCCGAGGTGGCGCTGGCGTCAACCTCGGGCCACGGACCCTTGCGCAAAAGGCGACCGTCACATCCTTATGGCGGAAAGAGCGGCCAAAGCCGCCATATTTTGTGAAACAGAGAGAGGAAGCCAATGCACGGACCAGCGGCCGCCTTAAACCCCTCGCCTGCAAAGGCCGCGACCAGTGGCGAAAGCGCTGATCTGATCGCGCGTCTCGAACGCCTGCCGGTGACCCGGCCCGTTTTGTGGGCGCGCGGCTGCGTCGGCATGGCGACCTTCTTCGACGGCTACACCACGCTGGCCATCGCCTATGCCATGCCGATCCTGGCGCAACAGTGGAACCTGACGCCCGCCGCAACGGCCGCGATCATTTCCTCAGGCTATGTCGGGCAACTGGTCGGCGCGGTGTTCTTCGGCTGGCTCGCCGAGCGGATCGGCCGACTGCCGGTCCTCGCGATCGCCATCGCCATTTTCGCGGCCATGAGCGCTGCGTGCATATTCAGCTGGAGCGCCTCGTCCCTGATGCTCTTCCGCTTTCTTCAGGGGATCGGCACGGGCGGCGAAGTGCCGGTCGCCAGCGCCTATATCAATGAGCTGTCCGGCGCACGCAAACGCGGACGCTTCTTTCTCCTGTATGAATTGCTCTTTCTCGTCGGGCTCGTGGCGGCCGGGGCGATCGGCTACACGCTGGTGCCTCGGCTTGGCTGGCAGGCCATGTTCATCGTCGGCCTGGTTCCGGTACTGCTGGTTATTCCCCTGCGCTTTTTTCTATCGGAAAGTCCGCGCTGGCTGATCAGCCGTGGAAGGCTCGACAAGGCCGACAAGGTGATCGCCAAGCTGGAAGCCAGTGCGACACGGCATGGCGCGGTCCTTCCAGACCCGGTCCCGACGCCTGATCTGGCTGTCGCCGAAAAGAAGGCAGGATCTTGGGCGGAACTGTTTGGCGCGGTCTATGGCCCTCGCACCATCCTGCTTTGGGCGCTCTGGTTTGGCGCTTATCTCGTCAACAACGGCCTGGTGACCTGGCTTCCCACCTTATATAAAAGCGTGTTCGGCTTGCCGCTCGATCAGGCGATCGGCTATGGCTTCGCGATGACGGGCGTTGCGCTTGCCGCATCCTTCGTTTGCGCTCTCACCATCGACCGGGTCGGGCGCAGGCGCTGGTATACGGGGGCATTCCTGCTTGCCGCGCTGCCCCTTGCCGCACTCTACGTCTTTGGAGCGACCAGTGCGCTGATGGTGTTCGTCCTCGCCACCATGGCCTATTCCGCGCTCCAAACCGTCACTTACTCGCTCTATCTCTATTCCGGCGAATTATATCCCACTCGCCTTCGCTCGCTCGGTGCAGGTCTGGGATCGGCATGGCTGCGGGCGGGATCGATCGCTGGCCCCTGGGTCATCGGCCTGATTGCAGCGACAGGGTCGATCGCGCCGGTATTCATGACATTCGCGGTCGTGGCTGTGGCCACGGGGTTCATCTGCTGGCGCTGGGCGCCGGAAACCGCGGGCAGGACTTTGGAGGAACTCTCGCCATAAGCCACTGCAACCCAAGGCCTTGGCACTCTCGAAAATTTCGACCGGAAAACGTTCGGCGCAACCTCAATAAACGCTCCTGGAGGGGAATATGAAACAGTCTCACATCAAGCTCATGCTCTGCGCATCGGTTGGCATTTGCTGGGCGCCCGCCGCGCTGGCGCAGGCGACGACGGACGCGGCGCTGGTTGATCCCCAAGCGCAAGCCGACGCCGAAACGCCTGCCCAAGGCGCGGACGCGATCGCCGCCGGCGACATCGTCGTCACCGCGCAACGGCGCGAGCAGCGGCTGCAAGATGTCCCTGTCTCGGTCGCTGTCACCAGCGGCGAATCCATTCAAAAGTCGGGCTTTACCGACCTCGCCGGTCTTTCGACCCGATTGCCGTCGGTTCAGATCGGCACAGGCGTGCAATCCAATAATATCCGTATCCGTGGTGTGGGTTCGGGCCTCAACGCCGGTTTCGAACAGTCAGTTGGGGTGTTCGTCGATGGCGTCTACCGGCCGCGCTCGCGCACGATCCAGGCTGGTCTGTTCGACGTTGAGCGAGTCGAAGTCCTGAACGGTCCGCAGACGACCTTTTTCGGCAACAATACGATCGCCGGCGCGATCAACATCACGAGTAAAAAGCCATCGCAGGATTTTGGCTATAACGGCCAGCTGCTCTACTCGCCCTCCGATGGTCAGTATATCGCGGAAGCAGGCGTGACCGGGCCAATCTCGGACACGCTGTCGGCGCGCGTATCTGGCCAGTCCTCGGGCATGAACGGATACATTTACAACAATTATCTGGACAATGACGGCCCCCATATGCGTGACTTCGTCGGCCGCGCTGCGCTGCGTTGGGAACCGAGTTCAAACTTCACCTCCGATCTGCGCTTCGACTATGCGCGCAATCGCGATCGCAGCACCCTCAACGCCGAGATCGAAGGATGCCCGCCGCCTCCCGGCTATCCCGCCGCAAGGGGCCCTTGCGCCGCCTATCTGGCGCTTCGTGGTGCGAACATCGACAATCGGCTGGATTTCAACGCCGATGTCGGGCCGTCGAGCTTTCGCCTGAATTTCTACGAAGGGGCGTGGAGCAACAGGATCGACCTGGGCGGCATCTCGCTCATATCCCTGACCAGCTATAGCAAGTCGGATACCGATACCTTCATCCAGGCCAGTCCGCTGCCGGTCACCGGGGTTGCGGGCTATTTCTACCAACCCTTCCGGCAAACCGAAACCTATAAGCTTTTCACCCAGGAACTGCGTGTCGAGTCCCAGTTCGACGGGCCGATCCAATTTGTCGCGGGCGCCTATTATTCGCATGGCAAATTGTTCAGCGACAGCTACGCGTCGCTCTTCAATTCCGGCGCCGCCGGTTTGGCAGGCGCTCCGGTGACTTCGGCGACGACACCGATCGGCACCAATCGCGCTCTTTCCCAAAAGGATCAGACCCGTTCCGCCTTCGGCCAGGTGACGGCCGAACTGTTCGACGGCTTCAAGCTTGCCGCCGGATTGCGCTATACCAGCGTCAAGAAGGATGCCTCCCGGCGGGCACGCGCCGGCATCGGCTCACCAATCGCTAGCCCCGACGGATTTACCGAAGTCGATGCCGCCACGCAGGCAAAGCTGTTCACCTTCGGCAGCCTCAGCAACGCAGGCTTTGCCGATCCGCAAACCACCTACAACAAACTGATGCCGGCGGTGACCGCAACCTACAAAGTGGCGCCGACCATATCACTCTATGGCGCCTACACCCAGGGTTTCAAAGCGGGCGGCTATAGCGACTCCAACCAGCCGGCACAGTTCGATTCCGAAAATGTGGACGCCTATGAAATCGGCCTCAAGGGCTCGATCCTCGACCGCCGCCTGTTCTTCACGCTTGACGGCTTCTATTCCGATTTCCGCGACCTGCAGCAGGCGATTTCCCTGATCGGGCCGACCGGCGCGCTGATCACGACGGTGGGCAACGCTGCCTCCTCGGTTTCCAAAGGCATCGAATTCACCGGCAATTTCCGCGCCGCCGAATTCATGACGCTCAATATCGCGGGCAGCTATATCATCTCGGAATTCAAAGACTATACGAAAGCCGCCTGCACTCAGGCGCAGATCTTGGCGCGGGGCGCGCTTTGCGTGCAGGATTTGTCGGGACAACCCACGCCGTTCGCGCCGAAGTTCTCCGGCAATTTCGGCTTCACCCTCACCCGTCCGGTCGGCGACCGTTTCCAGTTGAGCTTCGAGCCCAACCTGTTCGTCTCCACCGGCTATTTTCTGGCGCCGACGAACGATTCTCTGGTGCGCCAGAACAGCTATGCGCTTGCCGATCTGCGCATGGGGTTTGGGCCGGAAGACAAGAGATGGGAGTTTGCGGTCATCGGCAAGAATCTGAGTAACGAACCGGTCAAGTCGAGTGCCGCATCGGCGGTGGGAACGTCGCCGGGTCTCTCCTATGCAGTGCTTCAGCGCGCCCGGTCGGTCGCATTTTCGTTCATGCTCAGGCACTGATTGGTCACTGCTCGGGTGAGGCAGTTCGCAAGAAGAGCCGTGGCGAGCGGTCAGGCCAGATCAATCCCGATGATTATCGTTGGCGAATGGCCCGGGACCAAAGTCCCGGGCCAAGCCGTCAGGCCGCCTTGCCGTTGACCGGGATGCGGCGGACATTTTCGTTCGCCGCCTCCGATCTCGATCCCGCGCGGCTTCATCGCCTCGGGCACGACGCGCTTGAGCGCGATGCTCAGCAGGCCGTTCTCGAAGCTGGCATCGCCGACTTCGACAAAATCAGCGAGTTGGAAGCACCGCTCGAACGCTCGTGCGGCAATGCCGCGATGCAGATAGTTACCCTTGCCGTCGTCCTCGGCACGCTTGCCGGTCACGGTGAGATGGTTCTGCTGGGCCACCACCTCGATGTCTTCGGGGCGGAAGCCGACGGCCGCCAGCGTGATGCGATAGCTGTCTTCGCCTTCTCTCAGAATGTCGAAGGGCGGATAGCCGTCGTCTTCACGCGCGCCTGCTTCGAGCAGGTTGAAGAGCCGATCGAAGCCTACCGTCGAGCGCCGATAGGGCGCACCTCACGAAGAAATCCCGGGTATTGCCGTTCTGAACGGCACACGATCGGCAGGCGCGGTCTGCGCTAAGGCACGGATCGTCATGCCAGCCCGATCAGCGAGATCTGCCGCCCATATCCGGGCTCGCCGTGGGTGGCCCGACGGAAGCTGAAGAAGCGCGCCGGCTGGAAATAGGTATCCTCGCCCAGCGCGATCACCTGCTCACGCCCGCTGCCGCCAGCCGGTGCGCGACATAGGCTTCGATATCGAACTGGGCGTGGCCGGCCCGGCGTCCGGCCGCGAAAAAGCGTTCGTTGGCGGGATCGGCCTGGCCGAAGCGGCGCATGAATGCGTCGTCGACCTCATAGCTCGCCCGCGCAATGCAAGGACCGATCGCCGCGACCACGCGGGCACGATCGGCGCCCAGCCGCTCCATCGCCGCGAGCGCACTGTCGGTGATGCCATGCAGCGCGCCCTTTCAGCCCGCATGCGCCGCGCCGACGACGCCCGCCGGCTCGTCGGCGAACAGCACGGGCAGGCAGTCGGCGGTGAGGATGCCCAGCAGCAGGCCGGCCCTATCGGTGACCAGCGCATCGATACGGATCGGCTTTACGTTCACACCGTCGGCTTCTGCGTGAATCCGTCGGCAACGATGTCGGGGGTCTCCTCGACGGTCACCCGGTCGACCCGCGAGGCGGGCGAGCCTTGCCGGCAGCGGGCGATGAATTCCTCCACCGTGGCCGCCGAATCCATGGCGACAGTCTCGCCGCCACGATTGCCGAGTGGATCACATGACTCCCCAGCCTAGCTGGCGATCAGGCTGCTTCCACTACGCACCTCGAAGAGCGCACGGATGGCGACCTGATCGGCTTTCAGGCTGATGTTGCGGGGTATGGCTTCGACAAACACCCATCGAACCGGAATATGCGTTGCATATACGTGCTGGCGAAGGTGCTCTTCCAGAATTTTGGCCGTCGTTCCGGCACTGTGATGTTCCAGTTGCACGACCGCTGCGGGCACTTGTCCTAGCCGCTCATCCGTTAGACCGACCACCGCCGCGTCAGCCACGGCAGGGTGCAGGGTCAGCGCCCGTTCGATAGTTTCAGGCAAGAGCTTGAATCCCCCCCGAACTATAGCTCCGTCGGCCCGACCGCGATGGAAGAGAAAATCGTCTTCGTCCAGAACAGCGATGTCGGCGGTGCGAATCCACTGGTTCCCCATGGAGGGAGAAAGCACTTCGAGCAGTCCCTCTTTACCACGGGGCAATTCGACGAACGTGTCGGGATCGACAATTCGAATCTTGGCTCCGCCACAGGTTCGGCCGACACTGCCGATCTTCGAGGATCCAAACATCTCGACGAGATCCTGTGTCATGGTCGTCACGGGTCCACCGAATTCGGTTGCGCCATAGCAGGGGAGGATGGGGATGCCGTAGTGATTTTCGAAGCGCTGCTGGATTGCCGGATCAAGGGGCGCGCCGCCCGTCGATATGAAGTCGAGAGAGGCCAGATCCTCGACCGGCACATTGGCTTTCAACGTCTCGCCGAATGCGCTTGTTGGAAGCTGCAGGGTTGCGGGTCGGAACCGGCGCACAAAATCAAGCCAGCCATCCATCGTAAACCGATCGACCAACACGACACGGCGGCGGTTAACGATCGCCGGAATCGTGTTGTAAAGGCCTGATATGTTTCCAAGTGGATAGATTGCTAAAACAGGTGGAATCTGCGTGTGCGCGCCAACGACCGCCGAAATATTTCCGCCAATCATGTAACGATTGATCATGTCATAGCTGAAGGCCACATTCTTCGGCGGACCGGTTGTACCGCTAGTATGAACTTGGATTTCCGGTTGATCGGATGTGTTGATCTCTCCCAAGGCGAAATGTGGCCTTTGGGGTGCGACAAGCCTTGCCCCCATTTCCTCCAGCGCAATGCCGACCAGGTTCTGCTCCCGAACCACGGCCATCAGCTCTGGGGTGAAATCCTCGACCGCAGCGACGACGCCCGCTGGCCGGGCTCGTGCGACGTCGCGGGCGATCCCGATAGGGGATTGAAACCCATAAATCATCCTAATGGTTCGACGAGCAGAGATTAACCCGATTTCAGCCGCGATCGCCGACGGACGGTTGCGCGGAATTAGGCAGATTACCGCGCGCGTCGGCACCGCCGCTTCGGAAAGAATTCCTGCCGTCGCATCGGCTACTAAACGCATCTGGGCCCAGCTGTACCAGCGATGCTGGAATTCGACGCTGTCGGCGGTGGAATCGCCGTCCAGAGCCCGGCGGACCAGTTCGTCAAGACCTTCCATGCGCACCCTTCCAACAGCGGCAGATTATTACGATGATATTGGTATCGTCTGGGCGCCACGCTCCAGCATTATCGTCAAACAAGAATAGCCCGGCCGTCCGGCCGAGCCGATGGCTGCCGATGGAGGAAAGCGTAAGCTCTTCCGCGTAGGTCCGTTGGCGCACAGCAAACACGGCATCGCTCTCCCTTGCGCGCCTTTTCCAAACGTGGGGCGCGATCCGGAACCCGGGTGCAACCGGGCGCGGCCCGCTAACCTCTCGAGGCGCAGCCGGTAACCTATGCAACGACGCCGCCGGCGATCAACGGAAGACTGTCTGCCGAATCCGACAAGAATAGCCACAATCTGACATCGAACATGGGAACCGCGGGGTGTGATCAGCGCGGGCGCGAGCCCGAGGCAGTGTCAGGCCTCGCCGCGTTTCGACGTCCCGCGCGGCCACCTGTCGCTCCGTCGCCGCAAGAACGGACGCGTTCGGTGAGGGCCGCAGATCAGGCAGCGTGCGCGACGGCCTGCGGCTGATCGACCGATTTCCAGTTCCACGGGAGCAATTCGTGGAGTCGGGTCTGCGGGATATCAGCGATGCGGGTGAGGACGTCTGCGAGCCATGCCTGGGGATCGATATCGTTGAGACGTGCGGTGGTGATAAGCGTGTACATGAAGGCGGCGCGCTGACCGCCGCGATCGGAGCCAGCAAAGAGCCACGCTTTTCTGCCCAGAGCGATACCACGCATGGCGCGCTCGGCGGCATTGTTGGTCAGGCAGATCCGGCCATCGGTGAGGAATCGGGCGAAGTCGTCCCACGCCTTGAGCATATAATCGATGGCGCCGGCGACGGGGTTGTGGCGGGCCATGGCGGCGCGCGCGTCGCGCAGCACTGCGACGAAGCCCAGATCCTCCTTAAATCACAACCTCAAATCTGTGCCATTGATGCTGACGGCGGACAGTTTTCTGCGATGAAAAGGACAATTTTTTTTCAATTGCGACGGACAAATATTTCCACAAAAGATAATATTTACATGATAAACTCGATCCACAATTTTGAAATCTATATTAATATGGCCCCATAGTTAGGGGCACGTTATTAGTTGAGTAAAATACTATTATTAAATATATTATAATATTTATAAAATGTTTACCAAAATCATCCAATATATTCTGGAAACGATGATCATCGATCAGGTAGTATGTCCATTGTTAGGGGATGATTTTGCCCAGAATCCGTTTTCGATGGCTATATGCGGGTTCGGTCCTGGCTGGCGCTACAATGGCGCAGCTGGCTCCTGCGCAGATGACGCCCAACAACGTTCTTGCGGGCGCGCGCGTGCTTTCCTTCCTGCAGCCCGCACTTTCGGGCTCCATTACCGCCGCC
>Ga0207641_10003980_pt1 | contig 12895 bp, 12 predicted proteins | sample KBSSwiS62_FD_184306 | JGI IMG/M metagenome (GOLD analysis project Ga0207641, IMG submission 184306) | Switchgrass rhizosphere microbial communities from Kellogg Biological Station, Michigan, USA - KBS Switchgrass S6-2 (SPAdes) (version 2) | ecosystem: Host-associated > Plants > Roots >... | reverse complement strand
CAATGAAAGCAATCATCGCCATCGTATTTGTTGTTGTATTCGTGATCGCAACGGCATTTGCTCAGCAGCCCGACCGGCCCCCACAGGCGCCGCATCCGCCGAACATGCCGGGCGCCGACAATATGCCCAATCATCCACCGCATCCACCCAATCCGGATCCGTTGGCTCATCTCATGTTTCCGCCGGACATGATCATGTCTCACGCGCGCCAGCTCAATCTCACTGACGAACAAAAAGCATTCATGCGCAGTGAGATTCAGAAGACGACGGCGAGCTTTCAAGAACTACAGTGGAAACTCCAGGACCAGATGGAACAGCTGCAGGAGACAATGAAATCGCCTTCAGTGAACGAGCCACAGGCGTTGGCGCAACTCGATAAGGTGCTCGATATCGAACGCGAGATCAAACGTTTGCATATTGGCCTGGCAGTGCGTCTGAAGAACCGGCTCACTCCCGAGCAGCAGGAACAACTACACAAAATGCGGATGGACCATCACCCGGGAATGCCGGGAGCCCCTGATAGTCCGCCGCCGATTCAGTGACTTTCATCACGTCACGGCCTTTCGATGAAACTGGCGTAGTCCAACAATCAGCAATAGCGCATCGAAGATCACCAACCCCAGGAACACTACAATCACGGGCAAGTGAGGGAACTGCGGCACGAGCGCTCCACGCAGTCCCTCACTCGCGTACACGAGCGGGTTCACCAGTACAACTTTCTGAAGGATCGGAAAGCTTGCCAGCGCACTCCACGGATAATAAACACAGCCAAAGAAAATCATCGGCGTCAGGACCATGCTGAACATCAATCCGATTTGAGTTTGACCGACGCTGCAGCCGAGTGCCAGGCCGCCAGATGCAGACAAAAGCGCCACCAGCAACGTAACGCCGGCGAACATCACCGGTGAATGCAAGTTCAGATCAACTCCCGGACGCAGCAACAGCCACGCTGCCGGTATAACTGCGAGTCCTGACACGACTGCCTGAGCGGCCCCAAAGCACACCTTTTCGATCGCCAACCAGTGGTTTTCAATGGGCGCTAGCAGCCGATCTTCAATCTCGTGAGTAAACTGAAACTCAGCGATTAAAGGCATCGCAACAGCCCAAACGCCTGTAAAGATCATGCTGATGGCCATGATTCCAGGCAACAAGAGGCTCTTATATTCTGGTCGCATGTAGCCGCTGCTTACCATTACGCGCCCGAAAATAAACACAAACAACATCGGCTGCAGGAAGGTCTGCAGTAGTAGTTGAACGAAACTGCGTCGCGCGACATGAGCATCACGCGCCAGCAGGGCCAGAAAAGTTTTCCAGTTCATTCGCGCAAGCTCCGTCCAGTGTGGTGCAGGAAGAGATTCTCGAGGCTCGGCTCCGAGATGTGTACGTCTGACAACTCGACCGAAGCAGCGGCAGTGATGTTGGCAATTTCAGAAACGAGTGAGCCTCCGCGATCCGCATAAACATCTACGCCGTCGTTCTGAGCACGCACTTCTGTAACGCCCGTCAAGGTTTTAAGTCGTTCGAGTAGTTCCGGAGAATGTGTCGCGAAGCGCAGGCGCAAAAGGAAACCGCCGGGAACGGAAGCCTTCAGTTCCGCGGGCGTGCCTAAAGCTATGTTGCGCCCGTGATCGATGATGGCGAGTCGCTGGCACAGAGCGTCAGCCTCTTCCATGTTGTGGGTCGTTAGCAGGATCGTCTTGCCACTCTGATTGTATTCACGGATGATTTCCCAAAGCAGCAGCCGCGTCTGCGGATCGAGGCCGGCGCTCGGCTCGTCGAGGAAGAGCACCTGGGGATCGTGCATCATCGCGCGCGCAATCGAGAGGCGTTGCATCATTCCACCGGAGAACCCGCGCACCATCTGATTCGCGCGGTCACTTAGTTTGAAACGATCGAGCAACTCGTCGGCACGAGTGGATCGCGTTCGTGAGTCGATACCGAAGTAAGCGCCATGAAAGAGCAGTATCTCGCGTGCGGTGAGCGAGAAGTCGAGATTTGGTCGCTGCGCCACGACGCCGATCAATCGCTTCACTTCCACTTGTTGCGCCCACACGTCGTAATCGCCAATCCACGCTTGCCCATTCGTCGGCCGCACGCGTGTCGTCAGGATGCCGACGGTTGTGGACTTGCCGGCGCCGTTTGGACCAAGCAGTCCGAAGATCTCTCCAGTCCGGACGTCGAGCGACAACCCATCCAGCGCCACGATCTCACGCGCCGGTTGGTCTTTCTTACGACGCACGGCAAACCCTCCACCAGCGGCGAGCGGTGGCGCCGACGTAAAGACCTTGCGCAATTCCCGTGTGCGAATAGCAGGCAGCATCTTTTGTAGGGGTGGCCCTCCGTGGCCACCCCATCGTCAATTCTAACTAAAGGTTGCGCTTCCGCAAGCTTAGAGGCAATTATTATGGTCCAGAGCCTATGAAAACAATTCTTTTAGCCGCGTGCCTTGCAATCTTCGTCGTCAACACTTGCCTTGCACAACAAACAAACCGGAAAGATCCTCTGGCAGCTCGAAAGATCGATCGCATCGTCAATCAGCAGATGATTGCAAACACAATTCCCGGTGTGTCTCTGGCCGTCCAGCGCAAAGGCAAAATCATTCTTCTAAAAAGCTATGGCCTCGCAAATGTCGAACATCGAGTGCCGGTCATACCCTTAACAGTTTTTCAATCGGGTTCGATGGGCAAGCAGTTTACCGCGGCGGCAGTGATGATTCTGGCACAGGAAAACAAACTCTCGCTCGAAGATAAGATCTCGAAATACTTCCCTGACGTTCCTGACACCTGGAAAGACATCACCATCCGGCATTTGCTGACCCACACTTCCGGACTCGGTGATTATCCATCTGAGATCGATCTCAAGCGCGACTACACCGAAGACGAATTGTTCTCCTCCTTCAAAAAGGCACCTCTGGATTTCCAGCCCGGCTCAAGTTGGAATTACAGCAATGTTGGTTATGTGATGTTGGGGATTCTGATCGGAAAGATAACGGGCAAGTTCTATGGTGACTTCATCAAGGAACGAATTTTCCGACCGCTGCAAATGACAACTGCGCGCGTCATTTCCGAAGCTGATATCGTGCCCAACCGAGCGGCGGGATACCGGCTTGTGCAAGGTGAGTTAAAGAATCAGGAGTGGGTGTCGCCGTCAACAAACTCTACGGCGGACGGATCGTTATATTTTTCCATTTTAGATCTGGCGAAGTGGGACGCCGCGCTCTATACGGATGGACCACTCACGCAATCGAGTCGCGACATGATTTGGACACCGGCGAGGCTTAACGATGGTACGACAAAGGATTACGGATTTGGGTGGCACCTCGGAGAATATCACGGGCATCGGTTGGTCTTTCACGGCGGCGCCTGGCAGGGCTTCAAGACCTTCATCATGCGCTTTCTCGATACGGAGTTGACGATCATCTTCCTTGCCAATTCATGGGAGACCAGAGATTTCAAATTCGCTCGCGGACTAGCATCGGCTTTCTATCCGGCCTTTGCGCTTCCCGAGGTGAAAACGATTGCAGATACTGAGCCGAAGACAACGTCAATTGTCCGGCGTGCGTTGATGCAAATCGTGATGCACCGCGATGAAAACAAAGAGGTCGCGCAAAGCTTAAATGCTTTTAGTCTGCCCGCGGCTATTATTCACTCGAGCGAACTGATCGAACGTAAAACTGAAAACGACCTGCGTGTCTATCGCTATCTCTTAACCGACATCGGCCGCTCGGCGATATGCACAGTCAAACTCACACCCGACGACAAGATCGCCTCACTTCAATTGGTCGAACTCTGATCGGCGTTTATTCGCGTCAATCTGCGGCTTCAACCTTTTGACAAGTTGCACAAAAGTAGACAATGCGAGTGCGCTCCTCTTCATCATCCTGATTCTGCATCGTCTTTTGCCTGAGTTGTCGAATCTTCTCTCCACAACGCAGACACGGCAGGTTAGTGCGGCGAAAAACAAGGTGGCGTGTCCCGTATTCACGGCCCGGCTGATAGACCAGCGACGGATCGCTTGCCATTCGTTTCCGATCCTCATCAGCGGCCGTTGCTCCGCGTTCATATGCGTCTCGTGTCAGTCGCGGAATTGTTATTGATAAACAATTGAGATTTCGTTGAGTGAGCTCGCCGGCGGTGAGCCACGGGTTCAGCTTGCAGTTGAAGAGCACCTCAGCGCGCAAATAATTTCCGAGTCCGGCGACGATATGCTGGTTTAGCAGTGCTGCTCCAATGGTTTCGTCTTTGTGTTCGAGTAGCCGGCGCAGAAACTCTTTACGATCGAATCGACCACGGTACGGCAACGCGTCGGGACCGAGCGTGGCGAGAATCTCAATTTTGTCGTAAGGATCACCTTCACCAACGTTGAATATCGGCGCGGAAAGCAGGATCGCAGCGGCGCCCTCCACGACGATGCGCGCGCGTTCGCGACGGTCTTTTTCCGGCACTTTGATTCGTTTGCCCCTGTTTGGCCCAAACGTTTGCCAGCGGCCCCACATCATCAGGTGTGAGTGAAAGAAGAAATCGCCTTCGATGTAACCCAACAGGTGTTTCCCATGTGAGACGACGCGCTCAACTCGTCGACCGCGAAGGCGTTCCTCGTTTTCATGCAGCCACTTTCGCGCCTCTTTTGTTCGTGCTTCGAAAGAAACAATGGCGCGTCCGGCTAGCGCAGTGTCGAGCGCATCTGCAAACTTCCTTACCTCCGGACCTTCTGGCATCTGTGAATTCTGGATTACTCGAACGGGATCGTGGGCTTCGATCCAGGCACTACGACGCCACCTCTACGCCCAGGCGTGATCGAGCCGAACCGTTCCGCGTAAACTTCGGGAAGGGGCCGCGCAGGCCGCGGGGCCAGCCAAAGACGCAACAGGTGACGTTTCCGTTCGGGCTCAGGGTAATCCTCGAACGCGGTGCGATCGTGCAGGATCGTGTGATTGTGTACGAGCTGAATGTCGCCAGGTTGCAGCTCCATCATCAGGTTTAGCCGTGAGTCGTTTGCCAGTTCGTCGAATAGATCGAGCGCTTCTATCTGAAGGGGACTGAGCGGTGCGACGCCGGGGAATCGTCGCGCCGACTCGATGTATTGGCGCTGGTAAATCGTCGAGACGGTAGCGTCGTGATAATTGAAGACGGGAATGTTGAAATACGGTTTGCTTCCTTCCGGAACCTCACCGCGTCGATCCGTTTCAATCGGCTCCATCAAGACTCTGAGCAGATCCGGCCTGCGCCGTCGCATCTCGTTGAAGATCGTGGTTGAGGAAACGAGACTCGACAGCCCACCCGATTTCGCCGTTTGCAGACACATCAGACCGACAACATCGCATGAGTCAGTGTGAAACGTTTGACGTTCACGCGTCTGATAAATCCGCGTGTTGGGATCGTCGCTCGACCTCCCCAGGTCTCTCACATGCCCGAGCAAATGCCCCTGCGCATTCTGCATCCGCAGGCTGCCGATCTGCGCTCCAATAATCAGAAACGCAATCGCCGCCTGCCGCCTGCTCCAACGTTCGATTGGTAGTCGCTTGATCAAAACAAACCCACGTCCGTTGAGTACTTTGTCGAGTATTTGTTGCAGACGTAGGTTGAATGTGGGCAGCGGAAAATCTTCAGCGGTTATCTTCTCGATCTCAACACCTGATGGCTCCCACTCCTGGATTGCGGCCTCCACTTCGCCAATCTCATCCGTGGAAATCTGTTCTATCCAATCCGTGTCATCCGCGATCCCCGAACCATACCACGCCGAGCGATCTTCAACTTCGGGCGGCAGCTCATTCACGACCCGCCGCCTTTTTGAACCATCGCTGTTGTTCGACTAGTCCAGACCAGGGCTTCGGTGCATAAGGAGGCTTGGTGTAATCGGCGTCGTGACAAAGTAGAGCAATGGTTTTGTAAGTATCGAGTTCACGGATCTCCTTACGCTTAATCCGCTCAAGATCCACAGCAGCGAGCTTCCACGTCTCGACCCATCTTTTGCCGAGCGCAATCTGTTCCGGAGTCCAATCAGCCAACGCATCAGACTTGTTCATGCACGGATCTTAACATGTTCCGCTGTAGCCGGTGGGAGTTCCGGCCTGGCGTGTCACTCGCGGAGCAGTTCACTCTCAACTACTGCAATCTGCGCGTCGACCATGTTGCAGAAGTTCAGCTCACCACATCGCGTAAAAGCAAGATGCTTCGCCGTGTTCGCAAGTGCTTTCGGATGCGTGGCATTTTCAAGCGCCGCCATAAGGACCAGCAACGCGGCTGATTTCATTGCCGGCTCATCGCCGTCGCGGCAGATCATCTCTGCCAGTGCTGCAATCTTTTCTTCGCTTACATCATCTCTGTCGTTTTCAAGGCTTTGGAAATCCTCGACGACGTCCTCCCCTGCATCTGCGCGACGCACGAGTTCCGCAAGCCACGGATCGTTCGTCTCCAAAGCGTAACGGATAATCGCGCGGCTCTGCGTATCGATCGACGTGTCATTCAAGACCGCCTGCGCTCTTCGTTTAAGAGCATTCATTATGGTGTTGGTTCTGGTTGTTCGGTTTCCGTGAGGTGTTTCCACGCGCACTGATGCGCTACTATGACTGTTCATGAGCTTCATCCTTTCTCTACAAGGTTGAGGTTCTAGGGCTGACTTCGTGTTCGTAGCACAAGTCGGCCCGCTTCGTTTTGTGGAGGGGTGTCGGCACTATACCGGCGCGATTTTCGGTTGTCACTAATTTTGTGATAACGAAAGTATTTTCTACACCTTTCGTCGTGGAGCGTGGTAATCACGCCAGAAGTGTCTTACGGTTCACTCGTACTGGTCCGTACCGGCCTGCTCCCGAAACCAAGGAAGATATAACCTGGCGCGTTGTAAAAAACCATCTGCAGGCTAGTCTCTTCCTCAGCTTATGACCCTTCTCTTCAATTCACGTTTCCTACGATTGGTATTTCGGGTGCTAATAGGACGCTTATCGGTGGATTGTTGCTCTAGGCGATCTTTTTCGGCTTTTAGAAATTCAATTCTATCCGAGGACAGTGTGACTCTTCCCTCTTCAACTCTCTTCAAAATTTCTTCATAAAGCTTTAGAGCTTCCTGTGGACGATCACGAGAGAACAGCAATTGAGCTTTTAACAAGAGCGTTTCAATAACGGTGCGAGAAACCTGTGGATGTTGTGACGTTCCGTACAGCGTAATCAACTCATCGCATGTATTGATAGCCTCATTTATTCGTCCGCTCTCACTGAGGATGTGTGCCTTCTCCCTTATGGCCGCGGCTACTAGAACTTGCGTCCATCCATCGGGTGCATCCCTGTACAACCGAACGTACTCATCAAATGCTAATATTGCTTCTTCTGATTTCATTAGATTTGCGAGATCTATGGCGCGGTTAAACCTGGATTGAGACAAGAGCCAGTTAGCGCTAGGAATCGTGAGATTTTCCAGTTCAGGAATTAACTCATCGTATAAAGCCAGGGCGTTACCATATTCGTTTAGTCTGCCGAGGGCAATTGCCTTTCGGGATTTGATATAAGCTTTTTTGTACTGAAGCGGCAGGTCCTGAGTGTCGAGTTTTTCGAGGATTAGGTTGTATATATCAATAGCTTCTCGTTGCCTACCTTCTCCATATAAGACATGTGCTTTCTCCATTAGCGGTTCCACCATAAACTTTTCTACTGACTCTGACATGTCCCATCTAATTAGGCGTTCGCCGAGCTGAACAAGTAAATCTGACGCACGCAACGCCTCTGTGGCTTTATACTCTTCCCCCCTTAGAAACACAGCGAAAATGTCATATAGTTCTACACACTGTTGATTTCCTAGGTCCATTAATGGTAGAGATACGGCAACCTGAATTGCTTCATCATATCTAGATCGCCGCACGAGATCTTTGATTTTTTCCAGCTTTCCTTCAACATCGTTTCCTGTCGGTCCTTGAATTCTCCCAACTTTTTCTTGTTCCAATTTTTCTAGCTCAGCGGCTCTTTCAACACGACTTATCACGTCGCCAAAGAAGTAAACTGCATCATGTTTTCCGCCTGCCGGGTAAACTGATGCTCGCAACTGCTTAGCAAAAAAGGCCACGGGATCTCGAGTAAGCGCTGGTTCATCTAACTCAAACGCCCGACTTAATTCCTCAAATACACTTTTAGCAGGTAACGTTTTCGTGCCGTCTTCGTTTGTGACGGAGTCTGCTTCTCCCAAGGTTTGCTGTCTCAATAAAACATTGGAGATATCTAAAGAATCACCGCGAACGGAAACAACAAACCTTACGTCATTATGATCTCGCAACCAGCTAGGTAACATCGCTATCGCGCCTTCATCATAGCAATACCAATACAACCGATAAGGTAGGTTACTTCCTTCAAGTCTACGCCTTAAGGCATCCATTATGACGTCCCCTTCCCATCCCGAATATCCCACCACAAGCGGTGAGCGAAAACTTAGGGCGCGATCAAGAAAAGCAGCCATAGTTTTTGTTGATGTAAGAGAAGGACGAGCGCGATGTTCAAGCTCTTCTTGCAAGTTCCTGCAATCATAGAATCGGTAACTGCCGTGCACATGGATGATCTGGATGTCAGCACCTTCCAGATCTATTCGGTCCACGGTGTGAGGATGGTCTGCTACTATATGTGGTATTCCGAAAAGAGTTAGGCTTCTCGATAGCAGGTCGTCAAAGTTCGGGGTTATAACGAGGTTTGTTATTTTCCGAGCAAGCAGCAGATGTGCGAGTCTCAAGTTAGCATCAGTTATTGGTTTATTTTCTATCAGACTTCGCAAGTAACGTTGCCGATCAATCGGCTGCGGATATGCCCGATCGAAATAGTGAGAGTAAGCGAGGAGCTTCGATGGTTCATTCTCTATTTCAATGAATCCTCGTGCTTTGGTTTTTTCTTTACAGTGTTTAATTATTTCAGTAGCTAAAGGAATACTTGGGTATGATACGCCTGCTCCGATCACGAAGAAAAAGGGAATTCGAGTTGACGAAATAGTGTCGTAAGCACTCGTGATTTCGATAATGGATGTCGAGAGATCAATTATATTCATTGCATATACCCCATAATTAATCAGTTCGTGCGTTCACACTGAACTCGCCATCTGGATACCTACCGTTAATACAGCTACGTTGGATCCATTCGAACAGGTCGGTCTTCGATGACGACCCTAAGCTCGAATGAAGATGGTTCTAAATGCAAGTGAAGCCTACATCCTCTAAGTAGTTAAACGTAGAATCATAAAGACTAGGGTTGCGAGTTGGATCAAGTGAATCTCCCGGAGGAACTACCACAACCATTCCCTGACGCGCTCGAGTTAAGAGAACCCGGTAAGCGTTTTTGAGATAAAGCTGTCGGTGCGGCAAATTGATGCGCATCCAGCGAGAGCCGTGGAATTTCCAGTGTTGCCAGCCTTTACTTGAGTGCCGCAAGTCAGCGTCCCAAGTCACGCATACCCAGTCCAACTCTAGACCTTGCACGGAGAATTCTGTTCCGACATCTTCAAGATAATAAGACGAACGGACATCGTGCTTGTCATTAAGAAACCAATCGACTGGATTGACTGGCGTCCTGACGTCGATGGCGTGCGGCTTGAGTCGCTCGGCTTGGGATGAGACTACGATTCCGTAACGCTCAGTCCCACGTGCTTGGCCCCTTAGCCACTCTTTCGCTTTGGCCAGGTCGCGGGTGATAACGATGGAATACTTGTCCTTGAGTTCTGACAATGTCTTTCGTGCGCCCTCAGCGTCAAGGTCGAGGATCTGTTTTACTAATTGTGAAACGTTCTCTGCGCGAAAGGACCTCATCGAGACCGCAAGGTGCAAGTTCTCATTGATTGTCACGTGAGAATGGGAACTCAGATCCTGCAGCACTTTGCCAGCACCGTATTCGGAGTCAGTGAGACGGGATGATATGTAGATCCTCCAATCTGGGTACGATCGGTTTAAAGCTTCAATCCACTCGCTAATTCCTGATTCGCCTATGTTGATCTCTTGGCCGCCGCCGACCAAACAAACGATCACAGCCCAATCGGGATGACGATCAAGGCATGAGATCAAAAACTCAGGTTCGGAGATGTTGAAGTTCGGGACGCTTTTCTTCCGAAGCATAAAGCTCGACGTCTGTTGTAAATTCCATGCTCGTTGAGCTTCGTCAAAGAGTGCGACGTGCTCAATTGGTGCGCGGTTTTGATCAACTAAACACTCGTCGCGAAAGTGATGGATGTTTTGGATGAACGAACGGACGCGGCTACGCGCTTCACCCTTTTTCACTGTTACTCCACGAGCCTTCTCATTTTCGATGTTATCTCGTGCAAGTGCCTCACGAAGAATTGCCACGAGTGGACCGTTTCCAGAAAGAAAAACACTGTGTAATCCGTCGTCTTTGTTCTGATGTTTTGTGGCAGTGTTGAGGCCAACCAAAGTCTTACCAGCTCCTGGGACGCCCGTAACGAAGCAGATTGATTTGAAGTTGCCATCGCGAGATGCTCGGATGATGTCGTCGATTGACTCTGTCGTCAGGCTAATGTCGGGTTTGTCAGCTTCGTGGCGCGTGATGTCATCGACAGAGTGACCTTTGTAGAGTGCGAGGGCGGCTTCGATAATCGTTGGAGTTGGACGATATCGACCTCGTTCCCACACGTCCGGATCAATATCTGGTTCCCCAGAGGCGAAGCTCAATACCTCGTTGAGCACTGTGTCCAGCAAAGGAAGCGTGCTGCGGATTGGCGCAAGGAGTTTGTCACCTTTTCGAGTGGTACAGGTTATGGGAGTAATGTGACGCGACGACGTGGCGACAAGTATTGGTGCGATGAAAATATCGTAACTCGTCTCGTGAAAGTTCTTTAGATCGAGACAATAGTCCGTAACTTGGTCGAGTGCCGACGAACTGAAGTGCGATTCGCCGACTTTAAACTCGAGCACAAAGATCACCGGCCCAGTCAGAAGCACGACATCTATTCTTTTCCCCATGCGAGGAATTGCGTACTCGAAATAGATCCTACCCGAGCGATTCAATAGGACACGTTTCAGAATGTTGATTTGTTCGAGCCATGCGTTTAGTTGTGTTTGTTCGATCGTTCGAGCGTGTGCGCGCGTAAGCACTCCCAGTATTTCGTTTGGGCTGGTCTCAAGAAAATGGCTTATTGAAGACGAATAGTAAGCTCGGCGCATTCCAATGTTCTACGGAGGACGTGGGGACTTGTTAGGACAGCTGGATAATAATAGGAATCGTGTTATCGATCCAGTGTTTTGGTTGAGTTACGCCTTTATGAATCTTCCTTAGCGGCACGAATCATCCCCAATTAATATCCCTTGCTTGCGTTGGGCCGAACGATTACGATCTTCGCGATTTTGGCAATCATCAAAACGGATTCCCCCATGGCTCCCACTCTTCAGCGCTTCATTTCCGCAGTTTGTCTCTTTCTATCAATTCAAACAGTCGCGTTGGCGCAGGCAAACGGGTTCAAGGTGCGTTATCTCGCCGGGAGCGTTGAGACGAAGACTGATAGAGATGATTGGCAAAACAGGCTGGTCATTTTGTCGGATGAGATTCGGGTTGAGCTTAAGGATGGGCAGAGGCTATCGGTCGATCCCAAGTCCGTGACGTCGATCAGCTACGGGCGTGAGGCGACGAGGCATGTGGCGAGGTGGGTGGCGCTGGGGATACTTGTGCATCCAATTGCCGCCGTGGGATTGCTTAATGAGAACGTAAAGCATTATGTCAGCATTGAATATGAAATTGCTGAAGGCCAAAAACGCGGGCTACTGATCCAGGCCCACAAGGATAACTATAGAAATGTGCTGGCGTTGCTGCGTGGTGCAACCGGCAAAGAAATCGAGACTGAAAAGAAGAAGAAATGAAGCAAGCTCTCGTTCTGTTAACGCTCCTGGCCCTTACAAACGTTGCCCAGAAGCCTGTGCCCATGAAGGCAGTCGAGCGATCGAGGAAGGCGGCCAACGTGTTAGTGTCTGCCATGGCCCAACCGGAGGCGCGTATTCCGAAAGCCCTGCTGTCTAAAGCAATGGCAGTGGCTGTGATTACTGACGTGAAGACAGTGGGATTATTGATTAATGGTGTCGGCCAAGGCTATGGCGTGGTTACTCGCCGTCTCCCCAACGGAAAATGGAGCCACGCAGGGTACATTCACATGGCTGCTATGCAAGTCGGACATCCTCAACTACATGTTCGCTCGTTCAACGTGATCCTGCTTTTCATGAACGACAAGTCAGCCGATCGGTTTTTGGAAAAGGCGGGCTTCATGTTCGACCGCGAGAAGGCTCCGGTAGCGGGACCCATCGGGGAAATCAAGACTGAAGAAAAGGAAGTGGTACCTGTCGCCGACGTGTTCTCTTATGTTTTCGACGACGGTCGCTTGCAAAGTGTCGACCTCAAAAACAGACTCAAGAATGTCGGTATCAACTTCGATAATAACCTGAATAAGGCTACTTATGGAGTGACTCTGGCCGAGATACTCACTGACTCTGATGGCAAAAAAGTCTCCCGTTCACCCTCTGAGGTAGCTGTGTTTCCCGACACGGTCTCGCGGTTCTTTGTGCTGGAAAATTAGCCACAAAGAGGCACAGAAAGCACATAAGAAACCAGTCTGAGCTCGTTTGTGATTACAGGGCTTTCTGGTTTATCGTTTCAGTTGTACGACCTATGAAGGCAGCGAATTGGATCAAACGACTGGGCTTCCTCGGCTTCATGTTCTTTCTGGTGAAGGGACTACTGTGGTTGCTTGTTCCAGCACTGATCGCCTTCCTCGCAACCAACTAAGAATTTACTGCTGGGCGCCGTTGGCTAAAGCGGCCTCTTTGAGTTTCGGATTTTCGGCCCACTCCCTCGCAGAAACGAAAGAGACTTTGTCGTAGACCAGCACGATCGTTCCGACCGGCAGTAACTTACTCACTTCGCGAGCCGCGAACATCGGT